>Ga0268262_10002313_pt1 | contig 22280 bp, 20 predicted proteins | sample TergutNc150P3_FD_190354 | JGI IMG/M metagenome (GOLD analysis project Ga0268262, IMG submission 190354) | Nasutitermes corniger P3 segment gut microbial community from laboratory colony in Florida, USA - Nc150 P3 (SPAdes) (version 2) | ecosystem: Host-associated > Arthropoda: Insects >... | reverse complement strand
CATTTACTGGTAGACATGGAGAAAACATCAGAGGAATAGACAGATGAAGCATGTATTCGTAGTCGATCCCAAAGTCTTTACTAACCAGCAATGGAGAATGGACGGTCTGGTTGACAGTATTGGGCAATATTTCAGAACCCAGGAAAAACCGGATTTCTCCATTATGTTTTCCCATTATCCCCGGGATGCCATCGGGCTTATTCAAAAGCACGCGTCTCAAGCCGAAGCGTTTGAAACGGTACGGGTTTACGCGATAGGCGGGGATGATATTTTGTTTGACTGTCTGAACGGCATCGTAGAGCTTCCCAAGATGGAACTGGCGATAGCGCCGTACGGAGATACGAATAGTTTTATCCGCATATTTGGAGAAGGAAAAGCGGAGTTATTTAAAAATATGGTTTCCCTTGCCGAGGGTGACACTGTTTCCACCGATATGATTGAAGTTGGCAATAACTTCGCCATCAACGGCTGTTCTATAGGTTCTAACTCCGCGAAAGCCATGAGAAAAACAGAAATAAGGGAGAAGATGGGCCAGGGTATAAGCCGCTTTTTTATGGGGTTTTGGTTTTTTGTGAACAACGTCAGTTTTATGTTTAACAAAGAAATTATTGCCCATCATTACCAAATAACCATAGATGACGCTGATTACAGCGGGAATTACGGTCAGATACTTATCGTCAATTCACCGTACTTTGGACGTAATAAAGTCGCCCTGAAGGGAGCGGCGCCGGACGATGGTTTGCTGGATGTGGTGCTTTTCAAATTTGTCGGTCCGTTCAAAACGTCAAGATCCATCAAGAGATATTTCCGCGGAAAACTGCCTTCAAATTGTATTCGCGTACAGGCCAAAAAGGTGGATCTCAAGTCAGATACGCCGATGTGGATAAAAACAGACAGTGAATTTTTACGGGATACCAGCATGACTTTTAAAGTAGTTTCTGGGGCTGTACAAGTTGTTGCGGTAGATAATTTGACTTATCAGGGGTTCTGAAAATGAAGATGAACGAAATTAAGAATACAGGACATTTCAAGATTGCCAACATAAGCGCGGTAACGTTAACTGTATTCCTGGGCGTCAACTCCATTATTGAAGCCGTACAAAAGGAAAGCCTTTCCGAAAGCATAATGAGCTTCGGCATGGTGGTGGCCCTTATATTATTAATACCTGTTTTTAGATCGACCAAAAATTTCTCCAAGCTGGCGTTTTTTATACCCTTTATTGTATTTTTATTTAATATCGTGGCAATGATATGGGGCGGACAGGGCGCTTACTTTTTTATCGTCTGCCTGTGCACCTGCGGTATTAGCTGTTTGTATGCCAATTTTCCCCTAACGCTGTTTTATGTCGTAGTGCAGGCTATAGGAGTCATCACGTTATGCTTCCTGAATCTTCCCATCGCGGGAGATGGCGCGCCTCTGGGTATCGTATTAATCAACCTTACGGTTTATTTATTTTCCTGTCTGGTTTTGCTTATACTTACCCGATCCGCTACGGTCACCCTGACCAGGGCGCTTGATGACGGAAATTCCTTTAGAACCTTTTTGGCTACTACCGCGAACTATCTTGCCATGGTGGATAAATCAAACAAGGTTATCTATGTCAGCAAGCCGCTGTCGGATCTCGCCGGCATTGGAGATCCTGATCTGACCACCGGACGGCCCCTTATTGATCTCTTTCCCGGAAGGGACCTTAAATTGCTGGCAAGCGAAATGCTCGGTCAGAGGGGCCTGTACGAAGCCGACTGGGAATTTGTTCTGAAGGGGCAAAAGCGGTTCTTTAAGGCGGCTTCCAACAGTTTAAGCGGAACTTCCAAAGGTACGCTGGTCAACCTGCATGATATGACCTATCTCGCCGAGCGTGATGAAATTGCCGCCATGAGGGACAACCTGAAAATCGGCCTGTTCTTTATGAACCGGGAATGTATTATACAGGATAACTATTCCCGGTATCTGGAAGAATTATTGTCAGAAAAAGAACTTACCGGAAAAATGTTTGTAGATCTCCTGGCATCCTCGGTTACCTCCAAAGAACGGGACGCCATCAAGGATTATTTTGGGATGGTCTTTGACCGCATTTTTGATCAGGCGACGCTGGATGATATTAATCCCCTCCATGAATTGCATTATGTAAGCAGAACGGGCGACAAAAAAATATTTCAATGTGAATTTGTCACGGTAGAACGGGGTAAAGGAGAAGACTTTATTCTGGTCGTTATTTACGACATTACCGCCAAAGTAGAATTGCAACTGCGGCTGGCGGAAGAGGAGAGCAGGCGGCAGGAAGAGATGCGCTCCATCTTTGAACTTATTCAGGTAGACCCCACGGTATTCAGTGACTTCCTGGGGGACGCGGAGTATGAATTTACCCGGATCGATGAAACCCTCAAAAATGACGACCTCTCCGCCCATGAAGCATTGGTGGAAGTTTACCAATCAGTTCACGCGATAAAATCCAACGCGGTTATTCTGGGTCTTAATACCTTCGGCGACAAGGTGCATGCTCTGGAGTCACAGATAAAGAAAATGCGGGAACAGGAAACTGAAGTCCCCTTTGATGATATGCTTCATCTGACTATGGAGCTTGAAAAGCTTTCCAAAGAAAAAGACGGATTCAAGACCGTTATAGACAGAATTAATTCATTCAAGGTCGGAACTGGCGATGGAAAGAAACAGAATGAATATGTCCTGATTGAATCTTTGACCAAGGCCACCAACAGGGCGGCGTCCGATATGGGGAAAAAGGTAAAGTTTGTCGCGTCTGAAATTAATCCTCTGGCGCTGGAAAAAGGACCGCGACGGGTAATAAAAGAAGTGCTTATGCAGTTAATCCGCAATTCGGTTGTGCATGGCGTAGAACTGCCCGATGAACGGGTCGCCAAAGGAAAGAAGGAAACCGGAGTCATACAGCTTTCAATTAAAACTGACGGTAAGATTATCCAGGTCAAGTTGATAGATGACGGCAGAGGGCTTGATTTCAAGAAGATCAGCCAGAAAGCCCTGAGCATGAACATGATTAAAAAGGAAGAGGCGGCCGATAAAGGCGCCTTGCTGAAGGCGATATTTGCGCCGGGATTCAGTACCGCGGAAACCGAAGGCGTTCACGCGGGCCGGGGTATTGGCTTAAATCTGGTTCGGGACCGGGTACATGCCGCGAAAGGAACCATAAAGTTGCAGACCGAATGGGGCAAAGGTACGGCATTTAATATTTTCCTGCCGCTGGAAAACAACGAGGCGGCCGAAAAAGCTTCATGAATGAACGACTCAGTTCCCTCTTAAAACGATACGGAGAATTATCTCTGCTCATACAGGATCCGGATCTTACCAAAGATCAAAACCGCTACCGTACTACCATGAAAGAATATTCGCAGTTGAGTGAAATCGCTTCTATTCATGGTGAAACTGAGGATCTGGCAAAACAGCTTGAGGAAGCGAAACTTATTGCCCAGGAAGAAAAAGATCCCCAGATGCGCGAGCTTGCCCGGGAAGAATTCAAAGAACTGGAAACCAGACTGCGGGACTGTGAAGACCGGTTGAAATTCCTCCTTATCCCCAAAGACCCGCTGGATGAAAAAAATATTATTATGGAAATCCGGGCGGGAACCGGCGGTGAAGAAGCGGCGCTGTTTGCCGCGGATTTGTACCGCCTGTATTCCCGCTTTGCCGAGACCAAGGGCTGGAAATTCGAAATAATGAGTTCCAACGAAACCGAATTGGGCGGCCTGAAAGAAATTGTGTTTTCAATCAGCGGCAATAATGTATACGAAAACCTCCGCTATGAATCCGGCGTTCACCGCGTACAGCGGGTTCCCGAAACCGAATCGTCCGGCAGAATCCACACATCGGCGGTGACGGTGGCGGTACTGCCCGAAGCGGATGAAACTGAAATTGACATCAGGCAGGAAGACCTCCGCATTGATGTAATGCGCGCCGGCGGCCCCGGCGGCCAGTGCGTCAACACTACCGACTCCGCCGTGCGGATTACCCACCTCCCCACCGGCATTACCGTCCACTGTCAGGACGAAAAAAGCCAGATAAAAAACAAAGCCAAGGCCATGCGCATACTGCGGGCGCGTATTTATGAAGCGGAAGAGGCGAAAGCCGCCGCCGAACGCGCCGAAGCCCGCAAAACCCAGGTCGGTTCCGGCGACCGTTCCGAGCGAATCAGAACTTACAATTTTCCCGACAACCGCGTAACCGATCATCGTATCGGCCTTACCCTGTACAAACTGGATCGCATTATGGAAGGCGACATCGGCGAAGTATTTGACGCGCTCAAACTTTCCGCCCGCGAAGAATTATTGAAGATGACCAGTTCCGAAGCCGCCTCTTAATTTTATTATGATGACCATTCGTGAAACCCTTGCCGAAGGAAGAGCCGCCCTCGCCGCCGCGGGTATTGAAAACCCCAGCCTTGACGCTTCCTTGTTCCTTGCCGAAGTTCTCAACGCCAGCCGTTCATCGCTGATGATCGCCGCCTCAGAACCGCTTACCGAATCGTTACGCGCTATGTTTGACGGTCTCATCAAGCGGCGGCTTGCCGGGGAATGTACCGCTTATATTTTGGGCAGAAAGGAATTCTACGGTCTGGATTTTCAGGTGAACCCCGCGGTTCTCATGCCCCGGCCCGATACGGAAACGCTGGTAGAGGCGGCGCTCAAACAATTAGCAAGCGGATCACCGCTCCGTGCGCTTGATCTGTGTACCGGCTGCGGCGCGGTTGCCATCGCCTTAAAACACGCAATGCCGGAACTGGAAGTCTGGGCGACGGATATTTCCGCTGAGGCGCTTGAGGTCGCGCAAGCAAATGCCGGGCGTTTGTTACCAAACAAAACAATTCATTTTTGTCGCGGCGATCTTTTCGATGTTTTTTCAAATGAGCAATGTTCCCCATTCTCCCTCATTGTGAGTAATCCGCCTTATGTTCCCACCGCGGAAATCGCCGGCCTCTCTCCCGAAGTCCGCGGGGAGCCAATGCTGGCGCTGGACGGTGGCGGCGACGGCCTGGACATAATCAAAAACATTATTTCCCGCGCGCCGGAATTTCTTTGTTCCGGCGGCAGTCTGCTGCTGGAAGCCGATCCCCGCCAGATGGAACGCATAAAATCTTTGTTATTACAAGCGGGCTTTGTCAACATACAAACCAACAAGGATTTATCCGGCAAAGAGCGGGTTATTGGCGGCAAGAAGCTTTGATAACAGGTAATACGCCATTTATTTTATATCTTCTTTTAATAACCCATATTCATAGGTATCAAGCCATATCGGATTGTTATTTTTATCCTTATTGAAAAATATATTTTTTCTTGATTTACCCTCACGTTTAAACTTTAATCTTTCCAATAATTTCCATGATTTTATATTTTGAGGATTACAATGCGCAACAATCTTATGGATATTTGATTTAGAAAATTGATAATGTATAAAATCCTGAATCGCTTCTGTAGCAAAGCCTTTTCCTTGATATTTTTTGTTGAAAATAAATCCTATTTCATATGTCAATAATTTTTTTGGTTCTATTGCGTTAAAATAAATATGTCCGATGATTTTATTTTCAGACTTTAATTCCACAGCGTAAAATATTCTGTTTCTTGATCTTTCAATACACAATTTTTTTGATTGTGTTATGGTTATTGGTTTTCCGGGTTCATATTTATAAGTCCGTCTGTCCGATAAATATTCATAAAGATCGGCATAATCATTTTCCGTAAACCGGCGTATCTTTAATCTTTCAGTTATAATATTCATTAGTCCACCACATGTCTGCCGTTTTAACAGAACTGTTTAACCTTAGCCGCGAATAGCCTTCCCATAATAGCCGAAATGGTCTGTTGAAACACAATGCCCAGCAGGGCGGGCAGGGCGGCTGATTCGGGGAAAAATGTTACCGCAATGGTAGTTACGGCGCTGATGTTCCGCAGTCCGCCGCAAAAAAGCATGGTAACGCTTCTTTCTGAATTGCACCTAATGGTAATGGCGCTTAATTTTGATACTATAAAACCTCCGGCGGAAAAGAAGACGCACATTCCCGCGATTTTCCAGACTTCCGGGTTATCAAACTGAATTGCCTTTGCGACCGGCGAGGCGTTGGCGGCGATAACCAGCATAAGGCAAATTTTTGAGACCGGATTAAGATAGGGGCAGATCAGGGCGGGAATTTTCTCCCGGCTGATTTCGTTAACCGTAACGCCGATAATTGTCGGGATTACTATCATCAAAACAAGGGAAACAGCGATACCGCTCATATCCATTGCCACTTTCGCGCCCATCAACAGCGAAACAGTGCCCGGCACGAGTAGCGGCGCAAGCATAGTGTCCAGCAGAATCAGGGTCAGGCAGAGGGCTTTGTCTCCCCGAAAAATACTTACCCATATAAAACTTGAAACGCCGATGGGGCCGGCAAACAGCAGGATAAAACCGGTAACCGTGTCCGGGTTACCGCCCAAAAGACGGGAAGCGGCGAACATGGCGCAATACGGCATCAGTACATGGGTGGAAATAAAAAACGCCAGTATGGGGACAGGTCTGCGTATGGTATTGCCGAATTCAGTGACCCGCAGTTTTAATGCCCCGGAAAGGGTCATAAGGCCGAAGAGCCAGGGAACAAAAGGCCGCAGATGTATAAACACGCCCGGCAAAAGAAAACCGAGCGCGATACCCAAAGGCGTCAGTACCGGCATCAGCCGTTCAAGCTGCCTGTTTATGGACTCTGCGGTAAAAAATTTATCCCCTTTCATGTAACGACGTGTAAGGTTTCTGCTTCGCAACGGATTTGTACGCGGGGCGGATTATCTTGCCTGAGTTGACCAGTTCCTCAATGCGGTGGGCGCACCAGCCGGAGACACGGGCGACGGCAAAAAGCGGCGTGTACAGCTCTTCAGGCAGATCAAGCATGCTGTAGACAAAGCCGGAATAAAAATCTATGTTGGCGCTGACGCCTTTGTAAATTTTCCGCAGTCTCCCGATTACCTGGGGGGCCAGGGTTTCAACTTTTGAGTACAAGAGATATTCTTTTTGCCGTTGTTTTTCATTGGCAAGCTGTTCGACAAAACGCTTGAAAATTAACGCGCGGGGATCGGACAGTGTGTATACGGCATGGCCCATCCCGTAAATCAGGCCGGCGCGGTCAAAGGCTTCCTTGTTGAGCAGTTTTTCAAGATGGGCGGTTATTTCCGCATCATCATTCCAGTCTTTAATTTTTTCCTGCATATCGCGAAACATCTGTACAACTTTGATGTTTGCCCCGCCGTGACGCGGCCCTTTCAGCGAACCGAGCGCCGCCACTATGGCGGAATAGGTGTCCGTGTGGGAAGACGAAACCACATGGGTGGTAAAGGTAGAGTTGTTACCGCCGCCGTGTTCCGCGTGGAGTACCAGGGCAATGTCAAGAATCTGCGCTTCCAGTTGAGAATATTTTGAGTCGGGGCGGAGCATATGCAGTAGATTTTCGGCGATGGACAGCCCTTTCATCGGGGGATGAATAACCAGGCTCTGACCGCGGTGGGTATGGGCATAGGATTGATAACCGTAAATCGCCAGCAGGGGAAATTGAGCTATCAGGTTGATTGACTGACGTATAACATTGAGAACGGAAATATCATCGGGATTGTTGTCATAGGCATACAGGGTCAATACGCTTTTTGCCAGTGAATTCATCATGTCCTTGCTGGGCGCGTCCATGATCGTGCCGCGCAAAAAACTGTCCGGCAGGGAGGCGCATTGATCAAGCAGGCCGGAAAACGCGGCAAATTCTTTCTTATTGGGCAAATGCCCAAAAAGCAGAAGAAAGCACGTTTCCTCAAAACCAAAACGGCCCTCATCCAGAAAACCCTGAACAATTTTTTCAATATTGATGCCGCGGTAATACAATTTTCCCTCGCAGGGAACCATGTCGCTGTCTTCAATAATGTATGAAATAATTTCCGAAATTTCCGTCAAGCCCACCAGTACGCCTTTTCCGCTGACATCCCGCAGGCCGCGTTTTACTTCGTATTTTGTGTATAATTCGTTGTCAATACCGCCCTTTTCCAGCACCAGATTTGAGTACTCGTTGATTAATTGGGTAACCTCTTCATTAGTCATGTTTTTCCTCCAACATTTTTTGACGTTTCTCTTCCGCGCCAATATGCAGCCGGTCCAATTCCGTCATAACCGCGTCAACTACTGCCTGTTTTTTATCCTCATTGCCGGCGGCTTCCGCGGCGATTCGCGCCTTGTTGCGAAATTCAACGCATGATTGCACCGGGCCCGCCGTTATCCGAATTATATCCTTGTTCACCACATCATTCATCATGTCGGTTTGCTGCACATGAAGTATCATGCCGTTAAGCGCGACACAGCACATATAATCAAACGAGCGAAGATAAGAGTCAATTTCACGCACCCCTTTTTTGGTTGAGGGATCCCAGGGACGGTAACGGGTTCCCGCCGGAAACACCAAAACCAGCCTGCCCTGTGTTTTAAGGTTATCAAGCGCCTTCATGGCGGCGCGGTTAATGCCGTTACTGCGGGCAAGTTCCGCCTTTTTCTTTTCACCTTCCAGCCCCTTGATTGAACGGCTGGGATAAATAACGATGCGGGTATAGGCGCTGGCAAAAGCCGCCACTACCGGATTGTCTTCGTTGAGCTTCATGCCGGCAATGGCGATTAACGCTTTCGCGATGTCGCCGCCACGGCCGCCGGCGAGCCTCGGCAGTAGAGAAACAAGCGAAAGATCAAAATTACTGTAATGTTCAACCAGAAGCAGGCAGGACTTTCCCGATTCCGCTTTTGCCAAAAGTTCCTCAAGGTTTTCCATGCCGTCTACGCCGGAACCGGGAAGTATCAGCGACTCGGCCATCTGATCAAGAATTGGGAGAATGTCGCTATTGCCTTCCTGGTACACATTTTCGCCGGTAATAACCGTGGATACTTTTGTCAGGGACATAGCTTTTTTTATTTCTTCACGGAACGTTGTCGCCAAAGTATCCATTTTCATTCTCCCCACAGTTTGATTAACTCTATAATAACCCTACAGGCGGCGCACATTTCGCTGACGCTCACCCACTCCAGCCGGCTGTGAAAATTTCTTCCGCCGGTAAAGATATTGGGGGTGGGAATTCCCAGTTCCGTCAGGCGCGAACCATCGGTTCCGCCCCGTATGGGTTTAAGCCGCCATTCAATGCCCATATTGTCCAGCGCCATTCTCAGACGCTCAAGCGCCTGCGGCTGTCCGTCAATCTTTTCCTTCATATTATAGTATTGGGGGCTTGATTTAACAATAACCTGCCCGCCGGGAAACTGCGCCTCCACGGTCTTGGCTATTGCCTCTAACGCGGCCAGCCGCCGTTTAATGCCGTCGCTTTCAAAATCCCGCAGAAAAACTTCCAGTCGGGCGCTTTCCAGATCGCCGGACAGTTCCATGGGGCAATAGTAGCCGTAATAGCCGTCAGTGGCTTCCGGGCTTTCCGAACGGGGCAGCATGACCGCGCAAGAGGCGGCCATGAGCGCGGCATTCGCCAAAATGCCCCGCGCCGCGCCGATATGGATAACCTTGCCTTTACACTCAATATCAGCCTTCCAGGCGTTAAAACATTCAGTTTCAATTTCTCCCATCGGGCCGCCGTCCAGCGTGTAGCAGACGGCGGACTTGATTTTTTCCAAAGGAAATTCGGGCAGACCTTTGCCGGTTTCCTCATCGGGCGAAAAAATTATTTCCACGGGCCCGCGCGGTATTTCAGGGTGAGCCAAAAGGTATTCTATCGCCGCCATAATCTCGGCGACGCCCGCTTTGTCATCGGCGCCCAGCAGGGTATCGCCGTTCGAGTGAATGATGGCTTTACCCTTCTGCGCCGCCAAATCCGGCTCCCGCGCCGGATCAAGCGACAAGCCGCCCGAAAGCTCGATTTTTTCGCCGTTATAATCCTTCACCAACTGCGGCTTAACGTCTTTGCCGGAAACGTCGCTTGCCGTATCAATATGGGCAAGAAGCCCAACAGAAGGAATATTTTCCCTGCCTTTACTGGGCGGAATGCGGGCGATTATATAACAGTGAGGGGTCAATTCAACTTCTTTAACGCCCAGTCCCTGTAGTTCATCCCTCAGCGCCCGCGCCAAATCCCACTGCCCCAGCGTAGAGGGCGTTGTCTCAACATGGCGGTCGCTTTCGGTCCAATAGCGGACATAGTTCATAAAGCGGGGAACCAGCAGAGCTTCAAGTTCCTGGTCGGTGATTTTCCTTACCGGGCTTTCCATGGTGACAGTATGGCGTGAAAGGGGGATTTTTTCAATGAAGAAATATACGGCAATCTTAATAAAAACTGAGCGGGGTATGTCCCCGCCCAGTCAACAATTTTCTTTATTTCTACTATTCCGATTTAATCGTTCCCCTGTTTACCGGGAAAATCAGGTTAAGAACTATTCCTATAACAGTGGCAAGGGCGACACCGGTAAGTTGGAAGCGAAGATCTTTCGTAATGTCAAAGGCAAGTTTGCCGCCGCCGATACCAATCACAAAAATAACCGAGGAAATGGTCAGGTTGCGTTTGTCCTTGTAATCAACGCCGCTTTCAACAAGGGTACGCAGACCGCTTGAGGCGATTATGCCAAAGAGTAGCATGGATATGCCGCCGAGAACCGGCGTGGGGATCGTCTGAATCAGAGCGCCGAATTTTTTGAAAAACGAAAGCAGTACGGCAATGACCGCCGCGCCGCCAATGACCCATACCGAGTAAACGCGGGTAATCGCCATAACGCCGATGTTTTCACCGTAGGTAGTATTGGGCGGCCCGCCCCAGAGCGCGGCCCAGGCTGTAGCAAGACCGTCGCCGGCAAGGGTGCGGTGCAAGCCGGGGTTTTTGTAAAAGTCCTGCCCGACAATTTTGCTTGTTACCAGCGTGTCGCCCAAATGTTCGCAAATCGTCGCGAGGGAAACAATCACAAAGGTCAGGATTGGCACGAAGCTGAAACTGGGAACATGAAAAGTAGGAGGTCCGAACCAGTCGGCGTTTTTCACCATCTGAAAATCAATAATGTCATAGGCGGGAAAGAAGAAGCCCATAATAAGCGTAAAAAGATACCCCGTTATCAGGCCAAACAAAATCGGAATGGCGCTGAAAAAGCCTTTAAAGAAAATATTGGTGGCGACAGTTACGCCCAGCGTTACTATGGCAATGGAAAGGTATGCCAGGCTGTAATCCCCGCCGGAATCATTCATTGCCATGTTCATCGCAGTCGGCGCCAGATTAAGGCCGATGACAATGATTACCGAACCGATAACCACCGGCGGCAGAGCTCTGTCCAGCCACTTCGTTCCGGCAAAGCGGATGATAAACCCGACAAGGCAGTAAAACAAACCTGCCACCACCGCGCCGCCCAGAGCGTAGGAAGGCCCATAGCTTGCCGAAACACTGATTAAGGGCGGGATAAAGGCAAAAGAAGAACCCAGGAAAGCGGGAACCTTGGCGCCGGTACAAAGAATGTAGATTAAGGTTCCGGTTCCTGCCGTAAAAAGCGCGGTTGCCGGATCCAACCCGGTCAAAAAAGGAACCAAAATAGTAGCCCCAAACATCGCAAATACATGCTGAAAGGAAAGGGGTATCCAATGCCCTAAATCGGGCCGATCATGCGGACGAAGAATCTCTCTATAAGCCATATAATTACCTCCGGTTCTTTAGTATACACCAGGAAGGTAATTTATGGAACCACTACCCAGCGCCTCAATTCTTGGGCGCCGGGAAGTGTTGAGGGGTTATTTCTTTTTGGGTACTAACTGGGAAAGGTATTCGCTCAGGAGATCCGCGTATTCTTCGTTGATATTTCGCTCCGCCGCCGCGTAGGCGCGGTTATCAGCTTCCGACTGAGTAGTATGTCCCTCCCGGCTGTTGAAATTGAAGGGAAACAGCACCGTTTTGAGGCTGGTGTCAGTCAGGTCGGCGGTTACTTCAATCCGGGTAAATTTGTTTTTCTGATTGGCAAGCTCAACCGGCGCGGTGGTTATATCCACCGTAAGTACATAGCGTGAATTGGTTCCGCCGCTTCTGAAACCCAAACTGGCAAAGGCTTTGGCAAACGCGCCCTGAATCCTCCCCGCTTTATCATTCTTTACCGTTATGCCAACCGGAATGGTTTTGGCGATACCTTGCGCCTCAAGCCGGTAATCATCGCCTTTTTTAAGCCCCTGGGCATACGAGGGCGCGCCGATACTTGAAAGCAAATTTCCATAAGTGAATGTTATGTCGGCAATCAGCGCCGCAAACTGATAACGGGCGAATCCGTCCAGGCTGTTTCTGTCCGCCGCCGGCATATTAACCAGATTATCAATCATCGCCTGATTTACTTTTATCAGATTTGAATAAATTTGGATCGCCTTGGCCTTGTTCAGAACGGCGGCCGCGTAGTAATTGGTTTTGCCGTCAAACCATGCTTCGCCGATTTCCGCCCCTACCAGAGAATCCAGACCGGTGGAAGTTACAATTGAGTTATCAATAGCGGTATTCTCCGACCAACTGGCGGCGGCGCCGCTTTGTACCGCTTCCCGGTAGGATGTGGATATTTTTTCATCAACCTGTATACTTTGGCCGAATATGGCGACCAGTTTACCCAGAGCGTCTTTTTCAGCCGCCTGACGGGAGTTACCGACGCCAACCGCGGCGACATTTGTCTTCGCGTCAATTTTTTTGTATGGATCACGAATCCAGTCCGGCGCCCCTTTGGAATCGCCTTTATTCTGAGCGCTGATAGTTGTACAGGCGGATAACGCCAGCAACAAACAAAGAACTCTCAGTCGGCATGAAATTACCCTTGTCTTAATTGTGCACATATACCATCCCTTTCAAAATAGCTTACTTGCCTTGTTTGGCAATGGCAAGCGTATAAACATATCCCGTTTTTGGATCAACCCACATTTCAATTATATGGAAATTGTCCAACTTTCCTTCACTTTTGGTTCGAATTTGACTGGAAGTCCCTATCCCGGTTACGGATTTGTCATTTGATATAATCTGGGTAGACATATCTTCGATCATGCGCGCAGCAGCAGCTTCGAATGATTTTCTGATTGTATCTTTAAGTCTAACCTGGTTTCGGGCAAATCCTACTGTTGTTGTATAACCCTTAATCTGCGGTACATCCCGGCTATAAGTCCAATTTGGGCGGCCATCATCATTCATGGAAGTTACATAATCAACAGGGGCCGCCGCCGCCGCGTATTTAAACCGTACAAATACCGCGTCATTGGTTGCAACCACATCATGCTCCGGGTCAAATGTCAGGCGGTCGATATATTTCGCGTAATCGGTATCGTATTCAAGTTCAATTTTTGAGTCAGCCGCAAAATCAAAATAATTCACGCCGCTGCTGTGATAAGATTCGATTTTTCCCCGAATGCCATGATACATTGCCGCTTTTCGGGCGGCGTCTTCTTTTGCGGCGGCAATTTCAGAATCCCGTTTTACCTGCAGATTTGATACTCCGATGATAATTAAAGTATTTTCCGATGGCCTGGTAATCCAATACCCTGACGCGCCCTGTTCTTTCACAGAGGGTATTTTATTTTTCTCAGTATTAACAACATCAGTATTAGCAACAGATGGATCCGAATCCGAAGATGAAAGATTTTGTTCTGACTTCCCGATCCCCAATGACGCGCAAGAAAAAAACAAAAACACCATTCCCGCCAGAGCGATTGTTTTTATCATATTACCGCTTCCCCAAAAAAACAAACAGGATGAGAACCGCGCTTTGACAAGCTCAGCGGCCCCATCCTGTTGATTTAATTACTACCGGTCGCCAACGCTGAGTTCTGACCCGTAAGCACGGTCAAAAGCCGCGTTCATCCGGTCTTCAGCGTTAAAGGAAGCCATTGCCGGAACATTCAGCCGGGCGGCAGCCTGAGCCTGATTGATTTCTTGGACTGTTGATGATTTGTCCAACAGAACAACGACCCAGCAGGTGCCGTCGTCGGTAAAGTCAAAATCCGCCACTCTGGATCCGGTAAGGGTGGATTTGGAAAGCGCTACCGTCATATTTTCCTGGAATGAGAGCGCCGCTTTGGGATCAGATTCGCTTGAAGCCTGATAGTCCCGGATCATATCCTGAATCATGGTGTTCATCTGGCGGGAAATCTCAGCGCGGGCGCGGGTTGTGGCAATTGTCCGTGATTGAGATTGTGTACTCAGTTTCGCGGAACCAATGCCAATCAGCGCGTCTTCCGGCGCTTTTTTAATTGCGTCTTTGACAAAATCCGGGACATTGCTGCTGACTTTCCGTTCGGGCTTACTCGTTGCCGCAGTTGTGGTGGTAGTAGTAGTAGTTGTCGTCGCCGTGGTTTTGGGACTGGAACCGCAGCTCACAAAGCCCAGCGCAAAACACAGCGCTACCATAATACCGATAATCTTTTTCATAACCATACTCCTCATCGTTTTATTAAAAGACATACGTCTTTATTGAAACAATATACCACGGACTTACGATTTTTTCAAGTATAGGGGGGTTCCCCATAACTAATATATCTCAATATCGAAGATTTTTATGGTAGAATTTCCCGCGCCCCCCGGAGATTCATTACTCCTTGAGAACTGCAAGCCTCTTATACTGTTTTTGTTAAACGCAGTCTTTTTTCCCCAACTGGGTTGTTTCAGTTGAGCATAGGGGATATCTATTTCAACAATTCTGCCATTTTTGGTCGCTATCGCCGCCCGATAATGAGCGTTATCTGCATCTGTTTCCTTCGTAGGAAGCTTTAATTCCCAGGTCTTTCCATCGCCCAATACCTTAAACCGTACGCCGGAACCCTTCGTTAGTTTTTGTGCAACGGTTTCATTGTAGGTAAAAATTTCCGCCCATCTTGGATTGCCACTCGCAAGATTTTGATCTATATTCAGCACTTCCCGTTCCCGACCCTCTATATTTTCCCTGCTTACCGTAAATCGCACCGTTGATTTAGAATCAAAGTTAGGTTCCCATTCGGCGCTTGCCCAATTTATACTATCCGCGTTAGAGACATTAGAAGGACTTGGATTAACAGTTGTCGTAGCGCGGGTAGTGTTAGTAGGCGCAACATTAGTCGGACCGGCATATGCGGTTCCGGTTAACGCCGCCAGGCGGCTGTCCTGCGCCACATCAACATTTTGCATCCCCAGTATCTGGGCGGTCTCCACCGATATGGCTCTGATCCGCAGCCGGTACGCATTTCCAATTGCCGTTATAGCGCCGGAGATTATGGTCTGCGCCCCCAGTTTTTTCCCGATGGATTGCGCCGTCTCATCGCTTACTTCTCCCGATAACTGGAAGTCCATTTCCTTACGAATAGTTTCCAGGTTTTGCCGGTCTACTACGATCAGTGTTCTTTCATTGACGATATAGCCGATTAATTCCTCGATAATGTAGTCAGACAGATCAGGCCATTTGGAAGTAAAGTTGAGTACCACGACTTTTGTTTTTGCCGGTATCCTGCCGGTCAAGTAAGCGGTCGAGTTACTCAATGCCGTATCAATGGTAACAGTCGTCTGTGAAAAAACGAATACGGGAAACAAACAAGCAAAAATACACAGAATTATAGTTTTCTTCATCATTACGCAACTCCTTGGCTATGTAGTCTACTGTTTACATAACTAAAAGTCAATAATATGTGATAAAAATCAAAAATATAGACTATATGTTATTAGTTTCATAACTATCAAGTAGGTAAAGTAAACAAAACCTAACTATTAAGGTAGAAAATGACCGATCTGAGGAAAGTGCTGGCTTTAAACATGAAACAGCACCGTAAAAGGCTGGGCTTGTCACAGGCAAAACTGGCGGAATTGGTAGAAGTATCTGATAATCACATCGCGTTAATAGAAACCGGCAGACGTTTCCCCTCAATCACCATGCTTGAACTTCTGGCTACGGCGCTGGGAATTGATATTTTAGAGCTTTTCTCGATAAAACCCGTCGAATTATCCGCGAAGAAAGACTTAAAAGACGCAATTTTAGCGGATATTGACCATGTTTTAAGTTTCAGACTGCTTGATGAGGGGGAAAATAAAACAGGATGAGGCAAGCCCCATCCTGTTTTGTTGAATTAACTACTAGCGATCGCCAACGCCGATTTCTGAACCGTAGGCACGGTCAAAAGCCGCGTTCATCCGGTCTTCAGCGTTAAAGGAAGCCATTGCCGGAACAGCCAGCCGGGCGGCAGCCTGAGCCTGATTGATTTCCTGGACTGTTGATGATTTGTCCAACAGAACAACGACCCAGCAGGTGCCGTCGTCGGTAAAGTCAAAATCCGCCACTCTGGATCCGGTAAGGGTGGATTTGGAAAGCGCTACCGTCATGTTTTCCTGGAATGAGAGTGTTGCTTTGGGATCAGATTCGCTTGAAGCCTGATAGTCCCGGATCATATCCTGAATCATGGTGTTCATCTGGCGGGAAATTTCAGCGCGGGCGCGGGTTGTGGCAATTGTCCGTGATTGAGATTGTGTACTCAGTTTCGCGGAACCAATGCCAATCAGCGCGTCTTCCGGCGCTTTTTTAATCGCGTCTTTGACAAAATCCGGGACATTGCTGCTGACTTTCCGTTCGGGCTTACTCGTTGCCGCAGTTGTGGTGGTAGTAGTAGTTGTCGTCGTCGTCGTGGTTTTGGGACTGGAACCGCAGCTCACAAAACTCAGCGCAAAACACAGCGCTACCATAATACCGATAATCTTTTTCATAACCATACTCCTTCTCGTTTTATTAAAAGACATACGTCTTTATTGAAACAATTATTGCCCGGCAACCTGCCGAATGGGACGAACGTAATATTTATTGTTTTTATCGCGATCATCCACTTTGCCGTCTCTAAAATTTTGGCAGTATGAACGATGATAACCGTCCTCCGTAGAAGACCAATACCATTCATTCTTAAAGTCAACCAAATTCTTCCGCTTAAGGTTTCCGAATATCATATCCAATTCACTCTGGCTGGGCAAAAACCAGTCTTCAAATCCGTTGAATGAAAAATCGTTGGCTTTCTGCGCCGCGGTATTCCAGTTTCCGGTAGTTTGCCTGAATTTTTCAACGATGAACTGGGTATTCCTCTTGCCATAACCGACCTCTTTTCGTGTTTTGTAATTATCATCATTTACATAGAAAGAGTTATCACTCCAGGCCGCCTGAAATTCCGCCTCAACCGGCGCGGCTTCCAGATACCGCCAGCCTTCATTATTGTTACCCTTATCGTAGAAAATCACCCCGCCGGCAGGGCCGGTATCGCCGATTTTGTAGGCGGTAGCCGTTGCCGCCGGAGCGGGTTTGGGGGCCGGAGCGGGAGCCGCTGGAGCCGGCGCGGGGGCAGGGGCCGGTGCGGGTTTAGGGGCTGGCGCAGGAGCCGGAGCGGGCGCAGGGGCCGGGGCTGCCGCCGCAGTCTCTTTTATACCCATCAACTGGCGAACCTGCTGGTCGTCTTTAACATTAAATGACGCTGTTTTTTGAAGGGCTTTTGTGTTGACATCCAACGCCCTGACCGTGTAACGATAACCATTGCCGTTTTTTGCAAAAGAGCCGGTTACCACAATCGCCGCGCCAAGCTTCCTGCCCAATTCCAAAGCGGGCGTATCGTTTATTTCGCTGGATTGCTGTAAATTCATCTCGCCGCGGACCCGGTCTACATCTTTGCCGGTAATCAGCGCCAGTTTTCGGGTGCTATCCAGGGCGGTAGTCATTTTATCAACGACATATTTGGAAAGATCATTTGAACCGGAACCGCAATTTACCAGGGCTACTTTTGTCCCTACAAAGAGGGAATCGCTGACCGCCTTGCTTGCCTGTTGTATGGCAGTGTCAAGGTTGAGTTCTGATTGTCCGAATGCCGCATAAGCGCCTATTATCCCCATAAGCGTCACTAGCGCCATTACTTTCATTTTCTTCATCTTTCATCTCCTTGCTATTATCTCAAAGACATACGCCTTTGCCAGTAATATATCGCACATATGGAATTTTTTCAAGTTTTTGGGCGGTTTTTTTTCTTTTTTGGCAGACCCTTATTTAGCTTAAAACAGAGCCGGCTATCTTGAGTTCTTCACGAAATTGGGGAGTATCAGGAACGGTAAATTTAATAACAGGATATGTCATATAATTGGTATTTATTTCTATAAGGATTTCTTTTTTATACCCTTTTCCCATATATCCTATAGTGCCCACAACTTCATCTCCGCCGATACGTCCAGGAACAGCATCAGGAATAGAAAATTCATAAAGATCGCCATAATCATGGGTGCCATTGACTCCTTCCCAATTGATTTGTCTGAAATTATTGTGTTTATATATTACCAATACCCCTTCCGTTACTGATATATAGGCAAATACATTGTTATTATAAATAAGGGCATTACCCCAAGCATGAATATATCTGGATTCGGGAAAATTAGTCTGTATTAATTCATCAATAATCTTTTTACATATTTCTTCATTTTTTTTTGTTATATCAAAATATGAATTAACGGCTCCCGGAGAATTAGCCGCGCTGATTATACCGCAGATAATCACGCCAATAATCCCGGCAACCCAAACTAAAAATGTATGTCCGGTACAATACAAATATACCAAAAACGCCGCTAACGCGCCCCAAAAAATTAAGTTTACTATCAGTTTTATTGTCTTTTTTGTTTTTACATTTTTACGAAATTTTTGATATGCTTCATTATATTCAGGACTGCCGTAGTAAGGTTGTATTGTTACCACTTCAAATAAATTTAACTTTGCGGGTAAAGTCAGTTCCATAATTGCCTCCATAAAATATATGCGCCGTCATTGTACGACAGCGTATTTATACCGCATACTTCCCCCTATTTCCCGGCAACCTGCCGGATGGGGCGGACATTGTAAGGACCCACGCTATAACGAAAAGGAGCCTGAATGTAGTAATTTGAAGCTTGGTCTCCATTGGAAAAGTTTTCATGCCAAGTCATAGGACGATCCCCTTCCATTGTTGATGACCAATAAAAATCATTTTTAAAATCTCCCAACCCTTGTATGTGCAGATTGCCATACATATAGTGAAGTTCATCCCTTGAAGGTAAGAACCAGTCATTAAATCCATTTACAGTCAAGGCAACACACGCTTGAGCCGCCCAGCCAAAACCACCGCCTTTATTTGCTGCTTCTGCCATGATTGTCTGGGTATTTGGCTTTCCTTTACCCACAGCCCGTTCTTTACATCTTTCATAGCTATCACGGCTAAGGTCTTCTGATGCCCAAAAGATTTTACGATTAATATCCGAAGGTGCGGCTTCCAGATAACGCCACCCGCCATTATTGTTGCCCTTGTCGTAAAAGATAAGCCCGCCGGCAGGACCGGTGTCGCCGATTTTGTAAGCCGGAGCCGCCGGTTGAGTCTGACCGGGAACAGCCTGTGTCCCGCCTGTGGCGGCAGCCACCGGTGTCGCTTGCGGCGCGGGAGTTTTTTTACCCTGACTCAGCATGTATTTAACCTGAGAATCATTCTTCACGTTGATTGATGATGACGCTTGAATGGCGGCGCTCACCACGTTGATCACTTTGATTCTAAAACGGTGGCTTTCACCCATGTTGACCAGCGAACCTGAAACAATGGACTGCGCGCCGAGCATCGCGCCAATCTGCTGGGCGGATTCGTCGCTGACATCGCCGGACAGCTGAAAATCCATCTCCTTGCGGATAAGTTCGATCTCTTTGCGGTCAACAATCACCAGTTTTTTGCTTTTTACCAGGGCAATGGATATTTCCTCAATCACAAAATCGGAAAAAACATCCGATTCGGAATTGAAGTTGAGCAGAGCCACTTTGGTTCCCGCGGGGAGCGAAGTGTTTATCTCCTTGCTTGCCTCTTTTATGGCGGCATCCAGGGTAACGGTAGCTGGTTTTGCGTAGACGCAGAAAATCCCCAGAATTGCGAAAATGGCGAAAAAGATAGGCTTTTTCATGCTATGCCTCCTTGGCATTTTTCTTTGCTTTTCCATCAAATAAATCATATAAGGCTCGTAACCCTATTAATGGTAATAAATAATAGTATTCTATGAAGAATTTTTTTATTTCAATTAATAATTTTTCTTCTTCTGAGATGTTTTTTTGTTCTAATAAAAGTTTTATTGCCGTAAATAGAAAAGCAAGAAACAAATTTGATGCTTTCAATAATGATATATCATTTCCATTTTCTATTTTTGTAAAATAACAAGTTATTATTAATAATAATATTATAGCAATTAAATATGGAAAATAAATAGATAATTTACTTAAGTTTTTAGGATAAATAACAAAAAACATTGGGGCCATTGAAAGAAGAAAGTTTACTACAAATGAAAGTAACATTCTTATTTTATAACAGTAATATTTTTCATCTATGCAATATTTAATAAAAATACATTGCATAAAACCACCCATAATTACACCACTCAATAATCCAATAATATAACCATACAATTCACAGTTTTCATGAAGTTTACATGCTAAAATAATACCAACCATAGAAATTACCAGTAGTATGCTCAAAATATAATCTTTAACCCCCAATTTTTGTCCCGTATTCTTCCAACACCACCGCTTTTTCTTGATTGAAATATTAATGCGTGGTACAAGTGGCTTGCATGGTAATGTTTTTCCCAGTTCTTTGATAATGGCTTCTTTTATCTCAAGTTCTGTTTCATCAAAATTAACAATCTCTTCATCTGGTAATTCTTCGATACTTTTTTTAATTTCATCAAGTTTTTTTCCCAATGTTTCTATTTTAACTTCCTTGTCGATATTCTCCTCTTTGACTCTTATGATAATGTCTGCCATACCCCTGCGTTTATACTCTTCTAACTTATCTTTCGCTACTTGTATCCTTGCTTTTAACTTTTCCTTTTTTTCTTGTGAGTCAGACATAACAACTCCTCCAAATTTTCACTTTATAGATTAACAGTCTATATAAAAACGAACCTTATCCAACCATAACCTTTATACCATGAGCGTTACATAAGAATTAAAACCACGGAGTTGCACGGAGGAAAAAAGTATTATCGTATCAAAACTCCGTGATACTCCGTGTACTCCGTGGTTATATTCTTCTAAAGTTAACATATACGAACCTTTACCCCGTATAACCTTCTCCCCCTATTGCCCTAAAACTGCCGGATGGGGCGGACACGGCAATCATAACTACCATGACTGCTTTCCTGTCTTCCATCAGAAAAATGTTCTCTAAAAAAGGGATTATTCCAAGAATTTATGGCAGTTGATGACCAGTACCATTCATTTTTGAAATTACCCAGACCTTGCATATGCAGATTGCCGTACATATAGTGCAGTTCGTCCCGCGCGGGAAGATACCAATCGTTAAAACCGTTAAGACTGTAAGCGTCACAGGCTTGTGCCGCCCAGCCGAAGCCACCACCTTTGTTCGTCGCCTCTTTCATAATTGCGACGGTATTCCGTTTGCCCCAACCTACGCCGCGTTCAATACAGTCGGTAATATTAATTTCTTCTGTATACGCTTTCAATTGACGGTTAATATCCGCCGGCGCGGCTTCCAGATAGCGCCACCCGCCGTTATTGTTGCCCTTGTCGTAAAAGATAATCCCGCCGGCAGGGCCGGTATCGCCGATTTTGTAGGTTTTCGCTGGCGCTACCGGAGCCGCAGGCTGGGCTTGTGCGGGAGCGGCCTGTGTCCCGCCTGTGGTGGCAACCGCCGATGTCGTCTGCGGTACTGAATCCTTTTTACCCTGACTCAGCAGATATTTAACCTGCGTATCACTTTTCACGCTGATTGACGATGATGTTTGAATAGCGGCGCTACTCACGTTGATCACCTTGGTTCTAAAGCGATAACTGTCGCCCACGTTGACCATCGAGCCTGAAACAATGGACTGCGCACCGAGCATCACGCCAATCTGTTGGGCGGATTCATCGCTGACATCGCCGGACATCTGAAAATTCATCTCCTTGCGGATCAGTTCAATCTCCTTGCGGTCAACGATCACCAGTTTTTTGCTCCTTACCAGAGCAATGGACATTTCTTCAATCACATAATCGGAAAAAGCGTCCGAATCGGAACTAAAGTTGAGCAGAGCCACCTTGGTTCCCGCGGGAAGCGTGGTACTTATCTCCTTGCTTGCCTCTTTTATGGCGGCATCCAGGCTAACGGTCGCTGGTTTTGCGTAAGCGCAAAAAATCCCCAGAACCGCGAAAATGGCAAAAAAGACATACTTTTTCATGACATACCTCCTATGGTACTTTGTGCGTGAAATATGAGAAAAATGGGAATGTACAGAAGAATCGCCCCTAAGGGACATGGTTGGTAATTTGTTATTTTTACATGTATATGGGGG
>Ga0268262_10002312_pt1 | contig 22281 bp, 16 predicted proteins | sample TergutNc150P3_FD_190354 | JGI IMG/M metagenome (GOLD analysis project Ga0268262, IMG submission 190354) | Nasutitermes corniger P3 segment gut microbial community from laboratory colony in Florida, USA - Nc150 P3 (SPAdes) (version 2) | ecosystem: Host-associated > Arthropoda: Insects >... | reverse complement strand
GGTGATAGAACGGCCCGCGCCCGCCAACATGGTACGCATACAGGGCGGGACTTTCACAATGGGCAGCCCCGCCAGCGAGCCGGAGCGTTATGACGACGAAGGCCCGCGGCGCCAGGTGACAGTGAGCGGTTTTTACATGGGGAAGTATGAAGTAACGCAGAGGGAATACCAGGAAATAACGGGGACGAACCCGAGCAATTTTAAAGGAGACAACCTGCCTGTGGAGAATGTAAGCTGGTATGACGCGGTGGAGTACTGCAACAAGAGGAGCCAGAAGGAAGGATTAACGCCGGCATATACGATAAATAAGAGCCGGAAGGATACGAACAATACAAGCGAATATGACGAAGAAAAATGGACGGTAACATGGAACCGGAACGCGAACGGGTACCGACTGCCGACGGAAGCTGAATGGGAATACGCGTGCCGGGCTGGGACAACGGCGCCGTTCAGCACGGGAAACAACATCACGACGAGCCAGGCGAATTATAACGGGGATTATCCATATAATAACAACGCGAAGGGGACGAACCGGGGAAAGACAACGCCGGTAGGGAGTTTTGCGTCAAACGGGTGGGGCTTGTACGACATGCACGGGAACGTGTGGGAGTGGTGCTGGGACTGGTATGATAATTATGCAAGCAGTGCGCAGACAGATCCTGTGGGCGCGTCCTCGGGGTCTGGCCGCGTTATTCGCGGCGGGAGCTGGAACAACGACGGCAGGTTCGTGCGTTCCGCGATCCGGGGCAACAGCACTCCGTCTGGCCGGCACGACGGCCTGGGCTTCCGGCTTGTCCGTCCCTAGTAGAAAATTAGGAATGAGGAATGAGGAATGAGGAATAAAGAAGGAAGAATAAAAACCACGGAGAACGCGGAGTTACACGGAGGAAGAAGAAAAGAGGAAGAAAAAGAGTTTTTTTCCTAAGTCTTCATTGCTCATTGCTCATTGCTCATTGCTCACTGCTCACTGCTCACTGTCTTTATTCCTCATTCCTCACTCCTAATTCCTAATTCTCTCTCCCCGCCAGCTTATGCGCCGTACACATGAGTAACAGATACTCTGCGCGACCCATGTATAACATTACCATTCCTTTGGCACAAAGCCTTGCGGCAGATCAATCTGCATGGTGTCGCCGGACTGTTCCAGCGGGTAAAAACCCGCCTCAAGTATTGCTTCCTTATCGCCTTTGCCCATCATCGCCACCGCTATCCCGCCCAGTATCTTTCTGCCGTCCCCGGTTTTGTCCGCATCTTCGCGCAGTATCTCCAGCCGCCTCCGGTGATGCTCTATGTCTTTATCCCCCAGCCTGGCTTTCACTTCAATTCCGACCAGAAACTCCTCGTTTGTCAGCAACAAATCAATTTCCGTCCTGGTTTTTTTGTGTTCGTCATAGATTTTAAAGTTAGGTTCAGGCGGTTCAGTAAAACAAAAGCCCATTTCATTGAACCTTTTGGCAATGCCCGGGCCGACCATGTGTTCCGCTATCTCCCCGAAGCTCTTGTGCAAACCGCCCATCTGCTCGCCGAGCTTGGTAAACATACGGTCGATTTCCTTCTTCCGTTCGGCCTGCTGTTCCGTATTTTCTTTGATAATACGGTCTATTTCCCTCTGCTGTTCCGCGACTTCCTGCAAAGTCGCCCATACCGTCTCAAACGTAGGGTGTTCTACACGCGCTTGTACCGCTTCCATTTCAGCACTCCTCTCAATATATATAAAATATACCCTTCCTGACAGAAATCAGCAAGCAATCAAGATATATCCCTGTGTCTGAGGCGTTATTCTTTTATTCCTAATTCCTAATTCCTCACTCCTAATTCTTCCTCCCCTTGCCATATTCGTTTGAAAGTGATACCATTTACCTAAATGAGCGTAAATTCCATACCGCTTACCCCAGTTATACGAATCGATGAAGAAAAATGTATCAACTGCTATGCCTGTATCGTAATCTGTCCGGTTAAGTACTGCATGAACGGGTCAGGAGACAAACTTCTGATAAATCACGACATCTGTGTCGGCTGCGGGAACTGCATTAACGCCTGTACCCATAAAGCAAGAACCCTCATAGACGATACCAGCCGCTTCATGAACGACCTTACACAAGGAAAAAATATCATTGCCGTGGCAGCCCCCGCTGTCGCTTCGTTCTTTCCCAATCAATTCCTCAACTTAAACGGCTGGCTTAAATCATTGGGCGTTGAAGCCTTTTTTGACGTGAGCCTCGGCGCGGAACTTACCGTCGTATCCTATCTTGACTATATAAAAGAAAAAAATCCCCGGACGGTGATTTCTCAGCCGTGCCCGGCAATTGTTACTTTTATCGAAATCTACCACCCTGAACTATTGCCCTATCTCGCTCCGGCAGACAGCCCCATCCTGCATACCATAAAAATGATCAAAGAGTATTACCCTCAATATAAAAATCACAAAGTAGCGGTAATTTCTCCCTGCATTGCCAAACGGCGGGAATATGACGAAACCGGCATGGGGGATTACAACGTTACAATGATTGCGTTAAAAAATCTTCTGGACGAGAAGAATATAAAACTTTCGTCCTTTCCGAAGGTAGAATATACAGGGGTCAGCGCGGAGCGCGCGGCGGGCTTTCCCATCCCCGGAGGTCTGCTGGATACCGCCGAGCGTTTTGAGCCGGGTATCAGGCGCAGCACCCTCAAGATAGAAGGGGTACATTCGATTTATCCCTATCTGAAAGAAATACAGGAACTGTTGAAGACTAATGTCACATTACCGCTTTTGATAGACTGCCTGAATTGCGAAAAAGGCTGTATTGGCGGCCCCGGCACAAGGAACGCCGAAAAACCGCTGGCTGTGCTTGAAGACCCTGTGCGGAAGCGCGTGGCGGAACTGGAAAGAAAACATCATTCCCAGGACGGAAAAGCCGCGCACAAAAAATACCATGCTATTTTGAACAAGTACTGGAAGAAGAACCTGTATAACCGGGGCTACCGCGATCTTTCCGGAAACAATACGATCAAGCATCCGAACGAATCTGAAATAACTAAAATATTCCGCAGTATGAAGAAATACGGAAAGAAAGATATATACAACTGTACGTGCTGCGGGTACGGAAGCTGCGAAGCGATGGCTACGGCAATTTACAACAAACTGAACAAACCGGAAAACTGCGCCCATTATATTCTTGCCTTGCTCACGGAAACGACGAATACCGAAGAACATAACCGCCTCCAGCTACAGCAGCACATTGACCGCGCGTCAGAGACTATTGAAGGAATAAACAATTTAATAAATAAACTGAACGCCGCTATCAGTTCGCAAGCGGATACAATCGCCCGATCTTCGGTGGCAACGGAGAAAATGATCAGCTCGCTCAAGGAAACTTCGGAAATTTCCCGAAGCAAACAGGAGACCATAAAAGGGCTGATAGAAGACACCGCCCAAAGCCAGGAAGCAATGCGGGAGACGATTAAATCGGTTGAGGACATTTCCAAATCGGTGGAAGGCATAGCGCAGGCGATAAAAATAATCAGCACGATAGCGGCTAACACCAACCTTTTGTCCATGAACGCGGCGATAGAATCCGCGCACGCGGGCGAAGCGGGCATGGGCTTTGCGGTGGTTGCCGGGGAGATACGCCGCCTTTCTGAAAATACCAGGGAAAATTCGGTGAACATCTCCAAGACGCTGAAAAGCATCATTGACGGAGTGGCCGTTACCGAAAAACAATCGGAGAACACCGGAAAACGGATTACCGCAATGTCCAAAGAGATCGGCAGTTTTGCCGAGACCATGTCCGATTTAATCAATACCTTTGGCGAACTGTCGGCGCAAAGTAACGAGATTACCGCCGCGCTGGACAGCCTTCACGGTCAAAGCGACATGGTAAAAACCGACTACGCCGAAATACTGTCAATGACGGAAAAACTAAGCACGGCAATGTTTGATTTGAACAGGCTGTCGAAGAAAAAGATCCTTGTAGTTGATGATGAGGAAATCATCCTCATTATGACAAAAGAAATGCTGCAAAATGATTATAACGTTACCACTGTCAAATCTGCCAAGGAGGCTTTGGACTTGTTCCTGGAGGGTTATACTCCTAATTTGATTTTGCTGGATTTGTATATGCCTGAAATGGGCGGCTGGGATGCCATTGTCAGAATACACAACCTCAGCAAATTACACCAAACGCAGATAGCGATATTCACGTCATCGGATGATCCGAAAGACAAGGCAAAAGCGAAGGAATTTGGCGCGGTTGAATACATACACAAGCCGATCAGTAAAAACGCGCTGCTTGAAACGGTAACAAGATTGGTGAAGTAGAAGTGCGTTATGAATATTTTTGAATCGATAATGCTGATTTGTTTCGGTTTTGCATGGCCGCTCTCTATATACAAATCAATTACGTCCAAAAAAACGGCGGGCAAAAGCCTGTTGTTTCTGGTAGTATTGCAAATAGGCTATGTGGCAGGCGTTTTGTTTAAAATAACCGAATACCGGGATGCTTTAAAAACAAACCCGGACGAGACTGTCAGTATAAATTTATACTTGTACCTTCTTAATTTTGTAATGATAACAATAGACGAGTTGTTATTTCTGAGAAACAGAAAACTGGAAACAAGGGGGGGGGAGGAAGAAATTAGGAATTAGGAGTGAGGAATGAGGAATAGGGAAGAACCTCTCGCGGAGGCGCAGAGGGAGGAATTTTTTTCAATCTTTTCTCTTTCGTTGACAAATACATACAATCTATATATATTAAAATCATGGAAATAATAGTAGATGCAAGCGCAATAATAGCTGTTATTGCAGATGAACCAGAAAGTGATATAGTTATAAATTGTACCAAGAATGCTGTATTAGTTTCTCCCTATATGGTATCTTCTGAAATTGCCAATAGTTTGACCAAAATGATGAAAAAAGGAATTATTAATAATAAAGAAAAAATGATTGACCTTATTAAAATTTTTCAAAAAATTCCTATAAAAGCAACAGAAATAAATTTTGAAAAATCCATGGAAATCGCATGGGATTACAAAATATATGCTTATGATGCTTTTTATTGACGAACGGAGCGAGGTCGCGGACGTGCAAGCACGTCCATGACCGAGCGAGTGAGGACATCGAAGGGCTTTAGCCCTTCATTTGGAAACTGCAAAAAGATTAAATTTGCCATTATTGACATTTGATAATAAAATGAGAAAAATTGGAAAAGAAATTGGTATTACCATTTTAGGAGAATAAGGATGTTGATATTTAGTGTTTCTGAATTTACCCAAAATACAACAAAGGTTTTTGACTCCGCATTAACCGATGAAGTAATTATAAATAATAATGATGGAAATAGTTATAAATTACTTCCAATAAAACAAACAGGAAAATCGCCTTTTGAAGATATTCCCCGTATAAAATTAGATATTACGACCCAGGAAATTGTAGAAATATTAAATGAATGTAGGGCCGGAATATAAAATATATGCCCTTAGAGCCAAATCTGGCGTTGCCAGAAAAAAATAAAAAAAGTTGGGAAGAAGAGGGTACAGGTAGCTCTTTATTCCTAATTCCTAACTCCTCATTCCTAATTTTGAAGGGCACTTGTCTTATCTTTCAAAAAATGATAAACTGTAAACGTATACTTCAAAGGAAGTGGGGTGCGAATCCCCCGCTAACCCGTAACTGTAACAGGGAAGATTCAGCCGTATACAACCACTGGGAAACCGGGAAGGTTGGCTGAAGAATTGCCCTCAAGCCAGGAAACTTTGGTATGCGCGCCTCTTATAGAGGCGGTGGATTCTGTATGAATCCATTATCTTTTTTTCAGGCTTCGCGGACAAAGCCTGGAGGAGTATACTATGTTTCCCTTTTTACGAATGAGGGACACCCTCAGAATGAGGGACACCCTCAGAATGAGGGACACCCTCACCGGCGCGGTTCTGTTTTTTTTGACCAGTGTATTGTTTGTTTCGTGTGCCGGTACTGACGGGGGCATCTTCCCTGTCAGTGCCAGACAGCCGAATATCAGCGTCCAGCCTGAAAGCGGCGACTGGGATGTAGCAGTTGATGATACCTTTACCCTTACGGTAACAGCCGACAGCCCTGATAACGGAACCCTAAGTTATCAGTGGTACTTGAATACAAGCACCGGCAATTCAGGCGCTACAGCGATAAGTTCAAATGGCGCGACTCTAATCCTCGCGAAAACGAATTTTCCCGAAAATAAAAACTATTACTTCCATGTGGTAGTTACCAACACAATAAGCGACAACGGCGATGGGGGAACAAAAACCGCGACCGCCGCCAGTAATGTTGCCACAGTTACGGTAGACGGTGTTGGCGGCGTACACCTTAACGCCCAAAAACCGGTTATAAAAACCCAGCCTGCCAGTACGTTTTGGAATGTGTTTACCGCTAACGATGGCGTTATGCTCACGGTTGAAGCAGGCGTTAGCGATGGCGGGACATTAAGCTACCAATGGTATTCAAACACGAGCGCCAGCGCAGTCAACGGAACAAAGATAGGTTCAGACGCTGCGACTCTAGGCCTTACCAAAACGGCCTGTACAGCGAATGGCGCATACTACTTCTATGTGATCATAACGAACACAAACGACGACGTTTCCGGAACAAAAACCGCAACCACAGCCAGCGATGTCGCAACGGTTACTGTAGTAGGTTATCCCGATACAAATTATTCAGATACCCATACCATGCCGTCTAAATTGACAGGCGAATGGGAATCGGAATATGGCGAAATATACACAATTAGTGCCGGGGAATTTTCTTCGGGTATGGATTGGGGTGACGGCTGGAGCGGATATAAGGGAACAATCGTTAATCATCGCGGAAACGCCGAAGGCACTGCCGGATACATTACCATACAGTATACTCAGAATGACTGGGATGAAACTGCGGAAAACAAGTATTACGTTGTGTATTACAAAGACCTTACGGATACGACCGTAACTATAGCGGGCGCGGGTTTGTTAGCCGATCCTGACTTCGGAACCAGCGGCGGAAGATCAACCAAAGACGAAGCGGAAGCGACCTATACGGTTTCCGCCGGATATTTTGCGATGGGCAGTGATCTTGCAAAAGCGGAAGAAGGCGACATTCACCTGACTGTTACCTGGGAATTGAACAACGGAGAATGGGAAACGGGCAGCCTGCACTCTGGCATGATATTGTCGGGAACCGCGCTTGCCAAGCCGAGTCCTGATCCCTTCAGAGACTGGTATGATTTTGCAGGCTGGTATTCAGACACCGGCTTAACAACGCCATATAATTTCAACGCCAACGTTACCGCCCCTCTGCACCTGTACGCGAAATGGGAAGAAGCATTCTGGAGGATTACCTGGGAATTGAACGGCGGCTCATGGGGAGCGAACCAGACACCAATCTGGCGGGTAGACAAAGGAGCCACGGTTTCCAAACCGGCCCCTGATCCTTCCAAAGCCGACAATATTTTTGCAGGCTGGTATACCAGTGATGCCTTATCAACGGCATATAATTTCTCAAGCCTCGTTACCGGAAATTTGAACCTGTATGCGAAATGGAATCCGAATCAACAGGCCATATTAAAGCAGATAGAGGCGGAGCTTACGGCGCTGACCGGAGGAGACACTGTCACCGCCCCGGCAGACTATAAAGTACCCGCGGCGTTAAACCTGGACGATAACAGTTGGGAAGGCTGGCTGGGTCTGCTTCAGGCCATCTGGGACGGCGGGAAAAAATACCTTAACCTTGACCTTTCCGATTGTAAAATGACCGGAACCGCATTTGACCCGAGGCCTTCCATCAGGGGCGGTGGGGTAAGCTCAGGCACTGACCATCCCAAAGGCAGGATTGTATCTATCGTGTTGCCCAATGCCGCAAAAAGCATAACGAGCTCAACCGGTGCTGGATCGGCTTTCAGTTTCTTTATCAATCTTCAAACGGTCAGCGGCGATGAGATTGTAACAGTCAACCAGAATGCCTTCAACGGATGCAGGGCCGCGCTGACAACCGTGAACTTGCCCAAGGCGGAAACAATCGGCGCTAATGCCTTTGATACTTGTACCCTGCTGGCAACCCTGAACCTGCCCAGCGTGAAAAGTTTCGGCAATAATGCCTTTCAAGGATCGAGTACCACGAGCACTCTCGCTACCCACACGGCGCTTACCATTACTTTGGGGACTGCACCGCCGACTGTAGGCACTGGTTTGTTCGCCTTAGCCGGTCATGCTTCTAATAAGAAAACCGTTACCGTGCATGTCCCCTCAAGCGCGTCAACAGCCTACGGCATATCGTCGTTCTCCGACTCGGACACCGCTTCCGAAAACTGGGGCAATGCGTTCAAGGGCAAGGGCTGGGACGGAACTAATTATCTGACCGGAACGGTTGTCGGAACCATCGCCCTCAGCATAACCGCCTATTGACAGTGAGGAAGAGTGAGCCAAGAAAAACTATGGAGGAGATTATGAAATTTGTATGTAAAAGTTTGGCTGTAATGGTTGTTTGCGGGCTGCTGTTTGTAGCCTGTGACAATTCATCAGAATCCGGTCCGGACAAAACGGTTGCAAGTATCGCGGTTACCACAGAGCCAACCAGGATGCACTACACACTGAACGATATGTCGCTGGATTTAACGGGCATGGTTGTTACAGCCTATTACAATAATGGGACCTCCGGTACGGTTACCGATTTTACCTGCAGCGGGTTTAACACGGCTACTACGGGGAAAAAAGAAATTACTGTCAGCTACGGCGGCAAAACAACAAGCTTCTCGATAACTGTGGACAACCCGGTTCTGGATGCCGTTGTCATGCCTGTCGCGACACCTGTGGCTGGACAAGTGGCAAGCGGCGCGACGGTAACTCTTTCCTCCGGCACAGAAGGCGCGGAAATCTGGTATACCGTCAATAACAGTACGCCCGCGAAAAACGGCGCAGACAGCGTCAAATACACGAACGCCATTCCGATTACTGCCAATGTTACGATTAAAGCCATAGCAGTCAAGGATGACATGATCGACAGCGAAATGCTGACAGCTGCCTACACGGTTGTCGCCGCCAACACCGTTACTATGCCTGTCGCGAATCCGCCGGATGGCAGTTATGTGATAAGCGGCGAGACGGTAAGCCTTTCCGCATTTACCGCAGGCGCGGAAATCTGGTATACCGCCAATGGCAGTACGCCCGCGAAAAACGGCGCGGGCAGTACCAGATACACAACCCCCATCCCGATTACCGCCGATGTTACGATTAAGGCCATCGCTTTTAAGGATGGCATGAACGACAGCGAACTACTGACAGCCGCCTACACGGTCGAAGACGGATATACCTCTGACGCGCCGGATTCCGTTCCCGATGACTGGCAAAACGATCTGTGGCTCCAGTATGAATTCAAGGAGTTACAGATTGGCGGTACTGCGGAGATTTACCCAAGAAGGATACCGGAAGCCGTTGTTCACGTCACAAATAACGACATTTACTACCCGAACTTCAACTATGAGATTGTCCAGGGCGCCGGTGTCGTAAGCATCAAGACGGATGCCGTCTCCGCGCCGTACACTAACCAGAGCGGCGTCTCCAATCCGGGCGCGACCCACAAGCTGGCAACCGTCACCGCGCTTAAGACCGGCGTTGCCATAATCAAGGTTACCTACGATGCGTTTACCCATCCCAATGGGAATACCGCATTCGGCGCGTCCTCGGTGATTAACTCCGCTTATGTGGCGTACAGCGTGACCGACGGGACCTCCACGGGAATAACCATAGGCGTTGCCTCCTCCACTGATCCCCTGGCTTCCAGGCTGGGTACCGGGCTAAGGCACCCCTACGATACGGTATATTTTATCGGCAGTGGTGTTACCTTCCCCATAAACCCGACGATTACCGGAGCAAATACCGTTACGGTTACCTGTAACGGGGTCGTAGTGCAAAAAAGCGGCGGCCTTTATAACCTGCCCCTTAGAAACACGCAAAACATCATCGGCGTTAAGGCGATCAACGCCAACGGTCAAAGCAGGTACTACTACGAGATGATCAATGCGCGAAAGATAGAGGTAATTACCAGCCCGACTCCTACCGCCGACCAGGAATTCGCGGTTAGTTTCAAGGGCCTCAAGATGCCGGTTCCCAAGATGGCCGGTATTTACAACCCCAGCCTTGGTACCTCCACAACCGTGAACTATACTTCAAACCCCGGCAATGGCACTCACCAGGGCGGCAGGACTCAGTGGGAGTTCGCCGAACCCAAGAACAACAGCTTTAACGTGATATTCCCAAGCGCGGGCACTTACACGTTCACTGACGGTTTTATTAAGGAAAGCTGGTTTGGCCGTCCGCTTGGCTACGAAAAGACCAACAGAACCACAGGTTATTTTCAAGGCAACGCGCCTACGATAACAGCCAGTTTCATCATGCTTCCCGATTTCACCGTCAGGGCTAGAGAAAAATGAGGAATGAGGAAGTGCCAACAAAGTTGGCATTAGGAATTAGGAATAGGGAAGAGCAGAGAGTAAATAGCAAAGAGCAAAGAGCAAAGGAAGAGAGTCCTGTTTTAACTTTGTTCCTTGCTATTTGTTATTTGTTATTTGTTATCTGCTCTTGCGATCACGGGCAGCTTGGGGACGCGGACAGAACAGAAAGCTTCAGTCACGGGAACGCAATCTTTGAGGAACGCCTGAATTTCATGAGCGGGGTCTGGCATTCAGGCTACCCCGGAATTGGGTGGCTCGACGGCTATCGCGTGCGTCAATGGGGCAGTTTAACTGACGAAGACAAATCATGCATGCAGTCCCTGTTCTCCGCTTACGGCTTTGACATAAATAATCCAAAAACCTATAAAACAGGGGAGGTTCCCCAGGATGCCGACTACATCCTCCTGTATGATGACACGGTTTATGGGCAGGATGACGAGAAAACCGATGGAAATTGGGGCTTCGCTTACATGGGTTTGGTTAGGGCGATCAATATTTTTAACGGCGACAAAGATCGCGGGGCGATTATCATTGAATATTTTGAAGGAGCCGATCCGAATTGGCTGTGGGATACTGACGGTTACAAATATCAAGGACTGGGGCGGGGCGAAAAACCCTTCTTCGGCGTTTACTATCGTGTTCTTGACCCGGATACCGTACAAATTGCAAACGCCGTAGACCTGGCGGCGTTGTATGCGGGAAAGCGCTACCACACCGAAAAGGGAACCCTTGTTGAAGCAATAGCAGCTAACGGCGTGGAAAATGAGGCGGAGTTTATCAGTTGGGGCGTGGTTAATCCGCAAAATAGGGAACAGGTAAAAGTGAAAAGTGAAAAGTGAAAAGTGAAGAAATGAAGAAGCGCGGTCTACTGACAACAACTTTGTTATCTGTTATCTGTTATCTGTTATCTGTTATCTGCCCCCTTGCGGGTCAGGAAAATAACGATGATGATTACCGCAATTTTGGGGAAGCCCCCAGAGATATTACTGTTACCGGAACTCCCGAAACGACACAACAGATGACGGTTATTGATAAAGAAACTATCGAAAAAAGCGGAGCAAGGGATTTAGCCGCGCTGCTTGAGGAAGAGATCGACATGAGCGTTGTCCGCTTCGGGGGATACGGCAATAAAACCGAAATGAATCTGCGGGGGTTCGACACGGAACGCATAGCGATTTTGATAGACGGCGTTCCGGCAAACTCCCCCCGTTCCGGTAGCTTTGACATAAGCCAGATAGACCTGAACAATGTTGAGCGTATTGAGGTTATCTACGGCGGCTCGGATACAAAATACAACGTGTCGGGCGCTCTGGGCGGCGTTATCAATATCATTACCATAAAAAAACAAAAGGGCGGGAACTTTGGTTTTACCTTTTCCAACACCGGATATATGCCGGGAGAATACAACGAACGTCATGCTAATGGGGCAATAGGCAAACCGGAATTTGTTGATCTTGTTGACATGCAAAACCTTAGCCTTAACGCGGGATACGGCGCGGAAAAGTTTTCATGGAAAGCGTCTCTTTTCGGCAACAGGGCCGGTAACCATTACCTGTACAAGGACGACTACGGTTTTGCGCGGCGCAAGGTCAGTAACGAAGTGCTGGACGGTGGCGGGAACGCGCAATTTATGTTCGCCTTGCCGAAAGACGCGACTATACTTTCCGATACCAAACTGTACTACGCGCACAGGAATTTTCCCATAACGATGAATTCAACAGGTTCCGCCGTTGCTACGGATTTGACAGGAACCGAAAACGTACTATTTGCCGCTCCGGTTATCTTTCGTGACGACCTGGCGACGGAAGGATCGCTTAGTTATCAGATTTCCCATACCGCTTACGGCGTCAACATATCTAGCCTCGATCACTACCTTACCGCCATAAACAGGTGGAACTGGTATCCACTGGACAAGCTTATTGTCCGGGCGGGAATCGACTGGCGTTTTTTGTACATTAATATGGACAGTCCCACGGAACTGGAGCCTGTGAAAACAGGCAATCAGGGAGGGCTGTATATAGCAGGCGAGTATAAGCTCCTGAAGAATCTTCTGCTGGTTGGTTCGGTAAAGGGTATCACCGATACGAAGCAAGTGACGGCGGTTCCCAAACTTGGATTGAGATGGCAAATACATCCGCTTTTTACCCTGAAAAACAACTACTTCCGCAGTTTTAAATTTCCGGATTTCGACGACCTGTACTACCGCAGTTTGGACAGTGTATTCGTGGGCAACCCGAATCTTAAACCCGAAGACGGCTGGGGCGCTGATCTTTCAGGAGAGCTCAAACTTAAAAAATATTTTTCGTTTTCTTCCACCGTGTTTTGGCAGTGGACGGCAGATTCGATTCACTGGATCAAGAGTCAGGGAGGCCGATGGAGTCCTGAAAATATAGGAACCGCATGTTTTATCGGCGCGGACTTCAGACCGGTGTTCGCCATGTCGCTTAACAAATGGAATTTCACCTCGCTTAAAATCGGGGCAAATTACCAGTTTCAGTTCAGTTGGCTTATGAACGGTGATCTTGATTTTGAAAACAGTTTTCGCATTCCCTATATGCCTACGCACATCATCGGCGGCACTGTTGATCTTGCGTGGGAAACAGGTTCCCTGTTTATCTCGGCGCACTACGAATCAACGCGCTACGCTGACACGATGAACCAGATGCTTCTTGGCTCACATTGCGTAGTACACGCGACTGTCAACCAGAAAGCAGGAAAAACAATTACCTTTTTCGCCTCCTTGCGTAATATCCTTAACGCTCAATACGAATCTTTTGCCAGTTACTATATGCCGGGCATATCCTTGGTTCTGGGAGTCAGGGCAAAATTTAATATAAACAAAAATCAAGGAGATGAAGGAAATGAGCCAAAGAAGGAATAGAAGAATTTTTACCACGAACCATACTAACCACACGAACCTGTCCTCCGAATTTCTTTCGTTGTTCGTGTTGGTTCGTGTTTGTTCGTGGTTAATTTTATTACTATTAATAACAGGATGTAACGCCGACAAAGGACGAGAAATAACCGACCGTTCCGGCAGACAGATAGTGATAAACGGCCCCATTAACCGCATTGTTTCTACCGCGCCTTCCAACACGGAGATAATAACCGACCTGGGCATGGCGGATAAACTCGTCGCCATAGACGTTCACTCGGCGAATGTCGCGGGGATTCCCGACGGCCTTCCCCTTCTGGACTTTTTTTTCCCGGATGCCGAGGTGATAATAAATCTTGAACCTGATATAATAATCGCCAACGGGCATAACCCCACAGGTACAGGCGAAGATCCTTTCCGGCTTCTGCGTGAAATGGGAATCCCCGTAGTGTATATTCCCATGAGTAAAAGCATTGATGATATTTACCGGGACATTGCCTTTATTGCCGACCTTTTACAGGCGCAAAAAAGAGGAGAGGAAGTAATTGATTCCATGAAAGCGCAGGTTACAGAAATAAGCCAAAAGGCGGCGCATATTAATAAAAAAAAGACAGTGTATTTTGAAATTTCGGCGGCTCCAGAGATGATCACTTTTGGAAAGGACAGTTTTTTGAATGACATGATCGCTGTTATCGGGGGGCGTAACATTTTTGAAAATGACAACTGGATCGTTAATCCAGGCGCGGAGTCGATCATCGAGCGTAATCCCGATGTGATTCTTACCAATGTGAATTACATACCTGATCCAATCGGCGAAATAAAGAGCAGGCCGGGCTTTGAACATATTAACGCTGTTATCAATAATTGCGTCTATCAAATTGACACAGATTCATCGGTGCGGCCTTCGACCCGCATTATTCCGGCTTTGCGGCAAATGTCCCAAGCGGTCTATCCGACTACTGGAACAGATCAAGGAAATTAGTTATAATGATGATGATATGTATTTTAGTGGTCGGACTGCCTATTTTGTGATTATTCTCTCTGTAATCCCGGTATATCTGGCCGCTCAGGATTATATAAATGAGAGATTGACATACCCCGCATTGAAACTGGATTTACCGCTTTTTGATCTTCCTTATCAGATAGAGGCGATGAATACTGTGGGGTATGGTTTTTTCAGCAGTTATGCCAATCCGAGTATGGGCCAGTCACTTGCCGTAACCGCCGATATGTTTTCGGGTTTTCATTATGGAATGAAATATTTTTACGAAAACAGCAATATTAAAGATATGTGGAGAAATATTATTTATTATTGCGGGATTCCTTTGGGCGATTTATTATTGTTTTATTTACCGGGTGGCGACGGCTGGCTCCATGAGGAGTTTCACCGCGCGGTAATGTCGCGTTACGGCGTAAACAGTTTTAACGGCATGAACCTCTTCCCCATTGGCGCGTCAATTGTATCCGTGAGTAAAATAAAAGATGAAGACTTAATCCGCCTAAAAGAGAAAAGCCCGCCTGATTTTGTCCGGCTGCCAGCCGCCGGGATAGAAGGCGAGTATTTATTGATAAACAAATTACAGCGGAATAATTTTTTTTACAATCAGGGACTCTTTCATGAAGTTTTATACTGGATGGTTACACTTAATTCACATCTTTATATCGGCGCGTCATTAGACAGCAATCAGGTGGACGTAGAAACGGAAAAAATGAACAAAATAGAAGAAACAATTTCTTCGCGGGATTTTACCGGGTTTGATATGACCGCGTGGGTTTATGATCTGTTTCGACAGGATGAGCCTTATGAGGCAAGGGGTATTCACCCATCAGGAGAAGGCATAAACAGATACCGCACTACGAAGGATCTATCAGGTGATGAAAAGAATTACCTGCAAACGCAGATTAACCTGCATTTTCTAAATTACTTGTCCCCCATGCTTTTTTTTCAGAAAAGCGTCCGGTTAGGCGATGAAGGGCTTTCCGGAAATTTTGCCATGCGCCATTTGCTTACCTCGTTTGGCTCGGTTATTTCCGCGCAGTTTTTTTTGAAATATGAAAATTTAAAAGGTGAGGCTTTTAATTTTGCTTTTGCGTATCACAGTTATCTTAATTACAAAAATTATTTTCCGGCAATTGAGGTTGAACTTGTGGATTACCCTCTTTATTTGGGGAAATTCGGGATGTTTCTTTCTCCGCGAGTAATAATAGGCACACAGCCGGAAGACCAGAAATTTAAAACCGGAAGGCATGAATTCCTCGGTTTGTTCGGGCTGAGGGCCGATTTTATTATAAGCAGATATTTTTTACCTTATTTTGATTTTACTGTAAAAACAGACGGTTGGGTCGCGGGAAATGAATACCTTGACAATAATGTAAGCATAAAAATGGGAATTTCCGCGCGGTTTTAAAAGGTTAAATATATATGAGTAACAGGAAGCGCGTTATCGCCGGATTAATTATCTCGCTGTTAATTATCATGACCGGCGCGTCTCTGGGCAGTTCCGGCATCAGCCTGGGCGACACTGTATTGATCGTTCTGCATAAGATTTTCAGACTGCCGCTTGCCCAGGGCATTGACCCGAAAAATGTTTCGATTGTCTGGCTCTTGCGCCTGCCGAGGGTCTTGCTTGCCTTTTTGGTCGGAGGCTGCCTTGCGATAAGCGGCGCGGTCTGCCAGTCCATTTTACGCAACCCCCTTGCCTCGCCCTACATTTTGGGTGTCTCTTCCGGCGCGTCACTGGGCGCGGGAATAATCATCATCAGCGGAATCTCGCTCCCCCTGCTGGGGGCTTTTACCCTGCCGCTGACGGGTTTTATCTTCGGACTTTTAACGGTCTTTTTTGTTGCCGCCTTTTCTTCCCGCATTGACAAGTCAATGTCGAATAACACAATCATCATCTGCGGCATGGTGCTTTCGCTTTTTGTAAACGCCCTGCTTACCCTGTTAAGCGCTATTTTTTCCGACGACCTTAAACGCATTGCCCTTTGGCAGATGGGGAGTTTCGCCATGCGCGGCTGGGTGTATATTCAACTGTTGCTGCCGTTTTTGATCATAGGGGCAGCCGGTATACTCCGCTATACAGGAGAGATGGACATTATGACCTTTGATGACGAGCAGGCGAAATCGGCGGGCGTGGAAACAGGGGGCTTGAGAAAAAAATTACTGGTTCTCTGCTCAGTATTGACAGGCGCGGCGGTAGCGTTAAGCGGCGTTATCGGTTTTGTTGACCTTGTAGCCCCTCATGCGGCGCGGAAGATCGCCGGTTCGAAGCACAGGTATCTAATCCCCATGTCGTTTATCCTCGGCGGTTCATTGATGGTAACAGCCGATTTAATCGCCAGAACGATCATATCTCCGTCGGAACTGCCGGTGGGGGCAATCACAGCCCTTATCGGGGCGCCGTTTTTCGCCTGGGTTTATTTCAGGGGGCGCAAACGATGAGCGCTACGATGCTTGAAATAAACGGACTGTGCGCCGGATACGGTTCCGGTGATGTTATACGCAATATAAGTTTCACTGTGAAAAAGGGGGAATGTCTCTGCGTACTGGGGCCGAACGGCTGCGGCAAAAGCACCCTGCTTAAATCAATAGCCCGCATTATAAAATACCGGGGATCTGTCCTGGTTGACGGTAACGATATTTCAGCCGTTCCACGCAAAGAGCTTGCGCGAAAAATCGCCCTGCTCAGTCAGAATATGCAGGTGTTTTTCCCCTACACGGTATATGAAACTGTTTCAATGGGGCGCTACGCCTATTCGCAGGGCTTTCTAAAAAATCTTTCCGCAAACGACAAAACAATTATCAATGATACTCTCAAAAAACTGGATCTCTGGGACATAAGAGATCGCATGATTGACGAACTGAGCGGCGGAACCTTACAGCGTGTTTTTCTGGCGAAAACAATGGCTCAAACCCCCCGCCTGATTCTGCTGGACGAACCGGCGAATCATCTTGACCTGAAACACCAGATCGCCTTGCTGGATTATTTGAAAGCCTGGGTTAAAGAAAACGACACCTCTTTGATCGGCGTGTTTCACGATCTTAATCTCAGTCGTTATTTCGGCGATACGGCGATCCTGATGAACGAAGGGAATCTAGCCGCCTGCGGATCAATAGAAGAAACGTTAAACAATGAAATTCTGGAGACCGTCTACGGAATTGACATCAGGGGCTTTATGCTCAAGTCGCTGGAAAAGTGGACTCCCTGAACCCTATTCCTCATTCCTCATTCCTCATTCCTCATTCCTCATTCCTCATTCCTCATTCCTCATTCCTAATTTTCTGTTCCCTACTTCACAGTAACCAATTCATATTCACCGCTGCCCAGGCCGATTTCTTGCGCGTATGAAATCTGATCGCGCCAGTCGGTTGTGGGGTGGATGTTGGTAAAATGGTCGTCGTTGCCCGCCGCGTCTTTGTGGTCGCATTTGCGTTCGCTGAGAATGCTGGTCTTGACGCTTGGAGCGGCGTTTACCGCGTCAATGCAGGCTTTGTCCAGGGCCACCGGATCAAAACTCGCAAAAATCCCAATGTCGGGAACTACAGCGGCGTCGCTTTCGCCGTGGCAGTCGCAGTACGGCGAAACCTGGTTTACAACATTAATGTGGAAATTCGGTCGGCCGTCAAGCGCCGCTTTTGCGTATTCAACTATTTTGCAACTGAGCATTTTGTTGTTGCTGCTCCAGTTATTTTTAATGGCGTGTTTACTGCATGAACCTATGCAGCGTCCGCAGCCCACGCATTTTTTTTCGTCAATGGACGCCTTGCCGTCCACAGAAGCTTTGCCCTCAGCAAAAACAATCGCGCCGTGGGCGCAGAAACGGGCGCAGATTTTACAGCCAATGCAGGTTTGTTTATCAACCTGCGGTTTGCCGTCGTTGTGCATTGCCATCTTGCCGGCCCGGCTGCCCGAACCCATGCCGATGTTTTTGATCGCGCCGCCGAAACCGGTTCCCTCGTGCCCCTTGAAATGGTTCAAGGAGACAACAATATCGGCATCCATTATGGCCTTGCCTATATGGGCGGATTTGCAGTATTTCCCGCCGTTAACAGGTACGTCCACATCGTCGGTTCCGCGTATGCCGTCGGCGATAATGTTCTGGCATCCGGTAGACAAGGGAGAGTAGCCGTTTTCGGCTGCTGCGTCCAGGTGATCCAGGCCGTTGCCGCGCCGCCCCACATACAACGTGTTACAGTCCGTCAGAAACGGCATCCCGCCGAGCGACTTTACCATGTCAACAACTACTTTCGCGAAATTTGGCCGTAAAAACGCCAGATTCCCCGGTTCGCCGAAATGTATTTTTATGGCGACGTATTTTTGTTTAAAATCAATCCCTTCTATACCCGCCTTTTTTATCAGGCGTTCCATTTTGACCAGCAGGCTTTCATCCATTTTTGTTCTCATATCGGTAAAAAAAACTTTTGACGCGCTCATTGCAAACCTCGCATATTTTTTGATATATACATTTAATACACATATTTCAAAAAACTGCAAGCTATGTTAATATGATGTTATAAAGGAAAAAGATGGAAAAGCTTTACCATATTGATTTTGACGACACTCACGGCGCGTCCTACGCGATTCTTCCCGGAGATCCCGGACGGGTCGAGAAAATCGCATCTTACCTGGAAAATCCCCGTTTTTATCATCAGAACAGAGAATATACGGCGTGGCTTGGCGAGATTGCCGGACAAACGGTGATGGTCATGTCCACGGGCATGGGCGGGCCGTCAACGGCTATCGCGGTGGAAGAACTCTTCAAAACCGGTGTTAAAAATTTTATCAGAATCGGCACCTGCGGGGGCATGGCGCTGCCTGTAACCGGCGGCGATTTGGTTATCGCTACAGGCGCAATACGCATGGAAGGGACATCAAAGGAATATGTCCCCGTTGAATTCCCCGCTGTTGCAAACCTTGATGTTACCAACGCCCTTGTTAAAGCCGCCGGAAAACTGGGGGCTAAGTATCACGCCGGAATTGTGCAGTGCAAGGATTCTTTTTACGGCCAGCATAGCCCCGACCGTATGCCCTCCGGCTATGAGCTTATGAGCAAGTGGGATGCCTGGATTAAAGCCGGATGTCTTGCTTCCGAAATGGAAAGCGCCGCCCTGTATATTGTCAGCCAGATACTCGGTGCCAGGGCGGGCTGTGTGCTTAGTGTTATCTGGAACCAGGAGCGCGAACGTAAGGGTATGAGCAATCCGCACTGCCACGACACCGAGCTTGCCATAAAAACTGCGGTGGAGGCAGTACGGATTCTAATTGATTAGTTATGCTACCTTGAAGCGTGACACTTCCCGCATCAAAGTCGCAATTCTCTCGCGGTTCTGTACGCATATCTCGTTGACCTGATGTACCGCTATGTTTACCTGCTCCGCGCCCGAGGCCATCTCGTTCATTCCGCCTGTGATCTCCTGCGTTACTGTTTCAAGGTTGTGGCTTTCATTAATCACTTCCTTGCTGCCTTCAAGCATTTCCTCGCTGCCGCCCTTTACCTGCCGGGTAATTTCGTTCACGTTGCTTACGCCGTCAAGTATTTGTTTGCTTCCCAGGCCCTGTTCTTCCATCGCGTTGCGTATATTATCTTCCTGCTCCACTACAGTTTGGACGCTGGAGTCAATCTCTTTAAACTCGTTAAGCACGTTTTCTGTGGAATGGGTTATCTTGTCGATAGCTCCTTTTATATTTTTAAGCACAGAGCCGATGGTTCTGGACTGTTCGCCGGAACTCTCCGCCAGTTTGCGGATCTCGTCGGCGACTACGGCGAAGCCCTTGCCCGCTTCTCCGGCGTGCGCCGCTTCAATAGCCGCGTTCATCGAAAGCAGATTGGTCTGGCTGGCGATGTCTTCCATTATCGCGTTAATTTTCAACAGGTCTTCGGATTTGCGGGATATTTCCTGAATATCCGTAGCTACACCCTGTAATCCGTTCCGGCCTGTTTCGGCTGCTTCTTTCAATGAAGTTACATTGTCAGTATTTTTAACAAGCGTTTGGGTTACAGAACCGACATTTGCTACCATCTGTTCAATGGCGCTTGAAGCTCTGGATATATTGCGGCTCTGGTCTTCTACATGCTCGTTGAGTTTGTTGATGTTAGCGATAACCTGTTCCATGGTGGCGTTGGTCTGGGTAACACTGGCGCTCTGGCTGATGACGCGGCTCTTGATGCTCTGGATGTTGGCGGTAATTTGATTTACCGCAGCGGCTGTCTCGGTCATATTACCGGCAAGAGCGTTGCCTATCCCTGACAAACCGTCCGCCTCATCCTTGATATGAATGATCATATTCTTGATTTTTTCCAGCGTTTTGTTGAAGTACAGGGCAAGGTCGCCTATCTCGTCTTTGGAAGCGACGGTTATAGTCCGCGTCAAGTCGCCTTCGCCTTCGGAAATATCCTTAAGAGTCTCCGCTACTTTAACGATGGGTTTGGTGGTTCTGTTTAAGACAATATATATAAGCCCCGTTGCCGCCGCAAGGGCCGCCGATGCCAAAAGGATGACAAAATTTTTCATCGCGTTGACATCTTTCAGAATGTAAGCTTCGGTTGAACCGACCATTACCGACCATGTTGTAGGAGAAGCCCCTATGGGGATATTTGCTACTGCCATTACCATGTTTGTATGCAGTTCGGGGTCGTAAGCGTCTCCCTCCCATTCCTGCGCGTTCTTAATGACATTTTTGACATCTTTTAAGTAAGGGCCGTACTGTGTTTCCGTGTCAATTTGCTTACCAATAAATTCCGGCAGATAATTTGCCAAAACAAACCCGTTGTCGGAGTAAACAACCATAGAGGTGACTTCTTCAAAATCTTTGATAGTCTGCTCTACCCTGGGTTGTATCATGCCAATATCCAACTGACAGCCTACGGCTCCGACTATTTCATTGAGACGTTTGTTTAAAATAGGGACGGTGATTCTGACAGCAAAAGTATCTTTTCCCATATTCTTAAACGGGGCGGGATCACTCATCCCGACTACTCTGGCGTTGGGTCCTGTAATATGGGCCATTGTCTCCTGCACCACGACGCAGGTCAGAGGCTTTATCTCCCCGGTGTCCCTTGCCAGGGCATAAGCGAACTGTCCCGAGGCGGTTGATCCTACCCTGCCTATATTTTTGTCGTCCATACCGTCAATGGCGTTCGGTTTCCAGACGGTAAACATTCGTACAAAATCGGGCACGTCCTCAAAAACAGACTGCATGGTATCTTCATAGGTCTGGCGCCGTTCCGCTGCCGGCAGATTTTCATAGAAGTTCATTATATTCGACAACGTTTGCAGAACATTTACATAACCGTTCATACGCCCGTCCCAGTATTGTGCCCTTTGGCGCGCCATATACATGGTTTTCTGTTTGGACAGATTCAAGGCTATGCTGGACGCCTGCCGCAGAAGGAGTACGGCAACTCCCGTTACAATGAGCGCTACAATGGCGATAATAAGAATACTCAGTTTAAATTTGATTTTCATTTGGATGTCCTTTTTAAGCCGTTTCGTTACTATGTATCGAAACGGCGCACTATCTGGCGCGGCCAAACAGCTCAATTAGGTGAATTCTCCTGTTTTTTCCCTGATTTACCCGGGAAACCGTCAGTTCATTTGAAAGGGCCCTTTATTATAAAATACTAATATTATTAAAATAGTCAAGAAAAATCGTTGCGATTGTAAGTTTTTTTTATTCATTTGGAGAAAAATAAGAGAAAATAGCAGTGAAGAGTGAAGAGTGAAGAGTGAAATTCAGTTTTGCTGAAAGGGGCGTTATCCGTATTTTCCATAGTCAGCGGGACTAACCAGTGTCGTCTGAACGAATTAGACGACCATTTTGGACACCTAACGTTCCGGCGGTATATGACGTTTTTTTGCGCCCGATAAGGAAAAATGCGAAGCATTTTTACGGGCGCAAAAAAATGTGGCGGAGCAAACCACCACAAAGGGCGTTCCAGCGCCTAGCGCACGCCCGACTGGTGGTTTGCGTA
>Ga0268262_10002311_pt1 | contig 22286 bp, 20 predicted proteins | sample TergutNc150P3_FD_190354 | JGI IMG/M metagenome (GOLD analysis project Ga0268262, IMG submission 190354) | Nasutitermes corniger P3 segment gut microbial community from laboratory colony in Florida, USA - Nc150 P3 (SPAdes) (version 2) | ecosystem: Host-associated > Arthropoda: Insects >... | reverse complement strand
CGCAACAGGGTCGGGGTACTGAAACTGGCGGTTACACAGGGGATTTTGCCGGTTGAGGAATTGCGGTCATACCGTTTTTGATGAGTGTCCGATTTTACATGATGAACTTGAAAATACGTTTGACACTATACGATAAAATTCATAGCCGGACATACCGAAAAATCGGTCATTTTGGGAGATAATCCGGCGTACCTCTTACACGATAACGGGGCGGGGAGTTCTGGATTTACCGTGCCGTCTTCAAAATTCGCCGCCGCATACTTTCCCCTTCACTGCTCTTGACTAATTAGGTAAACAGGATAATCTTTCATGGCAAAAGGGAATGTGAGATGATGTCCAAAAATTAATATAATAGGTTGCATTTTAGCAATATTTCATGTTATAATCAAAACGGGGTTATTTTGGCTTTATGAAACAGAAGATTAATTTTCTTGATCTGTTCGCTGGAGCAGGTGGATTATCAGAAGGGTTTATTCGGGCTGGATTTGAGCCGATTGCTCATGTTGAAGCAGATCAGGCTGCTTGTTATACATTACGTACGCGTATGGCTTACCATTGGCTGAAAGAATGGGGAAATTTAGATATTTATGCTGATTATTTAAATGGTGGTTTAGATCGCAATACGTTTTATAGTTATATTCCTGAAAAAATAATTGATTCTGTAATTAATATTGAAATAAAGTCAGCAACGTTATCAGAGATATTCCAGCGAACAGATTATCTGTTAGGAAACAGAAAGTTAAATCTCATTATCGGAGGGCCGCCTTGTCAGGCATATTCTGTTGTAGGTCGATCACGTGACAAAAATCGCATGCAGGGAGATAAACGTAATTACCTTTTTATTTATTACGCAGAATTTTTAAAACGTTACAAACCAACATTTTTCGTATTTGAAAATGTAACAGGTCTTCTTTCGGCCCGAGATGAATATGGAAGATTATATTTAGATTCTATGAGAAAACTTTTCTTCAGTTGTGGTTATGAAACTGAATTCAAGGTTCTTTCCTCAGAAGATTACGGTGTTCTGCAAAGCAGAAAACGTATTATTCTTGTTGGGAAGAAAGGAAAAACCACAGGATTTTATCCTGAACCAGTACAATGGAATCCACATGTAAAAGTTCGTGAAGTATTTGAAGATCTCCCCAAAATAAAAGCAGGTGATGGAATTACGGGACCTTGTCGAGTCAAACCCTATTGTAGGAAGTGGCATATTGATGCCGGAATTAAAAACAAAGATAACCTTCCTGTTACATTCCACCAAGCAAGACCAAACAATGAACAAGATTTAGAAATTTATCGAATTGCTGTTAATTTATGGAACACGAGTCATGCCAGACTTGAATATAATACCTTGCCAAACAGATTAAAGACACATCATAACAGAGATTCGTTTAATGACAGGTTCAAAGTTGTTGCTTCTGACCTTCCATTCTCTCATACAATAGTTGCCCATATAGAAAAGGATGGACACTACTATATTCATCCTGATTTGAAGCAAAACAGATCAATAACACCAAGAGAAGCCGCACGGTTGCAATCATTTCCAGATGATTATTATTTTGAAAGCAGTACTGGCATTCCCAGACGCAGCCCTGCTTTCAGGCAAATTGGTAATGCAGTGCCTGTTTTGCTGGCTGAGAAAATCGCAAGAAAAATAAAAGAGGTTTGGTAATGAATTCTGGTGGAACTTATAAAATCCGTCCGGCGGGTCGTCATATTCTCACTATTGGCCGGGAACTTATTCAGGATAGTTACGCGGCAGTTGTTGAATTAGTTAAGAACGCTTATGATGCTGATTCTCCTGATGTGAGTATTGATTTTAAGAACAAACCTGATCAGAGTGAGTATTCAATCATAATATCTGATCATGGACATGGTATGTCCAGAGATGTTGTTATTAACAAATGGATGGTCCCATCTACAGATGATAAATTTATACGGCAAAAGAGTCCAAAAGGCAGAACAATGCAAGGACGTAAAGGGATAGGGCGGTATGCCGCATCCATATTGGGTAATGACCTTCTTCTTGAGACAGTTACTGAAAAAGGGGAAAAAACCACAGTTTATATTGTATGGGAGCTTTTTGAAAAAGCGGAATACTTGGATGATGTAGAAATTCTCATTGAGACAACAAAAGTATCTGAGCTATCTGGTACAAAATTAACTATAACCGGTAATAATGAATTTCTTGCTGAATGGAATAAAAAGCAATTTGATAATCTACAATTTGAGTTAAAAAAACTGATACACCCTGTAACGGTTATAAGCGGAAAAAGAAATAATAATGAATTTCAAATAAAACTATCAATTGAAAGTTTTTCTGATATACAGGATGTTAATGATGTTATTGATCCTTATCCGTTATTTGAATTATTTGACTACCGGATTGCCGGGAAGATAAAAACAAATGGCAAAGGTGACCTTGAATATTCCATTATGAAGGCCCGAAACACAACCAAAGATATTATTAAATTCGATGCTGGTGGACCGACTGGTTGCGGGGAACTGGTCTTTGATATCCGTGTTTATGATCGTGAAAAAGAAGCTATTGAATCTCTGATTGCACGTGGTCTTAAGGATGAGGCTGGTAATTATGTCGGAAATCTTCAAGCCAGGAAACTTTTAAATGAATTTAATGGCATCGGAGTTTATAGAAACGGATTCCGTATTCGTCCATTAGGTGATGCTGCTTTTGATTGGTTAAAACTAAATAAACGACGTGTTGAAAACCCTTCAATGCGAATCGGTAGTAATCAGGTTATTGGTTATGTACAAATTCAGTCCGAAGAATTATCTGGTCTCAAAGAAAAAAGTGCGCGTGATGGGTTGCGTGAAAATACACCTTTTAACGAATTAATAGATAGTACAATAAAAGTAATTACAGAACTTGAAACACGGCGTTTTGATTACAGAAAAAAGGCTGGTCTAAGTCGGCCTGCATTAAAAGTCGAACAGGAAATTGAAAGTCTATTCTCATTCGATGCTTTAGAAAAAGAAATTCGTACAACATTGAAGAAAGAAGGCATCGACAAAAATATAACAGAAGAAATTATTAACACTATTAATCGTGAAGCGGAAAACAAGGAAAAAATTGTTGATGATATCCGTCAGACCGTAGCTGTCTACCAGGGACAGGCTACTTTAGGGAAGATAATTAATGTTATTTTGCATGAAGGCAGACGACCGCTTCATTATTTTAAGAATCAGATTCCTCGTCTCCACCGGAAAGTGCAGGATTTTAATAATGAAAACAGTAAAAAAACAGCAGATGAATTACTTTCAATTTCTGATGGTATTGGCAACAATGCAGAGTTCTTTGTTGAACTTTTTGAAAGACTTGATCCACTTGCTGCTGGAAAACGTCAATCAAAAAAACCATTGGAATTAAAGAAGATGATATTAGATTCTTCTTTAGTTTTTAAGAATATGTTTGATGATAATAATGTGATATTAAAAATAGAAGGTTCCGACACTTTTAAATTTAGTTCTTGGCGGCAAGATATATTTGCCATATTTACTAATCTTATTGACAACAGTATTTATTGGATGGTTGAAAAGAAAGTAAGAAAAAAAGAAATAATTATAAACATAATTACAGATGGTGATGTACTTAATTATATTGACTATCGTGATACAGGTCCTGGTATTGAACCGGATCTTATCGCCAGAGAGGTAATATTTGAGCCGCATTTTTCTACAAAACCTTCTGGTACAGGCTTGGGGTTGGCTATAGCAGGTGAAGCAGCGATCAGAAATGAGTTGGAACTAAAAGCTTATGAATCTGATTCGGGTGCATACTTCAGACTTCAGAATAAACAGGAGAAGAGAAATGTATGATTTCAGATTATTATTTGTTGAAGATGATGTTCAATTCATGGATTTATTTCAAAAAGATGTTAATGAGTTTGAGAATGATAAAAAATGTAAAATAGATTTTGTTAAATGCGAGAACTTAAACGAAGCGTTTGAAGTCCTTGATAATTCTTTTGATGGTGCCATCATTGATTTAAGGCTTGATACACAAGGTGATGGAGATGAAGGTAATAAAATAATTGAAAAAATCAGGAATTCGCGTATTAGAATACCCGTTGCAATACTTACCGGTACTCCTGATGTTACCGATCAGGATTTTTCTTATATTGATGTTTATATAAAAGGAAGAATAGAATACAGGGAAATATTAAATCGATTCTGGGAAATCCGAAATACTGGATTAACGAATATAATGGGAGGGAGAGGACAAATAGAAGATGCTTTATATAGGGTATTCAATGAAAAGTTAATGCCAGAGCTTAATAAATGGATAGAATATGGTAAAAACAAACCTGATTTGGCAGAAAAAGGTCTCCTTCGCCATGTTCTTAGTTATATGATTCAATTTCTGGATAAGAAAGACGAAAAATATTTCCCTGAAGAAGTTTATCTTACACAATCAGGTACATCTGTTTTTGAAACAGGAAGTATTGTAAAAGAAAAAGAAAGTGGACATAAATATATTGTCATGACACCAACATGCGATCTTGTTATTCGTTCTGATGGCAAACGAAATACTGACATAGTACTTATTGCAGAGATTGAAAGTCACTCTTTATTATTTCCTGGTTATCCTTATCCCAACCTGAATAAAGCCGATGAAGAAAAATTGAAAAAAGCATATGGTAATAATAAGTCTAATTATTATCACTGGCTTCCAGAAACAAATGTTTTTGAAGGCGGTTTTATTAATTTCAGAAAGATATTTTCATATACTATTAATGATTTTATAAGTAAATTTGACGTTCTTAATATTCAGATTTCACCGGCATTTATTAAGGATATTATTGCGCGTTTTTCTTTCTACTATGCACGCCAAGGACAACCTGAGATTGAATATAACCAATTCCTTCATTCTTCTGCATCACAAATGGATTCGATGCAATAATGGATGTTCACTCTCCGAAGCAACGTAGCTTCAATATGTCAAAAATACGAGGAAAGAATACAAAACCTGAAATTTTAGTACGAAAATGGTTATGGAGGAAAGGGTTCCGCTACCGTCTCCATAAAAAAGAGCTTCCAGGTAAACCAGATATTGTTTTATCAAAATATAATGCCGTGCTTTTTGTTCACGGATGCTTTTGGCATCGTCATGGTTGTCACTTGACAGCTACTCCGGAAACACGAAAAGACTTTTGGTTATCAAAACTTAATGGAAATGTGGAACGGGAGAAACGTAACTTTGAGAAACTTCTTGATAAAGGTTGGCGTATTGGTGTTATTTGGGAATGTAATCTGAAAGGTAAAAAATACTTTCCGGAAGAATTTGGCAGCCAACTTATTGATTGGCTTTATTCTGATTTACCGCAAATATCATTGGAATAAGTAACAATGGAGTTTATCAATTGAATAATAAGTTTGTATTTTCAGAACTGGAAATGATAAATAACATTGTGGTTGATTTTCCTGTTAAAAAAGATTATATCTATTTGAAGATAGAAATTATCATTAATATATATCTTAGGAATCATTTTGATGTAGCATTAGAATATCTGGAAATTGCTTTTGTTGCTCAAAAAATATCTGAGGTTTCCAATATTATTAAAGTTTACGAAACACCAATAATAAATTTATATCCACGTGTGGTGTTAATAATAGAATTTGAAAAGGCAACTGAAATAAAAGTAAGCAGAATATTAAAATCGTTTTCTAATTTTTTTTCAGGTGAATATGAAACAGACGAAGATCAAATAGATGCCTGTGAAGAATTTGCAGATTTTGAAGATAAAATAGATTGTTATAGTATCATACCCGCATTGCCAGAATATTGCGATTTGTATTTCGCTAATTTTATTGTTTCTAATTATGATTGGGATCCAGAAAGCATTCAGGAATCACTGGTATTACATCCAGAGTGGAAATTCTATACATGGAAATCAGCGTGGAGCAGAAAACTGGGTTTTGACTTTTATGTTTCGGGTGGATTCTGGTTGCTTGATATAAACTCCGATTTATCCCGTGCGCTAGTACATGCTTCAGATTATAAATCTTCATTTTCTAACGAATGTTTATTAAAACCTATTCGTGTTATAAGTGATATGAATAATATATATATTTTTATGCAGGATGATGTTTTATGTATTTCATTAATTTTACATTTTTTTATTGCCAAGTGCGCAGAATTTTTATTTCCATTTGATGATGATATATTTCAAAATACCAGCTTTGATTGGGGAATATCTGCTGATTTTCACATTTCTAGGGATTCTTCTCTTGTTGTATTTAAAGGCGGTACCTTTCAATATGTTCTTTTTTATGAATCAATAGATGTTTTAAGTATAAATGAAATAGATAAATTAGCATCATCATTTCAAAATCTAACTGCTGACTTGCTTGAAAGAAGTAATAACAGTATCAAGATAAAATTTAATTGGTTGTTAATAAATGATGAAATATTTGAACAATTATGTTATGACTTGATATTAAGAGATGGAAGATTTATCCCTGAAGAGACAAGAAAAATGGGCAAATCTAAATCTCGTGATGGAGGCAGAGATATTAAAACATTTGAAAAATCGCGTACGGGAAAAAATAAAAAGGGATTATGGATTATACAATGTAAGTATTCAAAATTAAATAAATCACTTGGAAGAAATGATATTATTTTATCAGAGTTGGTAGATGAGTATAAACCTTATGGCGTTATCATTGCTACAAATATGGTTATTGATGCTGGAGCGTATGACAAGTTTGATAAAATTGCTGAAAATCGCAGTATTGATATTAACTATTGGGATAGACTTTGGATCGAACGATTACTTAATAGAAACCCTGATTTAATAAGAAGTTATAAGTTAGCAGACGTATAATATAATAATTCGCAGTGATTAATTAAGCAATAACAATTTTGTATAAAACACAGAATATCAATGTCGCTTATTTTCCCCTTTACTGCCATTGACTAATCAGGAAAACGAGATAATCTTTCATGGCTAAAAAATACTTCCGAATAATATGGTATTACGGATTGAAATTCTGGTTACAGGTACTCCGTGTGACCAAGCCGGGGGATTACCATAGATTTACTTTATAAGTCTTTTAGGATATACTTATATTTCAGAACTAAAGGAGATAATTCATGGAACCTGAATTGGGATTAAACGGAGATGCTTGTTCTCTAAAAAGCCAATATGATGCCGCGATTAACGACCTTAACGAAGCTATCAGGCTTGACCCGGATGATGTCCTTGCATACACAAAACGTGTAGAAATTTACTATCAAACAGGCCAATATGATGCCGCAATTAACGATCTTAACGAAGTTATCAGGCTTAATCCGAATGATGCCCTTGTATACGCTATACGTGGAGATGCCTACCGGGAGAAAGGCCAATATGATGCCGCGATTAATGATTTTAATGAGGCTATCAGGCTTGATTCGAATCATGCCTTTTCATACAGCAGGCGTGGAGACGCTTATCGGGAGAAAGGCCAATATGATGCCGCGATAAGTGATTATAACGAGGCTATCAGACTTAATCCAAATGATGTCCTTGCCTACAAAGGACGTGGAGATGCCTATAGTTCTAAAGGCCAATATGATGCCGCGATTAACGATCTTAACGAAGTTATCAGACTTAATCCGAATGATGTCTTTGCCTACAAAGAACGTGGAAATGTCTACGGCTATATAGGCCAATACGATGCCGCGATTAGCGATTTTGGTGAGATTATCAAGCTTGATCCGAATTCTACCTTTGGCTACGACTGTCGTGGGGGGACCTATTTGATTAATGGCCAATATGATGACGCGATTAACGATTGTAACGAAGCTATCAGGCTTAATCCGAATGATGTCCTTGCTTACGTCATACGTGGAGAAGCCCGCCGGGAAAAAGGCCAATATGACGCCGCGATCAGCGATTTTAACGAGGTTATCAGGCTTGACCCGAATGATGCTGAGGCCTACGCCTATCGTGGAAGAGCCTACCGACTGAAAAACCAAAAAGAACAAGCGATACAGGATTTTGAAAAAGCGCTCAGTTTGAATACAAGCCTTGACTGGGTAAGGCAAGAGTTACAGGAAATATGAGAAAGCAAATGAAATTATCCTGGAATTATTGCTTAATTTGATACGATAAAGAAAAATATGCCGGATAATAGGAGGCATTTGGATAGCCAGAACTCATGTATAGTTTAAACCACATAACTTGTACGCTATGAAATTCTGGTGACAGATATTCCGCGTTACCCACTATCAACTTTTTCTCTGCTATTTCTTTTTATCGAAAAGGTCGGTATGCGTTCCGGTTCGGGAAGCGGTAAGTATCAAACGGCCTTTATCTACAGCGTAAATTAAAAGCCAGTTCGGTAGAATATGGCACTCCCGAAAGCCGATATAATTTCCAACGAGCGGATGATCTTTGTGCTTTGGGGCCAAAGGTTTTTCTTCCAGCAGAGTTTGGATTACTGATTTTAACAGAGCCACATTTAAGCCTCGTTTCCGGGCAAGTTTCTCATCTTTGCGGAATTGATTGGTTGTATGTAAGGTTAACATTTTTAACTGTTTTCCGCTTCGTACTCTGCGTCCAATTCCTCAAACAATTCATCGGCGCTGGAATAACTTTTTGCCTTCTTCTTTCCGCTCATAATATCACGCGTTTCCTGCATGGCGGCCTCGGTTTTGGCGTTGTAATGGGGCTGCTTCATTTCAAAGGGGAGACCGCCTATCATAAGCGATTGGCGCAAAAAGATATTCACCGCGTCGGATATGGTGATTCCAAAAGTAGAGAATAACTGTTCCGCCCCCTTTTTTGTCTGGGGGTCAATTCGTATGCTTAAGTTTGCCGTTTTTACCATAAGTTACCTTCTGATACAAATGTAACGCATTGTCCATACATTGTCAATAGGCGGAAAAAGGAACAAATGCGACGATTAGCGATTTTTGCGAGACTATCAGACTTGGCCCGAATAATGCTTATGTCTACGAACTTCGCGGGAATGCTTATCGAAAGAAAGGTCAAAAAATCAAGCGATACAGGATTTTGAAAAAGCACTCGGTTTGGATGCAAATTTTGACTGGGTAAGGCAAGAATTACGAGAAATATGAGAAGTAAATGAAATTACTCTGCCAGATAATAAGCGGTATTTGGACGGACAGAGTCCCATATAGAGATAGACACAAAATTGGTACGCTATGGAATTTATATAACAGCTGTCACCTTGGCGTAACATGAGAAGTGCCAGACATAGCTTGTATGGTGACGGACACTCTAGCATGACCTATTTATTTTTACTAAAATCCCATTCCAACCCATGTTGTTGAAACAAGGCTTTAGTTTCTTGTATTAATGGCACTAAGTTATTGATACAATTGATAATTGTATTTAAATCAATCATTTCCGGTCCTCTCAGTGCCAATTCAAGTGATTTATAGCGATGTAATATTGTTCGTAATTTCCTAGTTTTTTCAGAGGAATTATGATGCACATTTTTCAATTCGTAATCTACGCCAATTTTTACTTTGAGTAGAATAAAATAGCAACCGTCTTTAAGGCCGCGATTCAGGTGTTCGATAATAGATGTCGTTTGTGACAATTTTTCATCAGGATCGCTAGCTTTATATAATTTGCGATAATGAGCTAGCGCATCTCTAAAATTATAAAGAGGTGATAAAAGTAGCTTTATCCTAATCGATTCGCTCGTTGAAAACAAAATGGAGTATATCTCTGCATATTTATCTAACTTTTCAGCGACTTCGTCAATGGTATACATATTATATCCGTTCTGGTTTTGCTATAAATCAGCTAAAATATCTTCAACACTTTTTCGATCAAAATCCCCTTTCAGTATAGAACCATGAGAAGGAATTTTACCATATATCCCAGAATAAGACTCAAGAGATTCATCGATCGGTTTCTTGGCAAATCGAACCACTACTTCTTCAGGTGTCGATCTTAAATCACTCGATACTGCACGGTATAAATTAACTGTAGCATCCAACAAAGCATTATCTTGATTTCCCATGTTAAAACTCCTCTTCCTCAATTTTTCTCAATTCCTCAATAAAATCATAACTTATTTCATTAGGAATTGTAGTAACTTTGTCTAGCCTTTTCTTAATAGCCTCTTCCTTAGCTTCGCTTATTGTAGTACGAACAACTTTTAGGTTTTTTAGCATTTCATTGGTTAGATCACGGTATGTTTCTCTGACCCGCTCTGTTTGAAGTAATAAAACTGCAACATTTGTCTTTTGATGAAACACAGGTACATTTTTAAGCCTGATGTATTCCTGTAAATAACTACCATATTTTTCATCATCATCCTTGTCTGTCCAATTTTCCATCAGCAATGTGGCATCCACATTAACCCGGCAATATTCTGCATAATGGTAAATAAAATCACATAGTTTCATGACATCAAAACAACCTTTGTCTCAATCCTGGCAATATTAAAAATACATACATTCTGCATACCGCAGATTTCCAAGAAAATAGTCAATTTAAGGGAAGGACGATTTAGGAAGAAAATCGAAATTTATCGAACTCCACCTATCCCATGGTTGGTTTACCCTACCGACTTCCTTGGCTATTATCCCTCCCAAGCTAACTGCCAATTTTAACTGTCATTATAACTCAAAAGAGCTTTTTTGTCAAAGGGGGGCGCGAAAAAAGTAATTTCTTTCTGCCCGTAGCCTATTTCCATTTTTTCAAAGAATTTTCGGTATTTTCTCTAAAAACCGCATCTATCAGGATAATTATGCCCACCTTCTCAGGTTGGTACACCCCAACTGATACAGCTTTTGATTACCATCTGTTTCTAATTATTATATAAATGCACTTTTTTGTCAAACGTGAGTTCGACAACATTGTAGTCAAAAATATCGGCTATTTTGACGAATTCAGCAAGAAAGAAAGTATTTCGGTACAGTTTTGTATTCACAGGTTGGGCTTCGATGCCTGTCACCTTGGCATAATCACGGAAAGCACGGCGCACCCCCAAAAGGGCAAAATTTGCCTAATTTTGGCTGAAATTTACGGATTTTTAGCATCTGACACTGTTACGTTTTACCGTTGTGAAGTGCCAGATGCCGTATAATGATGTCCCCAGTATGATCGTTTTCTCAATTTATGTCATAATCGCTTAAAAACAGATCCGAGAAAATTCCACTAAAATTTAGCAAAATGCCAAGCGAATCTGGAAAATTTGTTATAAATAGCACAAATTTTTCATATTTAATACTAAGATATTGACATAAAAAGCTAATAACGCTATTCTAGGTATCGAGGTAATCAATGTTAGGACAGTATCTTCACACACCCACGAATGAACGTATTGACAATATGTTTTTACGCGATGTTCTTTCCTTTATTGGTAAGAAATACGGAAGCGAAAAAGATAAAGGAAGCAGTTTCGCAAAGGGAATTCGGTACTTAAGAAGTCAAATTCGAGATTGTAAGGCAGAGCATATTAAGGGAATGCTGAATTCTGTGCCAAATCGTATGCGAGGTAAAAATGGTTATGGATTTGTATTTCACCTCAGTATTAATTCATATGTTAATATATTCGCTAAAATTGTAGAACTAATAGTCAGCAATCATGCTGCATTTTCTGAAGCTTTAAAAAAAGAAATTTCCTCAATTAAAGCCACAGTTCCTGAACCAAAATATACATATTCAGAACTTTTGATCCGTGAGACTTTAATTAGTCTGGAAATGTTTATCCGTGTGGTAGAATCTGATGAATATAAAAGTATTGCCCAAAAGATTCTAGATGGGATAAAAAGTGCAGATAAAAAATATAATATACAATAACCTCAGCGACATTGTTATGAAAAGTGTTAGGGAAGGTCCAAAATGAAATTATCTGTTAATGATTGGCAAGATTTTAGCTTAAAAAAAGATATTGAAAAGTTAAATAGACTTGTCCAGCATACTTCTTATGTTGGATCTACCGTAGCCTTCGATGTTGTAGTGGCTTTTGGCGCAGTACTTCTTGGTAGACTATTTGACTGTACAGATAGTAAGATTGCATTTATTATATATTTAATCGCATCATTCTTGCTTATTACTTCATTGTTGTTATTATTACTCAAAAAAATAATTCCTTTAATACGCTCTATGTTTAACCCTTTACATTCTCCTAGTATACGTGAGTTTATAGATTCTTTTGACAATGAAATATGGTGTTATGTAATGATGTCCGATTCGTTTCTTGATTCTTTAACAGATAATAAAACTGCAGAGAATAATAGAAAGTATTTCTATTATTCTCAAACTTGCTTTTGGGTTAATAAAGCTATAATGGGACTATTTGATATGATCTTCAGTCTCAAAGACATATTTGATAAAGATAGTGAAAAAGCAGCGAGAGATAAAAAAGTTTCCATTGCCAGGCTTGAAAATTTGCTCGACATTATTGTTAATATAAAGAAAACTGCATATAAGAAGAAAAAAGAATTAGGGATTGCAGATGAAAACTTAACTGGTAATGTTTATTACCATGAAAGGTATGATAATTTTTTATCTAAAGCGTACGATGCCTTGGGTATCGATATTGAAAGGTTCAGATTAGAGCCTAATTCTTAAGTACATTATAGTGTTACCCGATTCCCCAAAAATGGTTTTGGCACTTGAGGTAAGCCAAACCATTGGGCTATATTGTTATATTGTTCGGCTATCTTTTGTGCAGTTTCTATACCGCGTTTGATTTTGGATGCCTTTTTGTGCAACGCGGAATCCTCATTGTTCAAATCGTCACAAATATCTTTTAGCCGATTGAGTAGTCCCTTTCTTTTGACCGTGGTTTTTATGTCGGTAGAAATATCAACGCCAGTTTTTGGAATAATTTTCTGCACTTGTTCTATTTCTTCTGCAGCCAGTGACAATTCTTCCGCATCATCGTCTGGCTCTTGTTTGTCTGTCCGTAAACTGCGAGCTAACGTATTTAGATCGCCTTGCAAATTAATCACACAATCATGGAAATTGATGGTTATAGGATGGTCAACCATAGAACTTTTCTCACCAAATTGCGATTTTTCACTATGTATATGGTCTATATGCTCTGCAATAAATAGTTGTCCAATATGTATATCATATTTTTGCCCTGTTTCATCCAAAGGAATTTGTCTTATGTTACATGCATCAAAATACGGACGCATTACTTGTAAATATCCTTTTATCACTTTTTCGGACAACATTAAAGGTTTTTCTTTCTCAAGCAACGATGGTAATTCGTTCTTTACGGATTTTTCAGGTATTAAAACTTCATATAACAAATCTGGCTTGATAACCTTATAATCATCAAAAATAGCCTTTATAGTTTCACGCAAACTTGTAATATACGCTGTTTTCTCCGGACCCTTAACAGAGACAGTAATACTTCGGTTTTCCTCAATAATATATGCGATAGTATCACTATCTTTGTATTTTAATACTGCACCCTTGCGCCACAACAATTCTTCATCGAAGATTTCATCACTTCGTTGGACTATAATACGCGCCGTGATACTTGGCGGTAAGACTTTATCAACAACAAAACTCATTGTCAACCGGTCGTTAGGATCATCGAAAACCGGTAGTCCATCAGGCCTGTCTATCGGTAATATTCCGGGTATAAAAATATAATTGTCAGTTTCCTTAGAAAAGGCCAATTCATATAACCTCATCAGCTTAAATAAATACGTCACCTTATCATGGGGATATTTATAACGCTCGTCATTTTTTAATATTTCTGTACCTTTTGATGTACTGAGTCTATGCTCGTGTTCTTTATAGCTTTGGTTGATAATTCTATAAATACCGTTAGTGATCCAATCAGGATTAAGGACAAGCATATTGAATTCTTCCATATCAGGTTTGTTATACCAAAGACAAATGCCGAGGGTATGTAAATCATTCAAAATATCCTTTATGCGTTCGGTGGATGCGCCACAGTCTTGTGCAATCTCATCAAATTCCTCTCGTGTAATATGCGGAACTTTTGTCTTATCAAAACGTTTACGCAGTGCGTCCTTTATTTTATACGCTTCCATCGAGACAACTTGAATATTCCATGAAGGGTTGCCGCTCACCGTATCCATTACTGCTTGGCGGAACTTTTTCAGTTCTGTTTTGTCTTTACTACCTATGTCTACACGGTAATAATCCACTATCGAAGGATATTCATCTTTCAGGGTCTTTTCTGCAATGTCGGCTCCATGGTTATCTTTTTCATTTATCAGGAATAATATCGGTGAATCATCGCCGTGTATACGTATCTGTTCCAGCCAATAAACAGGATCATTATCGCGTTCTATACGCCCGTTGTAAACATATATATACAGACATCTTGCAGACATAAAACAACGATGTGCCGCGTGGGTAATGGAGTGTCCCGCAAAATCCCAAATATGCGTATTTACATAAACACCGTCTTTATCCTTGAAGTGCCAAAGGGATGTCTCCACGCCTTCGGTGCTTTCATATTTTTTTGGCATTTTCGCGTCAACATTAAGCAATCTTCTGGCAAGGCTTGTTTTGCCCGCGCCTTTTTCACCCAGAATTATTATACGCGCTTCGTTAAGCCGTTCTACCTTTTCCCCCAACCCCTCAAGATAATGTCCTACTGCTGCCACGCCTTCGGCTTTAATCTCATCAGGTACACTAAAATGGCGTTCAAGCTGCTTCTTGTCAATGTTAAAACCATTGTTGAACAGACTTTCATAAAACCGCGCCCAATAAACGCAGTCAATAGCCTTTAAACCTTCTTGGAATCTATCCCATAGTTGGCCATATATATCTATATTGTGATTACAGTCATCCAGTTTATTTTTCTTTATCGCCTCAATGTCATTAAGTAAAAGACCTTCCCAGTCAAAGGTTTTTAAGTAGCCGTCATAGGTATCATGGGCGTTATAGGTGGCATGGGCGGCATCATAGGCGGCATTGACGGCATCACAGGTGACATCATTGGCATCATAGATGGCATAGGCAGTATTGGCGGCTTTGGCGATAATATAGATAGCATTGGAAGCGGCTTTGACGTCATTATAGGCGTTATTGGCATAGCTATAGGCGGTTTGTGAGACGGTATAGATGGCGGCTTTGGGGCATAATCGTCGAAAATCATCTAGAAATGCTAGTAAAGCACTGACATCCAGTGCATAAAAGATACGGTATAATTTCTTCATCGGCCAAGCAAATTTTTCTTTTGCACCCAAGAAGGGCAGTACACGTAAGCCGCAAAGCCAAGCAAACCGGCATAGTTGTTTGTTATTTAGGTCTTTCAGCCCTTGCTTTATTTTGTCTTTAAATTCCATACCAGTATCCTCACTTTACTATACTATAAAAATAGATGCCTAAAAATAGTACCAAGCGCCACTGCTGTTACTTTTTCCCCCCTCAATTCTCCCTGCCACAATCCTTGCATTTCTTGGTAAACAAACCACCCAACTTACCGCCGCAATACTTGCATAGGCCTTGTGCTTGCCAACGTAATGATTGTGCTTTCTCTTTAGAAATAGAAACAGGGCCAATATCACGCCAATCTTTGACATTACATTGACCTACTCCATTCTTTCCAACCGCGACCACCGTGCCGTCCACTTTTAAGCCAACTGTATGATCACAAGCGGTAATCGCTACAATATCACGCCAACCGCTGACATTACATTGACCATTATCATTGTTTCCAACCGCGACAACCGTGCCGTCCGATTTTAGGCCAACTGTATTCCAAACACCGGCGGTAATCGCGACAATATCACGCCAACTGCTGACATTACATTGACCCTTATCATTATCTCCAACCGCGACCACCTTGCCGTCCGCTTTTATGCTGACTGTATGGAAGCCAAAATCTAAACATATTTTGCTATAAATGCTAAAATTGCAGCAACAATATTTCCTAAACCATAACTAATAGACCAATTTTTTAGATTAATATCATCAGACCCACTATAAACACCAATAATAACAAACGAAAATACCGATATAACAATCATTGATATGATTCCTTTGCCTTTGTCTGTGAAAAATATTCGGCAAAAAGGAATTGAAATTATAGCCACTATTATAACCCCTAATATAACATCCCCCGCGCTCAATCCAGAAGAATCATAATATCCGACAAAACATATTGAAATAGTTGCCCAGATTTGTATGACCACCGCAAGAACTCTTACAAGGTTTCTTACCGGAAGAGCTCTTACAAGTTCTTGTATTTTTTCTTTCCTTTCTTGTTGTTTCCATAGTTTGCGTTCAATACGTTCTTTTCTCTCACGACGTTCTTGTTTAATGCGTTCTTGTTCAGCGCGTTGTTCAATAGTCTTATGATAGTGGTTGGTATCCGCTCCCAGTTCAAGTAGCAAATTAACAAGATCATCATTTTTCGCATCGTAGGCGTTAATGAGAGGATATGTGCCGTTACCTGAATGTTCGTTGATATCTGCTCCCAGTTTATGCAGAAGACGAATCAGATTATAAATAGTATCTGTGCCGTGTTTTCTGCTTAATCCATTGAAGTTGCATACCACATAGTCGATGGGAGTTTTATCACCATAGTTCTGCCCTGTAAGCGGTAAGCCCTGCGCGGCATATATTTCAAAAATATCGGATCTGCCGGGATATGAATTAATCAAGTCTTGTAATACCCAACTGTTGCCGTTAAACTCTTTGAATGAAAGATAGGGTAATAAGCCCAGCAAAAAGAACTGTTCAAGTGCGTTGAGATCATTGAATTTATCCGTTGATTTTAAATTATTTCCGTATATATCGGACAGCCACACGAGTAACATAGAATCTTTTTCCATTACAGCTTTTTTTATAAGGGCTATTTGTGCGCCATCCTTCTCATGCTTGAGTTCATCCGGGTTTTGATAGTATTTTGTGCCTATGGTAATGCCGTTATCACTCTGTAATTTTATATATACCAGTGCAAGCGCCCGTTTGGGGGAGTATTCCTTAAAATATTTGCAAAAAACGTCCGCCGCTTCTTTCCCCTGCGAACCTTCGGTGGCTTCAAGATACAGGTACAGATTAGCGTTGGGCTTTTTCAGGTCTTCCATGTAATAAGCCGATTCGGTCATTATCGCGTCCGCTATGTCCTCTGTGGTTTTACAGACTTTTCCGCTGCGGCTCTTGAAAGGCCTGTCAGGATCAAGAGTGAAAATCGCAGTGTAAAGCCCCGCTTCTTTATCTTGGGCATACTGCGATGTGATATTTTGGATATCATTATACATCCTTAGATTGCCTGCTTTTTTAAGCCACTCTTTTATAATGCCGTCGTAAAGGCAGGTTTTCCCTATGTCGGGATATTTTTCCATAAGGGCGGCAAGCTCTTGGGGGGTTACCGCAGATTCGGTATTGCTGAATTTTAATGGATCATAGGCCGTACTTGCTTTTTGAGAAGCACTGGATTCAACTGCAAGAGCTTCGCCTTTAAGCCATTTTCTTACCTGTTCGTTTCCCCAGCGGTCTTTTCGTTTCGATCTGATAAGCCCTCGTATTATCGTTGCGTAATCGTCCGGTATATCATTAGGTAAATCTATTTTCTCTTCATCAATCAAATAATCCCGCTTGGCCGCCCTAACACCCTTAAATGGTTTTTCGCCCAGCCAGAGTTCAAGCATGGTTATCCCCAGGGCAAAATAATCAACAGCCGGGGTCACCATTACTTCATTCCTGTTCCCCTTATGCGCCAATTCAGGCGCGGCATACAGGTCGGTAATACTTGCGGTTACTTCGACTTCTTCATCATTACCTATCATAACGCTTGAGATGCCAAAATCGGCAAGAACAAGAGATGTTTTAGCCGCGTCCCTGAAATAGATGTTTTCCGGTTTTAAGTCCTGATAAATAACCTTATACTCGCTGTGAAGCTGTTCAAGTCCTTCGGTTATCATCTTTACAATGTTTTTTATTTTGGTCGTGTCGTGTATCGCGCCGTTGCTTTTGAGGTACTGGTCAAGAGTTCCGCCTTCGGCATACTCCATGATTTCAAAATCCTGCTCGTTATACTTGCCAAAGCCGTATATTCTTATAATCCTGTTCTTGGGGTTATCTTTAATTTTGGCAATAACTTTTTTCGCGGTATCGCTTAAGGGCATATTGGGTTTGTAGTGTTTCAAAGCGTAAGACTTGCCGTCTATAATTACCTTATAGACAACTGCCTCGCCGGAACCCATGCTGATCATACTATCTATGACGCAGTTCTTGCCGCTTAAAACGATGGTTTGTCCGGAAGTGAAAACAACGCCCGCCGTTGTTACTGCGCCGCTTTTATCACCGTCCATTCTGGCGGTGCCTGCGTCCATGCGGGCAGTGCCTTGATTGTCGTTCATTCTCTCGGTACTCATTCTTCTTGCTCCTTTATTTTTATGGTGATGATTGAAATATTATCAAGACCGCCATTCTCTTTCGCGAGTGCTAACAGTTTTTCGGCGGCGTCAGGCAGCATAAGCGTATCAGAAATTACATCGGGAGGGACAAGGTCATGCAAGCCATCGGAAGACAAAAGATATAGGTCATTATTCAAAAAAGGCTGTTCGACTTCTTCAAATTCGATGAACGCGCTGTTTCCGCCCCCTAATGCGTTAGTAATTATATTGGAAGGGGCGTTTGGGTTGCCGCCCGATTCCCTGAGTGAGTGGTCTATCGTAAGGCGGCGTAGTCCGCCGTCACGCAGAAGATAAATCCGCGAGTCTCCGGCATGGAAACGGAAAACTTTATTCCGGTAAACAAAAAGCCCGGCTATGGTACTTCCCATTCCCTGTGACATTACATTATGGGTTTCCTGGGTATACACATCGAATACTTCTTTTAATTCCTGATTGTTCAAATCATTAGGAATTTTTTCAAGAACTTCCTTTAGCCTGCACAGTGCCATTTCGCTGGCCGCTTCTCCCCTGTCCAGCCCGCCTATCCCATCGGCTATTGCTATTACTACATTATTACCGGTGTCAAATTCCTTTTGTCTTGAACCGTCCCGGAACATTTCGTCATTAAGCAGAATCATGTCTTCGTTGTTTGGCTTTTTTAAGCCAATGTCACAAACGCCGTAAACAGAAAGGATTGTTTTCATATTCGTGTTGTACCGCCTTCGGCTGTATCGTATATTACCGTTAATTCGACATCCGCGATTTTTATTGTTGCGCCGCTTGCAAGCAGATAGAGCGTATTGGGAGCAAGTTTTGTTCCGTTGTAAGTTGTGCCGTTCGTGGAACCCATGTCCTGAATATGCCACCCCGCGGCGTTTTTGATGATTTTACAATGTGTGCCTGATATAAAGTTGAAACGTCCGAATACGTTAGCAAAGTTTCCGTTTTTGCGCCCTATTATATCGCCGTCTTGCGCTTCGATCATTATGCCGTGTAGTTGAGACGTAAGTTTTATTTTGTCGCCGCCGCTTACGCCTTGGCTTTGTGGTACTGGCTGCATAACCGGAGGCTGAACTGTTGGCACAGACGCGCCGCCTGCTGCCGGAATCAGTTTTTTTCCATCAATTGTACAGCACTTTCCCTTGCCAGGTCGCCCGCATACTGAGCAGACCATTATCTGCTCCCCGCATTGATCGCAGTAGCGGGAATCATCGTCTATTGTTTCTTTGCATGATGGGCATTGCATAAAACTCACTCTCCATTAATTTCAGGATACTGTCATATCCAAATCTTCCGGGCGCATGATTAATATTTCACGCTTTAATTCTTCTTCGGGTTTCTGCATGGCAAGCACTCTTACGGATACATTCTCCCTTGTTTTGTCAAATAATTGCCTTACCGTACGGGCATTGGCAAACTGGGCGTTTCTTCCGGCATATAATTGTTCCAGTCTTTTTTGCAATGCTTCGTCAAAGCCGGGGGCAAATTCAATTTTTCTCTTTTTGCACATTCCTATAAAAATTTCCCGCATTTCGGATGTATTGTAATCGTCAAAGTTGATGTAATCCGAAAACCGCGATTTAAACCCGCTGTTGGATGCCAAAAATTCTTCCATCTCTTTGGTATAACCGGCGGCTATAACCACAAATTTGCCCCGGTCATCTTCCATTCGTTTAAGAAGCGTATCCACTGCTTCCTGTCCAAATGAGTCCTGCACGCCCTGTTTCAGTGAGTATGCTTCGTCAATAAAAAGGATGCCGCCCATAGCGTTGTCGCACTGCTGTGCCACCAGCTTGGCCGTCTGACCGGTATAGGAGGCTACCAGTTTCCCTCTGTCAACTTCTATCAAATTGTTGGTGGGAAGCATGCCTACAGCCTTGAACACATCGCCCATTATCCGCGCGACAGTCGTTTTTCCTGTGCCGGGATTGCCCGTAAAAACGAAATGCTTGGCAAGTGTTTCCGTTTCGCCGGTAAGTTTTTGAGCCTGCAAAGAGTTGGTTATTTTGGTTACCGCGTCCTTGACCGACTTAAGCCCTACCAGCGTGTTGAGGTCTTTAAGCGCCTCGTCAATGGAGACCATTTTATCAGAAGTTGTTCCTGGAATATCTTCCGAGCGTAATGTAAGAGTGTCTTCTTTTGACAAGCTTGCAATATCAGCCGAGGACAAGCGTTCTGACTGATTTTTCCTTGCTTCGTCCATAAGATTCCGCGCTTCTCTTCCGTTAGCAAAATCTTTTGTTTTCCGCGCGCACCTGTCCTTGAAAAATGAAACTACTTTGCTCTTTGTCTCGGGCGGCACTATAAATTGCTGTTTTTTTGCAAGGGATTCAAATATTGCCGCAAGTTCTTCCGGTGTGTAATCTTCAAAATTAAAATATTTTGTAAACCTGCTTTTTAAGCCTTCATTGGCGGTAAGGAATTTTTCCATCGGGCTTTTGTATCCGGCAACAATAACCATGAACTTGCCCCGGTCATCTTCCATTCGTTTAAGCAGGGTGTCGATACATTCCTGACCGAAACTGTCACTGTCATTTTGTTTTAATGTGTACACTTCATCAATAAAGAGTATTCCTCCCATCGCCGAATCGCAGGCATTGTTGGTAAGGGGCGCTGTCTGTCCCACATAGCCCGCAACCAGTTTGCTTCTGTCTACTTCGACAACATGGCCGGAATCCAGCAAACCTAACCCTTCGAATATTTTTCCAAGGTGCCTTGCCACCATAGTTTTTCCTGTGCCCGGATTTCCGGTAATAACAAAATGCTGGGCGGGTTTGTCAGTTTTAACGCCTTTCTTTTCCATTTCAGCAATCTGGTTTAACTGCGTGTAAAGACTCTTGATTTCTTTTTTTAACGCGGTCATACCGATAATAGCGTCAATATCCGCCATGATTTCCTGTATGCTTTTCTTTTCTTCAACCTGCCCCTGTATATCATCCGGCAGAATTATTTTATCAGAAGCTTTTCTCAGGTAGTAACGGCCTGTTATTGCCTGGGCTTCTTTAAGGGCAAGATAGCCGTTGACGGATTTTATGTTGTTGTCCGGCTTCTTGAGTTCCTTGTAGAGGTAACGGAACCGCTGGAGGAGTTTTTCGGAAAATGCGGAACTGAATGAAAAATTTTGTTTTTTTCAATTCGTTCTCGGTAATTTTAACATACTGGTCCGGCGTATAATCGGTGATAATAAATATCTTTTCAAAACGATTAACTATTTGCTTGTTTGCCGATTCGGAACTTTTTACCATTTCCCGCAGACCGACAGGAAGACCCGCCATAAGTACAACAGGGTCGTCCGGGTTGGCATCCATGGCGTCAATGAAATGGGAAAAAGCCGGCACTGCCTTACCTTCGGAATCCAGAAGTTTTTGGGCATTGTCAACAAAGAGCATCCCGCCCTTTGCTTTTGAAAAAAGGCTGTCAATATCTTTTTTGGACATTCCATTGAGACTCGCGCCGTCCGCTTTTTCCGGTTTGCCTTTTGTGATCATGCCGAATTTAAGAAACAGATCGGCAATCAGATTGGAGATGAGCGTCTTTGCGGTGCCGGAAGCGCCGATGATGATGGTGTCGTAAGAATAACGCGTGCCGGAATTATCCTGTTTTTTCGTTTCAAGGATTGCCTGCAATTCGGATAATTCTTTTTTTATTTCATCAAACCCTACGAGCTGATCGATAGAAAGGCCAAGGTTGGCTGTAGTTTCCGCGTTGGTAATCGCGGTACCGCATTGTTTACAAAACTTTGCGGAACTTCGATTGTTGGTATTACATTTAACACATTGCATATTGTGCCCCTTTATATTTATGAACCATCATACCCAATGGCCGCCCCTAGTGTTCTGTAATATACATATATTATAAAGATTTTTTTGCTTTTTCAATAGATGCTTTAATGGTATCGAAGTTTTTTGTCCAGGAAAATCTACGCCCCGATTCGTTCCAAGAAATGATATAATCG
>Ga0268262_10002310_pt1 | contig 22287 bp, 22 predicted proteins | sample TergutNc150P3_FD_190354 | JGI IMG/M metagenome (GOLD analysis project Ga0268262, IMG submission 190354) | Nasutitermes corniger P3 segment gut microbial community from laboratory colony in Florida, USA - Nc150 P3 (SPAdes) (version 2) | ecosystem: Host-associated > Arthropoda: Insects >... | reverse complement strand
CAACTATTTTCGCTAACCAAACATCTATATGCCGAATAAAATCCAAAACAAGCAGTAAATATTCCATAGCCTTAATTTAGGAATTTGAAAGCATATTCTTTATGATTTTATAATGGTCTCCGGCAAATTGATCGCGGATTTTTTTCAATTCTTTCAACGGGTACCATATTGCCTCCGATGCATCGTCATCGGCTTTTATATTTGGAAGTTCCGGTGCGTGTATATCAAAAAGAAATGTATGCGATATCATTCTGCCGCGAGGTTCTCTGTGGGGGTCGTCAAAAACCTGATATTCTTTGATGCTATTGTCCAATTCTCGGTAGCTTAACTCTATGCCTGTTTCTTCCATAAGTTCCCTTATTGCGCAATGCCTTATGGGTTCCCTGCTGTCTAAAAAGCCTCCAGCCATAGCATATAGCCCCTTGCCTGGGAAGGCTCCCCTTTTTATCAGCAAAATATGCTCCCTGCAAATAACCAAAGCATCTCCTGCCACAAAAATTGGAGGGTAAGGAGTGCTAGCCCATTCTTTTTTGTATTCTTCAACCAATCTGTATTCTTCTTTCAAATTTTTCGCCCAAATTTCGTTCTCCTTGGTTTTAAGGTAACTATAAACGGCAAGAGGTATTTGGTCTTGTTCGCTTAGGGTTCCTCCAAACCATTTGTCCCGAATTTCAGTGGAAGAAAGCCCGTTTGCCAGTAGCGGCATTTCTAGAAGTTCCCATTCTGGAAATAACTCCAAATAATACGAAGTGCGATCTTTTTTGTGCCCGATTATCCCTATGCGTTCTATAATCTTTGGCTCATTGTCTAAAACTTTTTCCTTTAGCTCTTTTACCCATTCTATATGATTGTAGTTGGAATCGTGGATGGGGATAAAGGTTATTTTTTTCTGTTCCTCTTCCTTCAAGGAAATGCGGAACATTTCCACTCGTTCTTCGGTTGTAAAGGGATTTCGCAGGCTGCGGCAAACCTCGTGCGAACCTATGAAAAGCAACATTTTTTCTGTTTGCTCCAAAGCAGCGCGAACTGTTGCAAAATGCCCATTGTGAGGCGGCTCAAAGCGGCCTATATATATAAGTGCGGAAAATTTCGGCATGGGGTAAAGATAGAATTATAGTTTTGTATTTTATAAAATTATGAAACTAAAATTCGGTTTCCTTGTAGCGGGATTGGTGCTAACTTTAGCATTCACCGTTTCCTGTGGCAACCGTGACAAGGATGGGGATGACGAGCAAAACGATGTCAGCAGTTCTGGCGTGGAAGCAAATAGTGATTTGTCGAGTAGTTCGTCAAGCAATTCATTGAGCAGTCCTAGTTCTAGCTCAAAGGCAAATAGCAGTTCATCAACCAATTCATCTAGTAGTTTGTCAAGTAGTTCATTAAGGAGTTCGCCAAGCAGTTCTGGTCAGCAGCAAAGCAGTGGGAGCAACGGAACACAAATCGATGAGATAAAAGCAAAATGGCAGCAATATAAGCCCAAAAGCGTTTCAACTGTTTTTATTGAAACTCCAAATGCAACAAATCCCTATCGCGCAGGGTCTTTAACAACTGAATTTTTGGACAATGGATTAAATATGTTCAAATTTGTTCGTTATTTAGCAGGTTTGTCGGAAAACATTGTTTATACGAACGAATTAAACAACCTAGCGCAACACGGGGCGGTTCTCCTTGCCAGATTGGGACAGCTAACTCATTCGCCATCAAAACCTGACGATATGGATGATGCCTTTTACGAAAAGGGCAAGAGTAGCACAGGCTCGGCAAATCTCTATATGAGTGGCTCAAAGACAAGTACTCTAGAAGAAGCCGTAAAAACTTTTTGCGATGATTCTGGTGAATCAAATATCGGAGCATTGGGTCATAGACGCTGGATGCTGCATCCCCCGCTTGGGAAAGTAGGATTTGGCTACGCAACATCATCAACTGCCTCTTTTATTCCATTGCAGGTTTTTGACAAGAGCAATACAACGGAAAAACTTGATGCTGAATATGTATTATGGCCCAATAAAGGTTATTTCCCCACTAGTTTTTTCAGAACCACACAAGCTTGGAGCGTAAGTTTAAATACTAATAAATACAATTTAAACAAAAGCAATCCAACAGTAAAACTAACTTCATTAAGCGATGGAAGAGAATGGGTGTTTTCCACAAGCGATAACGACAAAAGGGGGAAGTTTTTTGCTGTTGAAAAAAGCGGTTACGGAACTCCTTACTGCATTATATTCCGCCCAGACGGCATTTCGTCTTTTGACGCAAATAAAAGGTTCAAAGTTGAAATTGAAGGCTTGGTGGATAAATCCGATAATGCGAAAAAAATTGAATATGAGGTAGAATTTTTCGTGTTGTAATTTCCAAAGCCCTTTTGTCTAGAACCCCGATTTCACATTTATTTCCACCTAAAATAACAGCTTCGGAAAATGAAAATTTGCTAGAAAGAATCGGTTCTGAAAAGGGCGGTTATTGGAAGGTATGAATCGCAATAATTTTTCTAAATTAAACCTATGGGCATTACCAACATAGCACCAAAAATTTTAGACCCTTTGCCAGGCGGCAAATACCTCGTAAACATAATGGACTGGGTTATAAATTGGGCAAAGTCAAATTCTCTGTGGCCCCTCACCTACGGCACAAGTTGCTGTGCCATAGAAATGATGAGCAGTTCAATGGCTCGCTACGATATAGCGCGTTTTGGGAGCGAGGTGTTCAGGGCAAGCCCAAGGCAGGCAGATTTATTTATTATAGCTGGAACCATAACCAAAAAAATGGCTCCGGCAATGGTCACCCTTTGGGAGCAAATTCCAGGACCAAAATATGCAATAGCAATGGGAGCTTGCACCATAAGCGGCGGTCCCTTTGTTTACAACAATTACAGTGTGGTTAGAGGCGCAGACAAACTAATTCCTGTGGACGTATTTATCCCAGGCTGCCCGCCACGGCCAGAGGCTTTGTTTCAGGGGATTTTGAAATTGAGAGAAAAAATTTGCTCCACGGAATCTAGCAGAAATCCTTGGAAAGAGGGCAAAATAAGAGAAGAAGACGATGGCGACCGCTGGACAGCAGCAGCGCAGGCTTGGGCAGAGCTTGAGAAAATCAAAGACGAAGAGATGAAAGCGGCGAGAGAAGAGTTCAAGGAAAAAAATCCCGACTATAAATCCACATTCAAACCAAAGCCGCTCCCAAAAGAAGATTTACCACTGGTGGGGAGAGTGCCAGAGCTTCAAATTGGGCGTTCAAAAGAAAATATTTTAAAGAAAGTTCAAGAGAAATTTCCCTATATAACAGACGAAAAAGAATTGTCCGTTAAAAAAGAAGACTGGGTTGAATTTGCAAAGTTTTTGCAAAGCGAATTGAATTGCGATTATCTAATAGATGTGGTGGCAGCAGACTGGACTGAGCATTTTGATGTTATTCTGCAAACTATGAGTTTGAATGAGGGGCATAAAATTTTCGCAAAATGCAGCCTGCCCAAACCAGAAGCCCAAGAAGAATTGCCAGCAATTCCAAGCCTTACTGAAATTTATCCCGCTGCGGAATGGAAAGAGCGCGAAGTTTACGATATGTTTGGAATTTCCTTTGAAGGTCATCCAGATTTGCGCCGCATTTTCACCGAAGACGGCTTTGAAGGCTGGCCCCTCCGCAAGGATTTTACAAACTTGGGTATGCTTGTTAAGCCTTAACAACTTCTTCCGTATCCATCGCAATCATAAGCTCTTCATTCGTAGGCACAACCATGACCTTTGGACCATTTGGCTCGCCGAATTTGAAAACGTTTAGGAAAGACAATATTTTTTTGCGGACAGGTTCGGAATTCTCGCCTATTCCTCCAGTGAAAACAAGGGCATCCAATTTTGGGAGAGCTGGCACAAGAGAGCCTATTTCCTTTGCTACGCGATAACAAAAAACCTCTATTGCAATTTTAGCTCTTTCAACGCCTTTCTCTGCTTCTCCCAAAAGAACGCGCATATCGCTGGAACTGCCGCTAAGACCTAAAAGCCCGCTCTCTTTGTTGAGCAACTTGTTTAATTTATCGTAATCATAACCCAAAGATTTGATTAAATGAAGAATTATGCCGGGGTCTATTGAGCCGCAGCGCGTTCCCATAACCATACCCTCCAAAGGCGTTAAACCCAAGGTAGTATCTGCCGAGTTGCCGAATTTTACGGCGGCAGCGGAACAGCCGTTTCCCAAATGAGCTATTATAAGGCACAAATCTTTTATGTTTTGCCCTAAAATTTCGGATGTTTTTTTTGCCACAAATCGGTGGGAAGAGCCGTGAAACCCGTAGCGGCGAATTTTATAATCTTCGTAGAATTTGTATGGAAGCCCGTAAAGATAGGCGTAGTTTGGCAGGCTTCCGTGAAAAGCGGTGTCGAAAACAGCTACTTGCGCAAGGTTTGGGAAATTCTTTTTGGCGGCAGATATGCCTTGCAAATTAGGTGGGTTGTGCAGGGGGGCAAGCACAGAGCATTCCTCTATCGCTTTTATAACCTCATCGTTTATCAAAACAGATTTTGAAAATTTCTCGCCGCCGTGCACCACTCTATGCCCAACCGCTGCTATATCGCTGTCTTCTCCTGTTTCCTTAAAAAAATTCTGTATAGCAGCAAGTGCATGGCTGTGATCTGGCGCATCTATTTTCTTTTCATGCTTCTCTCCGCTCTTTTTAGCCGTAAAACGGGCGTTTCCACCTATTTCTTCTACCAAGCCGCTAACAGAAAATGCTCCAGTTTTAGTATCCACTATGGCAAACTTCACCGAAGACGAACCGCAATTCAAAACAAGAACACGCATAGGGGTAATATAGTAATCAACACTTACTATATTACTACTATTGAAAAAAATCTACACAATAATTATTGCTTTAATAGCCTTGTGCGGAGGCTTTTATGCTCTTGTGCGCTTTGCAGAGCTTAATCCCGATGAGTTATTTGAGTTATTTCAAAAACCTGCCGCCAAAACAGAATTTTATGGAAGCGTGGACCCTGAAAGATTACAGCAACTCTACGATTCCTTGGAAAGCATAAACTTTACCATACGCAAAGAAACAGACGAAAGATTGCTAAAAAACCTCAAAGATACCCAGAAAAATTTATGGGAACGCATTTTGTCGGCAAGGAACGCAATTAGCAAAGCCGAGGCTCCCAAAAGCATCAAAGAAGAAGAAAGCAATTTAATGGATCATCTGATAAAGGGAATTGCAATCACAGCCGCAGTGCTGCTCACCATAATCATATTCTTGATAATAAAAATAATGCGGAGGCACAAAGAGGTTGAAAAAGTTACGGAAAGATTAAAGAACTTGCAAACAGAACCATTGCCGCCGCCACCGCTAGGCGGCTTAGACCCAACTGTGTTCCAAACTCGTTATTCCAACTTGCCAAAAGTTAAGCCTGCCGAAACAGTTGCCATACGAACCCCAGAGCCTCCCACAATGAGAAAAACAGCAAAGCAAAGGGTAACAGAAGCAGTTGAGAAAATGCGCCAAGCTCTTGGTGCTTTGCGTAGCTCATCCGGCACAATAAAATCTCCGGTAGCAGCCGAAAGTTTAACAAAAACAAAAATAAGGGTTACAAGCCTAAATAGCACAAAAATCAGCCCACCCGTGGACGAAACAACCTACGACCGCAGGGTCAGAGAAAAAAAGCAAATTTTGGACTGGTCAAGGCAAGGACGCACTCCTTCTGAAATCTCAAAATGGACAGGTCTTCCCAGAGACCAAATAGAAACCATCATCCGTTTGGCTAGGGAAAGAGGCGAGTAAGTTTAAATGATTGAGGCTAGTGGTCAGTGGCTAGTGGCTAGTGGGCTAAATTTTGGAAATCTTGCAACTTCTATAAATTCTGAAAATCCTGAAAATCCTCTAATCCTAGCCAATCGGGGTAATGATGTTCTATTAAACACCGAAAGGTTGAAATTCATAGATGAAATCTCACGTTTAATTTTAGAGTTGAAAGAGCAGTTTCCAAAACTCGCGCAGTATTTATCAAAGGCAATGGATAATTTTTCCACAAATCAGGAAAATATTCCAATAAAAATCTTAACGAATCTGCTCACTCAAATTCAACAGAATTTAGACAAGCCCGCTGTTGCGGAAACGGAAACGGTGAAAACTCTTGTGGACGAGGTTATAAAAATTTTGCAGCCAAGCAAGGAAGCTCCGCCGGAATACAAATTAGTTCTGGCTCTTTCCAAAAATGATTTTGCAAGCGCAAACATAGCCGTAAAAAACATAGTGCAAGCAGCTGTTATTCCACAACAAAATCAAGCTCCACAGCAAATTCAAGTTCCGCAACAAACGCAAATCCCACTGCAAAGTCAAGTTCCTCAACAAATCCAAATTCCGCAGCAAATGCAAATTCCAGTGCCAACACAAGTTCCTCAACAAATCCAAATTCCGCAACAAATGCAAATTCCAGTGCCAACACAAGTTCCGCAACAAATCCAAATTCCGCAACAAATTCAGACTCCACAACAAACGCAAACTCCACTGCAAATTCAACTGCCACTGCAAATTCAAATTCCTCAAGCTACTGCAACAACAATGCAAACTTTTCAAACAATCTTCAATGCTTTGCAGGAATTGAAAGAATTTGGCATTCCAATAGAACTTAAAAATGCTCCATTAAAAGAGTTGGAGACAATAGTTTTGCAAAAAACTGGAATAGAGCTTGACAAAAATTTGCCGAATTTACGCGATTTGCAGAATTTTTTTTATGAAAAACCCACTTATGCAACCATTAGTTTATTGCCAGCAAAGCAAACCGTGCACTTTGAGAATGTAGCAACTATTGTAGAAATTCCTCTGCCAAAAGATTTTCCAGTGCAAAAAATATTTTCAAACATATTACAAACCCCACCACCAATTATTCCACAGCAACCGCAACAACAACCTACTCCGCAGCCTCAGCAACCTGTTCCTCAACCTCAGCAACCGCAATTTATTCCACAGCAACCACAGCCACAACAGTCTATTCCACAACAACCGCAGCAACAACCTATACCTCAGCAACCTATTCCGCAACAACCCATTCCACAGCCACCACAGCAGCAGCAACCTGTTCCGCAACCCCAACCACAACAACAGCCTATTCCGCAAAAAATTGAAATGGCATTTTCGCTTCATCAAATAAATATTCCACAAAATATCACGCCACAAAATAATATTCCTTCTCAAAACACACCGCCTCCTACCCCAAAATTTATTCTGCAACCTTGGCCCGTTAGCACATTAATTCCAAAAGAGGAAAGAGATTTTTGGCAAAAAACGGATTTACCTTTAACTCCGCAAATATTAAATATAAGAGAAACAATTTTATCTTTTGGAAAATTGCCAGAAAATCCAGAAGTTGTGAAATTATTCGCAAACAACTTGCACGAAATGTCTTTGCAAACCGAACATGGAACTTATGTTTCAAAAGAACAGGCAAATTTATTATGGAGAGTTGTACAACATTCTCAACTCTCAACTCTCAACTCTCAACTTCTAAAATACCAACCAACGGGAAACTTCGAAGGAGAGTTATTTAAAAATTTGCCTGAACCTGTCAGGAGAGAATTACAGCGAGAATTGCCAGCAGGCAAAACTTGGCAACCTGAAATTTTGCAAAAAGCGGTTGAAAAAGTTTTGGAAAAATATGAAAAATATGAGGAACCGCAATTAATCAAAGCAAATCCAAATGAACACACAAGCAAACACAGCGAAGAAATAAAGCAGGTTTTGCAAAACCTCAAAGAGCAAATCCAATGGACTAGAATAGACCAAGACACCCGCTTGCAAAACGACAGAGAAAATGTGTTTTACTTTATGCACGAAGGCAATTTGCAAAAAGGTAGGTTGAAAATAAAGGACGAGCGCAAAGGCAACTCTAAAAAACACCAAGGTTCTTCAATTTCTTTTTCCATAGAAACCAAAACAAAAAATTTAGGCGATGTCCACGCAGATTTAACACTGAGCAAAAGCATTTTAAATATTCGCCTGCAAGATTCTGTGGGAACGGCAGGTGAAACGGTGCAAGCGGAGAGAGAGACTCTTGCTAAGGAATTGGCTGATATTGGCATTACCCTTGGCGAATTATTGTATGGCAAAATTCCAAAGGTTAGAAATTTGCCTATAAACAAACCCGAAGAGAAAAAGAATAGCGGGCTTGATGTTAGGGCGTGAGATTTCTACATTTACCCAAAACGGGTGGCGGGTTGTCGCTGCGGTTTTCGCAGAGGAAAGTCCGGGCATCGCAGAGCAAAGTGCCGGCTAACGGCCGGAACCGGCAACGGTATGGATAGCGCAACAGAAAATATACCGCCTGTTCTTTGAACGGGTAAGGGTGAAATGGCGAGGTAAAAGCTCACCGCGTTTTTGGCAACAAAAGCGGCAGTGCAAGCCCCACTTGATGCAAGACCAAACAGAAATGAGAACGTTGCTCGCGTTTCGCTTTTGCGGCATTTCGGGTAGGTTGCTGGAAACCATCGGCAACGGTGGTTCAAGAGAAATGACAGCCACGTGAAAACGAACAGAACCCGGCTTACAGCCACCCGTTTTTATCTATCTTACCACCATGCGGAACAAGCTTGCGTTTATAAAATCAACGTTAGATAAATTATATCCAAATCCGCCCATACCTCTTGCTTATACGGATGCTTTTTCTTTTTTAATTGCGGTTGTGCTTTCTGCTCAGTGCAAGGATTCGGTTGTCAATACGGTAACGCCAAACCTTATGGCTAAAGCCCCAAGCCCGCAAAAAATGGCAGAACTTTCTGAGCAGCAAATTTATTCTCTCATAAAATTGTGCGGGTTGGCTAAAAATAAAAGCAAATTTTTAAAAGAACTCTCAAAAATAATAGTCAAAAAACACAATGGAAAAGTACCTGATTCATTTGAAGAGCTGGAAGCATTGCCGGGCGTTGGGCACAAAACGGCAAGCGTTGTTATGTCTCATATTTTTGGCGTTCCTGCTTTTCCCATAGACACGCATATACACAGGCTTGCTCATAGATGGGGCTTGAGCGATGGCAGTTCTGTTTTGCAAACGGAAAAAGATTTAAAAGCCGCTTTCCCAAAAAACGAATGGATAAAGAGGCATTTGCAATTTATTTATTACGGTAGGGAATTCTGCCCTGCGCGAGGGCACAATTTGAAGAAATGCGCTATATGCTCGGCTTTGAGCCAAAGCCTGCTCTAGAGCCTCGTCTGCTAGAACTTAAAGGCAGCTCCGGCGAAAAAGCCTTTTTTACCTGTGGGCACAATGCCCCAAGAAAAGGATTTAGCGCCAGGGTTGTTATCCCATTGGGTTGCAAGCAAAGCATCTATGCCAGACCACAAATGAACCGCCCCTACTGGGATAAGAGCATACACCCAAGTCTTTGAATCATCTTCCCTATCCGAAGTTGCCAAAAAGATTAATATGCCATAAGCAAAAGCAGCGGAAACATCCATAGCTATGGCTTTTATCATATCGTCTGTTTTCCACTGATAATACGAAGGCAACAAGAAGGACAAATAGGCTAAACCCTGGCTGCCGGTGTTGTTTTTGTAGGTGCGATCTATATCGGCATCTTCCATTCCGTTGGCGCGCTGCTCAAGCCATTCGCTTTCAGACACATCGAGGTCTTTCCAAGGCTCTTGCAAATAAACTCCAGGGCGAACACCTATCTCCAGCAGGTGCAATAATTTTTGTTTGGTCATTCCAGATTCCTTTACCTTCTGGAATTCTATTTGGCTCAATCCGGCGTGCTGGTAATCAAACTCTGCCCATTCATCATCATCATCTGATTGGGCAAAAGTCAAGGAAAAGCACAGGGCTATTACGGGGAGCAGCAATTTTTTCATAAAACACCTCTCTTTGTTGAGTGCCGGAGGGGGGAATTGAACCCCCACAGGGTTGCCCCTACTGGATTTTGAGTCCAGCGCGTCTACCAATTTCACCACTCCGGCTGTTATTGGGGAATAAATATAGAAATCTTTTCCTTGCCAGAGCGGATTTGTACAATTTGCGGGCAATTTTGCCTGAGTCTCACAAAAACAGAGCCTTTGGCATTGGCTTTTTCCTTTTGAATTTCTTCGCCTTTGAAATTGTATGCCCTAAGCTCAAATTCGCCGTTTAAGCCATTAATTTGCAATCCGCCGCTGATATGTTTTGCATTTAAACTCGGTGCCTGCAAGTTAGAGACCTTGCTAGGCGGAAGTGCCTTGGGTTCTGGCATCAAGGTTATTTTGCGGTATTTTATTTGCCCGTTTTCCGTGTATGCAAGGGAAATATCTGCTATATCAACTTTTAATATGTGCAAATAATCACCCACGATTTTTGCGTAAATTTCAAGGCTGTCTTGGGCAATATCGTAAGTATAGGCATTGCCTTTTGAACTCCAGCGAGGCAAGGCAATATATTTCTTTTCGGCAGTGTTCCAAACAGTGTCGCTGCCTGAATTTGCAGGTATTGCATTCTCTAGAATTTTTGAGGTGTCTGCAACATAGAGGTACACAGGGTAATTGTTTATGATAGTGGAATTGGCAAAAGATATGGAAAGATTAAACACAAGCGTGTCTATACCTTCTCTTTGGGAAAATGGGGTTATTGAAAGCCCTTTTTCGGGAGTGACTGAAAGAGCACTCAATTTTAAACCTGCTGCGCTCCAGCCCAAGTTTATATTTTGCAAATTGGGATTTCTAAAATAGGAAAGCTGCTTTGCATTGCCCAAACTTAAGGAGCCAAAATACGGGACAAGCATACTTTTGGGAACCCTGAGCGCAGTATTTGGACTTTCGCCTGCGGAGCGCACATAAACAAAGATGGAGTCTTTTTTCTTGCAGGCTTTGTATAAATCGCAACTGCCGCCTCCGGAAAGCTCTATGCCGCTCCAGGAACCTATGGATTTTTCGCTGGCTTGGCACATAAGATTGGCTTTCTGAACCTCGCATTTTGCAGACCCGAAAAACGTTTTCGCAGAAAAATTCGCTATTCCGCTTCTGTAAAAAAGGCTGTCTATATTGACTATTGCTTCAGAGGTATCTGCTGCTATGGAAAAATTTTTAGAATAGTCTGCATCCATAACCGAAAACACCAGAACTTTGCCGCTCGTGGCTAAACCTACAGGTCCGTTTATTGCAAGCGAAATTGCATTCAAATCATTTTCATGATTTTTTATCGCAATGGGATTAGAGCCGGTCTCGTAAGTTAAAAACTTGCCTACACTCACGCCATTGTAGAAAAAATTGTTCGCATATAAAATATTCGCGGCTGAATCTAAAGCAATGTCTTTTATCGCTATGCCTTTGTTATTTAGCTCACCAGTTAATGTGCAAGAAACGAGCAGATGAGGAATTCCATCGCCCCAGTTTGCCGTGCTTAACCCTTGGCAATTTTGGTTTGACTCGGCATTCTTGGGCCAGAGACTTGAAGTTCCTGTTATTTCCACAGGAGGTTTCGCGCTGGGAGTCCAGTCGTTATCCATTGAGAATACATAGATTGCGCTTTTGGGATATAGAGTGGAAGCTGGCAGCAAAATAGCAAGAGCTTTGCCGCCTTTTTTATCCAAATTGTCAATTACAGCCAAATCGGTTCCAAATTTGGAATCTTTGCTCAAGAAAAGCTCATTCACCCCAGTGGTCAAGCCTATTGTGTTTGGTTGCGAAAAGCTCCACGCATTCTCAATTATTGAAAAGAAATCAACTCTGCCGCTTGCCGTGGCAGAGCCGCTTTTGCTATACGGATTTCCTGTTGCCAAATGATAAATTTTATTTGCTCCGCTTTGGCTTGTCCCTAAAAGAGCCAGCCGTCTGGAGTAAAAGACGCGACTATCATTATAATTTTCCGCCGCTTGCCACATAGCGCCTGGCATATCATCGCTATTCAAGATGCTGAAACTTATATTATTCGCATTTGTCATTGTTATTTGCATTATCACCAGCTTTCTTAGGCTGGCAAAAGCCACAATTGCTGTTTTTTTGCTATCGCTGAGCGAATCCAAAACCGCTACGGCAGAAACCGCGTTGTCGTGGACAATGGTTCCATCGTTTGATGTGAAAATGTTTTGCCCGCTGAATGGATATACGGTTCCTAAAACATTGCCGTGGCTGCTTACTACATTGTAGGTACCAACTTCGTCTTGCCCTTTTACAAGCACGGTATCCCTCCCCGCAAGTAGCATTAAATTTGCGTATGATGAATTTTTTTCTCCTAAAGCCGCTGCCTGCCTAAGATACGATCTATAATATCCTGTATCCAAATCGGTGTTGGAAATATATCCCGTTTGGAGTATATCCGGCTCTATTGAGGTGAAACGCTGTGCAAATACCTGGGTGGCCAAAGCCAAAAGTAGGCATATAGCTTTTGAATTTAAGGTTCTCATAAGAATCTCCTGTTTTTTTGTTCTACTACTTAGACGTAACTTTTGGGAAAAAAAATCCTAAAAAGTGAAATTTGCAAACAAAAGTTTACATTTTTGTGCAGATTTTTCAAATTTTGGGTAAAAAACCATCTATTATTAAAGATTTTTCTACTTTATGCCGATACAAGGAGTAAGAGGTAACGAATGCAGATTTCCAATACAGGTGTTCAGAGCAATGCTGCCGAGTGGCTTAGAAAAGCCGCCGCAGAGGAAAGTATTCGTGAAAAAAAGGAAAAAGCTCCAAAAAAGAGCAAAACTGCAACCGATTATGATGTGTCCATATCCGCAAATGCCGGAAATTCTTCAGAAGCCTTGGTAAAAGCCAGAGCAAATGCCTTGCCAGAAATAAGGGAAGAACGCATCGCCCCAGTTAAAGAACGCCTATCAAATGGTTATTACAATACTCCAGAATTCAATAAAGAATTGGCAGAACGCTTAATTGAGGGCTAAGCCCAGATGCTCCAATGTCTAGGACTCTCTTTTTCGCTTGTCTTTTAGTTTGGGCACTCGGCTTTGTTAGGGCAGAGGATGCTTGGTTTTCTGCAAAACTCCCAATAAATGGCACTTTTTATCCGGTAACAGCCAGAATTCACACTCAAAAAACAGGGGATAGCATAGAATTTTCCTCTGAATTGCAATATAGGGCATTAGACACAGCTTTTTCAATGCACACAACGGGGATTTACAGTATATCCAGAGAAAGCCCAATTTGGCAAAATTCCATCAGAGACGGCTTATATTCCGTTGAATGGAGTTTTAGGGATTATTCGGAAAAGCCGGCGGCTATTTATTGGCGCAGCCACCTGAGCAATGGCACAATTACCTTTGAAAACGATGCCATTCCAGAAGAATTCCTCTATTTTTTAGCAGGAAAGATAGATGAAAAAAACAAAAGCAAGGACCTCAAAATACTTTCGCCCGTTTGGGAAATGCCTTATGAACCAAACGCATGGACTGCGATTGCCAGATACACCGGCCAAAAACTGCGTATTGATGGCGTGGACTGCTATATGGTTCTTTACACAAGAAGCGATGGCGCAAAAGCGGAATATTATATTACTATAAAAGGTAAACAAGTGTGGCGTTTCCAAACTTTCAGAGGCGTTTGGTTTGACAGGGTACAATGAATTTCTAAATTACCCATTATGGATACAGAAAATACAGAACCTACAGTTGAGCAAGTAGATGAAGTTGGCGAAGTGATTGTGAAAGAACTCGCCAAGGAATATCTTTCAAAAGGCGCATGGGCAACCATAGCTTTTCTTTACCAAGAAAAAGATAAAACCGGAAATTTTGGAGAAGCCAAAGTTTCGCTAAGGCGTTATCAAAAAAACAACGGCGTGTATAAGCAGCGTAGCAAGTTCAATGTGAGCAGCAAAGCGCAAGCCGAGCAGATTATTGGAGTGCTAAAGAAATGGTATGAGATTTGAGATTTTTTTCAACCATCCCTAAAAAAAAATTTCCCTGGCAGCCTCGTTTGGAGCCTCTAGCTAAGGCTCTGCTAAAAAAAGAAAAAAAAAATACCTTTGTAAACATAGTTCTTTGCGATGATTCTATGCAAAGAACGCTAAACCGCGATTTTCGCAAAATTGACCGAGTGACCGATGTTCTCTCTTTTGCATGGAACGAGCCAAAATTTTTAGGCGAAATTTATATAGCAGAAGACCAAGTTAAAAAACAAGCCCCCCTCTACGGCAATTCCTATTACAAAGAATTAAAGCGAGTTCTTGTGCACGGGCTTTTGCACTTATGCGGCTACGACCATCACAGCAAAGCGGAACGCAAAATTATGAGGGAAAGGGAGCGTTTTTACTATATTTAAACTATGTCCGTAGAAACCATTGCTGAAACGCTTTTAGAAAAGCTGAAAAACATTGCGCAAACCGAAACCGTTATTGGCGAGCCAATACACTCCGGGGAGTCAACCGTTATTCCCGTTAGCCGCGTGTCTGTTGGAATGGGCATGGGCGGGCATTCTGGCAAAAGCGATTTGGCTTCCAGCGGTGGAGGGCTTCGCATAGACCCTGTGGCTTTTTTGGTGCTAAAAGGCGATGATGTCAAAGTTTTGCCAATAGAAAAGGGGCAATCCGCGCTTGCAAAAATAGCAGACCTAACGCCGGATGTAATTGCATTCCTTTTAAAAAATATTTCAAAGAAAACTGAAACATCCGAAAAAGAAACAGCAAAATGAAACCTCTAAGACTTTCAAAAAAGAATAAAAAAATAGCTGGCGTATGCGGCGCATTTGCCGAGAGCTTTGGCTTAGACGCAACACTCGTGCGCATAGCTTGGGCTTGCCTTGTGATTTTCGCAGGCACTGGTTTTTTGGCGTACATAATATGCTGGCTTGTTATTCCGAATGAGGAATAAATTTTTTCAATACGGATAAACCACCAACCCAAAATTCATTTGCAGTCTTCTGCCAGAAATCTCTATGTTTTGCAAGCGATCGTAATGGCTTGGAATCCATCTATGCTCGGCTTCTATCACTATGGCTGCAAAAGGAGAAAGCGAAAATCTGTGCCCAATCCCCAATCCCCACTCGCTCCACACAGCATCGTTGCTTGACGAATAAGCTTTGTTCCTAACATAAGAAGCGGCTATGTATGGGCGTTCCATCCCTATTGCGGAAAATCCTATTTGCACAGAAAAATCAAGCCTTTTTATTTCGCTGGAAGAATCTGTGTATTCATCGGTTTGTTTTTGGCTGCCTGTGCTAACTCCAATGCGCGCAAACCCAAGCCCGTTTATCCAAAGCCCTGCAAAGGGAGTGATTCTGACTATTCCGTTGCCGTAATTGCTATTTTCAAGCATCCCAGAGCCAGTTTCCAAAACAGCCCCCAACACCGCAGGCAAATTTTGAGCATACCCGCAAATTGTGGCAAAAAGGCAGAAAATAAAAGTGGGTAGTTTGGGCTGCATTGGGTGAAAATATAGTAACTATATTTCCCAAATGGAAGAAGTTGTTATAATAGGTTCAGGACCTGCGGGGCACACTGCGGCTATTTATTTGGGCAGGGCAAAAAGGGAGCCTCTAATGTTTGAGGGCTTTATGGCTGGCGGCATTGCAGCGGGCGGGCAGCTCACCACCACAGAAAACATTGAGAATTTTCCAGGTTTTGCAGATGGAATTTTGGGACCAGCGCTTATGGAGCAAATGCGCGAGCAGTCTTTGAAAAATTCTGTTCGAATAGTTACAGAAACTGTTGCCTCCGTTGATTTTTCAAAAAAGCCTTTTATGCTAACTTTGGAAAGCGGTGAGCAAATAGAGACAAAAAGCGTTATAGTTGCAACAGGGGCAACTGCGAGAATTTTAAACATTCCCGGCAGCAAAGAATATTGGCAAAAAGGAATTTCTGCCTGCGCTGTGTGCGATGGCGCGCTTCCCATTTTCAGGAATAAAACCATAGCTGTTGTTGGCGGCGGAGATACCGCAATGGGCGAGGCGGAGCATCTTGCAAAATTCGCAAGCGAAGTTGTGATTATTCACCGAAGAGATGAATTCAGAGCTAGCCCAATTCTGCAAGAGAGAATAAAGAGCAATCCAAAAATCAAAATTATGTGGAACAGCATTCCAGTTGAATTTAAGGGAGGCAAATTTTTGGAATCTGTGACTTTGCAAAATACTCTGACAAAAGAAAACTCAGAACTTAAAATATCTGGATTTTTTTACGCCATTGGGCATAACCCCAACACAAAATTTTTAGGCGGGCAGCTAGAGCTAGATGAGCAGGGATTTATAATAACAAAACCTGGCAGCACAAAAACAAGCGTGGAAGGAGTTTTTGCAGCAGGCGATGTTCAAAACCCACGCCACAGGCAAGCCATAATAGCCGCAGGCTCAGGCTGTTTGGCTGCGCTTGAATGCGAAGAGTTCCTAACCACTAGCCACTAGCCACTCCCTACTCCCTATTAAGTACTTTCTTCAACTCCTTGCTTGGCTCAAATACGGGCTTTTTTCCGGCTTCTATCTCTATTGGCTCTCCGGTGCGAGGGTTGCGGGCTTTGTAGCCGTTTCTGTTGCGAATTTTAAAACGACCAAAACCGCGAATTTCAATATTATTGCCTTCAATCAAAGAACGCGCAACAGAGTCTAAAAAACATTCAATTATTTTTTTTGTTTCTATCTGTGGCAAACCCGTTCTAGATGAAATATCATTCACCAAATCTCTTTTTGTTACATTGCCTATTCCTTTCATATTTATTTTTAATTCTCCTTTTTCAATCTCTTAAATTGGCTTGCCGCTACTTTGTCAAATGGATCTATTCGCAAAACATTGCTCAAATAATCAACATACTTAGCGGTATCGCCGAGCTGCATATAAGCAGAACCCAGTTGCATCATAACAGAAGTATTTTCTGGCATTCTTCCCAAAGCCGTTGTTAAATGCCGTATAGCCTCTTTGTAGCCGCCATTTGCGTTTAATATAACACCTATGCGATAATGCGCATTTGCGTGCATAGAATCCAAGTCTATGGCTTTTAAGTATGCTTCCAACGCGCTTTTTGTTTTGTTGCGAAACTCCATTGTATAGGCACTTTCGTTTGCTTTGCTGAGATAAAGTTCGCCGAGGTTGAACCAAGTGTTGACATCGTAAGGGTTTATTTTCAGTGCTTTTTTGTAAAGGATCTCCGCATTTGAATCGTGCTTCAGGTAGAATTCCGCCATTCCCAAGCGAGCCAGATAGCGTGAATTGTATGGCTCATTTTTAACCGCTTTTTCCAAATATTCCTGCGATTTTTTAAAATCTCCTCTTTGCATTATATAACGCCCATACTGATAATTTGTTTCCGCAAATTCTGGATTTTTTTTCAGTATAGCTTTGAACATACCCTCTGCGCCGCTCCTTTGGCTTGTATCTGGATTTTGCCCTGATATGGAGGCTTTTGCTGTCAATAAATCTACGTTGCTAGGATATTTGCCCAATGCGGCTTCCAGTTCTTTCATCGCGGTTTCAAACCTTTTTGAGTAGAAATACCCGTAAGCCAAATCCACTAAAACCGATATGGGCGCGGAACTCCGCGAAACTCCGTTTTGCAAAATATAAACCGACTCGTTTGGATAGCCAGCTTCCAAAAGCAAATGCCCTAGCCGCGCGGCAAGTTTGGGATTTTCCAAAAACATTCTAGATATTCCTTGTATGGAAACTTCGCTCGTTGATTCCTCTGATTGGAAATCCATATCCGGTTTATCAACTTCAGTAGCCTCAGTAGCTTTAGCAGTTTCTGTTGTGTCAATCGTTTCGGCAGTTTCAACAGTATCAGTTGAATTTTCCGCTTTTTCTTCTGCAAGCTCTGGAATAACTGGTGGTGGCGGCAATTCAAAAGTCGTGGTATCTTTTTTGGGAATTAGTTGCAGCCCCGTAACTTGCTGAACTTTTTCAAGCAATTCTTCTCCATGACTTGAATAAAAATAGAACAAAATCCCGCTTGCAATGAGCATAAGAACAAAAAAAACACCTATTCTCCTTATGAAGCGTTTATCTTCTGGAGCGAGCCGTGAAAAAAATATGCCTAATGGATTTGCCACAATCTAGAATATATAAAATACATTTTTTTACATTTCCATTATGCCTAAAAAATTCATAGCAGGATTAATTGCCCCTGATGTTTTGCAAAATGCTATTTCAATAAAAAAATGCGGAATTTTGGAAATTCGCTATGATTTATTTGAAAATATGGATGACTGGTCGGGTCTTTTGCAAAAAGTTTCTGAGCTTAATCCAAAAGCTCTAAAACTTGGCACAATCAGGCTGGAAAAAGACGGCGGAAAATGGAAAAATTCTAGAGCAAGCGAGAGAATGGGCTTATTTGACAAATCCTTAGACTGGATAGACTTGGAAAGAGGAATGATAGCTGAAAAAACCAACCATAAAATAATTTGCTCCTGGCATTTATTTGACAGGGTTCCAAATATGAACGAGTTAAGCGAATTTGCCGAGGAATGCCTTGAACTTGGGGTTCAAGGGTGCAAAGTAGCAGCTATGGCTCATTTAAAGCGCGATGCAGAACCCCTGTACGATTTCGCAAAAAAATACGGAGAAAAATTTGAATTGTTCGCTGCCTTTGCAATGGGCGAGCAGGGAAAGGAAAGCCGCGTTCGTTCTTTGAAAGAGGGCGCGAATTTAACTTATGCCTCAATTGGAAAAGCCCTTGCCCCAGGGCAATTAAGCGTAGATGAGATAAACTATCAGGGCGACTGAAGCTAGCAGTGCTATTATTATTTGCAGGGTCCAGATGATGCGTGAAATTTTATAGGCTTTTTGCCTTTTTATGCTCCAGAATGGTTCATCTGCGTTTTTCATTATGCCTTCTTTTTTGTTTTGCCAGCAGACACATTTTTGCCGCCTTCAATTTCAAAAAATTCTGGGGTTAAGGTTGTGCCTTTGCAGAACACCATAGCCCTCGCAATGGCATTTTCCAGTTGGCGAATATTGCCGGGCCACATTTGCTCTTGAAGCATAGACACCGTTTCTTCGCTTGCCTCTTCCACAGCGCGACCGTTTTCTTCGTTGAATTTGCCAATAAAATAATTCAGCAAATCTGGAATATCATCTGTGCGTTCCCTAAGCGGCGGGATATGCACAGGCACAACGCTAAGGCGATAATACAAATCTTCCCTGAAATTTCCATTTTCCACTTCTTTTTTCAAATCCCTATTGGTGGTGCAAATTATGCGGACATCAACTTTTATCTCATCGTCTCCGCCAATGCGAACAACTGTGCGTTCTTGCAAAACACGGAGTAGCTTGCTTTGGGCGGCAAGCGGCATTTCGCCTATTTCGTCTAGCAAAAGGGTACCGCTGTCTGCAAGCTCAAATTTGCCGCGCCTAGTTTTCAAGGCTCCTGTGAAGGCTCCCTTTTCGTGCCCAAAGAGTTCGCTTTCTATTAAAGACTCCGGCAATGCTGCGCAATTTATTTTTATAAACGGACAGCCAGCCCTCAAACTTTGGTAATGAAGGGCGCGAGCCAAAACCTCTTTTCCAACCCCGGATTCTCCCGTTATTAAAACAGAAGCGTTTGTGGGTGCAACGGTTTCCACAAATTTATTGAGTGCCACAAATTTTTCGCTGTGCCCAATGAAATTTCTTTCGCAAAGGCGTTTTTTCAAAACTGAATTTTCCATTCTGTACTTGTATTTTTCAAGTACCATAGCAACAGCGTGTTCTATTATTTCTGCGTGTTCAAAATCTTTTTTTTCTATAAAATGGTCTGCGCCATTTTGCAGAGCCTCCACTGCCATTTCAATGGAACCAAATGCGGTCATCATCAAAAATGGTTGCGAAGGGCGGTCTTTTTTCACAGCTTTCAGCAAATCCAATCCTGTCATACCGGGCATTTTGTAGTCTGAAATTATTAAGTCTGGATTCACAACCGAAATTTGCTCCAACGCTATTTGCGGATTTGCCGCCACCGTGCAACGATGCCCGCCAAGTTCAAGGCTATCTGCCACCATATCACGCATAATTTCTTCGTCATCAACCACAAGTATTTTTGCCATTGGGGGTAATATAGAAATTTTGCTACCTTACCATACACTTTGGCAATCTTGGCAATACCAAGTTCCATCTTTGCGTTCAATGTTAGAACTGCCGCATATAGGACAGCTAACATTAACATAATCACTCATAAATTTCAAAAATCTTGCTAGCATTTTAAACTCTCCTTGTTTTAGCTGAATATATGTGTAAATATAGAAAATGATATGCCAATAAATGACTCATTAATTTTATATTTTCTGTATTGAAATGTTCCGAATGTTAGGTATTTTAGTATTTGTTATAGCGATTATTAAATTCGTGCTACCGCTCATATTAACGGGGCTAATAGGAACGGCTATATATGTAGCTGCAAAATCTGAGCAACAACAGGAAAATAAACAACAACAAAGCAAAGAATATAAAACCATAAAAATAGGAAACCAAGTTTTGATGTCGGAAAATTTGAATTTTAACGCAAAAAGCAGTAAATGTTACAAAAACAATCCTAAAAACTGTGAAAAATGCGGACGGCTATACGATTGGAGCACAGCGAAGAATGCCTGCCCACAAGGTTGGCGTTTGCCAACTAGTAATGAGTGGAAAATTTTAGCAAGCAATGCTGGATTTTCTGCTCTTACGTGTGGTTATGGCACTGCCGATGGCAATTTCTACAATTTTAGCAATTACAGCTATTGGTGGAGTTACTCGGAGAAAAATTCAAATAACGCTTACTTCCTAAGTATAGACGATAATGGCAATGTGCATAGAAACCATCTTGATAAAAATCTCCTATTCTCCGTTCGTTGCGTGAAAAATTAAGGAATTGTTAAAGAAATATTCATTTGGCTAATTCTTTTAATATTCCTTCTAATGGCAATCCATCTAGGTTGTTCTCTACAATTTTTTTATCATAAAATGGTAACGGAAAAATATTATTTTTGTCTTTTACTTTCACAATACATATCACTAATTTTTGAGTAAATAATCCATAATTCATGCTACTAAAATACTCATAATAGGCTTTCTCTAATAATTCTGTTTTTTTCTCATCCATATCAGAATCCTCATAACCTTTGACCTCTAAATATAAATAGTTACCGTTGGAAAACTTTATAACAAAATCAAAATAACTTCTACTAGGATTGCTCAAATCGTGTAATTCATCTAAATATTCACCATAAATATTGCAAGGAGAAGTTTGATTTTTGCACCAAACTTTTACATTTACATATTGGAATGACGTTTTCAATATGTCACAGACAATTTCTTCATTATCAGAATCTAATAGTTGTGTTGCAGTATTTTGTCCGTCCTTTTTTATATCGAACAGATAACTAGAGTTATCAGTAATTATAGAATTTTTTGTATTGGTTTCAAAGATTTCTATGTAATTTTGAGGATTTACTTTTTCTAAATCTATCTTATATTTCACATTGATTGACATACATTTTTTGTAGGTGTTGGTTACATCTTTGATAAAACTTGACAATAAAATTAGTAATAATTTTTCCCATTGTATTCCTTTGAATTGTTTTTGATATATATTCTTTATTTCGTTTATACTTTTCTTTTGTTCCGCAGTTAGATTGTCTAATAATACTTTTATTCTTTTCATCAATAGAATTGGATTTTTTATTATCAATTTTTTATCTTTTTCAACATAGATGTTATTATTGAAACATTCATTTATTTTAACAGAGATTTCGTTTTTTTTATTTTTTAAAAAGCAAGTAAGCTCTGTAGATAATTTATTTGCATTGAGATTATCCGTTCTAGATGTTTTTTTGTCTATTTTTATAACCGCTAATTCCTCAGAAGCAAATTGACTTTTAACTTTGTAATCATAAACAGAATAATCGGAATTTTTATTTTGAATGTTGGTAAAAATGTAATATTTATCAGTAATATCATTTTTAGCAAGATTTGGATATGGATTTCTTTTTATTCTTCCAATGGTTTGAATGTTTAAATTAGAAGAACATACATTTCGCAGTTGCAATAACATACAAGCACGAGGTATATCCCACCCTGTTGCCGGACCAATTTTGAATATTATGCAGTCGGTTGGGTCGTTTGTTCTTGTGATTTTAGAAAGCGTAAAATTGGCATTATCTACATTACTAGATTTCTTATCTCCATCGCCAAAATATTGAACCCAAGATAAATTATTTTGAGATAGTTTTCTTTTTATCATTTCCAAAGTCTTTTCAAAATCAATTTTTTTATCTACATCTGTTGGCTCATTATCAATTTGTATAAGCATTGCTGGTTTTATTTGAAAAGGCAATGTTTTATATTCTCTTTGTATTTCTTTGAACTCTTTAATTGCCTTTTTTAAAATATCTTCATCTAAAATTGATTCATCACTAATTTTTTGCAAATTACATTTTATTAGCCATTTATTCTCATTTCGGCTTTGGTCTTT
>Ga0268262_10002309_pt1 | contig 22302 bp, 17 predicted proteins | sample TergutNc150P3_FD_190354 | JGI IMG/M metagenome (GOLD analysis project Ga0268262, IMG submission 190354) | Nasutitermes corniger P3 segment gut microbial community from laboratory colony in Florida, USA - Nc150 P3 (SPAdes) (version 2) | ecosystem: Host-associated > Arthropoda: Insects >... | reverse complement strand
AAAATTGTAACAATTTCATTAAGGATAATGCGTTGATCATATCTTGATATGATTCAATATCCAAAAATACTCCTTTTGCTTCACCATGTTGGGTAATAATTATTGGATTTTTATTATCATTGATATATAGAAGAGATTGGAAATAATAGAATATGAAAATATTAAAATTGTATCGGCAAAAGATTATTTGGATATTGTACCGTGACAACCACCCTACTCTTTCACCCCAATGGCGGTTTACGACGTTCCGCCGAAGGCGGAATGTAGGGCGGCGGCGCAAGCCAAGGCCCGTAAACCGCTACGCTAACCTGCGTTGCGCAGCAATGTAGGTTAGCGTGTCTGTAAGCGATCGTTCCGCCTTCAGCGGAATGTCGCTTACAGGCTCTTAGAGGCTAATCATCGTCAGTACCATCGCAAACAACGCAATCGTCTCTGCGATACCTACGACGGCGATGTACTGGGCAAAGCCTTTGCCTGTTTCACCCTGAGCGTCAGCGGCGGCGGCGCCTACTTTGCCCTGCACTATGGCGGAGAACGCCATCGCGAGACCGGAGGCAAGACCGTAGCCGATATAAAGCCAGCCGTTTTCCGCAGACTGCGCGCTAAAGACAGCTAATTTCATCTGACCCATAAGGATATAACCGTAAAAAGTCTGTGTTAACGGCGCGCCCGCAAAAGCCAGCAACATCATGGGAGCCGCTTTGTTGGCTATATAGCACTTTTTCCATGCGCCTATTGTTGCCGAACCGGCAAGACCAATACCAATAGCTGAACCGACAGCCGCGATGCCCATTACAAGACCCGGACCTAATAAACCTAAATTCATACTTTACTCCTCGTATAAAAAACTATATTTTCGCTAATATCCGCAATATACCCTTTGGAATATTAGTCAATTTACTACTTAACTGCCTTCTGAGCAAACGGCTTGTAAGCCGTGCCTGACCATGCTAAACCTACGTGCGACGAAAACTCCAATGTGTTAAGACGCACCCCGTGGACAAGAACCGACAATACGTTCAGGATTAAATTCAATCCGTGTCCGAACACCAATAATATTATTCCGGCGAAAATCAAAAATCCGCCTAACAAGGGACCCGCCATTGTGTTTACCGTCGAAGCGATTGAAGCTCCGGCAAGACCTACCGCCCAAAGCCTGATATATGACATTATGTCGGAGAATACGTTGGTAATGCCCAATACGACAGAAATGAAGTTTTTACAACTTTCCAATATGGACTTCCCTATGCTTCCGTTGTAAGAGGCAAAAACGAAATTCAAGAAAAATCCGCCGCCAAGGAGATAAATTGAATATTCCATAGGCATTAACATTATTTTTCGTGTATCATTGCTTACAACAAGGAACAATACAACATTGAACATTCCCCAGAGCATCGCTATCGAGCCAAGTTCCGAAAAAAGTTTTAAAGATCTGATATTTCTGAAAAACCCTTTGATGTGGGCAATCGTTAACTGCAAAAGACCTAGAGAAAAACAAAAAACCTGAAGGTTCTGTTTAACGATGGCTTCCTCAGTTTTCGCCGTTGAAAAGAACGACAGCGATATATCCTGCAGTTGTTTGGGCACTTTATTTACTTCAACGCCGAACCATGTGCAGGTAATAACGCCCCATGCCGTGTTAAAAATACCAAGCAGCAATAACATCTGCAAAGCTGTAGGTACGCCTTTCTTCGCCGTTTTAATAATTCCAATAATGGCGACAAGTGAAAGAATAAGCCCGTAAGCGGCGTCTCCGAAGATCATGCCGAAGAAAATACAGAAGAAGAAAAGGAACCACGGTGAAATATCCACTTCACGGTAACCGGGTACGATTCCAAGGAAACCCGTTATCGGATTTAAAAGGTTTACAAATCCAGGATTTTTAAGTTTTGTCGGAACCGCTTCGTCCGAGTCTTCCGGGTCTATTATTGACAAAGCCCAGCCGTTTTGTTCCGCCGCTGTTTTTAATCCTTTTATATCGTCGCAAGGCACATAACCTGAAATATATGAAAGTCCCATTTCCTCCGGAAGGTCTTCCACTTTTTCCATGTTTACAATGGCTGTCTCAAACTCAATGTCCTGCTCTACCTTCGCCATTTCCTTTATTAAAGCCGGGCGGCGGCTGACAAAGCTTCTCAATTTAGCGTCGATTTCTTCTATATCAAGTTTTATTTCGTCCGTTTCCTTGATTAACGCCGACATTGATTTTTCCGGAAGCTGGAAGGGAGTTATACCCTGTATTTCTTTATCCAGAACCAATAACCGTACAGCGTTTTTATTTTGGGATACTTTTATGTAACGCGCGTCTTCAGGAACAGAGGCAAAAGCGTCCGGTGTAAGCTCATAAAGAAAAACAGGAAGCCCAAACGACTCCATTTCTTTTATTGAAGAAGGCTCAAAATCACCCCACGCCGCAATGCGGGAAATTTCTCGCGCCAAGAAGATATCACGGTCTTGAAGGGCTTTGCGCTCTTTACCGAGTCCTACAATTAAATCGGCAAGGTACGGCCTTGAGGCTGATGTTACAGCGTCCAATGAAAACGGTTCTTCTTCCTCACTTCCGTAAACGTCAACCGAGCGCCGTCCTCTGTGTACGCCGCCTGACACACGGGGTTCACGCCGTTCCGAAGCGGGAAGGGCGTTTTTATTTTTTGGAGCTTTTATATCGCCAAGAAGGCCTAGAGCGCCTTCCAATTTACTTTTGCGTTCAATCACTTTTGAATTGCCGTCGGGAGCGTTGGCAGTTTGAAGGTGTACTACCCCTACCTCCCGCAATCTTAAGAGGGCTTCGTTAATAACGCTGTTCTGTACCATAAGGCACACTTTTTTCATCGGTACTATCATACAGCCGCCGCCTTTTCGGTTCCGCTTTTCGCTATTTTGCCGCGCACAACGGCGGCAGTCTGCTGATCGCCAAGATAAACCTGAATCTTTTTAATATTGCCCACTGTCTGCGGGATTTTCACTTTCTCAAAAAGGTTAACCCTTTGAGTGGTCGTACGAAGTTCGTGTTCCAGTCTGTTGCGCTGTTCTTCAACGATTTGAGATTCAAGGTCCAGCAACAGGGCTTGTTTCATCGCCTCAACGGCTTTATCAAGCCACGCCGGAGTCCGCGCGAGATCATACGGCGCTATCTCAAAATCAGCGCCTTCAAATATAGGGATTTCAACGCCGGCGACATTTCCATGTCCCGTACGAAGGCTTGTAATTTTCAATATGTTCGCCGTAAAAAAACCCTTCTCGCCGAAAACGCCAATCCATGTTTTAAATGACTCATCAAGATTATCCTTGGCGGTTTTCAATTCTTTCAGGCGAAGCTCTGTTATGCGAATCTCGCCCTGTAACTGCTGCTTTTTCAGCATCAGCGTAGGAAGGTAACGCTTGTACATTTTAAGAGAATCTTTTTGTTTTTTAAGCTCGTTTTTAGTGAGCCTTATTTTTGCCATTCACAATCCCTAATTTTTCGGCCAGAATTTATTTATAAGCTCTGTTCTTAATCCTGTTTCTTCAGGGTTAAAGCAGGAAGATAAAATCTCCCATCCTAAATCCAGCGCTTTTTCCAACGGAATATTTACCGAGAGAGACATCATCCTCTTTTCAAACTGATCGCCGTATTTCAAAAGTTTCTCGTCCCAGTTGGTCATAATAAAGCCCATCGCTTTCTTTTCCATTGTGTCACGGAAAGCCGAATAAAGCTTGATCATGCCGTCCATAAGGGCACGGTGGTCTTCACGAGTCTTGCCGTTAACCTGCTGTTTAAGACGGGAAAGGGAGCCGAACGGCTCGATACGGCCGTTTTTAAGATAGTACTGTCCTTCCGTTATGTACCCGGTATTGTCGGGCACAGGGTGGGTAACGTCATCGCCGGGCATTGTGGTAACGCCGAGGACGGTGATGGAACCGGCGGTTTCAAAGTCAACGGCTTTTTCGTAGCGGCTGGCAAGCTGGCTGTAAAGATCGCCCGGATATCCCCGGTTACTTGGAACCTGTTCCTGAATAATCGAGATTTCCTTCATAGCGTCGGCGAAGTTTGTCATATCGGTAAGAAGAACAAGAACGTCCTTCCCCTGCAAAGCGAACTTTTCGGCGACGGCAAGGGACATATCGGGAATCATAAGACACTCGACCGTGGGGTCGCTCGCTGTATGTACGAACATTACGGTACGCGCCAAAGCGCCTCCGTTTTCAAGAGTGTCCTTAAAATAAAGATAGTCGTCGTATTTAAGACCCATTCCGCCAAGAACGATAACGTCTACTTCCGCCTGCATCGCTATACGAGCGAGCAGTTCGTTGTAAGGTTCGCCCGAAACCGAGAAAATCGGCAGCTTCTGAGACACGACCAATGTGTTAAAAAGATCGATCATGGGGATACCTGTGCGGATCATCTTGCGGGGAATAATGCGCTGTGACGGATTTACCGAAGGACCGCCTATCGGGATTAAATTTTCGTGTAACGCCGGGCCGTTGTCGCGCGGCTTGCCGGAACCTGAAAACACCCTGCCCATAAGATTCTCGGAAAACGGAACCTGCATGGGACGGCCGAGAAAGCGGACAGTATCGCCCGTGGAAATACCGCGTCCGCCCGCGAATACCTGCAATGAAACAGTATCGCCCTGCAGGCGGTTTACTTCCGCCAGGGACGTGCCGAACACGGTATCGACCTCAGCGAGGTCTCCATAACGAATATCTTCCGCCTTTACGGTAATAACGCTTCCTGTTATTGATTCTATCTTGCTATATACCTTATTCATGACAACCTCGCTCTTTAAGCCAATATTTTTTCCGCGGCTTTATCCAAGCCCTTTGATTGCAGTTTAACAGCGCTTTCGATATCGTTTTCAAGCCCTTCAAAACGCTCGCTCTTCCATTCGGAACCATTGTAATCCAGGAACTTCTGCCTGAGCCTGTTAAACCAGCTTCTCGCCTCGTTCTTGTCGGCAAAAGTAAACTGGGATGCCAGAACGCCAAGCAGTTTAGCGAACACATATTTTTGCCTTTCCGGTTTAACGGCGGCGTCTACAGCGTCGAATGAATTTTGCTGGAAGTAAACGGAGTCGATAAGATCGCCCTTCAAGTAAACAATGTAGTCTTCGATACTTGTTCCTTCTTCGCCTACTACTTTCATCATCTGCTCGACTTCGCTTCCCCGTCGCATAAAGCCGTGGGCGTATTCAACTTTTTCCGAGGGGATAATTCCCTTGTACTTTGACCATGAATCCATCGGGTGAATGGCGGGGAACTTACGTGCGTCGGAACGCTCACGGCTAAGACCGTGGAAAGCGCCGACAACTTTCAGTGTCGCCTGAGTTACGGGCTCTTCAAAGTTACCGCCGGCGGGGCTTACCGTTCCGCCGATTGTTACGGAGCCGAGGCTTCCGTCCCTTAAACGAACAATACCCGCCCTTTCGTAGAAGTTCGCTATTGTCGATTCCATGTAGGCGGGGAACGCTTCCTCACCGGGGATTTCTTCAAGGCGGCCCGACATTTCACGCATGGCCTGCGCCCAGCGGCTTGTCGAGTCGGCAAGAAGAAGAACGTGAAGCCCCATCTGCCTGTAGTACTCGGCAAGTGTCACGGCGGTGTAAACCGACGCTTCACGAGCGGCTACGGGCATTGAAGAAGTGTTACAAATAATGATTGTCCGTTCCATAAGGGAGCGGCCTGTTCTTTCGTCTTTCAATTCGGGGAACTCTTTAAGGGTTTCGACAACCTCGCCGGCACGCTCACCGCAGGCGGCGACAATTACGATGTCAACGTCAGCGAAACGGCTTGTTATCTGCTGGAGAACCGTCTTGCCGGCACCGAAGGGACCGGGAATACAGTAAGTTCCGCCGCGCGCTACAGGGAAGAAGGTGTCGATAAGGCGGACACGGGTAACCATCGGGTCTACGGGTTTTAGCCTCTCTTCGTAACAATCGACGGCGCGTTTAACGGGCCAACGGAAACTCAACTTAACCTGAATGTTGTTTCCCTTTTCGTCTCTAAGCTCCGCTATTGTATCGTGTATTTTATAGGAACCTTCGGGTTTTACCCAGGAAACGGTGTAAGAACCGTAAAGGTAAAACGGAACCATGATGCGGTGGGTAAAGGAGCCTTCCGGAACCGTGCCGAGGGTGTCGGCGCGCTCTACTCTGTCGCCTTCTTTCGCTTTCGGCGTAAACTGCCAACTTGGCTCTCCCGAAAGAGGATCAATGTAGACACCTCTTTCCAGAAAGAAGCCCGCTGCCTTGGCGAGTTGAGGCAGGGGGTTTTGAAGGCCGTCATAAACCTGACCCAACAATCCCGGCCCTACTTCGACCGACAACATGTCTCCGGTAAACTCAACTTCATCGCCGACGGTAATGCCTTTGGTAATTTCAAAGACCTGCAGTTGGCTGATATTGCCGCGAATACGGATAACTTCGCTTTTCAGTTTTTTATCGGCGACCTTTACATAGCCGACCTCGTTCATGGAAACAACACCGTCAAAACGGACGCTAACCATATTGCCGTTAACGGCTACAACCGTTCCTTTTGTTCCGATCATTTAGGAACCCCCAGGGAATTATGCTCGCTTTCAATAATAGAAGCGTACAATGATTTATATTCTGTAAATCCTCTTTCAGCATTGAACGACATACGCCGCTCAATCAACATAAGTTTTAAGAAATAAGCGTAAACACTGTTACGATCAAAATAGTCTATACCTGCCAACGCGTCTATGGCGCTCCAACGCGCCTTGTCGATAATGGACTCTCCATCCAGAGGGGAGATTTCCGCATTCAAGGCTTTTGAAGCCGCGGCGACAGCTTCAACAGGATAAAAAGGCGGCTCGAGCGCGGAAAGATTGTCCCTTTTAAGTTTCACCGCGCGGTTTCTCGCCAGATTAAGCCTTAACGAGCGTTCCCATTCCCGCCAACTGTCTATAAACCCGCAGCCTGTAGAAGGAGTAAGCTCCGCGTAAGACGGAACAAAAATGTTTTCAGGATCCGGGTCAAGCGAAAGACAGTCCAAAAGAGCGGCGTCTTCTTCGCTTAACTGGGTTTCAGCTAACGCCTTAAAACCCACGGACGACATGGGCGGCTTTTGTTCATAGATGAGATAAGGAAGCTGCGCCATCAGGTAATGATATGATGCCACCTTAAATTCCTTTTGAAGAAGTTTTTAAGATTTCCGCGAGTTTTGGATTTAAGTAGGACGAAAGAAGTCCCGCCACCGCTTCCGCGGAGAAATCATAATAAATTGAGCCTTGCTTGTTTGAAATATGGAAACCGGAAGCCAGTTTGCGGCTGGATTTGAGTTCCACGCCTTTCCAGAGTTCTCCGGTAAGTTTTTCGCTGAAGAAAGACTGCAGTTTATTCAACTCGCTGTCCGGCACAAGCACCGAAAGATTATCATTGCCTTTTGCCGCCCAAGCTTTAAGTATCTCAGGCAAAGCGGCTTTTAAGACATCGTCGCCGTAGTGCGAGGCGACATGCTCGCCGATAAGCTTATCCAGTAACGCCTGAATCTCGTCCTTAAAGGCGAGAACCAGATTACGGGAAGCCTGTTCTAGCGCGGCAATTCCCGCCTTTTCCGCCCGTTCGGCATCCTGTTTTCCGCGGTTTATTATCTCGGCCGCTTCTTTATTAGCGGTATCAATGATACGGCGGGCTTCCGCCTCCGCGTTTTGTTTGATTTGCGCGGCTTCCTGAGAAGCTGTTTCAATCCCGTCTTTTTTTATTTTGTTAATAAGCTCCTGAACTTGAATATCCATAACTTCCTCTTTTTTCCCTAAAATAAATCAGGTTTTTTATAACCTCTCGTATTTTCCATAAAAAACCACTTTATTATTTTACCGTATTACCGGTTTTTAATAAAGGGGTAAATTCACAATTATTGCGTACATAGATGCATTAATTGGATAAAGTAATTTATCCTCTTAAAATCGGTTATCATCCTTTGGGGGAGCGGGTCTTTTGAAGCCAGAGTCAGTTCCCTCCAGTTTATAAGCAGTTCCGGGTGCTTTTTTTGCACGTCCTCAATAAGGTTTTTCATGTGCTTTCCTACAATTATCAAGTCTTGGGCGCAGTGGTTAATAATATCAAGGGCATTATCGTTGTTTTTACCTATTATACTGTTAATATACCGTCCCTGAGTCGAATCACGGTCTATTCTGAGCATGGCGGTGCGCAGGCGGGAACCGTCAGGACCGTCCTCGGAAAGCTCCTGATCCATTATATCAATCGGGCCTGAGGCTTCCAGAAGCCTGTGCAGGGCTTCGCTCATCTCCCTTGACATAGCGCCGTTTGTCCATTGGCCCCGGATTATAAGAATATCGCACAATTCATTGAATTCCTTTGTTACATAGTCTTCCAGGAACGCTTTTAGGTAATTTAGGCCTTCGGCATAGATAAAATACTCAAGCCTTCTTTTCCGGTATTGATCGCTAAGCTGCATTGTGTAATTTTCCAGACGTACAAGGTCTGAAGATTCAAAAATTTGCTTTGTCAGAGCGTTAATTTGCCCGGTTTTCTTGGCATTATTGATTTTTTGGATGAATGCGTTGGCTTCGGCCTTTTTTTGTTCCAGCCATTCCTCTCCGATAGTTTCACGGAATGTAACCTGTTTCCACTGCCAAACGGGGTTTCTAAGTGTATATTGAACCATCAATTCGATTATTTTTGTTGAGTGTATCTCCCGAACCATAGTAACCATGTTTGTAAATTGATCGATATTAACCAGATCCTGACCTTCGCACACTTTCATTATACTAAAAAGACCCGCCCAGTCATCTTCGGGTTTTAAGGGCTGAGTTACCGTCAGAAACGCCTCAAGCTCGTTTATTATCAAAATAAGCTTTACAGGCGGAAACCTGGGTTCTACAATAAAACTGCCGTCCGCGAAATGAGGGTCGAATTTTTTGAAAAAACCGAAAAAATTATAGGTTGAAAATTGGGCAAGGGCGGCTGCCATTTCATAACGGCGGTCGGCTGTATATATCTTATTTTGATCAAACAGGGTGATAAGAGCGTTAGTATCCGCCTTAATCTCCGTGATAAGCTTTTCGCCGGGCGTTGTTTTTGCCCTGCTTTCAAGCGCCTGGTAATCGAGCCTGCCTATTATTTCCTTAATTTTATCGTCTATACAAGACTCAATTATATGCTGTTTAAGCATGGCTACTTTTTTCAGGTCCAAAAAGAATTTTTTAATGGGGTAAATCATCCTATATATGGAAAATAAAAACGATAAAAATGAAGAGTCGGCCTCATCCGTCCTTGTATGGAAGAATTTGGCGTATTTACAATGGCTTAAATCTTTCGCGATTTGCTTTAGCATATTCTGTTTTTCATCGCTTATATCCTCGCCGGAAAAGAATGAAAAAACTTTGTCCATAATGTCTTCTGCCATACTCTACCCCTGCTTCATATTACCTTATTTGTTAAAAAATGACAAGATATAGTTTAATGTCTAAAAAACGCGGAAATTCCCTTTTTTGCCGGGTATTACCTAAATAGAGGCTTTTTTAAGCCTTTTTGGGGTTAGGCATATTTCTTTTGAAGCGGCATAGCGAATACGGAGAAAAAATAGTTATTGACCGGGATATATAATTCTTCGTCAGGCGTTGGAGCGTATTCACCGGGACGATAAACACCCGGAATTACCATATCCTGCCAATGTGAAAACTGCGTCTTTTCATTTTCCGCTTTTATTACCCTTAAGGAATATAAACCTTCATTTTCGGGATGCTCTTTATCCTTGGGGTAATCTAAAATAAAAACAATATATTTATTTTTTTCCGTGTAAATATTAAAGAAAGATTTTACTTCTTCTTTTTTATGTCCATTATTATATGAAGTATCAGATATTACTCCTTTTTGCTCCCATGATACAATATCATCTTTCAATAATGTAAACAGATAAATTATGTTATCATCAATTTGTTTTGATTCTTCAACCGCTTTCTTTGAAAAAACCGCTTTTAACGCGTCTTTGTCCTTGTTTTTTATTGTAAGAAGTATTTGCTCAAACCGCTTCCCGGCGGTTTTTTTATTATTGTTTAAAAACAAAAAAGGCAGGCCTATTGAACATGATGTATTGAAAAAAACCAATATAAAAACAAATAGCGTATAAAGTTTATGTTTATTGTTCATTAACTCTCCTCTTTAATCAATAATAATAAATATACCATAATAACCTTAAAGGTGTAAGACAACTAACAATATATCCCCCTCTTCACCCTTCCCCGCTGTTTATGCTAAACTACATATATGACGGCCGATGAATTACGTTCCAAGTATATAAATTTTTTCGTTTCCAAAGGACACGCGCAGATACAGGGGAAGTCGCTTCTTCCGGAAAATGATCCTACGGTGCTTTTTACAACGGCGGGTATGCATCCGCTTGTGCCGTATCTTTTGGGGCAGGAACACCCCGCCGGCAAGAAACTCGTGGATTTTCAAAAATGTATCCGCACGGGGGACATCGACAGCGTGGGAGACATGAGCCATTTAACTTTTTTTGAAATGCTGGGCAACTGGTCTTTGGGAGACTACTTTAAAGAAGAAGCGATTAAAATGAGTTTTGAATTTCTTACTTCCCCTCAGTGGCTTAATATACCTGTTGAAAAATTGGGGGTTACGGTTTTTGCCGGCGAAGGTGATGTTCCAAAAGATGATGAATCGGCGGCGGTTTGGAAGAAGATGGGCATTCCCGAAAACCGTATCGCCTATTTGCCTAGAGAGGATAACTGGTGGGGACCGGCAGGGTCTACAGGTCCGTGCGGTCCTGATTCGGAGATGTTTTATTACATAGGCGACGCTCCTTGCGGCCCCGATTGCAAGCCGGGCTGCTCCTGCAAAAAATGGCTGGAAATCTGGAACGATGTTTTCATGCAGTACAATAAAAACGCTTCGGGCGCTTACGAGCCGCTCGCGCGAAAATGCGTCGATACGGGCATGGGTATCGAAAGAACCGTAACCGTTCTTAACGGAAAAAAAAGCGTTTACGATACCGGTATTTTCGCGCCCGTTATCGCGGCTATCGAGAAGGCTTCGGACGGCTGCATATACGGAAAGGATAATGAAAAAGATTATTCGATACGGATTATAGCGGATCATGTGCGCTCGGCGACATTCATTTTGGGCGATCAAAAGGCGGTAAGCCCTTCCAATGTGGGAGCGGGTTATGTTCTTCGCCGCCTGATACGGCGAGCAGTCCGCCACGGACGCAAGCTTAACGGCGGAGGATTAAGCCTTTCTCCCATAGCGCAAGTTGTCGTGGAACAGCTTAAAGGCGCTTATCCTGAACTTGAGCAAAACAGCGCTTTTATAGTGAGTGAGCTTGATAAAGAAGAGGCTAAATTCCTTGAAACCCTGCAAAAAGGCGAACATGAGTTTGAGAAACTTCTGCCCAATTTGCTAAAAGACCCGAGGAAAATCATGTCGGGGCGGTTGGCTTTCAAACTTTACGATACTTACGGCTTCCCAATTGAGCTTACAGAGGAACTTGCCGCCGAATCGGGAATGAAGGTAAATAAAGAAGAATTTGACGAGGCGTTTCAAAAACATCAGGAACTTTCACGGTCTCAAAGCGGTTCTTTCAAGGGCGGGCTTGGCGATCAGGGCGAGATGGCGGTTAAATACCACACGGCGACTCACCTTCTGCACAAGGCGTTAAGGACGGTACTGGGGGATCATGTCGCCCAGAAAGGGAGCAATATCACGGCGGAACGCCTGCGGTTCGATTTTGCCCACGATTCCCCTATGACGCCGGAACAGGTTAAAAAGGTGCAGGATATTGTCAATGAGCAGATAGAAAAGGACTATCCTGTTTTTATGGAAACTATGGGGCTTGAGGACGCTAAAGCGAAGGGAGCTATCGCCCTTTTCGGGGAAAAGTATGAATCGCTGGTAAAAGTTTACACTATCGGCAATTCTACGGCCGACTTCTTCTCTAAAGAGGTCTGCGGCGGCCCGCATGTGGAAAAAACCGGGACTTTGGGTAAATTTATCATTCAAAAAGAACAGTCTTCTTCCGCCGGAGTACGCCGTATCCGGGCTGTTTTACAGTAAAAGTTCCTTTAACCTTTCTATTTACTATTTGTTTTTATTTGTGATATATTAATTCTATAGAAGGATGAATATGAAAAGAACTATACTGTATCTTATTTTAATCTCTTTTCTGACGGTTTCAGGTTTTTCCCAGGCCGATCTTCAACCCGCCGCGATTGTTAACCTTACCAAAAACGAACCGATAACGGTAAGGCAGCTTCGCACGGAAGTAGAACGTGTGGAAAAATCCAACGGGCGCACCTTAACCAAAGACGAGCGTCTTAAACTTCTTGACGTGATGATCAATGAAAGGCTGGCGATACAGGCCGCCGAAAAGGAAAAAATCATCATCAGCGAAAACGAGGTAAACAATCAGGTTCAACAGCTTCGCTCTACGCTGGCCCAGCAGTTAGGCAGACAGCCTACAGACGCTGAATTTAACCAGGCTGTAAGGAATGAAAGCGGCATGGATTTTCCGGCGTTCAGAGAACAGCTTCGCAGGCAGATGATTGTTCAAAAATACCTTCTCGCTAAGAAAGAACCTTTGCTTAAATCCGTTAAAGACCCCACCGAGGCGGAAATAATCGAGCAATACAATCTGGCGAAAGCCCAATTTGTCCGCCCCGAGACTGTCCGTTTTTCCATGATTCAGGTTCCTTACGGGCCTGACGCCGCTTCAAGGGCAAAAGCGAGAGAGTTGGCAAATTCGCTTATTAAAGAAATAGGATCAAATCCGTCCAAATTCGACGAGGTTGTCACAAAAAGCCACGCTCCCAATTCCGGTTATATCGCCGGAGACGGAGGATTTATTCCTCGCAATCATGAAGCTCAAAACATTGTCGGACAGGATTTTATCAATACGGCGTTTAATCTGAAACAGGGTGAAGTATCAAAATTAATCGAGGGGAATCCCGGTTATCAAATAATCAAAGTAACAGAAAATTATTCAATGAAAACTCTTGAGCTTGACGATATAATTCAGCCGGGTTCCAGTGTGCGGGTCAGAGATTATATAAGGCAGGCTATGTTAAATGAAAGGCATCAGTCGATTTTAGCGAAAGCGTCCGAAGAATTAATTTCCGATTTAAGGAAGGGCAATCCTTTTCGGGTTTATGAAAATAACCTGAACTGGTAACGGAAAATGGCTTCACGGCGTAAAGGCCGAATTCTGGCGTTTCAAGCCCTGTATTACTGGGATACTTTACCGGATAACAGCGTACCTGTCGAAGAGCTTACAAGTTTTGAATGGCTTGAAGAAGAAAAACGCGATAAACTTGATGAAGGCATTGGCGCTTTTTCAAAAATTTTAATTGCCGGAACTGTAGAAAACATTGCCGGTATAGACGATATTATTATTAAACATCTTGAAAACTGGGATATAAAAAGAGTTAACCGTGTGGATCTGGCGATTTTAAGAATATCCGTTTATTCACTGATGTACCAAAACGAAATAGCGCCATCCATCATTATTGACGAAGCCATCGGCATAAGCAGGGAGTTCGGCACCGATGATTCATACAGATTTGTCAACGGAGTTCTTGACAGCATACGCAAAACGCTCCAGGGACAGAAAACATGAGCCTTAAAAAATTAATTTTAAACAACATGGTATTGCGCATAACATTTATCGCCGGATTAATGCTTTTTGTGCTTACAGGTATTCTTTTAACGGGTTTTTATCTGTTTGAGAGAAACGCCGGTAAATCAACGCGCGCTCAGGACAGTTTTTCCCGCATCCTGCGTGAGTATGACATATCGGCGGACGTATATATCGGAACGGAAAAAGAATTTGAAAAACTGAACAAGGAGCTTGACCGTCTTGAAAAAAAAGCAATCGGCGTCGAGTCGTGGCTTTCCGTCCTTAAAAGACGAAGGGCTCTCGCCCGCCGTTATCCGCCATCTATGGGAAATTACCGCGCTTCAATTAACCGTGCCCTTAAAGTATATCCTTCTTCACAGCCTTTAGCCGCTCTTGCCTGCGCGGCGCTTATTAAAGACACAGCGATAAACGAAGAAGCGCAAAACGATCTTCGCTCGTTTCTGCCGCTGCTTACAGACGGCGATTTTAACAAACTGCGCTTGTCTATCCACGTCCTGCTCGGAGATTTCAAGAACCCGCAAAAAGCCGAGTTATTACCTGAAGACCTTTTATCGGACGGAACCGAAGTCATTACGCAGAACCTGATTATTATGAAGATACTGAATACGGAATCCGGCGCCGCTTCCGACATACAGGCTGTTATTAATTCTTCCGTTCCATCTCAAAATTTCATCCGTTTCGCGGCTGAGTACAATTACGACTTCGGCGACATTCGCAGGGCGGCGGTCCTTTTTTCTCGCCTTGAGGGAGATTGGGCGATAGGCCGTCAGGCGGACTGTATATATCTCGCCGGCTTTCCGGCAAGCGCTCGTTCCCTCTGGTTAATCCTTTCGTCTGTTCCGAATGAAAGGAGCCTTTATAACCTTGCGGTTACAACAGATGACGCTCAGGAAGCGGCCGTATACTTGCAAAAAATTATTGATATGAATTCCGAAGCTTTTTCCAACAGCCGCCAGTTCGCCCTTATCCGTTATTCCCGCCTGCTTCCAAACGCCCAGGCGCTTAACGCACTTGAAAAAACGGATAAATTAACGCCTTTAGCCTTTCCGTATATCGATCTTGAAATCTGCAAAAGAAAAACAGAATCGCAGCAGCCGGCGCGGAAAATAGCGGAGGCATGGCTGCTCTTAGACCGTCATTTTGAGGACGAAGACCTGTACAGGTGGGCGTCATGGTTAATGAGTTTTCAGCGCTATTACGATGAGTTAAATATTCTTTTAAAGCGCCGTGTTTCGGATCATTATCAGGAATCGGAATGGTTAAAGTTTTTTAAATCCGTTCAATTTATGCTTGACGGAAATATTGATTCGGCTTTTGATTTATTGCAGTCTATTCCTGAAGAAAACGCCGGATGGTTTGTTTACGCGAACCGGGGCCGTATACTTGAGGCGCAGCGTTCTTTTTCCAAAGCTTTGGAACAGTACAAGCTTGCGGTTGAAAAAAATCCGGAAAATAAAACAGCCTCAAAGATTTTTTACAATATAGCAAGGTGTTTTACCGCCCTCTCCCGCCCTTCCGACTCATTGCTGGCGCTTGAGGACGCTCTGAATATTGATCCCGATAACCATACTGCTCGTCTTGAGTATGAAAGGTTATTATTCTAGTATTAATCATGAAAATCTGGTTCGCCACAAACAACGCCCATAAAAAACAGGAACTTGAGGCGGTTCTGAACGTAAAACTTTATATACCTTCCGAAGAGGAGTTAAAATTTAATCCCGAAGAAACAGGAAAAACTTTCAGCGAAAATTCCCTGCTTAAAGCGCGGGAGTTAAAAAAATTGCTTGCCGGAAGCGATAATCTTGTAATAGCGGATGATTCCGGGCTTTGCGTTGACGCTCTTGGCGGCAGGCCGGGTGTGTTTTCGGCACGTTACGGTGAAATAAACGGCAAAAAGCTGACAAGCGGACAGCAAAACCTTTTGTTACTTGACGAATTGGGCGAAACCGAAAACAGAAGAGCGCGTTTTGTCTGCGCCATGACCGTACTGCGGGAAACCGAAAATTTTTACATTGTACAGGAAACCCTTGAAGGAGAAATTGTAAGAAAGAGCGGAATGAAGGGGGACGGCGGCTTCGGTTACGATCCGGTTTTTTGGATACCGTCCCTTGGGCGCACCCTTGCTGAACTTTCCGCTGACGAGAAAAACAGTTTAAGCCACAGAGGAAAAGCGGGGAAACTTGCCGCCAGTATTTTGAAAAATATTTAAATGCCATAACCGGGAGAAGTTTTGTCTAAAAACAACATTGAAGAACGGCTTAATGAACCGCAGACACAGGCGGTACACACAATTGAGGGACCTGTACTGATCATCGCCGGGGCGGGATCGGGGAAAACAAGAGTTATCACTTACCGTATAGCGTATATGCTTGAAAAGGGAATTCCGCAGTCTGCGATACTGGCGCTCACCTTTACAAATAAAGCCGCGCGTGAAATGGAAATCAGGGTAAAGGAATTAACGGGAAGAAAACTTCAAAGCCTTAATATCAGCACCTTTCACGCTTTCGGTTTAAGTATTATTAGGGACGAAGCGGAATTACTGGGCTACAGAAAAAACTTTTCGGTTTATGACGAGACGGACAAGATGACGTTAATAAAAGAGTCTTTAAGGGAATGTCACTTGAATTCGGCTAAAGTAGACCTTTACGCTCTAAGCCAGTTTTTTTCAAAGATTAAAACAGGGCTTGTTCAATGGAACGAAAACGCCGACATGAAGCCTGTTTACGAGGAATACCAAACAGCTTTAAAGATTTACAATGCCGTTGATTTTGACGATTTATTAACCGTTCCGCTTGAACTGTTTGAAAAAAACGAAGATATCCTTAATAAATACAGGAAGAAATACTGTTATATTTTAATTGACGAATTCCAGGATACAAGCATTATCCAGTACAAACTGATGAGGCTTCTCGCCTCGGATAAAAACGCCAATATCTGCGTAGTAGGCGACGATGATCAGTCGATTTATTCGTGGCGAGGAGCGAATTACGAGAACATTTTGCTGTTTGAAAATGATTTTCCAGACAGAACGGAAATTAAACTTGAACAAAATTACCGCTCGACTACCACAATTCTGGACGCCGCAAACGGCGTTATATCGCATAACTCAGGCAGGAAGGGAAAAAATCTTTGGTCAAATGACAAATCGGGAAAACCTATAGAGCTTTTTTATCCCGAGAACGAAACCGCCGAAGCGGAATTTATCGCCGAACAGATCAGGCGTTTGACAATATCGGAAGATTACAAATACCACGATTTCGGAGTGCTTACAAGGACTAACTCGCTAATGCGAAATATAGAAGAATCCTTTTTGGCGGATAACATTCCCTACCGTGTTTCGGGTGGGACAAGTTTTTTTCAACGCAAGGAAATAAAGGATATAATCTCGTATTTGCGCGTAATTTCCAACACAAACGACGACGTAAGCCTTTTGCGGATTATCAACACGCCTCGCAGGGGCATAGGCAAGACTACGGTCGCCTCGTTAAACGAACTTGCCAGAAAGAACCATATATGTATCTGGGACGCCCTTTCCCGCAGGATTTACGCTCATTCTCAGGGACAGCAGAATCTTTTTGACGATCATAAAGCTCTTACGGAACTGGAAGAATTTTCGGCGATGATAGAAAATTTCCGCACCCTCATGCTTGAACGCAAAACTACAGACGGGAAACCGTGGAAACTATCGCAATGCGTACACGCGTTAGTCGATAATATCGACTATTGGAGTTATCTTGTTCTTGAACACGGCAAAGATGAAAAAAAAGCTCGTTGGAAGTATACAAATATTGAATACTTTGTAAGAATGATTGAAAATTGGGAAGAAGATCCCGACAATCTTGACGCAGGTCTCTACCCGTGGCTTAACCGCATAAGCCTTATCACAAGAGACGACGGGGACAACGACAACGAGGGAAAAGTAAACCTTTCCACGATTCACGCCGCCAAGGGACTTGAGTTCCCCGTTGTTTTTATCGCGGGCGTTGAAAAAGGAATAATTCCCCACGAAAAGAGCATTAATAACGAAGAAGAAGACGAGGCCGGAAGCATAGAGGAAGAGCGCCGCCTTTTTTATGTGGCGATTACAAGGGCGCGTGAAAAATTGTACATAACTTGCTGCCGTCAGCGCAGACGTTTACAAACCGCAAGCGAATGTTCCCCTTCCCCATTCCTCGCCGAAATACCGCCTGAGTTGGTTAAATACCACGAAAAAGAACCCGATGTTATGGATGACACGAAGGCGGATGAATACATGGCGAGGATGAAGGCTATGTTGAAGTAATATTTTTCTAAAGCACAATCTCCCCAAACGGCGGCGCTTCTTCAAGCACTCTCGCTATTATGCGGTGATTTTCCAGTACCAAGCCGGGGTCGCTTTCCAGAATTGAGAAAGCGTCCTCACGGGCTCGTTCAAGCTGTTCTATGTCTCGTACCGGGTCGGCGATACCAAGAAACATGTATCCCGACTGCTCTGTGCCTGTAATAAGGCCGGGACCCCGCAATTTTAGATCTTCCTGAGCGATAACAAAACCGTCGCTGTTTTCAAGCATTACTTTAAGGCGTGTCTTGCCTTCTTCAGTAAGCTCATCCGAGTAAACAAGGAAGCAGTACGATTGATCCTGACCACGGCCTACACGCCCTCGTAATTGGTGCAAAGCTGAAAGGCCGAAACGCTCGGCGTGTTCTATTACCATGCAGGTCGCGTTTGGGACATCTACTCCCACTTCCACAACGCTTGTGGCGGCAAGGATTTTTATTTTTCCCTTGCGAAAATCGTCCATTGTCCGGCGCTTTTCATCTTCGGGCAGTTTGGAATGAATGAGGGCGGTTTTGTATTTGGGAAACACTTCTTTGGCGAGCCTGTCCGCCATTGAGACGGCGTCTTTTATCTCATCGCCGCCTTCGATTAACGGGTAGACAAAATACGCCTGCCGGCCTTGTTCAAGTTCACGTCTTACATAATCATAAACTTTCATTTCGTTTGATTCTTTAGCGAGATGTGTTTTAACGGGTTTTCTTCCCGGCGGCATATCCTTGATTACCGAAACATCCATGTCGCCGAAAACGGTAAACGCAAGCGTGCGGGGAATCGGCGTAGCGCTCATCATCAATAAACCGGGATTGTCTCCTTTTGACAATATATGAGATCTTTGCGTTACGCCAAAACGGTGCTGTTCGTCTATAACGACAAGTTTCAGGTTTTTATATGTTACGTCTTTTGAAAAAAGGGCGTGCGTTCCCACTACTATATCAATCTCTCCGGCATGAAGGTTTTTTAAAAGTTCTTTGCGCCCTGCCGCCTTTATGTTCCCTGTAAGAAAGGCGATGCGGCATCCTAAAGGCTCCAAAAGCCGGCCAGCGTTTTCAGCGTGTTGACGGGCAAGCAATTCTGTCGGAGCCATTATCGCCGCCTGTCCGTTTTCCTCTACAGCTTTAAGAGCGGCAAGGAAAGAGACAAGCGTTTTTCCCGAACCGACATCGCCCTGTAAAAGACGTGCCATAGAAACGTTGGACGACATATCGGCATTTATCTCTTTTACCGCCGTACTCTGCCCCTCTGTTAATTTAAATGGCAGTCTTTCAAGAAGACGGTTCTGCGTCTGCGTAAAGGGCGCATCTTCGGCGGAATTGTTTGAAACAGCGCCGCTTTTTTTGCCTTTTCTTTCGATAACACGCTTTCCTACCATTACTTCAAGGTAAAAAAGTTCTTCATATATAAAAGTTTTTTTCGCTCTTTCCAGTTCATCATTGGAATTGGGGAAATGAACCGCCCTTAACGCTTCGCTTTTTTTCATCAAGTTATCCCTTTCGATAATTTCCTGCGGAAGCTCGTCTTCAATTTCTTCGGCGTATTTATCAAGAAGGCGTGAAATAAAACGGCGCATTTGCGTTTGCGTTAATCCCGCAGTAAGCGGATAAACGGGAAGTATGCCGCCCGGTTCCGTATTGTTCTCTAAGGGCTCAATCTCGAAAGAGCCTGATTGAATCTCTCCGTACTTGTAATAAAAACGCCCCCAAAGCCTTAATTCAGCGCCTGTAACAAGCTGTTTATCAAGCCACGGGCGGTTAAAACATAAAAGGGCCGCCCTTGCCGTCTCGTCCTCAACATAGGCTTTTAACGTTCTCATTCTGCCGTAACCTACCCAGTCGCGCGCTATAACTTTTACAACTGTACAGACCCTTGCCCCGTTAAAATCTTTTAAGGGAACCGTCTTTGTTCTGTCTTCCCAATCGCGCGGATAATGAAGAAGAAGCCCGGCGGCGCTGTGAATGCCAAGACGAGCGAGGGCGGAAACCGCAGAGGACGTTATCCGTTGAGCGGATTTAACGGGCGTTATAAGAGAGCGTAACAGCATTATAAAGGCAGTTTGGAAAGCAGGGTTGCAAGCAGAGGCATTATAATTCCCCCGCCAATCCATATTGCCAATATTATTATCGTAGAAATTATTATCCCCTTAAGGAAATTTTCTATCCTGTTTCCGAAAATTAACCTGTTGGTTTCGTATAACAGAGGCTGTGTTATTGACTCTATTACTTTCCAGAAAGGCGTGTATATGTCTCTGTTTGTAAGATACGCTATTATCCTTAAAATAAGAACGATAACGCAGAAACCGAGTATAAAAGACGCTATAGACCAGAGTGATATTAATATAAGGCCAAGAATATTTCCTATGGTTATTCTTTCCGACTGTGATATTTTGTATAATATTATTCTTAGTATGGAAAGGACGGCTACTCCCACAAGAGGGGAAAGATCCATAAAACCAAGGCGTAAATACAATTTGTTACGCCACCAGTCAATGTACGGGTCTGTTATATAACGCAGAAAATCAAGCGGTTTTGATTCGCCGTCGCTTATAAACCACGAAATAATAATACGGATAAATATTAAAATTATATAAATACTTACCGCCGTTGATAAAATACTGAAAATTATTCGCATTACTTCCTCCATACGCTGTCTACGCATTTACATTTTTTTATTTCTTCTATTACGTCAATGTCGCCTGAAATTCTCACGCCGGAAAACGCGCGTATTATCCTTTCTTTTCCCAAAACAGGAATATGAAGAAATATTACGCAAGAGCCCGTGTTTTCCGCCAGATAATCACGTAACGGAATCAGGTTTTCCTCATTGTCCGCAGCGCCTTCCGCCAATTTTATGTGAATTTCTTCCTGCTGTTTTTCCGCCGCTTTCTTTTCCCCGGCATTACGTGAAGGAGGCGATTCCCCGGCTGCGGCTTTTCTGGCGGCGGCACGGGTTAATTGCGCGAAATCGGCTATACTGGAAACCTTAAAACTTATCTTTTGCGGGTCACGCTCGTTCTCAGGGTCGATATTTCCCTTAAAAGCGATAATTTCATCAAGGTTCAAGAGGGTTTTACATTCGGAATAGACTCTGGAAAAGAAAACAAGATCAATGTCGCCTTCAAAATCCTGTAATGTTCCGAATGCCATATCATTATCATTTTTATCTTTAAATTCCCTAAGCGATTTTAAGTAACCGATAATCGTATAACTTCCTTTTTTGGCGTTTTTTATCGAGCCGCTTTTTAAGTCCGCCATATATATCCATGTGCTGCGGTGAGCGTCCGACTTTTTTTCAAATTCTTCGGCTTCCTGTACCGCTGAATCTACTTCCTGCCTGCTGATGTAATTTTCGGCGATAAAACTGTATTTGTCTTTGTCTTTTTGATAATCGATCTTTCCCTGCAATATTACAACTTTGTCGTTTTCAATATAATTTTGGCATCTTTCCCAGTTCGCCGCGAAAAAAGTAACTTCGATTTCTCCGTTAAAATCCGCAAGCGCAGCAAAAGCCATTTTTGAGCCGTTTTTTGTAACTATGGTTTTTACATTCCTGATAATTCCTATCAGAATGCAATATCCTGTTTTAAGGTTTTCAATATCAGACAGGTTTACTTTTACAGCCCTTTCCCAAATTTCCCTGTATTCGTCCATCGGGTGGCCGGAAAAATAAAAACCTATTAACTGTTTTTCAAGATTCAACTTTTCGGCACGGCTCATTTCCTGAAATTGCTCAAATTCAAAACCGGCGTATTTTACTTCTGTCGAATCGTCAAAAAGACTGCTCTGCCCTATCAGCTTGTCTTCTTTGTTTTTCTGGGCGTAATCAACCGCCCGTTCAAGATTGCCTGTTAATGTTTCACGTGTTACGCCAAAACTGTCGAATGCGCCTGTTTGAACAAGCAATTCTATAACTTTTTTTCCTACAACCTTAATGTCTACCCTGTCAAGAAAATCCATAAAACTTTTGTATGGGCCGTCTTTTCTTCCTCGCACAATTTCCTCGGCGGGAGCGTCGCCTATTCCTTTAATCCCAAGGAAGCCGTATACTATTCTGCCTTCTACTACCGTAAAAAGTTTATCGGAATAATTAATATGGGGCGGATCGACGCTTATTCCCATTTTTCTGGTTTCGACAATTGTGTATAAAAGCCTGTCTGTGCTTTTTATTTCGACTATCAGCGTGGCCGCCATATATTCAGCGGGGAAATTCGCTTTAAGGTAGGCTGTTTGGTACGCCAGGACAGAATAAGCGGCGGCGTGGCTTTTGTTAAACCCGTATCCGGCGAAAGGAACGAGCATATCGAAAATCGCTCCCGCCCTTTGCTCCGAGTAGCCCTGTTTTGCCGCTCCTTCCAAAAACGGGATTTTTTCTCCGTCAAG
>Ga0268262_10002308_pt1 | contig 22303 bp, 22 predicted proteins | sample TergutNc150P3_FD_190354 | JGI IMG/M metagenome (GOLD analysis project Ga0268262, IMG submission 190354) | Nasutitermes corniger P3 segment gut microbial community from laboratory colony in Florida, USA - Nc150 P3 (SPAdes) (version 2) | ecosystem: Host-associated > Arthropoda: Insects >... | reverse complement strand
AGAACGGCACACCGTTTGAGCAGTGGCGCAAAAAGGACTTCGAGCGGATCATCGAGGGCCACTGGGTCCCCTGTGACAAGAGGACCGGCGAGGTCAACACGGGCTGGAGGGCGCGGCTCATATACGAGACCAATATGCGGACGGCATACGCCGCCGGCCACTACCAGCAGATGCAGCGCATAAAGGACAGCCACCCGTTCTGGCGCTACTGCCACGGCGACAGCCGTGTGCCGCGCCCGGAGCATCTGGCTTGGGACGGGCTGGTAATCAGCGCGGACGACCCCTGGTGGGAGACGCACTACCCGCCCAACGGGTGGGGGTGCCGCTGCTTTGTCCAGGCCGTGAGCGAACCGGGCCTGAAGAGGCTGGGCAAGGAGGGGCCGGACGAGGCGCCGCCCTCGCCGACAAGGACGGTCAAATACGGGGACAGGATGGTCGAGGTCCCGCAGGGGATTGACCCTGGCTGGGCCTACGCGCCGGGGAAGAGCCTCGAACCAGTAAAGCCATTCCCGGCGGTGCCAAACGCTTCACCGGACAAGGTGCGGCTGCTCCAGCAGCGCATAGACCAGGTGCCGCCGGAAGTGGCGGCAAAGGTCCGCAAGGAAATGTGTTCCGCGCCGTCCAAGGACCAAGATGCCGCTATGCCTGACAAGGAAGCAAGCGGAAAGACAGAGACGAAACCCAAGGCGGAGGGGAATCACAAGGAAAGCGGGAAGCCCCAGAAATGGGAGAGGCCCGATGCAGAGACGGTCGCAAAGGGAAGGCAGGAGAAGAGGGAAAAGAGACGCGCCACAAAGGCCATGGGAAGGGCAAAGGCAGAGGAACGGCTGGCGTTTGTCGAAACCCACTGGAAAAAATTGCTTGAAGCTATTGGCGAGGAGTTCCCGAACCCCATCGTGATCAAGAACCTTTATGACAAAAAGGAACGGAAGTCATACCAAGGCGAGTATGACCCAGAGACCAAGACAATCAGCCTCGACATCGGCTTTGTGAAGCAGTGCCAGAAAGCAAAAACAATGTTGAGCTGGGACGGGGACGGTTACTTCGTTGACCCTGTGACGCTCAAGCAAATCCGCACATCGCCAGAGGAGGCACTGCAAACTACACTGGCGCACGAGCTGGCGCACCACAGACCAGAGTGCCAAGGGCACAAAGCAGAATTCCATGAGGCACTGTATGATTACTTGAGCAAGTTCATTCCCGATCTTCCTAGTCGGATTCGCGTGTGGAGGCAGACTTACAAGCAGCGCGGACATATCAGGCATCCTGACCCTGACTTCGTACAATGGGAAGGTTGGCCCAACCAGAAAGATGAACCGTCATTGGATGACATGAAGCGTGAGATGTGGAAAAAGAAGCGACTGGAGAAGAAACAATGAACGACGTGGAAATATATTTCCAGGCGACGATGGGAGACCACTTGGCAAGCGTAAGCCGGATGGGGGCACTGTCCAAGAGGGGAACCAAGTATCTGAAGCACCCAACAAGAAAAGGCGAGCAGGTTGGGTGGTATGGGGCTTCTGGAGAATGCGGCTATTTTGTCTGGGAATTCACCCCCAGCTTTGTGAAGGAATGTCTCGAAGCGTCTAAGAACGGCAGAAATGCGTTGTCTGACTATATATCCATGATAGAAAATCGCTACTTTCCTAGAATGTAGGTCACCATGTCCAACGACAGTCTCAACATCCACATCGAAATCGGCGGCAACGCCAAGGAGGCGCTGGAGCGCCTGGCGAAAGGCATCAAGGACCCGGAGCTGATGAACCGGATCGGCGAGGACGTGGCCAGCTTCGCCCAGGACCGGATACGCGAGAAGGGGAACACGGCGCCGGACGGCACCAAGTGGAAGCCCCTGACGCTCTCGACACTGAAGCGGAAGCAGAAAAAGAACCTCGGCCACCAAGGCACCCTCATGGAGAGCGGGAGCATGTGGTCGCAAATCAGGCACGCCAACGTGACCGAGGACAAGGTTGACGTGGGCTCGCCCAGACCCTATGCCATGATCCACCAGTTTGGCGGCAAGACGGGCAAGGGGCACAAGACGACCATCCCCGCGAGGCCATACATCGGACTAAGCAGGGCGGACGAGGACTACATGCGGGAGTTCCTGACGGGCTGGTTCAAGAGGCTACTGGCGAAGGCTGTGTCGGAGGGCTGACCGGTCGAAGGCAAAGCGGCAAAACGTCAGACGGCCGGCGGCTTCTCCCCTGTGCAGATGTAAATCCACTCCGGGCTGAAGCCCAGCGTGGGGCGCCGCTCCGTTGGCTCGATGCGTTCCCGCTCTATTTGAAATGCGTAAAAATGACGCACATGGCATTCGCAGTTGAGGCCGTTCGGCGGATAGTGCATGTCCCACCACGGGTCGCCGCAAGGAATCAACAGCCTGTCCAACTCTGTATGCTCGCACATGGGGTTCATGCACTGATACAGCCAATGGGGGTCGCGGTCGAACCTCTGGGGCCTGAGCGAATCCATGTAGTCTCTAAGTGCGTAGATGAATCCGCCGCAGTTGGTGAAAAGGATGTGTGCAATGTAATGCTTTCCCTTGCCAACCTCCCATCCGCTGTTACGCACGGCGGCGTTAAAATCTTTGTAAAACCTCCCGAAACCAAGGCCGCCCAAAATTGAAGTGTCCAGCGCGGCCCTCAACTCTGGCAAAATGTCGGGAGGCATCGCGCCCGCTACGTCAAAGAGCCTTTCCAGCACCGCCCCATCGAAAAAGCAATCGTCCTCGTCTTGGCGGCGCATAGCGCCGTCGTCCATATACCTCTGCCGGACCACGCGCATCGCGCCAACCACCTCGAAGAGCCTTTCGCGCATCGGTGCGACGATTTCCATGATCTCCGCTTCGTCAATCCTCTTGCCGGGGCCGCGCGGCAGGTCAAGGCACTGCTTGAACAACGGCGACTGCTTGACGCTTGAAATGAACATGGCGACCCAAGGATAGCACACCGCCGTTCTGACCAGGGACTCCACGTTTTGCCCCAGTTTGCCCCAGAATCGTTTTTAGGCCCTCCGGGCTACCCAACTGGCACCCCGGCCCCTACCCCGCCGCCTAGACCCCAAGGAACCCCGGCAAACGCTATCCGAAACGAAGCCCCCCGGCCACGGCCGGGGGATTTGCATTTTCAGGGGCTGATTTTGCGGTTGGTTTGTCAGTTCGGTTCCGAGGCGCATCCTCGCCCTTAGAGTTTTCCTAAAACGCTTTAGTAAAAATCGCCGCGCGGGAAAACGACACTCCTGGCATGGCGACGATCCAGATTTTTCGCGCGGGCCGGCACACGGCCAACAGCGGGCAGACGCTCGCATTTTCGGACGGCGACCTAGAGGCCGCTGCCAAGGCATACGACCCCAAGAAGCACGAGGCGCCGCTGGTGGTCGGGCACCCGACCACCAACGCCCCCGCGTATGGGTGGGTGAAGTCCATCGAGTATTCGGACGGGCTGCTGTCGGCGGAGCCGCAGCAGGTTGACCCCGAATTCCAGGAAATGGTCAAGGCGGGGCGGTTCAAGAAAATCTCGGCCAGCTTCTACCTGCCGGACAGCCCCCAGAACCCGGCGCCGGGCAGCTTCTACCTGCGCCACGTTGGTTTTCTGGGCGCCCAGCCGCCGGCGGTCAAGGGCCTGAAGGACGCGGCCTTCGCGGACAGCGAGGTGGGCGTGGTCAGCTTCGACGAAGACGGCCTGGAGCGTGGCAGCATCCGCCTGGACCTTGACGTGGCGCGGATCATAAGCGGCCTGCGGGAATGGCTCATCGGCAAGTTCGGGCTGGAGGAGGCCAACACCGCCCTGCCCGGATGGGAAGTGAGGTGCCTGGAGAACCAGGCGCGCGAGGCGAAACAGGAGGCCGAGGCGGAGGAGCCGGAGCCTGGCAACTATTCGGAGAACGGGATGAACCCAGAGCTTGAAAAGAAGGCGGCAGAGCTGGCCGCCCGCGAGGAGGCGCTTGCCGCCCGCGAACTGGCAACCAAGAACGCCGGCGCCCTAGCATTCGCCGAGGGGCTGGTCAAGGAGGGGCGCGTGGCGCCCGTCCACGCGAAGGGCTTGGCCGCCCTGCTGGTCCAAGTAGATGGCGCCGATTCTGGCCCCAGGTCGGGCGAAGCCCTTCCAGGGGCCTCTGCGGGGGGCGGCGCCCCCCGCACCCCCGGCTCGGTCCTGTCATTCGGGGAAGGCGAGGTCACGGCAGTGGATTGGCTGAAGGGCTTCCTTGGGTCCCTGCCAAAGCAGGTGACTTTCGCCGAGACGGCCAAGGCGGGTCCGGCGCCAGACGAGCCGGCCACGGTGGACTTCACGACCCCTGAGGGCTGCGAGGCGAACCCGGAGACGCTGGCGATACACAGCAAGGCGAAGGCATACCAACGCGCCCACCCGGGCGTCGACTACGCCACGGCGGTCTGCGCCGTCTGGCTATAAGGAGAAAACGTGAACGCATCACAGAACATAGCGATTCTGACACTCGCGGTGGAGCTGACGGCGGACGTCAGCGCCAACACATTCGTCGCCCTGACGGGCGCGACCGCCGAGCCGGGCGGCGAGGCCCACGGCGTGGCCACCACCAACGGCGCCCTACAGGGCGTGGCGGGGGTCAGGGACACGGTGGCGGTCGTGGTGATGGGCACCGCGCAGGTGCTGGCGGAGGGTCCCATCGCCAAGGGCGCGGCCGTGCAGGTCGGTGTGGGCGGCGGGGCCGTCACTCTCACGGACGGCGTGAAGGTGGGCCGCGCACTGCAATCCGCCAACGCGGACGGCGATTTGATTGAAGTTTTCCTAATCCCTGGCTGACGCTTGCCAGGGGGCGCCCCTACGGGGCCCACCCCCCGGACCCCCGCCGCGGGCGCTCCGGCGCTCCAGTCGGGCAAAGCCCTCCTTTCGCTAACACCCAACACACATGGAGACATGAAAAATGCCTATGAACCAAAAAGAAATCCGAGTTGTTGACTCCATCCTGACCACCGTAGTCCAGGGCTTCAAGCTGGGCAACCTTGTGGGCGACGCGCTTTTCCCGCACGTCCCCGTGAAGACGGTGGCCGGCAAGATTCTCTCCTTCGGGAAGGAGCATTTCCAACTGTGCGACACGCTCCGCGCCCCCGGCGCCGCGACCAAGCGCATCTCGTTTGGCTACGAGGGCAAGCCCTACGCGCTGGAGAACCACGCGCTGGAGGCGGACCTGCCGAGGGAATACCAGAGGGAGGCGGACGCCACCTCGCACGTTGACCTTGGGAACAGGCTGGCGAACCTGCTGATGACCCGCATGTTGCGCGGTCTGGAGGTGGCGCAGGCCAAGCTGGCGCTGGACCCCGCCAACTACGACGGCACCCACAAGGCGGCGCTGACGGGCGACTCCAAGTGGTCCAGCCCACGGGCCAACCCGAAAGAATCCATCGAAAACGCCAAGGAAGTCATCCGCAAGACGGTTGGCATCTACCCCAACGTGCTTTTGCTGTCGCCCAGCGCCTACAACGCGCTGAAGGACCACCCCAGCATACTGGAGCGCTACAAATACACGTCCAGCGCGGCAATCACTACAGAAATCCTCCAGGGGCTGTTCGACATCCCCAAGATTGTGGTCGGCATGGACGTGCAGGCGGACGACGAGGGCAAGTTCTCCGACACCTGGGGCAACAACGCTGTCCTGGCATACGTCGCGCCGGTCCCCACCACTGCGGAGGAGCCTTCTTACGGCTACACCTACGTGATGGAGGGCCACCCGTTTGTCGAGGAGGCATACGAGGACAAGACCCACAAATCAATGGTGCAGGGCGTGACCTTTGAGCGCGCGCCTGTGATTGCGGGTATGCAAGCGGGATTCCTGTTCCAGAGTGTGAAGTAATGATTTCACTGGCCCCGGTCGGGCAAAGCCCTTCCGGTGCCCTTGCGGGGGGCGGCGCCCCCCGCACCCCCAGCGCGACCTCGGCAGAGGGGCAAGGGGGCCACATCCCAAACAATGCAAACCGCAACCACCAATCCCGGAAACCCTGAAACCATGCCCTATGCCACCGCAAACGATGTCCTGCTCCGCTACCCGCTGGTGCGGGTGGCGGAGATAACGGGCACGGAAGACCGTCCGCCGATGGACGAGACATCCGCCCAGAAAGCCCTGCGCGAAGCGGGGCAGGAGGCGGAGCGGCTGGAGCGTCTAAATACTGCGGTGGCGGACGCTTCGGCCGAGATTGACTGCTACCTTGTCAAGAGATACCCCCTGCCCATCAAGGCCCCGCCGCCCGTGCTGAAGGTGCTGGCGGTGGAGATTGCCGTTTACCGCCTGACCTCGCTGCTCCCCAAGGAGAGCGTGGAGGACGCCAGGCGCCGCTACGACGATGCAATCAGGTGGCTGGAGGGCGTGGCCGCCGGCGACGTCCAACTGGACGGGTCGCCAAGCGGAAGCGGCAATGTCATGTGTTCCGCCCCGGGCCGCGTGTTCGGCGCGGACGGGCTGAAAGGCTACAACCCATGATCCAAGAGATTGAAACCGCACTGCTGGCGAGGGTCAAGGCAATCATGGCGCCCCACGGCTTTGCCGTGGAGGCGCTGCCGGACAACCCGGACAGCTTCGCGCTGGCGAACCAGCGCGGCGCGGTGCTGGTGGTGAACAAGGGCAGCCGATACGAGGCGCCCAAAAGCACAGACCGCCCGATACAGGACAGGACGCTGACATACGAACTGACGGTGCTTGTCCGCAACCTGCGCCGCCATGATGGGGCATACGAGGTGATTGACGCGCTGGCCGCAGGGCTGGCGGGATGGCGGCCGCAGGGCGCGATGTCCGGGACACGGCTGGCGCGGGACGGCTTCGTGAACCGCGACGCAGGCGTGTGGGAGTGGAACGTGACGGTGGAGATTCCCGTGCTGCTGTTCCCGACGCCCCCGAAGGCCGCGGAGGAGTGGGCGCCGATAGAGAGCATCACGGCGAAGATTGGCGAAGAGACGATTACGACAACATTTCCAGGGGGCGCCCCTGCGGGGCCTACCCCCCGGACCCCCGCCGCAGGCGCCCAGGCGCTCCAGTCGGGCGAAGCCCTCCTTTCGCTTCACCCTGACGCGGCACCAGCAGAGGAGGAGGTGGCCAGTGGCCAGATTTGAATATTCGGGTCCGCCCACCTGCGTGACGCTGGGCGGGAAAGAGACCCCCCTGCACCCAGGCTGCCACTTCGAGGCGGACGCTTTGGAGCCGTATGTCGCGCGGCTGGTGGCCAAGGGATTGGCAAAGGCTGTCGCGCCAGTGGCAGAGCCTGAGCCGCATGTCTGCGATTGCGGCTGTTCCGAACTGCCCCGGTGCTACGAAGCCCCTGAACTGACAAACCAAACGCAAAACGAACCGGAACCAGAAAACGAGCCGGCGCCCTTTGAAGATTTCGCGGTGCCACAACCGCAACAGGGCCAAGGCAAACACAGGAGAAACAAACAATGAGCGCGTCTTATCTGCACGGCGTAGAGACCATCGAGGAAGCCAAGGGCGTCCGCCCGGTGCTTCCCCCGCCCACCTGCGTGATCGGCCTGGTCGGCACGGCGCCGACCTACCTTGGCACGGCTCCGGCCGGCAAGCCTGTGCTGGTCACGAACCACTCGCAGGCCGCCGCATTCGGCCCCGACGTCGCCGGCTACACGATACCCAACGCCCTGAAGCGCATCCTTGCGTATGGCACGGCGATGGTCGTGGTCGTGAACGTCTTTGACGAGGAGCGGCACACCAAGACCGTGTCAGGCGAACCCGTTACCTTTGACGACGGCGGCGTGGCTAGGCTGGCCAGCCCCGGCGTCAAGAACCTTGTCCTCACGATGGAGGGCACGGCAATCAGCGAGGGCGCGGACTACACGGTGGACGCCGCCGCCGGCACGATACGCCGCAAGAAGGACGGCCGCATCACGCCGGGCGCCATAGTGACGGCCGACTACACCTGCCTCGACACGGACAGGCTGGAAGCCATCGGCGTGGACATCATAGGCGGGGTGAACGCCGCCGGCGAGAAGACGGGCGTCCAGGCGCTGTTTGACGCGCCGACCATCCTTGGCGTGAAGCCCAACAGGCTGATAGCCCCGGGCTACGCCGCGCCTGTCAGCGCGGTGGGCACGGCGCTGGTGTCAGCCGCCACTAGGCTCCGCGGCCGCGCCCTGCTGGACGTGCCGCACAGCGTGACCGTTGCGGACGTGATCCAGGGGCGCGGGGCCGAGCCCGGCATCGTGAACCTGGGCATCAGCAACGGCCGCGCCGAGATATGCTTCCCCTACGTCAAGGTCCTTGACGACAACGGGCAGGTCCAGCGCGAACCCCTGAGCCAGCACCTTGCGGGTCTGGCCTGCTATGTGGACGCCACGGACGGCTTCTGGGCCAGCACAAGCAACCACGAGCTTTTGGGCGTGGTCGGCCTAGACCAGCCCATCGAGTGGTCCCTGAGCGACCCAACCTGCGAGGCGAACAGGCTCAACGCCGTGGGCGTGACCTGCGTCGTCAGACCGCCCAACAGCGGATTCAGGGCTTGGGGCAACAGGAGCGCGGCGTTCCCCTCGGAGACGCACCCCATCAACTTCAACTGCGTCCGCGCGACGGCGGACATAGTGCATGAGGCGGTGGAGAAGTCCATGCTCCCCTACCTGGACAGGCCGCTGTCCCGCGTCCTGCTGGCAAGCATCCGGGAGAGCGTCCTGCTCTACCTGGACGGGCTTCTGGCGAAGGGGGCCATTCTGGGCCACACATTCGACTGGCCCTCGGAGGACAACCCGGAGGACAGGCTGGCGATGGGCCACGTGACCTACGCGCTGTCATTCCTGCCGGCCCTGCCGATGGAGCGCGTGTCCATCAAGTCCAGCATCGACACCGCATTTTTGAAGAACCTGTAACCAGCCGGGGGGCGCCCCTACGGGGCCAACCCCCCGGACCCCCGCCGCGGGCGCTGTGGCGCTCTGGTCGGGCAAAGCCCTCCCGCCGCTCACGGCGGTCCCCTGCGAAAAGGAGAAACACAAATGGCTATCGAAGTCAGAAAACTGCACCAGTGCAACGTCTATCTGGACACAACCGGCTATGTCGGCCTGGCGTCCGAGGTCAAGCTGCCGGCGGTCAAGCCGACAATGAAGGAACACGCGCCGACGTCCATGAAGGGCAAGGTGGACGTGCCGCTCGGCATGGAGAAGATGACCGTCACGATAACGGGCGACTTCGACGAGGCCTTTGTGGCGGCCGCCAGCGACTTCTACCACACCAGGATACTCGAATTCCGCTCCACGCTCACGACCTTCGACGGCATGGGCCGCAATCTTGAGCGGAGCGTCAAGGCGACACTGCGTGTGCTGTTCCAAGGCTACGAGCCGACCGGCATCAAGAACGGCGATGTGGCGGAGCTGACCTACACCGCCGGCGTCCTCACCTACAAGCTGGAGGTGGAGGGAGTGCCCGTCCACGACATCAACTTCCTGGGCAACAAGCACGAGGTCACGGGGATGGACCTCAACGACACCAACAACAGCCTGCTGGGCCTGTAAGGAGGCGAAATGCTACCTGAAATCAAACTCTCCGACGGCAGGACCGCGAAATTCGTCCGCAAGCCAAAGGCCGCCGACGCATCCAAGGCAGTCCGCATAGCGGGGGCAAGGGGCAACGAGATTGACCGCAACGCGGCGCTTCTCGCTCAAATCGTCGAGATAGACGGCCAGAAGCAGGTCATGGAGGACATGCTGAACCTCAACCTGGACGACTTCGGGGAGCTGAACGAGGTCCTGCAGTTCGGCAGGTGGGAGGCCGCCCCCAAGAAGGCCGAGGGCGAGGGCACCGAAGACGGCGGTGAAGAGGAAAATTTTACCCAAGAATAAGCTACGCCCTGGACGACCAGGAGACCGTCAAGCTGGCGAAAGTCCTCCGCTGTTCCGTCTTTGAGGTGCTGGAGATGGACGTGGAGGACTTTTGGCACTGGCACGGGGTGGCGGTGGCTTCGGAGGCGGAGCGGGGCGCGTATAGCGAGGACGACTTGGCGGGCGTGGAATGACGGCTGAACTGACCTACTGGATAACCATCGGCTTGAAGGACGGGGCCACGGGGCCGCTTGCCGGCATATCCAAGGCGTTGGGCGAACTGGCCAAGGCGGCGACCGCCACCACGTCCGCCTTCACGGGCGCGGGGAAGGCGCTGGACGGCACAGCCAAGGCGGCCGCCACCGCCACGTCCGCCTTCACGGGCGCGGGAAAGGCACTGGACGGCACAGCCAAGGCGGCCGCCACCGCAGGGGCGGCATACGGGAAGCTGTGGCGCACCGGCCACACGGGCGCCAAGGAAGTCCAGAAGGACACGCAGGGCGCCACGGAGGAAGTGAAGAAGCTCGCCAAAGAGGCCGAGAAGCTGAAGGCCCTCGGCGAGGGCTTCGACAGGCTGAAGGGGATGGGCACGAAGGTCATGGGCGCCGGCGCGGCGATGGTCGCGCCGTTCGCCGCCGCCGGATACAGCGCAGTGAACCACGAGGCGCGGAAGCTGGCGATTGACATGCCGTTCAAGGCCGCGGACGGCACGAACAGGCTGGACCAGTACAACGACCTGACGGCAAAGGCGGCCGGCAGGGCCGGCAGGTCCAACCTGGACACAAGGGAAGCGGTGGCGGCGGCGTTGCAGGGGCAAATGTCGGGCGAAGCCCTGCGGGGCGGGGGGCTGGACGCCGTCATGGATTTGGCGGTTGTCCACGGCATATCCGAGAAGACATCCGCAAGCCTGTTGGCAAACCTTGGCGACAACTACAAGGTGGATTCCAAGGACTACGCCAGGATAGCCGACTACATGAACGGCGCGGCGCACGAGGGCGGGACGGGGCTGGAGTCCTTCGCCGGCATAGTCGCCGGGCTGGGCGGCAAGGCCAAGGGTCTCGGCATCACGGGCGCGGACGGGCTGGAGGGCATGGCCATCATGGCCACCATGCTGAAGAAGGGCGGCATGGACGACGGCGCCGCCGGCGCGTCCCTGGGCGGACTGCTTGAGGCGCTGCCGACGCTGGGCCGCAAGGCAATGAACAGCAACGCCCTCATGTCCACGGACGTGCAGAGGATTGTTAACAAGGCGGGGCTGGGCGACATCAGCAAGAAACTGTTTGACGAGAAGACGGGCGACCTGATCGGGAAGGACGGCGCGGAAAAGCTGTTCACCATCAACAAGTTCTTTGCGGAGATGGGCGAGAAGGTCGGCAACGCGCAGGACAGGCTGACGCTCCTGAAGGTCGTCCTGCCCGGCATAGCCGATGACGCGGCCAAGGCCATGACGGTAGATGGCTGGGACGCGGCCGCGAAGGCCATAAAGAACCACACGGCCCTGATGGAGCAGGCCGGCGAGGCCAGGAAGACGGCCGCCGAGCGGTGGAAGGGCCTCAAAGCCAGCATGGGCGACCTCGCGGCCAGCATAGGCGGCCAGCTGCTGCCTGTCGCCAAAGACCTGATGGAGAAGGGCGCCGCCGTCATCGAGAAAATCAAGGAGTGGACGGAGGCGCACCCCGCGCTTACAAAGGTGATAGGGCTGGCGGCCATCGGCGGCGGCCTGCTGGTGACAGCAGTGGGCGGGATCATGGTTGGCGTGGGCACACTCGGCTCCGCCATCACCAACAGCCTGTCGGGCTGGGAGAAGTGGGGCGACCTGCTGACGACCTCCAAGGCGAAGGTGATTGCGCTCGGCAACGAGTCCGCCATAGCCGCCGCGAAGACCAAGCTGTTTGACATGGGCGGCGGATTCAAGAAGGGCTGGAACGCGGTGTCGCTGGACAACATCAAGAAGGGCGTCAAAAAGCCATTCGGCAAGGGATTCTGGAAGGACGCTTGGGGCGGCACGAAGCAGGGCGTTGGAAGGGCGTGGGGCGGCGCAAAGGGCGGCGCGAAGGCCCTGGGCAAAGGCTCAACGTGGGGCAAGGTGGGCAAGGGCCTAATGAAGGGCGGCAAGGGCCTGCTGAAGGGCGGCGCGTCCGCCCTGCTGTTGCCATTCAAGGCGTTGGGCGGCGTGTTCGCCGGCATCGCCGCGCTGGGCTGGCCCGTGCTGGCGGTCATAGCCGCGATAGCCGCCGCCGCGCTGCTGGTCTATAAATACTGGGACCCCATCAAGAACTTCTTTAAGGGCGTGTGGAGCGGCATCAAGAAGGGCGCCGACTCGTTCAAGGAGCCGTGGGAGAAGCTGAAGGGGGCGGTCAAGGGCATCTGGAACGCCTTTGCCAGCATCGTGCGGATATTCATACCCGTCAAGAAGGGGCAGGACGACACAAACGGCGCGTTTTCAAAGGGCGAGTCGGTAGGCAAGGCTCTGGCCAAGGTCCTCGGCTGGATATGCACGGGCGCGAGGTTCGTGGCGTATTATCTGGAGGGGGTCATCCTCACGGTCGTGACGCTTGTCGACGCGGTTGTGACGGCGGCAAAGACAATCTGGTATGCGCTGACGTTTCAGTGGGGCAAGATAGGCGACGCCTGGGACGACTTCGGGAAGCGCACTGCGGAGCGCTGGAAGAACGCATCGTTTCTGGCCGCGCAGGAGGACAAGGCCCTCGCAGATGCCGCGAACACAGAGGCCAAGACAGCCGAGGTAAAGGCGTCACGGGCCGAGGAGGAGGCGCGGAAATACAAGAAGCAAGCCGCCGATGCCAAGGCGGAAGCCAAGAAGGAAGAGGTCAAGGCAAGGGAGGCGATTGCCAAGGGCGACAGCAGGGCGGCAAAGGAGGCAGAGGAGCGGGCCAGAGCCTCCTGGCGGCGGGCCAAGGAACTGGAGGACAAAGCCAAGGGCGCGGCGGAAGCGAAAAAGGGCGGCCCCGTCCAAAAGGCGATGACCGACAAAGAGAGGATCGCCGAGGCGAAGCGGAGGGAGGAGCAGGAGAGGCGCATCGCCGAGAACAAGGCGAAGTGGAAAGCCATGACCCCCGAAGAGAAAAATGCGTGGAGAGAGAAGAAGAGGGCGGAACTCCATGCGAAGCATGAGGCAGAGAGGGCGGCAAAAGAGGAGGAGGCAAAGGCCCCGCTAAAAGCCGCGCAGGAAGAGAGCGCGGCGGCGAAGGCTAGGCTCGCCGAGGCGGAGGGGAAGGCATCCGAGGCGCACAAGCGGCTTGAAACGCTGCGGAAGGACAGCCCGAACAACACTGACGCGATAGCGAGGGCGCGGGTCACATACGATGACGTGCGGGCCAACGCCAACGCCCGAAAGGACGAACTCCGCGCCGCCGAGGAGAAGGAGGAGGTAGCGAGTGCCCAGGAGCGGATTAGACTCGCAAAAGAGCAGGTCGAAAACGCCAAGGGCAACCGTGGCTGGAGCGGATTCGGGGAGAGACGGAGCGCAAACAAGGAACTGACCGCCGCCAACGAGGCTCTGCTCAATCTCTTCCACTCAAACTCCATAGTAAGGGCGGCGGTGGTCGAGGGATACAGCAAAACAGAATGGGGCAGGAATCTTCTCGCCGCAAACGGCATTGAAGCCGCGACAAGCGGCGCGGCGGCGACAGGCGCCACCGACAAGGCGGCCGCCGGCAACGCGACAGCCCCAGCCACGTCCGGCGGGACTGGCGCGGCGCCGGAACAGCCACATGCCTTCCAACAGCCCCAGCAGGTTCAGCAGACGAACACCACGACAATCAACTACAGCCCGACCGTGAACCTGACAGGCTCCGCCACCGCCGATGACGACGCGCGGTTCAAGGCGCTCCTGAAGAAGCACAAAGAGGAGCTGGCCAAGCTGGTGAACGAGGTCAACGAGAGGAACAGGCGCTGGACGCCCGGGGCGGGGGCGGCATGAGCGGCGTGTCTGTCCCATACCTGCCGACCGTAGGCTCGTGGGTGGCCCTGCGGGAAACGCTCCTGCACCTGGCGCCAGAACTGGTCGTGCTGGGCGCATACACGCTCAAGAGCCACATCGCCAACAAGACCGGCGCCCTTGTGACCAACGCGGCGCTCCTCGACACTTGCACCGTGATCCTGGACGCGCAAAACGCGCGGTATCTGGCGGGGCTGAAGAAGCCGCCCCCGCCGCCGAAAAAGGGCGACTACCCGAAGCTGGAGCCTTCGCCGCGCTGGGGCGCGCTGGGCGACATCGTATTCGACGTCCTCTCAGGGCCGACAACGCTGTCCTCGAAGGAGGGCAATCAATATGTCCAGCACAAGGTCATCGGCGCCAAGCCCCATGTCCAGTTCACGGGGCCTGAGCTTCAGACCGTGGCGCTGACCCTCGCCTGGCACTCCATGCTGATGGGCGACATTGAGGAGAAGCACAGGCGGATTCTGGACGCCATGAACACCCAGCAGATACTGCCGCTGGTGGTGGGCGAACAGGGCGCGGGGACATACCCAAGCGGGACCTACGTGATAACGTCCGTGACCTCTGAGATAGAGCGGTTCTGGGAGAACGGGAAGGTCATGTCCATGACGCTGACCATTGAGCTGCTCGAATGGAACATCGGCAAACCGCTGGAGCCTGGGCAGCACAGGCAGGCCGACGGCGTGTCCAAGGGCGGCGGCACCACGCCGGCGCAGAACGCGGGGGGCCTCAACCCCGACCACACGGTGAAGAAATGACGGGCCAAGCCACCTGCCTGACGCACAGGACCACCGCCGGCGACCGCTGGGACCTGCTGGCGCTCCGCTACTACGGGGAGCCGCTGCACCTGGGGCCGCTGCTCAGGGCGAACCCCCGCCACGCCGCGAAGGCCACACTGGAGGAGGGGCTGACGCTCCTCATACCGATAATCCAGCGGTCGGAGCTGATGCCCGACTTGCCCTCCGGCGTTGAGTGGAGGTGACATGCAGGCCCTTTGCCCCTACGTCAAAGTGGAATACGGCGACACGGACGTGACGGCGCAGATAGAGCCGTATCTGACGAGCCTGACCTACACGGACAGCATCGACGGCAAGGAGGCCGACAAACTGACCGTGGCGCTGGAGGACAGCCAGCGGACATTCCAGGGGGCGCTCTACCCCATCAAAGGAAGCGCCCTCTACTTCGAGTTCGGCAACGACAAAGACCACGCATTCAAGAGCGGCAAGGGCTACCGCATAGACACAATCAGCGTCGCCGGCGCCGCCGACACGGGCGACGTCGTTACGTGGGTCGCCTCGGCCAACATCCCAAGCGGCGCCATCCACACGCGCTGGTGCAAGGCATGGGCGGACGGGACCCTGGAGGCAATAGCGCGGACAATAGCCGGCAAGCACGACCTAGACGTTGTCTATGATCTCGATGAGACCGTTGACCTGCCGAGGCTAGACCAAGTGGAGGCATCCGACCTTGAATTCCTGCAAGCGACCGCCAGGCGATACGGTCTATCCTGCTCGGTAAAGGCGGGAAAGAACGGGCGCGGTGTCTTGGTGGTGAACGAGCCAGTGTTCCGGCTTGCCAAGCCCACTGTATTCACTGTGACGCGCCGGGACTGCCTCGACTTCTCCTTTGACGACTGCGCGGCCCACAACACCAACGGGTGCTACGTGCGCTGGTTCGACCCCAAGAAGAAGAAAGTGGTGAAGGTGCTGACTTCCAAGGACAAGTCGCAGGTGCGGGACGGCCTGAAGAAGGCGATGGTCCCCACGCTGGACGGGCAGGGCCACCAGGACAGGGCGGTGATAAGACAGGCACTGGAGAGCTACGCGGCGAAACCCTCCAATGACGAGCGCAGTGCCAAGCTGACCCTGCCGGGCACCCCGTGCCTGATTGCGGGGGTGGTGGTGGAACTGCCAAAGGACGAATGGCTGGCCAACGCCGGCAACTGGACAGTCGCCGCAAGCGAACACGCCATCACCAGGGACGGCGGCTACAAGACCACGGCCACGCTGAAGAGGCCACAAAAATGAGATTGCGCCGCATCCGCGCCTACGGGGGCACCAGCTTGTCCACCACTTTTTCCGCGACACTGTCAAAGGCGGTTCCGTTGGGGGCCTTCGCCAGCAGGTATGCCACCTTCTTTTTCAGCGCCACCCGCACCGCCTTGCGGAAAGCCCCGTCAGACCTGCACCTTGCCAGAAGGAAGTCCCTTTGCGGGATCAGCTCTTCCGCGATTTCCCGCTTCTCCCTTGCGTCCATGCCCCCGCTGTTTTGGGGAAGCAGCCGAACCAGCAACTCCATCGCCCGTTGTTCCTTACGCGGGGAGGACACAAACATCGGGGAGCCGGCCAGGCGGCGCTTGACCTCGGCATCGGTGTCAGACGCGGCGCACAGGACAGCGGGGGCGAGCAGGAGACCTGCCATTAAAACGCTTTGCAAAGAACGCTTCACTAGCATAAGGACATTCTAGGCATGGACGTTGGACACTTCAAGGGCATTGTGGCGGAGGTCGGCGAGGCCGGGACGGTCAAGGTGCGTCTGCCTGAGTACGACGACCTGGTGACGGACTGGTTGCCTGTGGTGCAGCACCTGACGCTTGGGGCGAGGACGTGGGCGGTGCCCCGCGTGGAGACGCAGGTGATTGTCCTGCCGGGGCTGGGGACGGAGGACGCGGTGGTGCTGGGGGCTATCTACAGCCAGCCGGACCCGCCCAGCTTCGAGGACAGCGCGGTGATAGGCATGACGGCGGACGACGGGGTGTGCATCAGCTACGACCCGGGCGCGTCGAAGCTGACCATCGAAAGCCCGAAGCTGATAAAGATAACCGCTACGAACATTGAGATCGAGGCGGACATAAAGATAACGGGCGACTCGGACATCACGGGCGGGATAAAGCACAGCGGGGACATGGAGCAGAGCGGCAACGCGAAGCGCACTGGGACGCTGGACCAGACGGGGGCGGTGACTATAACGGGCAGCCTTGACCAGACGGGCGACGCGACGATCAAGGGCGCCCTGACGGTCACCGGCGCGGCGGCGCTGTCGGGCGGCGCGGCGATTACAGGCGGCTCCGGCGCGTCGATGGACGGGCCGGTGTCGGTTTCCGGCGCGGTGTCGGTGTCGGGCGCGCTGGAGGCGAAGGAAGCCACCGTCAACGGCATCAAGTTCACAACCCACGTCCACCCAAGCGCCGCCCCAGGGCCGCCATCGCCGCCACAGTGAGGTCAGCATGAGCGCAACGAGCATAGACATCCCCAACGCCCCATACTGGCAGGCCGCTTCAACGCGGATGGGCGAGACGGTGACCGGCGTCCTGGACATAGCCCAGTCGATAGGGACCATATTCAGGACGCAGCCGGGCACGGTGCCGCTGATGCCCCGGTTCGGCTTTGACGCGCTGTCCGCGCTGGACAAGCCGCTACGCGAGGGGGCGCGGAAGCTGGAGCGCATGGCCCTTGAGGCCTTCTACTGGGAGCCACGGGCGGAGGCGCTGTCCGTCAAGGCTTCGTTCATTGACGACACGACCGCCCTGCTGTTGCTGATTTGGCGACCGGTGGGGGCGGCGGAGGCTATAGCACAGGTGGTGAGCGTATGAGCCTGACTTTTCTGAACACGGACACAAGGACAATCCTCGCCGAGATAAAGGATGCCTTTGAAAAGGCTTCGGGTGGGCGCGTCCTCTACCCGGCGCAGGTTGAGAACCTGCTCCTGCACACGCTTGCCTACAGGGAGTCCCTGCTGAGGCAGGAGATACAGCGGTGCGCGGAGCAGAACCTTGTGGCGTACGCGATGGGCCAGCACCTGGACGAGCTGGGAAGGAACCTAGAGACGCCGCGCCTACAGCCCACGGCGGCGGAGACCGACATCCGCTTCACGCTGGCGGACAGTGCCCCAGAGGGCCGCAGGTTCCCGATAGGCACCCGCGTGACTACGGAGGACGGCAAGGTGGCATTCGAGACGCTGGCGGTCGCCCACGTCGTCACGGGCGACAGGGAATCAAGACCCGTCAGGGCGCGATGCACCACGCTTGGCACGGCGGGGAACGGCCTGGACGGCGGCGCGGTCTGCTGCCTCGACCCCAAGCAGCCGGGGGTGTCGGCAACCAACACCGAGGGCACCGACGGGGGAAGCGACCTTGAGACGGACGAGGCCTACAGGGAGCGGCTGATGATGAGCATGGCGCGTTTCGGGGGCGGGACCGCGAAGGCATACCGCCTGTGGGCGATGACGGCGTCCGCGCTGGTGTCGGACGCGCTGGCGGAGAAGGGGTCTGACGGAACCATCACTATATACATCCATTCGCCCTCCAGCCCCGGCGGCGTGGCGTCAGGGCCGCTCTGCGACTTGGTCGAGACCTACTGCAACCGCGAGGACGTTTGTCTGGTGAACGACATTGTGCATGTCTATCCAGCGAGGCCCTGCGACTACAAAATCAGGGCGACGGTGGCGGTCTCGGCCGACCACGACCCCTGGATTGTCAGGGACAGGGTCCGCGCTCTGGCCAATGAGTTCGCGCTGTCACGCGCCGCGAGGCTCGGCGCGGACGTGACCAGGACGCAGGTGCTGATGGCGCTGTCCCCGGAAAAGGACGGCCTGTACGAGGTCGAGCTTGTGCTGATAGCACTGGTGCCGGACGAACACGGGCAGATTGTGGAGACGCCGGTTGCCACCGTCAGCGTCGGCGCGGCGCAGTTCGCGCGGGCCGCGGCGATAGACATCGCCCTGGACGAGGGGGCGGCCAATGGCTGACGCGCCGCTGTGCCCCTACGGGCAAGCCAACTGCCCCGCCGCCATACTTCCGCCGGCGGCGCAGGTGGCGTCGGGGACGCGGTGCCCCCACGGGCGGGCCAACTGCACCACCGCAATCCTGCCGCCGGTGGTGCGGGACGAGCGGGGGCTTGCATTCGCCATCGCCGCCGACCACGCGCTGGCGGTGAACGAGTGGCAGGCCTGCCCCGCCAGGGTTGGGGACGCAGCGGACGAGGTGCTGTGGGAGCTTGCGCGGCAATACGATGTGGCGGGGCCGCTATACAGGGCGATGGCGGACGTCGCCCCCGACAAAGACCGCGCCAAAAAAGAGGCGCTGGTCAACTCCGCGCCACTGCTACAGCGCCGGCGCGGGACGCGCTGGGCGGTGGCTGAGATTATGAGGCTCCTTGGCTACTCGGACGCGGCGGTGGTTGACAGGACTGCCCTGCTCACATACAACGGCGATGCGAACCACGATGGGACCCACTTCTTTGACGCGGGGTTCAGCGACTGGCGCGAATACAGGATAAGGCTGTTCCTTGAGGCGGGGTGCCGCGACTTCTATGGCGACGACATGGCTCAGGCCGCGGCGCTGGTAGAGGCGTGGGCGCCCCTGCGGAGCCGCCTGGTGGGCTGGAACGCCCGACACGTCCTTTCAACCGCCGTCTGCAACCCGGAGAACGAGAAGGCCAAGGTCCGCGAGGTCGTGCTGTGGGACAAATCGCAGGAGAACAGGCAGGCGGTGGACACGTTCTGGGCGCAGGCCCAGCCGGACGGCTCCTGGATCATCAGGTGGAAGCTGGAGAGGCAGCACATAGACAACGCCCTGTCGGAGGTGTCCACCGTGGCGCTCCGTTTGTCGGACCAGACGTATCTGAGCCAGACGCTCCCGGCGGTGGCGGTTCTGTCCAACGTGACCTACGAGGGCGCGTGGACGCTAAAGAGACAAGAGTGAGGTGAGGCATGGCCAACGAAAAGACATATCTGATAGACGACCCCAACGCGGACTGGGCCGAACTGGTGCCGGAAATATCCACAGAGGACCCAGTTCTGGGCGGCCCCGGCGAGATAGTGAACGCGCCGCACCAGAAGCTGGCCGACCGGACCAACTATCTGGACAGGGTCAAGGCCGAAAAAGCCGCCCTGACGCGCCACACGGACGCGAGGGCCGCGCACGGCGCCACAAGCGCGGTGCCCGAAACGGGGAAGGACACGATAATCAGTCGGGACACCAACGGGAAGGCGCAGGTGGCCACGCCGGCGGTCAACGACCCGCCGCTGACCATATCCAACAAGAAATACGTGGACGATACGTGCGCTGCGATTGACTCCAACCTGGCGTCAGACCTGAGCGCCCACGTCAATTCAAAGGCCGCCCACGAAGCGACCAGCGCTGTCCCGGCGACCGGGGACAAGGACCTCATAATCAAGCGCGACGCCTATGGCAGGGCGCAGGTGACGGCGCCGGCAGCGGCGAATGACATAGCCATCCTCAGCACGGTCACGACCCACGCCGCCCTGACGGACGCGCACGGCGCGACCAGCGCGGTGCCGGCGTCAGGCTCGAAGGAAACCATAATCAAGCGCGACAGCAACGGCAGGGCGCAGGTTACGGCGCCGTCCGCGGCGAATGACATAGCCATCCTCAGCACGGTCACGACCCACGCCAACCTGACGGCGGCGCACGGCGCGACCAGCGCGGTGCCGGCGTCCGGCTCGAAGGCGACCATCATCACCCGCGACAGCAACGGCAAGGCGCAGGTGGCAACGCCGGACGCCAACGATGACGGAAAGACCGTAGCCAACAAGGAATACGTGCTTGGCAACGTCGGGGCAGGACCCGCCGGGGCGCGGGGCACGGTGTTCTGGACAACCACGGCGGCGCTCGCCAACGCGGCCGCGGTTCTGGCTGCCTTCCCGCAGATACAGGCAAACGACTACATTCTCAACTCCCACGCCACTTCCACGCTCTCCATAGTAGGGGTGAGCCTTGCGCCAGGCGGCCTTGTCCTAGTCACAGGCGTCACCAGCTCGTCCGTGACTGTGGCCTCGGCGGGGACAATCGGGGGCCAGGCGGGGACAAACGGCTCCAACGGCGCGAAGGGCGCGGCGCTCTACGCTGTGACGGGTGCGCTGGCGAACATCTCCGGCGTGTCAGGCTCGGCAATCGGCGACTTCTTTGTGAACGCTGGCTCGGCGGCGGTCAACATCCTTGGTGTGTCGGCGGCGATAGGGGACGTGGTGAAGGCCACAACCGCCAGCACGGGCACGGCGGCGGGGAACATAAGGGGCGCGGCCGGTTCGCCGGGCGGAACGGGGCCAAAAGGCGTGGCGCTCTACGCCGTGACGGGTGCGCTGTCCAACATTTCAGGCGTGTCGGGCGCGGCAATAGGCGACTTCTTTGTGAACGCTGGGTCAGCGGCGGTGAGCATCCTTGGTGTGTCGGCGGCTATCGGGGACGTGGTCAAGTCCACATCGGCAACGGCTGGCACGGCGGCGGGAAACATCAGAGGCGCGGGTGGCGGCCCCGGTTCGCCAGGGGAAAAGGGGGCGGCATTCTACTCGGTCACGGCCGCGCTGTCCAACATTTCGGGCGTGTCGGGCGCGGCAATAGGCGACTTCTTTGTGAACGCCGGCGCGGAGGTGGTTAGTATCCTTGGCGTGTCGGCGGAGATAGGGGACGTGGTGAAGTCTACATCGGCCACGGTCGGCACGGCGGCGGGGAACATCAGGGGCGCGGACGGCGGCCCCGGTTCGCCAGGGGAAAAGGGGGCGGCGTTCTACTCGGTCACGGCCGCGCTGTCCAACATTTCGGGCGTGTCGGGCGCGGCGGTCGGCGACTTCTTTGTGAACGCAGGCGCGGCGGCGGTGAGCATCCTTGGCGTGTCGGCGGCGATAGGGGACGTGGTGAAGGCCACGACCGCCAGCACGGGCACGGTGGTCGGCAACATCAGGGGGCCAGCGGGGGCGGACGGCACCAACGTGCAGGACGCCAGCACTTCGCAAAAGGGTGTCGTGATGCTGGCCAACACGAGCGAAACAGACGGGCAGAGCGTGTCCAACAAGGCCGTGGCGCCATCCAGCCTAGTCAACTACAGCAAGACGAACCACACCACGCCGGCGGCGACAACGGGCGCGGTGGGGCACGTCAGGCTGGCCACCGCCAGCGAGACGATAGAGGGCGCGAACCCAACTGTTGACAAAACGAGCGCGTTCACTTCGGGCGCCACAATAGGGACGTATTACCGCAACGCATCGGCATCCAGCACATTTTCCATTCTGGGGGTCAGCACCTCGCCGGGGGACGTCGTTAAGGCCACCAGCTCATCCGCCGGCACCCTCGTGACCTCAACTAACCTGGCGGTCACTCCAAAGGGCCTCTACGCCGCCACCGCCGACCTAATCGTGAAGATAGAGGCGCTCTGATGCCGGCGGGAAACGTAACAATAGGACTGCCGATACTTGACCCAAGTCAGTTGGTTTTGCGCGTGACGAAGCGGAACGGCTCATTTGCCGACCTATCCCAAGGCGCCGTGAACTACCGCGCCACCAAACGCGACGGGTCATTCCTGCCGTTTTCGTTCGCCACCGTCAGGGGCATCGTCCGCGTGACAAAGCGGAACGGGGCTTTTTACGAGGTGTACCCGCCCTTCGAGATTGACCCCGGCGGGGGCATCGGCCACGTCCACAGTTTCTCGCAACAGACATGCTCGGTCTGCGGACAGGTAGTCGCCACCTGCGCCTGCGGCTACAGAAGCTGCGGCCACTAATTTTGAGAGGAGACAGCAATATGGCACCAATTTCGCTAGGGGGGGGG
>Ga0268262_10002307_pt1 | contig 22304 bp, 19 predicted proteins | sample TergutNc150P3_FD_190354 | JGI IMG/M metagenome (GOLD analysis project Ga0268262, IMG submission 190354) | Nasutitermes corniger P3 segment gut microbial community from laboratory colony in Florida, USA - Nc150 P3 (SPAdes) (version 2) | ecosystem: Host-associated > Arthropoda: Insects >... | reverse complement strand
CCTTCGCCTACCGCCATTGTTCCCAACGCGCCGTAACGGGTGTGGCTGTCCGAGCCTAAAATCATCTTGCCGCAGCCCGCCATCATCTCACGGTTGAAACTGTGGATTACGGCAAGATGGGGCGGCACATAAATACCGCCGTATTTTTTCGCGGCGCTTAAAGCGAACACATGATCGTCCTGATTGATTGTTCCGCCGACCGCGCACAGGCTGTTGTGGCAGTTGGTAAGAACATACGGCATGGGAAACTTTTCCATTCCGCTCGCGCGCGCCGTCTGGATTATCCCCACATAGGTAATGTCGTGGGAAGCAAGAGAATCAAATTTAAGGCGCAGATCGCGATCAGAACCCGAGTTATGGGCGGATAAAATGCCGTAAGATATCGTTCCTTTCCGCGCCTGCTCTTTGGACGCGGTTACCCCGCTCTGGCGCAGTTTCGCTTCGGCATCGCTGTCATCGGCAATTATTTCAGAGCCGTTAATTACATAGACCCCGGATTTAAAAAGTTCAATCATAATTATATTATTTGCCGTACTGTTGTTTTTTTAATTCAGCTTTCTGTAATGTGTCTTTTATTCTGCTTTGTAAGACTGACGCTTCGCATGGTTTAGTAATGTAATCAAAGGCTCCAATCTCATAGGCTTTTTCTTTCGCTTTTTCCTCATCAAGAGACGTATAAAACATTATCGGAGTGGCTTTTAAGGCAGCAATATCACTAATTTTGTCAAATACTGCCCAGCCGTCCATCTCGGGCATCAGAATATCAAGAAGTATTAAATCCGGAACGATTTTTCTGTTGTTAATAAAATCTAACGCTTCTTTTCCTGACTTTACTGTATAAACTTCATATTCATCTTTTAATGATAATTCAGTGATCTCGAGATGTATCTCATCATCATCTACCAAAAGGATAATTTTCCGTGAATTATTGTCATTGCTCATTATATGGCTCCTAAATTATATTACAAAACAATTGTTGTTTTTTCAATAGTTTTTTTCGTGTTTTTTTGAGTATCTTTGGCTGGAAACCCGGTATACGAATAACGTCCGCATATTGAGATTTATGGCTAATAAAGCTATATTGATTCATGGCTGAAACGCAGTTTATCCGTAATTTCTGTATTATCGCGCATATTGATCACGGCAAATCTACGCTTGCCGACCGCCTTATTCAAAAAGCCAAACTTGTAGACGACCGCAATTTTCAGGACCAAATACTCGACAATATGGATATTGAGAGGGAACGCGGAATTACGATAAAGAGCCAGGCTGTTACAATTCCCTATACGGCGGCGGACGGCAAGGAGTACACGCTCAACCTTGTAGACACGCCAGGACATGTCGATTTCAGTTACGAGGTGAGCCGCGCGATAAACTCCTGCGAGGGAGCCCTGCTTCTTGTGGACGCGACCCAGGGCGTGCAGGCGCAAACCTTGTCCAATATGTACCTCGCGCTTGAGCACAATCTTGAAATAGTGCCTGTAATCAATAAGATAGACATGCAGGCGGCGGATATTCCGCGTGTTAAAAAACAAATCGATAAAGACCTGGGGCTGGACGCCGAAACCGCCGTTCTTGTTTCCGCGAGGCAGGGAACCGGAATTGACGAACTGATGGAAGCGATAGTGGGCAGAATCCCCGCCCCTTCCGGCAAAACAGACGCTCCGTTACGCGCTCTTATTTTCGACTGCCACTACGATCCCTACAGAGGCGTAATCGTGCATTTGCGCCTTTTTGACGGAAAAATAAAAAAAGGAATGAAAATTACCTTTATGTCCAGCGGTTCCGTATACGAGGTTGAAACCGCCGGCGTTTTCAAGATTATTCTTGTAGAAACAGGCGAGCTTTCCGCCGGGGATGTAGGCTACATAATAGCGAGCATAAAAACCGTAAGCGACGTGCGGGTGGGCGACACAGTAACGAGTACGGACAACCCCTGCGATAAACCATTGCCCGGTTTCCGCGAAGTAAAACCCGTCGTATTTTCTTCTATATATCCTGTTGATTCCAACGACTACGAAGAATTGCGCGCCAGCATGGAAAAGTTAAAACTTAACGACGCTTCCCTTATATATGAAAAAGATTCTTCCGCCGCGCTCGGCTTCGGCTTCCGCTGCGGCTTTTTGGGCCTTTTGCACCTTGAGGTTATTCAAGAACGCCTTGAACGCGAATTCGATCAATCGGTAATTTTTACCGCGCCTTCCGTAAAATACAAGGTTCATCTTCGCGACAGCGAGGAAGTTATGATCGACAATCCGATGGATTACCCCGACGAGGGACGCATAGAAAGCGCCGAAGAACCGTATATCCGCGCATCGGTAATTACCCCGACAGATTACCTCGGAAACATTATGACCTTGTGCCTTGAAAAACGCGGGGTACAAACCAATATGACCTACCTTGACGAAAAGCGCGTAGAGCTTGTCTACGACATGCCTCTTTCGGAGGTTCTATTTGATTTCTATGACCGCCTTAAAAGCATCTCAAGGGGTTATGCGTCATTTGACTACGATATTTCAGGCTACAAACCGACAGAACTCGCCAAACTGGACATTCTCCTTAACGGCAAGGCGGTAGACGCCCTTTCCCAGCTTGTGTTCAAAGGCAACGCCTACGACCGCGCGAGAAAAGTCTGCGAAAGACTTCGCGACGAAATCCCCCGCCAGCAGTTCAAGATACCGATTCAAGGCTCAATCGGAAGCCATGTAATCGCGCGTGAAACCGTTAACGCCCTTCGCAAAGACGTACTCGCCAAATGCTACGGCGGCGACATCACGCGCAAACGCAAACTTTTGGAAAAACAAAAAGAAGGCAAGAAGCGCATGAAGATGGTAGGCGACGTGGAACTTCCGCAAAGCGCGTTTTTGGCGGTGCTGAAAGCTAAAGATGAATAGGAATTTGGGGGAGTGACGCTAAGGCGTTTCCGCTAACGGCAGGCCATTCAGAATAAATACTTCGGGGCGGTATTCAAAATGCATGGTATCAAATTGAACCCACTTGCCGCCCCAGACAAAACCATAGGATTCAAATATTTTTATTACTTTCTCGGGCGGATGGTACCTCTCGCCGTACGGAACATTCCACCAGTCATCTCTTTCCTGAGAAGCCCACAGCCAATATGTTTGTTTGCCGTCTAACTTTTCAGGAAGCAGATCAATCGCAAGCCCGTAAGAATGATATGAGCGCGATTTGGTTTTCGCTATAAGCCGCCAATAATACGCTCCCGAAGAACCAAGATTCTCTATCCATGTTTGAATCGTCTTATCCGTTTTGGCGGCTTCCAGAATTTGTTCTTCGATAATCGCGAGTATAGGCTGAATTCCCGTGTGAACCCTTGTGTCTTTCCCAAGAAAAGTTATATCTACAATTTGTTTTTCTGTTTCTTTGCGCGTAGACGCTTTCCAGAACGCGCCGTGAAAAGAAACGGAACGGCTTAGTATTTTCGCGCTTGTCTGGTTTGTCCACCCAAGATATAGTTCTATTTCTTCGGGACTAGCCTCAGTCTGCGGCGGTAATTCCGCGGGGTATTTGTAAAATTGATAAGGCCTATATTTTCCCGCTTTTCTTAATTCTTTTTCAGGCAATAATCTTCCTTTAGCATAGTAATACCAAACGCCGTTCATAAGAACAGCCCAATCGTCTTTTCGGTATTCCACTTTTTCTATTTTGCCGTTAAAAGCTTCGTATAAAGATTTCATTACAAGCTCGGCGTCCGTTATCAATGTAGGATCAAGTTCTTCGGGAGTTATCGCCTGCCCCGCGTCTCTGTTTCCGGCGGAAAACAAACAATTGGCGGAAAATATTAACAGTAAAATAAATAACTTAAATTTCTTTTTCATTTAAGAACCTTAAATAAATTAATGTTACAATTTATCATTCTTGTCCAGCAACTTAATCATCGGATCAATCTCCGTGCGCAAGCGCTTAAGAAAAGATATATCGCTTATCGCCGGACGGCGGCTTGCGGAATAATCCGGAAAATGCGCCCAAAGATAATCACATTCGTCAATTAAAACGGTGAGCCGCTCATTATCAGCCGCCGCTTCGCCCGTTAATATCCCGCGCAATTCCTCCAACCGTTTTTTTTCGTCTTTGTAAAACAAATTTAACTTATCCTCTTTTTCTTCCCTCTGCGTCTTTGCGCCTTTGCGCCTTTGCGAGATAAATTTGGGATCAATTTTAACCAACAACGCCATAGCATCTTCCATAGAAAGCGTTTTCACTCCCAGCGGCAGACCTGTTCCCTCAATGTCGAATATCCTAGAGTCGCCGCCGAATTCCTGCTCAAAAAGATCGCGGTAGTTTTTCATAGAGGGGTTGGTGTAAACGGGAAGCCCTGTCTTTGAAACGGCGGCGATAGACGATTGATTAAAAGCGGCGGCGTTAAATATCGAACGAAGACGAGTCTGAGAATTTAACAGGGCGCGGTGCCCCGGCGTGCCGCGGGCGTGGTATTTGTCCTGTGAAAAAGAAAAATCGAGGCCCGCGCAAATTATATTTCCAGTTGTAAGCCGCCGGGTTAACTCTACGGCGGTAAGACCCACGGAACCCAGGGGCGGAAGGACGGCGGGAAGCATATTCGCGGCTTTCAGCCTTTCAAAAATACGCAATGGCGTCCATGGCGTCATAAACATAAAGCCTTCCCCTGCAAGCATAAGAGCGGACTGAGGCAGAGCGGAAAAGTCTATCGCAAAAGGAGCCTGCCAGCCGTAACAGCCTGTAAAATCGCGCAGGTTCCAGTGCTGGCTTTCAAGGATAACTACAAGGTCGGGAATTATTCCCCTGTCTTTTAACGAGCCGAGGCATGTGTCCGCGCAGACAATCTTAAAAGGGCGGCCGGAATTATTTGTTTGCGGATAACGCTTTACAAGAACGTCAAGGGTATCATCGAGCGAAGGACCTGCGCCCAAGACAAGAACAGGCGCATCACCGAAAGAAAGATTCACGCAGGAATTAAAGCGCGGAATGAGCGAAAGGTTGCGCAGGGCGTTGCGGATGTACAGGCGGCCGAGTTTTGCAAGGGTAAGCGCGTTGCTCCAGTCTACGGCAATTTCGCGGCGAAGCGCGGAACAAAGGGAGTCGTACAGTTCGGGGAATAACTGCCAGCCGCCCGTAAAACGGACAATCTCAATATAGCGGAACGCCCTTACACCCCATGTTTCACGCATAAAAGAACAAAGACCGGCATCGTCGCAAATATTTGTTATGCGCAATCTGCTGTTCGCCGCAAGAGAGGGATCAATGTTTTTTTGCGTTAATTCATACAGTTCGCTGTCGTTTTCGACGCAAAGGATCGCCGAATTGGGGGCTTCTTTTTCAAGACGTGATAAAAGCCGGGCAAGACCGTAGCCGTAAAGGACGGATGGGCAGAAATAAAGCGTGTTATCTTTGACAGAAACCGCGTCCGCCGTTTGCTCGGCCCGGCGGACAGGGTCTACCCCCGAAAGGAGAGTTTTCCCGTTTCTGACAAGAGGCATAATTTGCCGTTAAAAAAAGAACTTTCTGTAAGTATCCCAAAAAATGTTTTTCATTCTTGGGCTGTTCATAAAATACGGTTGTAAAGATCTGTCTGTAACACTGCCAAGCCAATAACCGGAATACAGCGAAACTATTTCGTCGGATTTTTCCTTGTCGTTATCAATTTGCTCAACAGGCAAAAATACAATAACTTTATTTCCCTGAACAAGCGGAGCGGAAGGGGTTTTCAAAGGTGTTGAAAAAGCGGATTTCCAGAAATTCTGGTTTTTCGACAAATCATCAAGTTCCTGCCCCGATAAAACGGAATTGTTATTCGCTTGCAGAGATGAAAATAATTCCACATTGCCGTAATTTAACGGAAGCGGCCCGATATTGGCTTTTTCCTTGCTTGTTCGGCGAGCGGCGTTATCAAACCCGCTTACCTTTGCTTCTTCAATAAATTCTTCAGCTTGCGCGACAGCCCAGTCTTCCATGCGGCCTCTTTCATAATTCCTCATGTATGAGCGCACTCTGTCCATTACAGCGCTATCTTCAAAATCTGCGGGTTTTATTTCTTCTTCCACTCTGAAGAAAACCCAATTTTCGCCAAGCTTGACAACAGAGCTTAGTTCTCCTTTTCCGAGACTAAAAAGCTCATCGCGGAACTGCGCATCTGTAACTTCTCTCTCAAGATCATACGCGTATTGAATGCCCATATCTCCGCCCCTGTCGGCGTAGCTGTCCTGAGACTGCGCTCTGGCGGCGTCTTCAAATGTCGCGGTTCCTTCTTTAACGGATTCCAGAATTTTTTTCGCCGCTCTCTCGCCTGAACTAACGGTAATTCTTGAAAGATGAACAGATTTGAAAAGATCGGCGTTTCCCTTTGCATATGTTAAATATTCGGAGTCCGGAAAATTATCAACAAGAAAAGAAACCATTTCAAACGATCTCAAGCCGGAACCCATCTTTGCGATAAATTCTTTTTCGCCTTCCGGAATCAACAGCCCGAACAAATCGTTATAAAATTGAATTACGGTAAGTTCTTCCTGCACCTGCCGCCATAATACAAGACGGCTTGATTCGGACATTTGCCTGTAAATCGATACGGAAAAATTCCCTTTCTCGTCCTGAAACTGAGGCAGTTTAGCGACTTCTCTGTCTACGATCTTTTCGGGCGGCTCGTAACCTGATCTTTTCATCTCGCGTAAAACGGCTACCTGTATAGCCGCCGCCTCAAAAGCCTGAGACCAGAGACCCGCCATTTGATAAGGATTCATATCAATTTGATCGCGGTAACGCCGCATAAGCTGTTCATAATATTGAGATAACTTGTTTCCGGGAACCCATGAAATCGGAACGCCGTCATAGTATCCAAAGGTTAAGTCCCCGCCTTTATCAACATAACGGCGGCCGCCGGAAAGAAAGTCGCCGCCGACAAATGTAACAACGACAAGGACAAGGATAATTACAGACCCGATATAAAGAGCGGGATTCGCTTTAAATTTACCGACAACATCCGAAAATACGGAATCATTGTCATTCATAGGAGCTTTTTTATCTTTTTTTGCCATAAATTACCTCATTTGCGGATATGGCAAACAAGATACCATTTTTACCTTTTTTTGTCTATGTGTATGCTACAAAAGATCTCTAATGCTTTCTTTATTATCGATACTGCCTATAGTGTCTATAATGTCCTGTTTTTTCGGGTAGAGTTTCCTGTATTCCTTTATGGCAAGAACCGCAGTAACAATAAAAAAACCGACAAGGAAAACAATCAACAAGAACAGAATCATAAGATTATTGCTGTCCGTCTTTTTTACTTCTACGGGAGCGCCGACAATAAGCACGGACTCGTCCACAATGACCTTATTATCAGTAAAAACGACTACAAGGCAAACTATTATGGATATTACCATCAAGGCAAGGGCGATAAGGCTGGCTATACGGGTGGCGAAATTCGACTTTTTATTGAAAGCCATGGAAATTATGCCGCCCATAATCGCAACACTTAATAAAATGCCCACATAAGTCATTGTTTACTCCCTCTATATTAATTTTCGGCTTGAAATATCACGCTCTATAGAACAGCTTTGCAATAAAATAGCTATGCTATTACGCTTGCCATATTCCGGCGGGCATGATAATATGGTCTATCCTATTTTTTAAGAGGTAAATCATGGCTCATAAAATCAGTGATGCGTGCGTAAATTGCGGCTCCTGCGTCAGCGAATGTCCGGTAGAAGCAATTTCAGAGAAAGACGGCAAACACGTTATTGATCCTGCAAAATGCCAGGATTGCGGCGTCTGCATAGCCGCTTGCCCGACAGAAGCAATTTCTGCGGGGTGATGTAAAGAGCGGCGCCTAATAAAAGTCCGTAAAATTCATTGAAAAATAATAAAATATTTTATTTTTTAGGCGCTGCCCTGTTTTTTTCCCCGTTTTTCTCTTATGCCCAGAACACCGCAAATTTTTCCTTCCCTGTAATAAAAAGGTTGGATGTAAGCGATACCGGTTTTAAACAGTATATCGGCGATGTAGAAAGCAACCGTAAAAGGCTTGCGTCGTATCGCGCAAAGATCCTTGAAACAGCCGAATATTTAACAATTTATCAATATACACCGCGCGACGAGGAGGATATTTTCTCTCTTGCCGCCCGCTGTAACATACCGTACTCAAGTCTTGCAAGCATTAACAGGCTGAATAACCCCCTTTCACTGGAAACAGGCAAACCGATCCTTCTGCCGTCATGCCCGGGAATTTTTATTCCCGAAAATATCAAAACGGATCTGGAAAAACTTACAGGGGCTTCAAGACTTTCAAGCACGGAATCTGTGAAAATAAAAATAAGAACGTCGGGCATTTCGGAAACTTATTACTTTTTTCCCGGCGCAGATTATTCGCCTTCCGAAAGAGCGTTCTTTCTAAATTCGGGGTTCCGGTTTCCGCTTAAATTTTTCCGCGTAACCAGCGAATACGGCATGAGGGCAAACCCGGTTACAGGCAATGTGGGAATGCATCAGGGTATGGATCTCGCCGCGCCGGAAGGAACCGAAGTTTTTGCCGTCGCAGACGGAGTTGTAACATATACGGGATTCGATCCAATATATGGAAATTATGTAGTTATTTCGCACAGCGAGAGATGGACAAGCCTTTACGGTCATCTGCAAATAATAGAGACGGTCTTGCGAACAAATGTTAAATCAGGTAGTCTTATAGGCAGGGTGGGATCAACAGGTCAATCCACAGGACCGCATCTTCATTTCGAATTAAGACAAGACGGAAAGCCGCTTAATCCGGCGGGGAAGCTACGTCATTAACGGCGGTAAAAATATTTTTTACGGAGTATACCGATAATCAAAATTCTTTTGGCGATTTTACTGCTGTTTCCCGCAATCACTCTAGGAGCGGAATCTTTTCGCACCACTGTAGAGGGCAGTATAGAAGTATCTCCGGATAAAACCGCCGGAAGCGGCGCTTCTCTGGGAATAAACAGTTCGGTGCTTATAACGATGGGGGCGGAAAAAAGATTTGTAAAAGGAATCGAGATTGAGGTTTCAGCGCCCAAAGCGTGGCTCGGCCAGCACGGCTCGCTAGCTATCGCGGTATATAACAACCTGACCCAAAAAACAGTCTCGGGTGTCGCCGACATCGACGGCCGCCGTATTGCCTTTGACCCTCTGCCGGACAAGCTTCAAATTATTTACCAGATACCGCTAAGGCAGTCCCACGGATTAAGAACTACTCCCTACATTACCGTTCCCGCAAACGTTACCCCGATTGAAACATTCCCGTTAATCTTCAGGATAATGCCTGTGGTAAAAGGGTTAAAAGAAGAAATCGAAAACTTGAAATTCAACATCATCGTAAGACCGATATTGAGCGAAGAAGGGGCTGTCAGGCTGATTCCGCGTTATCCGCCGCAGTTAAGGAACAAGCCGTTTACCGTCCGCATAGACGACACGGTAATAACCAACCTTTCCGAACAATATGTGCTGAAAGAAGGCGAACACCATCTGGTCGTTCTTTCGGAGGATTACAGGAACGAAAGCCGTTCTTTTGTCGTTGAAAAGGCGAAAATTCTCGATTTAATAGTAGAATTAAAAGATCCAACCCCGTTAATCATCTTTGAAGGTCCTCAAAACGCCCGAATTTTCCTGAATAACACCCCCGTACAGCGCAGGGGCGAGCCTATTCCGATAGAACCCGGTCAGCACGAGGCGAAATTTCAGATCGGCGATTATACCATTACAAAAGCTCTTAACATACAAAGGGGAAAAACCTACCGCATAGCCCTTGATATCGACCTTAAAATCCGCGAAGAAGACTGAACTCAACCTGAGTTTTAGAAGTTCCCAAAATAATCGCTCAATTTATAGACCCTTATGTCCGATATTCAATATGTCGGGGGCATAGTTCCCCTCCCAAATCACTATGCTTTCGATATGCCTCAAGGGCATGGAGTTGTCTGAATCGCAATATTCGGGCAACTCCTTTTTTTTGCCGAAAACCTTTAACTTTTATCATTATTCCGCTATAATTGCCGCATGCAACAAAAACAGCCGGAAACTGATGATATTGTCAAAATAAAGCCCTTCATGGGTATCCGCCCCGGAGTCTGGCTTTTCGCGCTTTATTCCGTCGTTTTGCTTGTAATACTCTTTCTATTTCTTGTCTTACCGGGCTTGTTAAATAACGGAGCGGAACTTGCATTAACGACAGAACCGCAGGGAGCAGCCATAAGGGTAGACGGCATATACATGGGAACCGCTAAAGACAGGATTTTTACTTCAAAAGGCATCCACACGATTACGGCGGTCGCTCCCGGGTTTGACAGCGAAAGCGTAAAAACACAAATACCTGGCCGTATCTTCGGCTCTCTTTTTTTCCCTCGCCGTTTTAAAATCGAGTTTAACCTTAAAACGGACGATCCGTCAGGCGCTTTAACGCACGCCGCCTCAGAATTTGCCGAATGGAGTTTCGCCGGCGAACCGACAGCGGCATGGCAAATTCCTTTGAGTCTTTCCGAGGGAGCATACCGCACGGGACAAATTATAGACCATCAATCTGCGGAGCGTATACTGACAGCGGCTTCTCGTTTCACGGTTACCCGCGCCGCCCTGCGCGATATTGTAAGAGCGAAAATACTTTCGGATAACGGCGGGCTTTCACCGTCCCCGGCAAGCGTTTACGGCTCCGCCTCCGATATTCTGACTTTTCTGTCGGAAAACCCGGGGAGCGCGAACTGGCTTTTCGGTCTTCTGCCCGCGGAAGCGGCGGCTATGGTTAAAGCATCCGATTGGTATAAAAACGAAGCCGCCTCTCTTTCTGCGGCTAAACAGACGGGGACAGGGCAGATCAATTTGGCGGGACTTTCATTTATCGGCGTCTCAAATTTTATGATCAGCGTAAATACCGTCCCTAAAGCGGTATATGAAATCTTTTTAAATGAAAATCCGGAATGGAAGGAAATCGGGAATTCGTGGTTTGCCGCTTCCGAATTCTGCAGGCGGCTTACAAGCCGTCTTCCGGCGTCAATGGCGGGAATGGAAGTAAGATTGCCAACAGAAGCGGAATGGGATGCCGCCGCTATGGCCGGAGAAATAAAAATCGGAAAAGGCGTATCAAACGGAAGCGGCGGCGCGGCAAGCAGCGGATGGGAATGGTGCACCGATCCTTTCGCTCCCCTTCAATTTATCAAGGCCGACGCTGACGCGATAAGAATGATAGGTTCCCCCGAACGCGCCCTGCGCTCGTCCCTGGATTCAAGCAGGGCGTCGCTTCCCCCCGAATTTTCTTCTCCTGTTGTATCTTTCCGGCCAGTTATTGCCCCCAAGAACAGCGGTTTCTAATGGCGGTTTACGAATTTTATGAGCGACGGCATTAAAATTATCGCGCAAAACCGTAAAGCGCGGCACGATTATACGGTAGACGACAGCTACGAATGCGGGATAGAACTGCTCGGTACAGAGGTAAAATCCTTTCGGGACGGAAAAATCTCGTTTCCGGACGCATGGGCGGAGGTAATTAAAGGCGAAATCTGGCTTCGCTCGCTTACCGTAGCGGAAAATCCTTTTTCTTCGGTCTTTAACCATGACCCCGAACGTAAAAAACGCCTGCTTTTACACAAGGACGAGATCAAACGCATCACCAGGAAAGTCGAGGAAAAAGGATATACCCTCATTCCGCTCTCATTTTATTTCAAAAAAAGCAAGGTAAAGGTTGAATTGGGGCTGTGCAAGGGGAAAAAAGCCTTTGACAAGCGCGCCGGTATCCGCGAAAAAGACCTAAAACGCGATATTGAGAGAGAATTCAGACATTCACATTAACGAACCTTAGAATTTATCGCTTCAAGCATAAAAAGGAAGGCGAAAACCAGAAAACCGACGCAAAAAGCCGCTATTTTTATGATTTTGTCGGAAAGATAGTCAGGATTTTTAATTGTATACACGTTCCCTGTAACCGCAGGGGTGTTTTTTGGGTTTCCAAGCCCTACAATGCGGATAAAACGTTCATTTTCATAACCGTATCCAAGCTGACGGGCGTGTACAAGCAGGGTATCTTGATCATAAAGCAGGTTATTTCTTTCTTTTTCAAGTTCTTCGTTAATAACACCCAATTCCTTTATATTTGCCCACTGTTGATCGCGCTCAAACAAAAGCTGGTTATATGCGGAAAGCCCCTTTGGACCGCAAAAAAACGAAAAAACAGTGTAAACAGCGATGGCAGTCCAAACCCCGATGAGGTATTTAGAGATTCTCATGCTTATATTTACGGTTATTTTTCCATGAATCATTATGATTGACAATTAACATAACCTTGTAATAACATATATATTGAGAGAAACTATTGAAAGAAGGCAAAAATACCGATAATTGAACATAATGTGTGTTTAGGAGTGGTTCATGGCAAACAATAAAAAACCTTCAATATATTCAGATCGCGGCAATATCGGATCCGCCGATGAATTGGATGAATACGGCGTATGGGTAAAGAGCGAACCACAGATTGTATCAACGGGCGCCGGCGCCGCAAGCGCCGTAAGCGAACAAAAACCGGACGACTTTGACGATTCAATGTTCGCAACAGAAGGATTATCGGGCGGCGACTCTTCCGGCTTTGAAGATATCGACTTTCCGGGCGATTCGTCAGGCGAAGAAAGTCTTGGAACCGATTTTGAAGATTTTGACGTTTCAAGCGGCGCAAGCGGCATTGCTTCATCTTCTCAAGATATTGATTTTGACGTTCCGACAGTACGTTCTATCGAAAACAACCTTGACAACGTACAGGATGATTTTGATAACGCCGTCCGCAGCAGCGAAGGCGGCAATCTTTCCACTCAACTCTTAAAAAAAATCGCCAGCGAACTTTCTTCTATCAGAGGCGAACTTCACGATCTGAAAAAAGAATTCTCAACTATCCGTTCCGGCGACAAAGACGGTTTCTTCTCCGAAGAAGACGATGAGACTATAGCGCTTACAGGCGACGAGATGAACAACATCTTAAGCACATCGGACGGCGAAGGTTCCTCTGAATCCGAGCAAACTGATACAAACAAAGTAGAAGTCAAGACAATGGCTAACATTCTTGGCGAAGACGAAGATGAAACAATCGCGCTTACAGGCGATGAGATGGACAATATCCTGAATACTGCGGATTTTACAGAAGAAGCCGGAGCAGATGAGACAAGCAAAGACGATCTTGGCGAATATGACGATGAAACAATAGCCCTTACAGGCGACGAGATGGATAATATTCTGAATTCTGCGGACTTTACAGAAGAAGCCGGAACAGAGGAATCAATAGACACCAACCTTTCCGCAGATCTTGATGACGTAAACCTTGATTTACCCGACTCAACGGAAACCGATTCTTCAATGTCCGGCCTTGATCTTGACGACTTTTCAACAGGCGACGATTCCGTAGGAAGCGAAATTTCCGAAGAATCCGTTGTAACAGAAGAAACCGAAGTTTCCGAAGGAAGCGACGATTCCGAAGAAAGCGATACCTCAACAAAAGACGAAATTACTATTGATGATCAGCTTATTGATGGAAGTTCGTTGGCTATGGACGATTTTGATATATCAGATCTCGGCGGCGATCCTGTCAGCGACGCATCCACCGGAAGCGACGATTCCGCAGAAAGCGAAGTTTCAACAGAAGAAACGACTTTCGAAACAAGCAAAATTACCGAAGATAATGAGCCTTCCACAGAAAGCGATCTCGCGATGGAAGATTTCGATATGTCAGCCATTGACGACGCTGTTACCCCCGGAAGCGAGATTTTCGAGGAAAGCACTTCCACAATAGGAGATGATCTTCCAAACGACGATTTCGATATGTCCGCTCTTGACAGCGATTCAGTAGGAAGCGACGATTCCGCAGGAAGCGAAGTATCAACAGAAGAAACAATTTCCGAATCAAGCGACGATGTTGTCTCTTTTGACGAAGACGGCGATTTAGGAAGCGAGCTATCGATGGACGATCTTGATATGTCAGCTCTCGGCGATGGTTCCATCGGCGATGATACCATCGGCGACGATTCCGCAGGAAGCGACGATTCTGCAGAAAGCGACGATTCCGCAGAAAGCGACGATTCCGCAGGAAGCGATGTTTCAACAGAAGAAACAACTACCGAAGAAAGCGTTGTAAGCGATAAAGGCGAAGAAAAACAAGAATATATTGATATCGACATCGCGGATCTTGGAGTTAATCTGGATTCCGAGTCTTTGGAATCTGAGTCTCTTGATTCCGATTCTATCGCTGACGATCAACCTGATATTTCCGCCGACATATCGAGTGAAGACACAGCAATAGAATTTGATACTTCAAAGAATTCCGATGAACTGGATGAACTACGCGAAAAAGGCGCTACACCTGTAACCTTCCCCCCCGAAAACAGCTCTTACCTTGAAGAAGATGAACATATCAATTTAGATCTTTCCGAATCGGTAATTGACGAACCTGAGCTGTCAACCGAAGACATAGACAAACCTTTGACAGAACCTTCTTTAGACATAGATTCATTGGACGATTTCAACATTACAAGCGAAGAAGAAACAACGAATATTTCCGCAGACGAAACCTCCTCCGACGATCTGTCTCTTGATGACGGTTTATCAGACGATCTAAACATCGATATAGACATTCCTCTTGATGAACCTGCGGAAAGCGAACAGGATTCGATCCCGACCTCAAGCAGCGATAATTTGTCGATTGACGATCATATAATACCTGAAGGTTTTGAAGCGGAAATTCAAGAAACTCCTGTTCCGTTTGATGAAGGGCTTGAAGAAGATATTATCATTGATGACGCTCTTGAAATGTCTGACTTGCCTTCGGATGAGCCGGCGGATATATCTATGGAAACAACCGATGAAGAACCATCGGATACATCCGTGGATACATCCTCGGATACATCCGCAGATTTATCTGAACCAGACATTACTTTCGATGAAGAACCCGTAGATTTATCCGAACCCTCTGATTCATTCCCGGAAGATATATCCCTGGACGAACCGGCTGAACCCGTTACAGCGAAAGCTGCTCCCGCGCCTGCTGCTCCGCCCGCTCCCGCTCCTGCCGCGAAAGCCGCGCCTGCGCCCGCGCCTGCAGCAGAAGACGCCGGAATTGCCGACATAGCTCCACCCGCGCCGAGCCTGCCCGCAAGCGGTGCCGCTTCTCCAAAAATTCCGGGGTTCCAGCTTCCTTCGGACTTAAAAAAAGAACTCAAAAATATTCTCAGTTATATGGATCAGCTTCTTGAGTCCCTGCCCGAAGAAAAGATCGAAGAATTCGCGAAATCTGAATACTTTGATTCCTACAAGAAACTCTTTAAGGAATTGGGGCTGGTATAAACTCGGGATACGCGCAAGAACTTGCGGGTAAACTTCACTCGCGTTATAACCCGCAAGCGGAAGCCGAACGCTATATTGATTCTCTTAACTTCAATAGTAACGTAGAATGTTTTATTTTGGTTGAACCCGGCTTCGGCTATCTTGCAGACGCCCTGCGAAAAAAATTTAGTAACAGCAAAATTATAGTTCTTCATGTTGAGGATTGTTTTCCGCCGGCAAACGTCCCTTCGATATGCGGCACGGAAATTTCCAGGGTACAGGATTTTCTTGAAAAGGAAGTTCCCGAGACAGACGCGGCTAACATAAAAATAATCGAATGGCGTCCTTCTTTGAACCATTACAGGCAAGCCTATGTAAGCCTTTTTTCTTTTGCCGTCGATTTTATAAAACGCATGGACGCGGGAAAAAGAACAACCGCCGCTTTCGGGAAAAAATGGGTCGGTAATTTTTTCAGAAACCTCAGAAATACGCGAAAAATTCTTTTATACAAATCGATGGATATGCCCGTAATCATCACAGGTTCAGGTCCCGGACTTGAAAAAGCGATACCTTCAATACAAAAAGCGCAAAACGAATGTTTAATTATTGCCGCTTCATCTTCCGTAATGGCGCTCTCTTTTTACGGCATAAAAGCGGACATTGTAATAAGCACGGACGGCGGAAACTGGGCGTTACGGCACATCTATCCTCTTTTCAGAAAATCAAATACCGATACACAATATGGTGAAAATGCCGCACCTTTCGCAGTAAACCTGTGCGCGGCGCTCCCCTCACAGTGCGCGGATTTCCCCATGTTAATAATGAACGACGGAAGTTTCTGGCAAAGCGTTATCCTGCACGAGCTTTCTTTGCCGTCCGTTATCATTCCGCAAAAAGGAACAGTTACAGCCTGCGCCGTGGAACTGGCGCTTGCCTTAACAAGCGGAAACATATATCTTGCGGGCATGGATCTTTCCGTCAAAGACATGAGAAGCCACGCGCGGCCTTACGCTTTCGATCACTTGCTTTTTGACAGCGCAAGCAGGTTTACGCCCGTTTACTCTCAAAGTTTTATTCGATCGAGTCAAATACATGAAGGCGGAAGCCTTGATATTTACGCCGCGTGGTTTAAGAAACAATTAGCCTCATGGCCCAAACGTATCTTTTCCATGGGGGGCAGTAATGAGTTATTTGAAAACGCAATATGCGAAGGAAAGACAAATAAAAAAAACATTTCAAATTATTTTAAGACACAGAGCGTAAAAGACGATTCCGCGAAATTCCTCGAAAGAAGCGTTAAAGCCCTTATTGCCGCATTGAAAAATAACGAATACGCGGCGAACCTAAAAACGGAACTTGCGCCCATGCTTTTCCCCGATGAAAAAGACGTAACGGAAAATCAATTGGAGAGCGCGATTAACGAGGCGGCTTATGGGTAACCGCTATACATTTTCCCAATCGCGCTCAGGCGAGATTGTTCCGTCTATTGTTACCGCGCTAGGAAACAGCCAGCCTCTCCATTCGTTAATCGATCCAAAACGCGAAGCGGAACGCCTTGTTTCAACCATACCGCAGGATACGGGCTTTGTGATCTTTTTAGGACTCGGCGGAGGTTTCGCCCCGCAAGCCGCGCTTGCCAACACCGACGCGCAAATTGTCGTCATAGATTTTGACAGGGACGGCATTCAAGAACTGTTATCCGCCAAAGATTATTCGCCGCTTGTAAACAACGGGCGTTTCACTCTTTTAACAGATTTTACGTTCGACGAAATAAAAAAATTTATCCTTTCGAATTACAATCCCGCCCTGTACGGCGGCATAAAAGTAATCCCGCTTAGGACAAGAACCGAACATGATTTTGAAAAATTCAACAAAACCGCCGACGTTATTCAGGAAGCGATAGAAGCCGCGTCGGCGGATTTCAGCGTCCAGGCGCACTTCGGGCTTCGCTGGTTTTCCAACATTATACGCAACATAAAAAACGCATCGTCCGCGGATCAAACCTTTTACGCGAAAAAAACAGATAAAGCGGCAATTGTGGCGGCGGGCCCTTCGCTGGACGGGCAAATAACCTCTCTTGCCGAATATAAATCGCAAGGCGTTTTCATTATCTGTTCCGATACAGCCATGCCCGTCCTTTTGCGTAACGGCATTGAGCCCGACGCGGTAGTCTCAATTGACTGCCAGCATATCAGCCACTACCATTTTTTAGGCTGTAACATACAAAACATCCCTCTTGTTCTGGATATAGCAAGCCCTCCCCTGCTCTCCCGTTTTTCAAACTTGCCCGTTTTTTTCTTGGGCGGCCATCCTCTGGCGCTGTACATCTCCCGTTACTGGCGCTCCTTGCCCCTGCTCGACACATCGGGCGGCAATGTAACCTATGCCTGCCTTTCCCTCGCCGAAAATCTCGGCGCGTCAGACATAACTCTCTTTGGCGCGGATTTTTCTTATGTCCGCTGTCAATCTTACGCCAGAGGAACGTACGTTTATCCTTACTTTGAAAGAAGACAAAACCGTTTTAATACTTTGGAATCGTTGTTCTCCTCTTTTTTATACCGCGCCCCTTTCCTTCCCCGCGAAAATGAGAATCAGATTTACAGAGAAACACAATCGCTTCGCTTTTACCGCCAAAGGCTGGAAGAAAAAGCGGCGGCGATGAGCGCGCGAATAAATGTTTTTCCCGGACAGGGCGCTCCGATTAATCTGAATAACAAAACAGCGCTTAACACAGGTAAAAAAAACTTAGTCCCGTCCGCCGAAGGAAACCTTCAAAAAAGCGGGGTTGAGTTTCTTGAACAGTACCGCAATGACATAGCTGCCCTGCCGGCAAGCGGGTTAAATGAAAAAGAAAGACAGGTTTTTACCACACTGCTTCCTGCCGCCGCGGCGATTAAACATCGAAATACGGGAGTTAAATTAACAACCGCAGAATTAATCGAAGAAACCAAACGTTATTGTATCGGGCAGATTGAAAAGATAGTTGTCAGCCGCCCCTAGCTATACTACTATTCCCGACAAGTCAGAATTCTTGTCTACGTTAAAATCGTCCAGGCTCTCAACTTCCTCAGTTTCAACAGGTTTTGTTTTTTCTTTTTTTTCATCTTTTTTATTATCATTTTTATCTTCTTTTTTTTCTATCTTTTTAACTTCTTTTGAGCGCGGAATATTATATTTCTTTTCTATAAAGAGCGTCATGTGATTTATAAACTCTCTAAACTCTCTTTCATTCATCCTTTCTATTTTTTCTTTTTCTTCTTCTCCCCTTCCCTTTACCGTAAAACTAAACTCAAAGTTATCTTTTGAATCGCGATCTTTCTCTATTACATCTCTGCTATATACGGTTATTTCCGTGAATTCGCTTCCATCCTCTTTGTATTCCAATAACCTCACGTTATAATTATGCTTTATAATTACGGCTATTTCCTCAAATATTCTTTCACTCATTTGTTTTTCCTATCTAACAATAAATATACTACATTATCCGCCAAAAGCCATAGCCGCGTAGCCGACAAAAGAATCGGGAACCGCGCTTTCATCCATGTCCGCGCTGGTAGCGTACTCCAAAAGCTTCGCTCCGCCCAGACCCGCTTCTTTCGCGAAACCCATCGCGCCTAAAACCGCGCCGGAAGAACAGGCGGAAAAATCGCCCGCGGCGCGAAGAAGGACATCGCCCGGGTTTCCAGATTCAACCGCCTTGATAAAGTTGGCGTCGTTTACTTCGCGCACCCAACGCAAGGCGGCGGCGCCTGAACCTCTCGGCGAAAAGCCGTAATTTACGCCGTAATGGGTTAAATCGGTAGAGGCAAGGACGTTTATTTTGCGCTTCAATTTAGCCGCCGTCTTCGCGATGGTAATTCCCGAGTCAAAAGACGAGGTTTCCGCAGGGAGGCGCATCCATACAAGTTGAGCCTTGGGGAAAAAGAAACGAACCATAGGCAGAAGCACCTCGACGGTGTTGTCGCGGAAGCAGTCCTCTTCGCCCGCCAGTTCCTTCCGTAAAACGGAACGCATTTCGGAATCAATCGGCATGGGGCCGAAAGGCGTCATTGCCGCGTCTTCCAGGGCGAATAGCACGGGGGAACCGGGCGGTAAATGGCCGCCAATGACGATAATTGCCTCAGCGGACCTGTCCAGAGATGAGACGGCAAGGGAAGCGAGCCGACCTGAGTAGTACCAGCCCGCGTGGGGGGCTACGGCGGCGGCGCAAGATCGATTTTGGCCGTCCGATATTGCCAAAAACCTCGATATTTGGGTAGAAACTTCCGACGGATCCCTCGGAAACCAGCCCGCGGGCAGTGAATATTCTCTTATTCTCATATATTTTCCTGTCTTACCGCCGATAATTATAGCAGGGAAAGTAAAAGCCGTATATAATATGGAAATGCAACAAAAAAACAAAGCAGGTGAGACTTCAATTATAGGCACTGTTGTTGCCGCGATATGTATTGTCATTTACCTTGTTTCGCTGGTTCAGGCGGCGGTAAGGTTATATTTAAGCATAGATCAGCAAAAAATCCAGGCCGATTACGATTTTCAATCTTTGGGAAATATCGTTTCTTCTTCGGGAGTGCGGGGGTTTATGAACGAGCCGTTTATCACATCGATAAACAACACCCTCGCGACAAGCAAAACAATTGAGGCGGTGATAGTTTTCGGCCCCAGCGTTGAATACGCTTTTGAGAAACAGAGGGGCAGCACCGTTACATGGATAAATAATACGCCCAGATTCCTTAACAAATTCGGCATTAACACTCAGGGTTTATACAGATCGTTTCCATTTGAAAATTCTTTTAATGTCAGCATTCAGGCCGCTTCAAGGATTTTTAATTATTCCGACATAGCGAAAATCCTGAAAGAAACTTTGATATTTATACTGATTGGATTTACCCTCGCCTTCTTCACCATGTTATTACAATTACTGTTAGGCAATACCGAAGAAGCCGAAGATAGCGGCGAATCATCAATTTTAAAACATGATTTTTCGCCTGTTGATATCCGCGTAAGCGAGCCTCTCAATGTCCGCGTTAACGAGCCTGTCAACGTGCATATTCATGAAACAAGCGCTCCGCCTGCCCGCGAACCTGTCAATGTGCATATCCACGAGGCGGCCCATACTCCCGCGCCCGTTCAAGTGACGCCCGCTGTCCATGAGCCTGTCAATGTGCATATTCACGGCGCCAATACGGCATCTCCCGTTCAAGCGCCGCTTCCCGCTCCCGAGCCTGTCCGCGCGCGCGCAAGCGAACCTTTAAGGTATTCGACCGAAGACGCATTAGGCGACGGCTCCGGTCCTAAAGGCCTTTATTCTCCCCGCAGTCATATCGGATGGGAAGAATATTTATTCGACAGATTAGATTCCGAACTGCACCGCTGCGCTTCAACGGAAAAAGATTTAACTCTTTTAATGCTTGAATTCAAGGACAATATTTCCAGTTATCAGTTTAAGGAAGCGGCGCAGGAAGCTGTTTCTTTGTTTACTTCAAGAGATTTGTTGTTTGAAAAAGGCGAACAGGGCATTACGGTTATAATGCCCGGCATCGATCTTGAAATCGGACTTAATAAAGCGCAGAAATTCCAGAACCGCATCAAGGAAAAACTTTTTTCCAAGAACAGCCCGGACGATTGTATTTACATAGGCCTTTCTTCACGCGCCGGACGCCTTTTGAACTCGGAAAGAATGTTACTCGAAACAAACGAAGCGCTTCAAAAAGCAAAAACAGACAGTGACACGTCAATTATAGCTTTTAAGAGCGATCTTGAGAAATACAGAAAGTTTATTGCGTCTCAAAATCCCGCGCATTCCTGAATAGTCTTTGCGCCGCCCACGGAGCGAGCGAATAACCGTAATCGAAACCTTCCACAAACGCTATACGGCTTCCTGATTCACCGGCGTTTGTTACGCGAATAGTTTTAATACTGCCGTTTCCCAATTCCAGCACAAGACTTCCCTCATAATACGAAGGATCATCCGTTATAAGAGAAACAAAATCGTCGCCTTCAAGGTTTAGAATTTCCCTTACATAGCTGTCTATACTCGCCTGATCGGGATTCGATAATTGAAACCCAGAGACAGTCCATGTCCTGTCCTTCTTGGAAAAAACCTGCGTTGACTGCTTGTTGTAAACGGAAAGACGCTGAACGCTGTCTACCGCTACTTTTCCGTCCTCGCTTTCGGGAACCAGTTTGAGGTTAAACCACGCGGCCGCCGAGCCTGTAAGATACGAGGCAAATAAATTTTCGCCCGACCGCACTTCGTTCTGACCGTATTTGCGAATGTAAATCTCCCGCCCCGTAACGTCCTCGCTTCCCAGCAGAAGATCCAAAAGCGTTGAATTTTCTCCATAGAAAGTTATCCGTATCGCGGAGTTTTCATTGATGCCAAGGCGCTCATGCGAAGACGCGCTTGTAGAGCGGACAGGCCACGTTTTTTTCGACGTAAGGATACCGATAAAATCTTCTATGCGAAGCTGGCGGGCGGGATACTCATTATCGCCGCGCAAAACAAACCACTTGTTGTTTTTTTTGATAATTTCCACAGGTTCCCCGTTTCCGCCGATAACAATTTTCGCTGTTCTTCCGGCAAGTTTTGAATCAAGCCAGACATAGGTCGCGTTTCTTTTTCCTGAAAATTCAGGATCAAAGATAAAGCTTGCAAGGTAAACTACAGCTAACGCCCCGATTATCGATAAAATGTAAGTCAGTCTTTTTTTGTATTCCATAAAATTCTCCTATACTGCCCCGGCTTCGCGCGAGCGCTTTTTGCGCCGTGACGCTAGAAACAAACCGCAGGCGATAACCAACAGCGGAATTATACCTACATTGATAACCTGAACAAATCGCATAGCCGCCGCCCGCCTGCCCGAATCGAAAATCTTATCCAATCGGCCTACATGTGGCTGTTTACTTCGTATCTTTATAATGTCGTCGTCGCTTACAAGCCAGTCCGCTACGCGAAGAAGGAAATCAAGGTTCTGCCTGGCGTTAGTCGCGCTGATTATATTAGTCGT
>Ga0268262_10002306_pt1 | contig 22304 bp, 22 predicted proteins | sample TergutNc150P3_FD_190354 | JGI IMG/M metagenome (GOLD analysis project Ga0268262, IMG submission 190354) | Nasutitermes corniger P3 segment gut microbial community from laboratory colony in Florida, USA - Nc150 P3 (SPAdes) (version 2) | ecosystem: Host-associated > Arthropoda: Insects >... | reverse complement strand
TGCATAGGCATTCATCAGGGTTTCTTTTCTGATAGCGCCTATAACCGCATAATCGGGAGCCTTCACGATGGCTGGGATATGTTCAAAATCCGCGCCGATAATTGTCGCTTCACCGTGTATGTGATGATCGCCGTGCCGTTTCAGGCTGTGATCCTGGAATTCGTTTGTTGTCTCATGGACAAAATTGGAAAAGTTCAACCCTATAGACGCACCCGCTTCAATGAGCCATTTTTCTGGTTTGCATATTTCGTTCTTCTCAAAAGAATTCACTGCTTTGCTTATAGCACAAAATCCAATAAATGCAAAGATGAATCACAAAATAAAAAGGTCACCCAAAAGGTCAACTTTTATATATATACATATCTATACATATGTAAGTAATTTCTGTATAATACTCCTATATATACGCTTATATATGCGTATATAAGGTGGACTCCCCATTGTGGATCTGGTCGTCGCGGGTTCAAACCCCGTCATCCACCCTAAAGACCTATGCTGATGCTTCATAATATCCGAGCAGATTCACACAGGTATTTCATTAATGCACTCCATTTTGAAATTTTAAACAAATGGAACTATTGTTCAAGCTGACAAGAGAGGCAATAAATTACTATAATTTATGCTACGTCTCCGCTCGGTTCTCCCAAATAACCTCTTGACAAGTATTGCATAATGTACTACATTTTAACAATGAAACTGGTCGGCATTGAATGGGACGATGATAAGAATGAAAAGAACAAGCGTGACCATGACGGCCTCGGCTTTGAAGATGCCCAGTTTGTTTTTGCTGATCCTGAAAGGCTTGAACGACAGGATCGAAGCGAAAAGAATACATCGGGTGAAGAAAGATGGCAAACTTTAGGTATGGTCGGGAAGGTTCTCTTTGTGGTCTATACGGAACGCGGAGAAAATAAGCGCATTATATCCGCGCGAATAGCGGAAAAACATGAGAGGAGGAGTTACAATGGGTATTACCAGATCGACGGTATGGGTTGGTCAAAAGCCACCTAAAGAAGTTATCAAACGTGTTAAAGAAATAGCAAAAAAACCCATTCACTACACAGAGGATTGCCCAGCTTCCACGCCGGAAGCCTTAAAAGAATTCGCGCACCTGGCGGCTGAACGCAACCGGCGCAAGAAGAAGAAGTCGATAACGATCCGCGTCGCTCCTGACATTTTGGAAAGTTACAAAACAATGGGCGAAGGGTATACCGGCATTATGGCCGATGTCCTGAAGTACGCCATCAACAATCCGACTGTTCTTACTAATGCCACAAAGTAATAAGCATGGTAGGAAAGGTTCTTTTTGTGGTCTATACGGAGCGCGGATAAAAACGACAGGAGAAGTTACAATGGGTATTATCAAATCGATGGTAAAGGTTGGACAAAAGCCCTCTAAAGAGGAAATGAAGCGGATACAGGCAGAACTCAAAGAAGCCGCAAAACATCCGATTATATACACTGATGACTGCCCAAAATCCACTCCGGAGGCATTGAAAGAATTTGCTATGCAGCGGGCAGAAATGAACCGCCAAAAACGAAGGACTTACGGAAGCTAAAAAGAGGGCTTCCCATAAGGAAAGCCCTCTTAAGATAAACGATCAAACTTTTGCTAGAACTTTATACCAATACCCATAGCAGGCTTTACTCCCCAGCTGACGGCAAATTCAGTTTCGGTTTTAGTCCGGGATGTATATGTACCGCTACCGGTTCCATCGTCAGCTATGTAACTTATCTGATGCCAGCGGAAAAAATCTACGCTCACATTGGTGCGGCTGAAGATATAAATACTTTCGTTAAAGTGGTATTGGATACCCAGGGAGATTACCGGACCCAACTGAAAGTCTCTCCGTTTCGTCCAGAATCCGGCAGTGCTTTGGGTAATAGGATTCTGCGGATCATAACCAATTAGACTAGGCATCCATAAGTCATCACTGTAGTAATAAAAGTGGCAGCCGACCGTCATGGGTATCCTGAGAAGATTGTTGTTGTACAGATAAAACATCGGTCCTATGACGATATTGGATCCAAACATGGAAATATAATCCGATGATGGATTGGAAAAACCGGCTAATTTTGCTCCGTAAAAGAAGTCGGTATCCAGGTTTATGCCTACATATTTATTAATGTTGTAGGTCATGGATAAACCAATGGCGGTATTTGCTGTCACCGTTTTATCTTCCATGGTATAATCCGGATTAAACCAGTAAAAACCCTGACCATGTTCAGCGTTAGTCCAATGGACGGGAAACCCGGCATAAATCTCCAAATCAAGTCTCTCAATTTTACGAATCTCTGGCGCTGACTCATTAACCTCAGCGAAGCAAAGACCAGCAGCCAGAATTAAAATCACAGGTAACACAACAAGTTTCTTCATAATTTTTCTCCTTAATGTTAATTCAGGAATATTTTCCTTTCCTGACAAGAACAATGTTCACAAGAACATTCATTCTTTAATTTTAGTAAACAGCCATGCGCCGAATTAGAGTTCGTCCGCGCGTTTCCTAAATCCGTCGATCAAACCTTGACTCGGGTTCGTCTTTCTTTTTTCAATGTTGGCAAATCCGTTAAGGCAATTTTTCATGCTCTTTCTGCCGGCAACGCTGGCTTTGTTCCTTTCAAGATCGGGAATTGTCAACTCCATACCGGGCTGAATTTTGTCTGGGTTTATTACAACACCCCTCGAAGCGAGCATAATGATGGGGTAATAAAAAGCATCATTATAGGCGTGGCTTGAAATGTTAGACAATGTATCGCCCGATTTTACTTTGTATGTGCCTGCCCCGGTAAGATCAAGTCCGGTGTTAGCGTCATACAAATCCCTGTACTGCTCATCCAAATTCTTCGAACCGGATTTGCAGGACACCGCCAGCATTATACAAATGAATAATGCTGTTAAAAAAATAACTTTCTTCATAGCAATCCTCCTGCTTAATAAAGTATGACTACAAGATATAAATTTTTTTTATTTTGTTATAAAATGATTCTTTATAACATGGGAGATTTTTTTGATTATTTCCGATAATAAAAATAAAAAACAACATTACTGAAATTACATTTAAAAAGAAGTGATCTTGTTGGCAATCGCGGTGATTAATTTGGTGAATATTTAACTTACAAACGAAAAAATCGGCGAAAACAGCTTGTTTCTTGTAATCATTATTCCATCTGTTTATACAGATCTATACAAATAGATGTTTTTTCTATATTATTATTCTTCATGCGCCCATAGCTCATCTGGATAGAGTAACGGACTTCGAATCCGTAGGTAGCCCGTTCGAACCGGGCTGGGCGCAATTTTAAGTTCTTATAGCAAAGAAATAAACAATCGGAAGAACCGGCGTTTAAATAACTAATTTTGCCGCTATTTCAAGTAGTTCGGCTTTATTGATTGGCTTGAGTATGTATTCAACCGCGCCAAGTTCTTTCGCTTTTGCCATGTCTTCCGGGTCTTCCGAAGTAGTGTATATCGCTATAGGCGTTTCGTGCAGTTTGCTGATGTCCCGTATCCTGATAAACGTGTCCCAACCGCCCATTTCAGGCATATTCAGGTCAAGCAGCACCAAATTGGGAACATACCCCTTGAAGAATAAATCCAGCGCAGCCTTGCCTGAATCGACTGTGGTAATATCATAATCATTTTCAAGGAATTTTCTTGTTAAAACAAGGACAGTTTCCTCATCATCAACCACAAGGATTTTTCTCTTCTCGTTGCCTGTTTCTACCTTAAAGCTGCTGTTGTTCTCGATGCTTATGTCGTCTGCAATCATTATCGCTGATTTTATTTCCTTCATCGCGTTGTTTATTATCTCGTTCATGCCGTTCATAGACTCATTGCTTATTTTTATAAAATCACTGGTCTGGCGGCTCAGGTTATCGCCTGTTTCAAGCATTTCATCCGCGCTTCCTTTTACAGTTACGCTGATTTCTTTCAGGCGGCTCATGGAATCAAGTATTTGTTTACCGCCTATTTCCTGTTCTTCCATCGCGTTACGGATATTTTCTTCATGTATTGAAACTGTTTTTACTTTCTCATCAATAACATTAAAGCGTGAAAGAACATCGTTGGAAGACGCGGTTATTCCGTCTATGGACGCTTTTATCTTTTTTAACATATTCGCGGTTGACTTTGACTGAGTACTTGACGATTCGGCAAGCTTTCGTATTTCACCGGCGACAACGGCAAACCCCTTCCCCACTTCCCCGGCGTGCGCCGCCTCAATAGCGGCGTTCATCGAAAGCAGATTTGTCTGGCCGGCTATATTTTCCATTACCGAGTTTATTTCCAAAAGCCCTTCGGATTGCCGCACTATTTCCTGAATTTTTTCCGCAACCGCCTGAACTCCGATTTTTCCGTTCTCGGAGGCTTCGGTCAATTCTTTAACATTTTCGCTGTTTTTTACAAGGGTGTTTGTTACTGAATGAATATTAGCTGTCATTTGCTCAACCGCGGAAGACGAAGTATTGATACTGTCAGACTGTTCATCTATCAGCTTGTTCATATTGACAATGTTGTCTTTTATCTTCGTAACCGCTTTATCCGCTTCGGCGGCGCTTTCTTCCTGCTTGTTCATCTTGCTTTTCATGCTGTCAAATCCGGTATTGGTCAGCCCGTCGATTTTATGTTTCATTGACCCAATAAGTTCTCTCATTTTTGTTACCATAACATTAAAGTCATTGGCAAGATCGCCTATTTCGTCATTTGTATTGACATCTGTTTTACGCGTCAAATCGCCTTTGGCGACAATTTTAATAACGCCGGCTACTTCAACGATTGGGTTTACAATAATACGCTTGCTGCCCCATGATGTTAACAGAATTGCTATAACTATAAGAGCCGCCGCGATTATAAGGATTATTTTTACCGCTATACCGCTGTTCTGTGAAATCGTTTTTTCTATAGCTGACATTTCCGTGCCGATAAATAAAATGCCAATAACGTCTTTGGTATTGGGTTGAAATAACGGATAATACGCGGCAAGGTAATTTTTACCCAGAATAACCGTGTTTCCTATATATTCTTTTCCCTCCCGGATGTTCGGATATGCCGCGCTTTTATTTCCAAGAAAGGTATCTACCGCGCGGTTTCCGGAATCGTCTTTAATGCTGGTGGTTATTCTGCGGAAATCACTTTGATCGCTGATAAAAATGGTCGCCAAAATATTCATCATTTCGGATGCCTTGTCAACAATCTCATAATTATGTGTTATCGAATTACCCTGCTGATCTACCAAATCGCCGTTCCGGAGACGCAAGTCGCCGTGCTCATCTTTTATCATTAATTTAAAAGACTCTATGTCGCCTTTGATTTTTTCTTTTCCCATCAGAACGGCAGTTTTCAGGCTGACGCTTTTCATGGTAAGAATACCGGTCAGTGACAGCACAATGACTGTCAAAAGTACAATAACGATAGTTATACTCGACATTTTTATGAGTATGCCTATTCTCATTCCTTCTTTCTTGTTCTTTTCAGCGTTCATATTTTGCCTTCCTTATAATACTCCAAAATATATGAAATATATTCAAAAACATCAATATACTATATAATAAATAGCCGAAAACCCCTTAAAGTTTATATATATTTCACATGAAATTGTATATTGTTTTATCTAAAAACTCAAGTGGTTAACTTTGCTTATCTGCCTCAATTACAAAAGCCAGAATTTTAGCCGCCGCTTCCCAGCACCAGGGCGGAATAAAATCGCCGGGTTTCGCGCTGGTGTCAAGCAGGACGGCAAGGGCTTCGTCCTCCACAATCTCAACCCCCGCGCCTTGAGCGACAGCTATAATTTGTTCGGCTTCCCTGCCCCTGCCCGAAGCCAAAAGCAAAGGGGCAAAATCCCCCTCTTTATACCCAATAGCGGACGCTATTTTCCTCTTCCCCACTCCCTTACTCCCTACTCCCTGTTTACACCGCCTCGTTTATTGTGCCAAATAAGTCATCACCGCAGTCCGCCTCGAAAGGGAACCTTTCAGTCTTTGTTTTTATGAAGATACGCTCGGGGGCAATTTCCAGTAACGCGGACAATTCGCGGACAAACGCTGCCTGCTTATCCGGCGTTATCTCAGGCCGCAGGTAGACTGACAGCCTGTTTGCCGGTTCAAATACAAAAAGCCGTTGTTTTTCAGTTCCGTTGTTTTTAATAATATCGCGTATCGCGATATCCAGCGCCATACATCCTGCGCGGCTTGCGGTTTTGCCGGTTTCAAGAAGTATTCGAAGCGAAACTTTAAATTCGCGGCCGCTGTCGCAAAAATCAAAAGGAAGCACAATCCAACGTTTTCCGTCTTTTCCGGGAAGCCTGTTGAGTATCGCAAGCAGGGGATCTTTTTCCGCCGCTTCTAGCGCTGTTTTTTCAAGGCTTCCGGCGCTTATAGCGGCGGTTTTTTGTGAAGAAATTTTCTCAGAGCCGTTGTCATCGTCATTTTTTCTTCGCCGCCCCCGCCTGTCACCCTGTTCTTTGTCATGCCGCGATTCGGGGTCTAACGCTTTCGCGTAGGCTTCCAAACCTTTGGGTTGTAGTTCCACCCCCTTGCCTTCCGCCGCGGACGCGGCAAGGGTAAAAGCTTCCCTGTTTTTTAAAACAGTTCCTGCCTCGGGCGGGTTGTCCCCTCGGGCTGTATCGGAAGACGGTGCATTAGGTATCATTGTAAAAACCTGTTGGCGGATATGTTTTAAAACTTCAGGTTTTAACGGCAATGAAAAAAACCGCGCAAAGGAAACAATCGAAGCGGAAAGTTTATCCGCCGGCAGGCCGACTGAACGCATTACCGCCTGCCACGGGGCGGGCGGCGGTGTTTTTGAAACCTCGCCTGCGGGTTGTTTCGCGGCATTCTGCGCCGCGTTTGTTTTTGAGGGGGCTTTTTGCACACCTTGTGCCGCTGTATCCGGCGCTTTATCAGAAACGCTTAAATACATTTTTTACTTGAATTCATCCTCATACGGACAAATATCATCTTCAGGAAGAGCGCAGTCATCGCAGCGTCCGGTTGAGGTATATTCACAATCTAATTCCGGTTTATCAGAACAAGAACAATTATTATTATTCAATATTTTCCCCTCCCTCCGGTTAATTATACCCTATTGCACAATAACTTGTCAAACACTTTTCAGGCGTCAGATATTCATTTCGGGTATGGCATATTCCGACGGTTAATACTAAACTGTATACATTGAAACGGATAATACTAAAACCCGGCGAGGAAGAACGCATCCTGCTAGGTCACCCCTGGGTTTATGATAACGAAATTGACAGCGTGCTTGAAGACAAGGAACCGCGAACCGCGTACCTTCGGTACGACGGTTCGGCGCGGCTTGTTCCCGGCGAATGCGCCGATGTCGAAAGCGGCCGAAAACAATATCTGGGCAGAGCTATAGTAAACCCCAACTCTAAAATCACCGCGCGTTTGTACAGCCCTTCCAAAGAGGGGATCGACAAGGGTTTTTTCAAGCGGCGTATCCGCGAAGCCGTCCTTAAGCGCCTGTTTTTCCGCGACCTTTCAACAGAGGCGGCGCGGCTGGTTTTTGCGGAAGCGGATTTCTTACCGGGGCTTATTATTGACTGTTTCGCGGGCTGGCCCCTGGCTGAAATTGAGGCCGCGGTTACACAGCGCCCCCTCACTTTTGAACTTTCCCGGCTTGCTCTTGGCCCACCGCGTTTTTGGCTTTCCGTACAGTTTCTTGTTTGGGGAATGGACTGCCGCAAAGAGATGATATGCGAAGCCCTGCGGGAAGTGGTAACAGCGTCCGGCAAGCCGGACGGCGCGTATCCCGCGGCGTTTATACCCGACGGCGCGTTTGCCGGCATTATAGAAAAATCCGCGGTTCATGTCCGTGAGCTGGAAGGGCTTCCTTTGCGCGAAGGAATACTGTGGGGAAATTTTCCCGAAGGAGGAATCGCCATTTTCGAGGGCGGCCTGCCTTTTATTGTTGATCTGCTGCATGGGCAAAAGACCGGTTTTTTTCTGGATCAAAGGGACAACCGCCTGCTTGCCGGAAGATACGCCGCCATGCTGCAAAAAGAGGCGGGGACAGAACCGCGTATCCTTGACGCCTGCTCGTATACCGGCGGCTTCGGCCTGCATGCCGCGTATCATGGGGGAAAGCTTATGATGCTGGATATGTCAGCTCCGGCGCTTGAGACAGCGCGAAAGAACGCCGCGCTTCAGGGCGTTGAGGATCGCATAACGGTAGTCGAAGCCAATGTTTTTGATGAATTGCGCGGCATGGTGCGCCGTAAAGAACAATTTGACATGGTAATACTCGATCCGCCGGCCTTCGCAAAGTCCCGCGGTTCTCTGGAAGAAGCCCTGCGCGGATACAAGGAAATAAATCTGCGCGCGATCAGGCTGGTCCGCCCCGGCGGGATCTTTGTAAGCTGTTCATGCAGCCAGGCCCTGGACGAGATCATTTTCAGGCAGATGATCGCCGAAGCCGCCGCTGACGCGGGACGCCGCCTTATACAGCTTGATTTCCGCTTCCAGGCGCAGGATCACCCGGTTCTTGCCGGTTATGATGAATCGTTGTACCTCAAGTGTGGGTTTTACCGAATTAGGAGTTAGGAATGAGGCTGCGCCTTCTTCTGGTATTGTTATGTTCCCCCTGCGTTCTTGCCCAAAGCAACGATCCGGTACAGCTGTCCGAATATCTCTGGCGGCAGGCGGCGGGCGGCGTGGTACTGGGGACGCCCTCGGCAAGGCCGCAGTCCGTGGTTGTAGCGCTGGACAGCGGAGTCGTAAAAGCCTACTCCGGATCGGGCGATCTCCTGTGGAGTTTTGCGGTACGCGGCAGGCTGTGCCCCTATATAACGCGATCACGCGAGGGCATCACGTTTATCTGCTCTACGGACGGCAGCCTTATAGCGGTTAACAGCGCCGGAAGGGAACTCTGGAGGGCAAACTCGGGCGGGGCGCTGTCCGGCCCCATAGTCGCGGGCTGGGACGGAAGGGTATTTGTCCCCGCCGGAAAAAAAATTTTATGCTACACCGCTTCCGGAACTCTCCTTTGGACAAACGTGCTGGAAAGCGGAATCAGCGCCGGTCCCCTCATCGAGCAAAACGGCTGCATTCTGCTGGCTTTGGAAAACAGTCAGCTTATTCGCATAACGCCTTTCGGCGTTGTCAGTTCCTGGAAACTCCCCTCTGTCCCCGCCGTTCTGGTTCCTCTGGATAATGACATCCTTGCCCTGTACAGCAACGGCAATATCCTTCGCGTAGATTCTTACTCTGAGGATTCCGCCCCCCTCCCCTTACCGGGTCTGACTGGCAGGCCCATGGCAGCGGCCGTAAAGGACGGCAGGGCCGCGGTTTTTCTTGCCAACGGGCAGATGCTGCTCCTTTCCGGCAGCGACGGAAAAGTCCTCTGGACCGCCGGCAGTTTTATCCAAGCCGGGGAAAAAGCGGAACTTATTTTCGACGAACGGGGAATCTACGCGTTATGCGACGGCGGAGCCGCGAGTTTTTCCGCGAACGGCAGGCTGCTTTGGCACGCAAACTTTGATAACGCGTCGGGCGTTCCGGCGTTCAGCGATGACGGGGTGCTGTACTCCTGCGGGAAGGACTGGGTTTTAAACGCGTGGAAGCTGGAAGACCGGACGCTGAATCAAAAATATAACTTATACGGCCCCGCGCCGCCTGCCTCTTACGGGACAGGGAATCCGCCGCCCTCTGTTTTTGTACGCGTCATAGGTCGTTTTCACGAGACATCGGTCAAAAGGGAACTTGATATTATTCAACAGGGCATTTCAACGGGCATGGTAGAGGCGAACGAACTTGACTGGACTGCCTATCTGATGGAAACGGCGGACGGCGGCTACTGGCCGAATACTTCACACATCCGAGAACCAAAGGCCATTATAACCCACCGGATATTGGCCCTGAAGCTTTTGTCCCGCATGGGATCAATCGAAACTATCCCCTGGCTTGTCTCATTTTTCAGGAGGGAAAACGAGCCTCTGGTTAGGATTGCCGCGGCGCAGGCTATCGGCGTCATCGGCATGGATCCCGAGGGCAAGGCGATACAGGAATTCACCTCTATTATCAGGACCGGCAGTTTGATCCATGACGAGCAATTACTCATAACAATCGCGTCCGTGACAGGCGCCCTTTGCCGTTTTTCCGGCCCTCCCCTGCATGACGCCGGCTTGCTGCTTTTGCATATGCTGAACACCCCCGGCCTGCCTCCCCTTGTGCGGCGGCAGGCCCAGAACGAAATGAATACCATGAAGTAATAAAGACTTCGCCTGCGAGAATTATTCATCTCTCCCTTGACACGTTTTTAATAATTTGCTAAATTGGCAGACAATACCGGGGCGCTGGATGGCGGGGCTTTCAAAACCTTGCCGTTTCCGGCTGAGATCGGGCGAATTGAAGCCCGGAACCCTTGAACCTGATCCGGATAATGCCGGCGGAGGAAAATATTGAAAAAAAAATCACTGAACATCAAAGACCGTTTACGCGGTCACGAGCGCGCATGGCAGCCGGTTGTTCCCCTTGTTGCGATTATCGCGCTATGGCAATTCTTAAGCACAAGCGGAATTATTCCAGGCTATATGCTCCCCAGCCCTATGCGGGTAATTACCGCCTTCGTCGCGGATTTTTCCCTGCTCATGTACCATCTTTGCTATACCCTTCTTGAAGCAATGGCCGGGCTGGCCCTGGCTGTGACCGCGGCCTTCGTACTGGCAATAAGTATGGACGCAAACCGCTTTATCAAGCAGTCGCTTAATCCGCTTTTATTGCTGACACAGACAATACCCACCATCGCCATCGCCCCGCTTCTGGTTCTGTGGATGGGCTACGGATCAGCCCCAAAAATCACTTTGGTGTTTATCTTCTGTTTCTTTCCCATGACCATAGGACTGTTGGGGGCGTTTGAGCGGGCGGACGCCGACGCGATTAGACTGCTGCAATCAATGGAAGCCTCGCGGCGGCAGATTTACCGGTACATCAAACTCCCCCAGGCTTTACCCGCTTTTTTTTCCGGTCTTAAGATCTCCGGTTCCTACTCAATAGTCGGGGCTGTCATTTCAGAATGGCTGGGCGGCAACGCGGGACTGGGGGTATACATGATCCGCGTCAGGCGTTCCTATTCGTTTGATAAAATGTTCGCGGTAATTTTCTTAACATCCGCATTGAGTATTGTGTTAATAAAATTAATAGAAATAATTGAAAAGGCCGCAATGCCGTGGAATAAAAACAGGGAGTAGGGAGTATGAAGAAGAGAATTTACTTATACGCGGTGATGATTACCGTTATAGTATTATTTGCCGCAGGATGCGGCGGCAGGAAAGTAAACCCGGGACATATCCGTGTGGTTCTGGACTGGACGCCGAATACAAACCACACGGGCCTGTTCGTCGCGCGGGAGAAAGGCTGGTTTGCCGAGGAAGGGCTGACTGTGGAAATAACGCAGCCTCCGGAAGAGGGCGCGCTGCTTATGGTGGGATCCGGCATCGCGCAATTCGGAGTTGACACTCAGGAAGTAGTGGGGCCTGGTATTGCGAAGGAACACGACGCCGTACCGGCGACAACGGTGGCGGCAATCATCAGCCACAATACCACCGGGATTTTATCACTGGCGAAACACAATATTAAAAGACCCCGCGATCTCATGGGAAAACGCTATGAATACTGGGAAACGCCTATGGTCACCGCCCTTATAAAAGAAATCGTTGAAAATGACGGCGGTAAATTCGAGGACGTGATCATGGTTCCCAATTACTCTACCGATCCCATAACAGCGCTGCAAACCGACATGGACGCAATCTGGATTTATTACGCGTGGGAAGGGCTTGAAGCCGAGGTGCTCGGCCTTGACACCAATTATATTGACCTAAGAGAGCTTGGCCCCCAATTTGATTTTTACACGATGATAATTACAGCTAACACAGATTGGCTGAATAAAAACCCCGAAACAGGCAGGAAATTCATGCGGGCTGTAAGCAGGGGTTATAATTTCGCCATCGAAAACCCGGCCGAGGCAGGGGAAATCCTCTTAAAATGCGCGCCGGAACTTGACCGAGAGCTGGTTATGCGAAGCCAGGAATATCTGGCTTCCCGCTACAGGCAGGACTCGCCGCGCTGGGGGGAAATCGATCCCGAACGCTGGGCCGCCTTTTACCGCTGGATGTACGAACGCGGCCTTTTGGAAAAAGACATAGGCGCGGGCGGGTTTACCAATGAGTTTTTACCAGAGTAAGGGAGTCGAAAACGCATTTTTCCTGCAAGGATATTACCAGAAATTACGACAACGCGCCTGTTGTTAAGGATATCAGCCTCTCTCTGCCTCAGGGGGGCTTTATATCTTTGCTGGGGCCTTCTGGCGTAGGCAAGACGACCCTTTTCAATGTGCTTGCCGGTCTTGATCCGCCGGACGAGGGGAAAGTTTTCCTTAATGATGAGGACATAACAGGCATTCCGGGCAGGGTTGGCTATATGCCGCAAAAAGACCTGCTGCTTGAACACAGAACCGTGATTGATAATGTTATACTTCCCCTTCTCATCCGAGGAGAAAAAAAGAAAATCGCCCGCGAAAAGACCTCTGTTTTCTTTCCGCAGTTCAGGCTTTCGGGCTGCGAGAAAAAATATCCGTGCCAGCTTTCGGGCGGAATGCGCCAGAGGGCGGCGCTGTTGAGAACCTGTCAGACAGGCAGCAAAACAATACTGCTTGACGAACCGTTCTCCGCCCTCGACGCCATAACCCGCGCTGAAATGCGGGCCTGGTACAGCGAGATCGCCCTGTCAATGGGGCTCTCGACATTCCTTATTACCCATGATGTAGAGGAAGCTCTTTTTCTTTCGGACACTGTATACATACTCAATGGCAAGCCCGGACAAATCACAAATGTTTTTGAAGTAAAACTTCCGCGCCCGAGAAACAGGGAATTTGCTGTCTCGCGGGAATTCGCAGAGCAGAAGAAAGAGATACTTGAGGCAATTAGCAATCCCGTGTTATCATTGTTTTAATGTTGTTTGATTTTCTTTTCGCCCTTAAACGGATAAAAGTATTCGCGCTCGTCGGTGAAAGCGGCACCGGAAAGAGCTTCCGCGCCAAGCTGGTGGCCCAGAAATACGGAATCGAACACATTATTGACGACGGGCTGTTAATAAAGGAAAACAAGATACTGGCAGGCCATTCGGCAAAAAAAGAAAAAACCTTCCTTGCCGCCGTAAAAGTGGCTTTGTTTGATGAAAAAGCCCACCGCGACGAGATTGCAAGAAAACTCCAGAGCGAGAAAATCAAGAAAATACTGGTTCTGGGAACCTCCGACAAAATGGTCAACAAGATCGCGGCCAGGCTGCAAATGCCCGCCCCAAAAAAAATTATTAAAATTGAGGATATAGCCAGCCAGGAAGAGATTGACAAGGCAATAAGGACGCGTCGTATAGAAGGCAAGCATGTAATACCCGTGCCGTCCATCGAGATTAAGCGCAGCTATCCCGGCATTTTCCACGACGCTATACGGATATTCAAAAAGAAAATAACCCCGGCGGGCATAGGCCCGACCCCCAGCGTTCACGAGAAATCCGTTGTACGGCCTGAATACTCAAAGCGGGGCAAGGTAATTATTTCCGAATCCGCGTTAAGCCAGATGGTCATACACTGTGTTGATGAATACAACCAGAACATCAGGATAAAAAAAATAATCGTACACGACAATGAAATGGGCTACAGCTTCGCGATCACCATTGACGTGCCTTACGACATACAGCTTGGAGGCAATATGCATGAGCTTCAGAATTATGTTATAGATAATATTGAGCGGTACACGGGAATACTTATTGAGGAAGTTAATATTATTATAGATAAAATTATACAATAAAAGGACGCATATGAGTGACATAAAGGTAACTTTGGGGGCGGATAAAACGTTTGATTGTCCGTTCGGCGTAATCGCAGACACGCTTCTGCCCCATTTCGGCATTGCGGAAAACACCATCATCGCGCTGAGGGTGAACAATGAAATCCGCCCCTTAAAAACCAGGCTGGAGGTTAATTCCATACTGGAACCGGTGCTTATGGATTCGCCTGAGGGGGCGATGATCTACCGCCGTTCCCTTTCCTTTATTCTTGCCATCGCGGCCCGGAATCTTTTCCCAGACAGGCGCCTCTATGTCGGCCATTCGCTGGGTAACAGCTATTACTACACATTTGATTCGGGCGACGCCCCCTCTGAAAAAGAGATCTCCGCCCTTCAGGAAAAAATGGAAACCCTGGTAAAGGAAGACCTTCCAATCACATTCAAGTACCTGGCCTATGAGGAAGCCCTTGAGGTTTTCAGGAAAAACAACCAGACGGATACCGCCCTGCTTTTGGATCAGCGCAGCACCTCGCGGATAAAGGTAAACGAATGTAAAAACAACATTGACATTTACATTGAAGCGCTGGCGCCGCGCACCGGCCTGCTTTCATCTTTCGAACTGCAGTCCTACCAGGAAGGCTTTCTGCTCCGCTTCCCCACCGCCGGCAAAGGCAGGATCATCGGCCCCTTTACCGATGACCCCAAGATTTTCAACGTTTTCAACGAGTATAAGAAATGGGGCCGTGTAGTCGGAGTGCGGGTAGTGGGCGATCTGAATTCCCTTGTCGCAAAAAGGAATATCCGCGACTACATAAGAATCGCCGAGGCGCACCAGGCGAAGAAAATGTCTGATATAGCGGAACATATATGCGAAAGGAAAGAAACTGTAAAAACTGTCCTTCTCGCGGGGCCTTCAAGTTCCGGCAAAACCACAAGCGCCAAAAAACTTTCCATCGAACTTTTGGTGTTGGGGATAAAACCTATCGCCATCAGCCTTGACAATTATTATGTGGGAACGGACAGGACGCCGAAAGACGAGAAAGGAGAGCCGGACTACGAATGTCTTGAGGCGATGGACATCCCCCTGTTAAACGAGCATCTTCTGGCGCTGTACAGGGGCGAGGAAGTGACCATGCCCGTTTACGATTTTAAGACCGGATCCCGCTTCGACCATGGGGGCAAGAAAATCCGCATGGACGAAAACCGGCGCACGGTGCTTATTGTCGAGGGTATTCACGCCCTAAACGACAAACTTACGCCTGACATTCCGCGCGACACCAAGTTTAAGGTTTATGTTTCCGCCCTTACCCAGTTGAATCTGGACGACCACAACCGCATTCCCACAAGCGACAACCGGCTGCTGCGCCGCATGGTGCGCGATAACCAGTTCAGGGGCAAAGACGCGGCGGGGACGATAAAAATGTGGCCTAACGTGCAGGCCGGCGAGCGAAAACACATATTCCCGTACCAGAACACCGCCGACGCGGCGTTTAACTCCGCGCTTGATTACGAGCTTTCCGTGCTTAAATACTACGCCGATCCACTATTGCGGGCGGTGAAACCCGGCCAGCGCGAATACGCCGAAGCCTCGCGCCTCTATTCATTCCTTGAAAACTTCGCCCCCATACCGCCGCAGCTGGTGCCGGGAACCAGCATATTGAGGGAGTTTATCGGGGACAGCGAGTTTAAGTATTAGAGGTTATCTTCCTGTCGTCCATTTCTTTGGTTTCGGCGATAAACATTTCCTTGCGGTGTTCTTTCTCGCGCCTTTCTTTCAGGTTTTCCATTACTTTAAGTTCGCGGGAAGCTTCGATGTAGAGATTGCGTTTTTCTTCAACTACAAGTTCTGCGCTGGCGGCTTCTTCCATAAGACGATCCGCTTCCTGTTCCAGACGGTTTATATAGGCGTCCCAGGCGTGCATTGAAAGAGAACCACCATAGCCTGCGCTGCCGGCGGCGCTGTCATCGCCCGAGTTGAGTCCGGCAAAGCGTTCCATGACTGCATTGCTGCGGGTTGCGGCGTTTTTCTTGATTTCATTTTCAATACCGGCAAGAACGCCGATGGCGCGGCCAAGTTCGACTCTGGCTTCATGCTCATTGTGCTGGCGCAATTTTAATACTTTTTCAAGACCGAACTTAAAACGTTTCACAGATCGGAATCGCCTTCGGAATTAACGCGGCTCGCGAAAAGGGACGCGACGCTGTTGTTCTGCCAATTCATTGCCGCCTCACTGCTGCCGCCTACAGGGATTTTATCTTTGGATTTTGCTCCATCGAATTTTATCGCTACCTGACCGGACAATTCCTCACGGGGGATGGCAATTCCGGAAACAGCTTCCATTTCGGAATATGTATCTTCAAGCGAAGAACGATCCGTGACTTCCTGTATTAAAAATTCCTCGATAGGCTGGTGCTTGGCAATAGCCTCGTCAATGGCGGGATTGGAACCGGCGCGGTACGCGCCCACGTTAATCATATCCTCGGCCTCGGCGTATACGGCCATGCTCCGGCGTATCGCGCCCGCCGCCTTGTTTACTGAGGGCCCCGACACAACGGGGGCAAGGCGGGAAACGCTTTGCAGTATGTCAATCGCCGGATAATGGTAGGCCTGGGCAAGTTTCCTGGAGAGTGTGATATGCCCGTCAAGAATACCGCGCACCGTGTCCGACACAGGCTCGTCCATATCATCCGCGTCAACAAGGATCGTGTAAAAACCGGTTATGCTGCCCGTGTCCGAAGTGCCCGACCTTTCCAGCAGCTTGGGCATGGAATCAAACATGCTTGGCGTATAACCCCTGGTGGCGGAAGGCTCGCCGGAGGCAAGGCCTATCTCTCTTATGGCGCGTGCAAAACGGGTCACAGAGTCAAAAAGCAGCATGACGTCAAGGCCCTGGTCGCGGAAGAACTCGGCTATGGCCGTAGCCACAAAAGCCCCGCGCAGCCTGGCGAGGGGCGGCGAGTTCGAGGGTGTAACCACAACAACGCTGCGGGCAAGCCCTTCGGGGCCAAGGTCGTTTTCTATAAAATCATTTACCTCGCGGCCGCGCTCGCCTATCAGAGCGACCACGTTTACGTCGGCGCTGGTGTTACGCGCTATCATGCCAAGCAGGGTCGATTTTCCCACGCCTGAACCGGCGAATATGCCCAGACGCTGGCCTTTACCTACGGCTAAAAGCCCGTCAATGGCCCTCACGCCTGTAACAATGCGATCTGTAATCCGTCTGCGTTTAAGGGGGTCGGGAGGGCTTGCCAGCGCCGGGTACATTACCTGTGATCCAATCTCACCCTTGTCGTCTATAGGCTGGCCCATAGCGTTCAGCACACGGCCAAGAAGTTTCTTTGACACCGGGACTTCAAGGCGGCTGCCCTGGGCAATGACAAGGTTGCCCACTTCCAGCCCGTCGGTTTCCTCGAAAACCATCAATTGTACGATTTCGTTTCTTAGCCCGACAACCTCGGCGAAAACCGTCCCTTTGCCTTTGGGGACTTCAATTTTGCATATTTCGCCGATAATAGCCTGCGGGCCTTTGCTTTCAACAAGGAGGCCCTGGACTTTGCAGATTCTGCCTGTGCATTTAATCGTGTCGACGCGTTCGGTTGTCTCAAAGTATTTCTCGAATATCGAGGTTTCGGTTTCCATAAACTGTACGGTTCCCCCTCCCGGATTTATGTTATGTATCCGCTTTTACCGAAGACCTCGGAGCCAGACTTTTTGGTTTTGATTTTATCGGGGATACTTCCAATATTTTGGATTCAAGCTCGGTAAGCTGGCTGGATATGCGGGCGTCTATTTCGCCGAAATCAGTTTCAATAACGCATCCGCCCAAATCCACGGAAGAATCCTCCGCCACCTGTATTGATTTTACCCCTTCCAGCGCTTTGATAAATTCTTTTGTATGTTCGGTGGTCAGCTTTACATCCTCAATATTTACGCGGATGATTATATTGCCCCGGTCTTTAACTTTCTTTAAAGCCTCAATCACGTTGGAAACGACTACCTCGCGCTGGCTTTCGGAAATTACCTTGACAACTTTTCTGACCATGAGAAGCACAAGTCTGATCACTTCTTCTTCGGTCTGGACAAGGATTTCACCGCGTTTGTCCTGCGCCCTTTCAAGGACGGTATGGGTACGCTCTATCAGGCGGTCAACCTCGGCCTTGCCCTCGGCATAGCCATCGTTTCTGCCGTCTTCTCTGGCCTGATTAAGCGCGGCGTTTTTTTCTTCGTCAAGCGTCGCGCGCGTTTCTGTTTCAATTTTCTCGGCAAGCTGCGTCGCGTCGCCGACTATTTTTTTCGCGTCTTCTCTTGCCTGGGCAAGAACGGTTTCCGCTTCCGCGGTTTTTTCCTGCTTTTCCTTTGAAGCCGCCATTTCCGCCATTTGCACAATCTCATTGGCTTCGGCCTGGGCGGCCTCAATCATCGCCTGCCGTTCTATATCCCACTCTATTTTGAACGCTTCGGCTTCATGGCGCAGATCATCGGCGGTCGGCCCCGTGTATTCTTCCACGGCCTGGACTTGTTCAGCCTCTTCCTCATTGGAGACAGGTTCATTATGCGCAGACCCAAAGTCCGTAGGAGCGCTGATTACAACTCTCTCATTAATAAGAACAAGCTCGTCCGGACTGTATACTGCCTTGGCCATTCCCTATCCTCTGTTTTACAACGGTTAAACAACCATCTCGTCTTCACCCGAGCGCGCGATAACAATTTCGCCGACGTCTTCAAGGTGGCGGATAATCGAAACAATCTTCTGCTGCGCTTCCTCAACGTCCTTCAAGCGTACCGGGCCCATGTATTCCATGTCTTCCTTAAGCATGGTAGCCGCGCGCTTGGACATATTCTTGAATATCTTGTCCTGTACTTCGGTATCCACGCTCTTGAGGGCTTTGGCAAGTTCCTGCGAGTCCACTTCCCGCATAACCTTCTGGATTGACCGGTCGTCCAGCATAACGATATCTTCGAACACGAACATCCTTTTCTTGATCTCTTCCGCAAGTTCCGGATCCTCGTCTTCCAGGGCCTCAATGATCTGCTTCTCTGAGGCGCGGTCAACAAGGTTGAGGATTTCGACTATGCTTTCAACGCCGCCCGCCGTGGTGTAATCCTCGCTGGAGAGGGTTGAAAGTTTCTTTTCAAGCACCCGCTCAACCTCGCGCAGGACTTCCGGGCTGGTGCGGTCCATCGTGGCAATGCGGCGGGCTACGTCGCTTTGCACGTCATGGTTCAGGTTCTGCAAAATAATCGAAGCCTTATTGGGCTCAAGATACGCCAAAATAAGAGCTATGGTCTGGGGATGTTCCTGCTGGATAAAGTTTAAAAGGTGGGTTGGATCGGTGCGCCGGATAAAGTCGAAAGGCCGCACCTGGAGGCTTGATGTCAGACGGTTAATGATGTCGATGGCCTTCTGGCTTCCCAGCGATTTTTCCAGCAGTTCCCTGGCGTAGTCGATGCCGCCCGTGGAGATAAACTGGTTCGCCATCATGAGTTCCTGGAACTCATGCAGGATTGTGTCCTTCTGCTCGGAGTCTATCGTCTCAAGACGGGCTATCTCAAAGGTGAGGGTTTCAATCTCGTCTTCCCGCAGGTATTTGAAAATCTCCGCGGAAAGTTCCGATCCTATGGTAACGAGGAAGATTGCGGATTTTTGACGTCCGGTAAACTCCTTCCCGCCCTTTTTCTTCTTGGCGCCGCCCGCCGGCGCTGCGCCGTCTGCTGTTGCTGCTGCCGCTGCGCTTGATTTTGCCATTATCTGCCCCTCCCAGAATATATCTGAACATGAATTATCTTCATGCTATTCCTCCAAAAGCCAGGTCCGGATCAGCTTGGCGCAGTCTTCCGGATGCTCTTTTGCCAGGTTGGTCACCGATTCCATAAGCTCCATACGCGAGCGTTCTTCCACAGAAATGGAAACTTCCATACCCTCCTGCTCGGCCCTCATCATCTCGCTCTCGCGCAGAGCCTGTTCGCGCATCTGGCGATCCTTCTCGGCCTGCCGTTTGCGGCGCTCGATTTCGCGGGTAATCGCTCTGAAAATTATAAATCCAAGCAGTAATATTGTCAAACCCGCAATGAAAATTACTACCGTTGTCTGCACCTGTTTCTTTCTGAAATACGCGGCGTCTTCTTCGGTGAACTCTTTATTGCGGTCAAAGGGAATATTCCGTACCGTCACTATATCGCTTCTCGTTGGATTGTAGCCAATAGCGCCCTGTACCAGCAAAACGGCGTCAAAAAGTTCTTTATCAGGAAGGGGAGTATATATCCGTTCAATGGAACCGTCCGATGTAAGGACAGGTTTTCTCTTTTCGTCATATTTCCATTTCCATGTGCCGTCTATATTAACCGCCACCGTTACGCGGTCAATCTGCGGACTTCGTTCTTCCTGAATTGATCTTTTATTAATCGCTTCATTTTCGACTTTGGTCTGTTGGATCATCTTGCCGTAGAGGTTGGACAGATCCTTAAAAGACGGGGGGGTCTGGCCTTCCACGCCGGCGGGGCCTTCGGGGTTAAAGCCCGTCCCTTCCCATTTTGTTTCGGACGTACTGCTGCTAAGGGTGACAGACTTGAATATTTCCGAATCGTCATAGGCAAGGCCCGGAGTCCGCGGCCTTAAGACAAACGGAAAATGTTCTTCGGTATCAACCTGTTTTTTGGACATATCCATATCAATTTTTATATTCACGTCGCGGACGCGGTCCGCGGTAAAAGTGGACTGCAGACTTCTTAAAATGTCGGCGCGGTATTTGGCTTCAAGCTGCTGTATCTGCTTTTGTTCCCTTTCAATAAGGTTCAAACGATCAAGCGCGGCCATGCCTGAAAAGTCGTTTAACACGTTGCCGTTGTAGTCGGTGATAACGATATTTTCGTCTTTAAGCCCCTCAACGGCCAATCTAAGCAGCTTCTGTATGCCCTCAACTTTTTTGCGGTTGGTTGTAATGTCGCTCCCCGGCTTGGGGGTTATGATTACGCTCGCCGATACCGGGTTCTGGTCGGGAGCGAACAGCGTCCTCTCCGGGACTACAATTGTAACATTGGCGTTGTCAACATCGCTAAGGGCTTTGATGTGGTCGGTTATCATCTTGGTCTGGGCGCGGCGGAAATTCACGTTACGCTCAAAATCAGTCGTGGTCCAGCGTTCCGTGTCAAAAATAGCCCAGGGGTCAGTGCCTCTGGGGACAAGGTCTTCGCTGATCAGTATCGTCCTTATGCGCCGCGCGGTGTTATCATCTGGCACCTGGACAATTCCGGAAGTGACAAGTGTTTTTACATTTTCCTGATCAATCCTGCGCACAATATTGTCAAGCGCCGCAGGATCTGTTATAGGCGTTGTAAAAACCGGCACAAAGCTGGGCCTGGAGGAAACGCCGAACATGGCGACTATGCCGGCGATAATAAGAACTGCAATTCCGATAAGGAGCATCCGCTGGAACATTGTCCATTTGCCCCAAAGGTTTTTAATATGTCCCAAGATTTTCTTAAAAAAGTCTCCCATTAATTTTCCCCTCCCCCTTTAATTGTTACCTGGCGTTTATCAGGTCTCTCCAGCCCTGTACCATGCGGCTAAGAATGTTTCTTGTCGCGTTCAATGACATACTTGCCTTTGCCTGGGCTATGGTAAGATCGTGTATATCCACCGCGTCCGGATTGACAATCGCCTCCTGCCCCAGGGCGGAAGCGTACTGCTGTTGTCCGGAAACCTTGTCCAGGGCCTGAAGCATGGCGTGTTCAAAAGTGCCCGAGCGTGTAACGCCTTCCGCGCCGATCTTTTTTTCCAGCGCGATGATATTCTTCCCGCTGCCCGCGTAGGGGCTGTTAATCGGCCCCATGTGTTTCGGGTGCGTCTGCAACATGGAAATGCTGTCTATCATCTATAACTCCTTATCTGCCGCCAATGCTCAGCGCCCGCTGGAACATCGCTTTTGTGCCTTCGATTACCGCCGCATTCGCCTCGTAGGAACGCGAAGCGGAGATCATGTCCACCATTTCGGTGACTATGTCCACGTTTGACAACTCTACATACCCTGCCCTGTCTCCTGATTTTATGGCGTCCGGGTGCGTCGGATCATATCTCAGGGGATTCGGCTTCGACGAATCCTTCTGAATCTCAACAACGCGCACCCCGCGTCCTATGCCGTTGTCCATGGTTTTGGGAAGAAACGGCGAGCGCCAGTACGGGCCTTCCACACGGGGACGCATAATAACGCGGCTTCTGCGGAATGGGCCGCCTTCGGTTGTCCGCGTGGTGTTCACGTTTGCCATATTGTCCGAAATAACATCCATCCGTACCCTGTCGGCTGTCATCCCTGATGCCGAAGTATTTATCGAACTAAATAATCCCATATATTTTACTCCTAATTCCTAAGTACCTGGTTAACCTGGTCGAATTCAAATTCGACAGCCTTGGCATACATCGTATACGACATCTGGTTTTCCAGAGAAAGCATAGCTTCTTTTTCGGGGTCAACGTTGTTGCCGTTGTTGTTGTATTGGCTGGTATA
>Ga0268262_10002305_pt1 | contig 22304 bp, 20 predicted proteins | sample TergutNc150P3_FD_190354 | JGI IMG/M metagenome (GOLD analysis project Ga0268262, IMG submission 190354) | Nasutitermes corniger P3 segment gut microbial community from laboratory colony in Florida, USA - Nc150 P3 (SPAdes) (version 2) | ecosystem: Host-associated > Arthropoda: Insects >... | reverse complement strand
CGCAAGCCCCTTGGCGGCGAGCGTGGTGCAGATTGCTGCGGTAAGGGTAGTTTTGCCGTGGTCAACGTGGCCAATGGTTCCGATGTTGCAGTGCGGCTTGGTTCGCTCAAATTTCTCTTTTGCCATAACTCATCTCCAAACAAATATACTACTGTCCAGTTCGTTTTGGCAAAACGAGCCGGACTTTTAATTTCTTAAAGCCCAGAACGGGATTTGAACCCGTGACCTCTTCCTTACCAAGGAAGTGCTCTACCCCTGAGCTACCTGGGCGGATCTGCCATTCTTGCGAGTGGCAAAGTGGGTGGAAGTGGGTTCGAACCACTGTAGGCGTAAGCCAACGGATTTACAGTCCGTCCCCTTTAGCCACTCGGGCATCCACCCAATAGCCTTTTAGCTCTCAGCCGAAGATAGGAGTCGAACCTACGACCGGCTGATTACAAATCAGCTGCTCTACCAGCTGAGCTACTTCGGCAGCTTTTTCTCCAAAATGCGCGGGGTCGTGCATATTGGAAGGTAAAAGATAGAAATTTTTTAGCCTTTTGTCAAGGGGTTACGCAGAAAAACCTGCGTTAGAACATTTGTTCAGGCGTTATTTGTATCCGTTGTTTCAACGGCGGCAGGTGCAGTTATACCTAATTATGGCTTAAATTACAATCACCGCCGTTAGCTTTTCCTTGTAAGCGGCTCTTTATTGCCGTACTTTATTGCCGCCGTTAGCTTCTCTTCGTAAACGGTTCGCTTCGCTCATTACTAAACGCCCCCTTGAATTATGCTTTCTAACGAAATCATAATTCCTCCCCCCGTTTTTCCTCCCGCAGGGCTAACGGGGGAATGCTTTAATTGTTTACTCAGAGAACTAACGGCGTCTATCTTGGTTGAATTGCCCAACACCATAAACCCTCCGTATGTTTTTTGGAATTAAAGTTTCAAAAAGCGGGTAACTATAAATATTTTGTTTTCGTCCATTCCCCTCGCTCGCATTTCTTCTTCCAATTTTTTGATTTTCCGAGCCTTCAAGATGTCGTCTATCTTGAATAGAATCAGGCATACAAAAAGACCTAGGAATGGAGCGGAACAATAAAACATTTTCTTTACCTCTACTAATAAATATACATTTTTTCGCGAGGTGGCTTGTTTTTTTTGAATATGCCGCCGTTAGTTTTTTTTGCGAGCGATTGAGCGAAGCGAACAGCGAGAAAAAAGAACTAACGGCGGCAGGTGCAGTTATACATAATTATGGCTTAAATTGTTTCACGTGGAACATTCCTTGCCTTATGCTCACCGCCGTTATGGCGGCGTAATTTTTGTAAATACTGGTAAAAATTCCAATTATTTTACTATATTTATAAAAATAGAAGATTTTTGAATTTTTTTTGCCTCGACAAGCGTCTAAGGATATATAGACTCAAAGCGAGGTAATTTTATGGAGCAAATTGTGGAACTGCTGATGGCAAATTCGGATAACGTGCGTATGCTGGTGATACTGGCGGTAGGTCTTTGTGGGTACGTCAAGTTCAATATATCTTTTGAGAAAAGGTTTTACGCCTTGGACAGGAGGATAGACGCCTTAGACAAGAAGATAGACGATAAGTTCGGCTTCTTGGATAAGAAAATTGACGGCGTTGAGGCGTCCCTCTTAAAAGCTATAGACGAAAAGATAATTGCCTTTCACGGCCAGCTCAAAGCCAACGACTTCGCTCATTTGAACAACACAATCGAAGCCCTCACCTTCACGCTAGAGAAAAACGACTTTCTCAAAAGAGAAGACAAAAAGTATATTGATTCCAGACTGGATAGGTAAAACTGCTATGGCTTATGTTTCACGTGGAACATTCTAAGCCGTAGTTAGTTTCCCTCGCAAACAATTGAGCGAAGCGAACCGTTTGTGAGGGAAAGCTAACGAAGGCTAAAGTTGCAAAGAGCGATAATTGTTTCACGTGGAACATTCCAAAATTTTCTACATTAACCAAAACAAAAGGATTTCTCTGAATAAAGCCTCTCTCATAATAGCCGCCGGTTTGCTCTTGAGCAGGGTCTTAGGTGTTTTGCGGGAAATGCTCCTTGCAAAGATAGCAGGGGTAAATGAACAGAAAAACGCTTTGGATTTGGCGTTTATGATTCCCGACATTTTGAACCACCTCATAGGCACTGGGTTTTTATCCATAATTTTCATATCATTGTTTACAACGCATTTGCTAAAACAAGACGAGGATGAAGGGTGGCGTTCTTTCAGCAACATCTTCAATGTTTTGGGTTCGCTGTTTTTGGTTTTGGCGGTCCCGGCGTTTGTGTTTATGCGCGAGCTGATTTTGCTCCTGACAGCCGCGCCACCGAGCGAGGAAATTTTGCTGATGGCAACTCACTTTGGCAGAATAATTTTGCCCGCCCAGTTGTTCTTTTTTGCGGGGAGTTTTTTAATCGCTGCGCAACAGGCAAAGAAGCAATTTTTTATACCATCGATGACGGGCATAATCTACAACGCAAGCATTGTGTTCTTTGGGTGGGCTTTTAGGGAAAACGGGGTGATAGGTTTTGCTTACGGTGTTCCCATAGGTGCGTTTGTGGGGTTCTTTGTTTTGCAAATACTTGGCTCTTACAGGAGCAGGATAAAATACTTCTTTGTGTTTAAACCGGCAAATGCCGAGTTTATAAAAACATTAAAACTTTTGCTACCTATGGTGCTGGGAGCAGGTTCCATGTTTGCGTTGGAGTTTGCAATTCGCAGCTTTGGTTCTCTGTTTGGGAATTCGGGAATTTCCAGTTTGAATTACAGCTATCGCTTGATGTACACTTTGGTAGCGGTTTTTGGGTTTAGCGTGGGCGCGGCAAAATATCCTGACATGGTTAGACTGTTTAAGGAAAACAAAAAAGCGGAATTGAATGAAAAGGTATGGAACGACTTGGCGAAAATTTTTGCCATTTTAGTTCCGGCAATTTGCGCATTGACAGCGGTGAGTTTGCCAGCGGTTAGAATTCTATTTGAAAGAGGAGCTTTCACCCAGCAAAATTCAATTCTTGTGAATAGCTTGTTGCTTTGCTATTTGCCAGCGAGCATAGGGTTGTGTTTCCAGGCTCTTTTGGTAAGGGCTTTTTATTCCATGGAAAGAATGTGGCTGCCAACAATAATAAACACATCGGCTTTTGCAGCGAGCTTGTTTCTATATGCCCCTATTGCAAAAATCGCTGGAATATACTCGGTTCCCATAGTAAGTTTTATCTGCTCATTTGTTCAGTTGTTTGTGCTGCTGGCGTTTTGGGGCGGCATAAGGGGGCAAAGGCCTTGCATCAGGGATTTTATAACCGCTGGGGCTTCTTTGGCTGTTCTTGCACCGCTGGGGCTTTACCTTTCAAATTATGCTCGTGAATGGTTGTTAAGCGTGGGCTTGGTTTATTTAGCAGCTTATTGTACCCTGTTTTCGTTTTTGTTTTTTGCCGCTTCTGTTGCTTTGCAAACTTTGCTAGGCTCAAAGTCTTCTTCTTATATTATATTTTTATTAAAAAAGAGAATGGTAAAGAGCACTGTTAATAACTCGAAAAACATTTGATAATTCTTATAATGGGTTGGATTTTATGTAGTTATATTTCAGTTTTTATTAACAAAGTTCTGCAAAACTTTAGTTTTTATTAACAACGGATGGGAAAGTTTTTAAAAATTCGCGGGTTTTCCAAGTATATTAACACTTTTATCAACATTATTTCTATTTTTTCCTTAGCTTTTTTGCAAAACTTTTCTAAATTACTGGAAAATTTGCAGGTAGATACTAATAGGCGGTTTAGCTCAGTTGGTTAGAGCGACGGAATCATAATCCGCAGGTCCGGGGTTCAAATCCCTGAACCGCCAGATAAAAAACGCACTCAAGACCTGCATGTGATGGCTCGTTATGTTTTAAGTTAATTCTATTTCTTCAAAGTGCTGCAAAATTTCGTCTATTCTAATAAATGGATCTTTTGATAAAATAGACTTTATATGCTTTTCTGTTTTATCTATTTTTTCTATTTCAATGCTGTTTTTATTACACTTAAGTATGTTAAAATAAGCGGTTAATAATAAATTCTTGTTAATGAGAAATGTAAATTTCTCAGGATAATCAATATCATCAGTATCTAATATCGCTACTGGGTAATTGTTAAAAACTTTTTTACCACCGTTTGTGTCTAAGTAATTTCGCCTTTTTTTTGTGAAAAAAAATTTCCAAAAACAATAAAATTTACGCGAAATCTTTGCATTTTTGTATTTATCAATATATAATTTTTTAGCTTCTTCACTTATATCATTTAAAAAGTTTAATTCGCATTTAAAAAGTTTCCCTTTGCAAAACTTCTTCATAGCATTACCAATTAACCTATTTAACTCATTTACCATCTCGCTAAAAAAAACAACTTCTGATGACATAAATTTCCTTTATTTCTTAGTTTTTTCAAATCTTGCTTTAGAACTACATTCTATAGAATGAAAAATATCAGCAAATAATAGTATAAGCGTATATGGTTCTGATGCTCTATTTTTCTTGTAACTTGCGATAAATCTATCAATAATGAGATGCACGTTTTTATTAGCCTTATTGATAAGGCCATAGTTTTTCACGTATAAACAGAAAGCCACTCCGTGTTTTTTCTTATCAGTGTAAATAAAACTCTCTATAACTGCTATCGCTACATTAAAAGCCACTCTGTGAACAAATAAATACTTTAATGTTTTATTATCCTTAGATCTAAAAAATTTACTGTCACTTACGTTTTCAACAAAAGCAATATAAAGCAAAGCCGCTATTTTAAATCTATCTATATACGTTTTTGGCTTCTTCATAAAATTCTTTTTCAAATTCTTTCTCATATCCTCGTATTTTTTATAGATAGTTTGTTTTAAGTCGTCAGCAACTACTTGCCTTAGTTTTTCTCCAATTTCAAATTTTGCAGCTACGTTTATTTTTTTTGTGGTTTCTTCAATAATTGGAAATAGTATTCCATTTAAAATTTCATAGAATTTACATTTAGTCATACTAGAGGTTTTTTATAAATAACTATCTGTAGTGGCTTCTATCAAAAGAGAAATTTACTTTTTTGATAGGAATCTCGTGGTTTACCAATTTAAAGATATTGCGAATTTTATTCATATGCCAGTCGCTAAAATCTTTAGCTTTTTTTGGCAATACCGCAAGCATCTTGTCAAGAGTATCATCTCTCTTCATAATTTCCTTCTTTAAATAAAAAACATTAATACACAAAATTTAACAAAAAAAACGCATTTTGTCAATTATAATATAGATTTTTTTTAGGAAAAAACCAGAAAAATTTAGGAAAAAACCAGAAAAATTTAGGAAAAAACCAGAAAAATCTGTTTTTTTCACGTTTTTCCCCCAAATCCCCCTCCAAAAACGCAAAAAACCCCCGCGTTTGCACGCGGGGGCTATTTTTGCTCTAGATCGCTAAAGGTTTCCCTACATTAAACCGATAAATGGTCTAGAGCAAAAGAGGATGAGAAATTATCCAAGTAAGCCTAGAACCGATTGCGGCAAGGAGTTAGCTTGCGCTAACATGCTTGTTGCACTCTGAATCATAATTTGGTTCTTGGTGAAGTTGGTGGTTTCTGTGGCAAAGTTGGTATCACGGATACGGCTCTCAGCGTCTTGAGTGTTGTATTCAAGGCTTGCCAAGTTATTAATCGTGTACTCCAAACGGTTAATAAACGTACCGAGTTTTGCACGAGCACCGCTGACGCTCTTGATAATTTTGTCCAATTTATCAAGTGCTTCGGTTGCGGCGTTCTGCGTCTTGATGTTCTTGGTAGCAAGGCCAAGTGCGGCTGGATTCAATGAGATGTAAGTAACAGTCATTGAATTGCCCCATTTGCCGCCTACGCCAACAGAGTAGTTTGCGCCGATGTGCAAAGTATAGGAAGCTGCGCCTTTAGAGCCCGCAACTTTTGTATAAAGATCGGTCAAGCTATCCAATGCCTTGTTCTCTTTAGTCACAAGTCCAAATCGCTCATTAATCTCCTTGATGATTTCCTGCTCTTTTAGACCCGTAATATCTTTAGTCGCGTCATTAAAATCGTCTAAGGCATCGCTTAAGTCTTTTTTAGCATCAGTAATGCTTTCATCAAAATCTTCTTTTTTGCCGTCAGTGTTAAATGTATCCCAGGCTTCGTCAACAGCACCTATGTAGGTGCTCACCGCATCTACAAGATCTTTGACCGCATCTTTAAGGTCGTCATTTGTCGATTTGCTCGCCAAAGTTGCCCATGCAGCCGCCTCGTCATTCAACGCTTGCGCCACGCCTTCTTTATTTCCAAGAGCACCAAAGCTGGTGTTCGAATCATCTGACCAGTTCAGCATGTTCTTGCCGTTGTAGTCAGTGGTTTTGGAAATTCTGCCAATTTCGTTGGTGAGTTCCTGGAATTCGTCGTTCAGGTATTTGCGTTCCGTGCTTGTCAAGGTATCGTTAGCGGACTGAACGGAGAGTTCACGTTGGCGTTGCATCAGATTTGTGATTTCTGCCAAGCCACCTTCAGCAATCTGCAAGGCAGCAATGCTGTCTTGAGCGTTCTGTTTGGCTTTGCCTAAACCGCGAATCTGGGTTCTCATCTGCTCAGACATAGCCAAACCGGCTGCATCGTCTTGCGCACGATTTATCCTTAGGCCTGTTGAGAGTTTTTCGAGCGATTTGCTCAGGTTGTTGTTGTTGGTGTACATCGTGTGTTGTGTCACCATTGCACGAATATTGTGGTTGATTTGCATAGACTTGACCTCCATGTTGGGTTCAAAAACTAGGGCATCCTTTCCCTAGAACGCTAAACCCATTCCAACACTCGTCGGCAACCCAGGTTTAGCACTCGGTCCTTTCAATAAAAAGTTGTCGGATGGTTTTGTGAAAAACTTTAGTCTTTTTTTTAAAAAAATGAATAAAGGCAAGGGCTTGCCTCGTATATGGTGTATTTTTTATGTCTCTACGCTAAATAGCTGTTTCTATAATGCTCTCAGTAGGGGTAGCAATGCATGCCTTGCTTTCCCCCACGGAGAGAGTTTTTTAACCTAACAATCCTAGAACTGCTTGCGGTAAGGAGTTAGCTTGCGCCAACATACTAGTCGCGCTCTGCACCATGATTTGATTCTTGGTGAAGTTCGTGGTTTCCTTCGCAAAGTCGGTGTCGCGTATGCGGCTTTCAGCATCTTGGGTGTTGTACTCAAGGTTGGCTATATTATTAATCGTGTATTCCAAACGGTTAATAAATGTACCGATTTTTGCACGCGCTCCGCTAACGCTCTTGATAACCTTATCCAATTGGTCAATGGCATCAGTAGCGTTGTTCTGAGTTCTTATATCTCTGTGCGCAAGTCCTAGTGCACCTGGGTTCAGAGAGAGATAAGTGACCGTCATTTCGTTGCCCCATTTGCCACCTACGCCAACGGAGTAGTTTGCGCCAATGTGCAAGGTATAAGAAGCGGCTTGCTGAGATTTTTTCCCTGCCTTTAATGTGGACACGGCTAACTCGGCCATGCTAGTTACGGAAGAAGAATTTTTATCTTCAGATTCTGCTTTGAAACCTTTGCCATTTGAGACAACATCGGATTTCATAGACGCAATGCCATATAAGCGATCAGCTATGGTGCTGAAAACGTCTTTGTCCGAGGCGGAATAAGTGCCGCTAACCGCCGCTTTAGCCTCGTCTTTGAAATCCTTAACGTCTTTCCAGAATTGGACGAGCTTGTCGCTGATATCGCGATCTTCATCGCCATCTTCCAACGCGGAAGCGTCTTCAACATCCACTATAAATTGGTTAAATTTATCAAGAATGTCTTTCGCTTTGCCTTTAAGGGTGTCAGTGTCGCTCTCGTCGCCGCTCAGTTTCCCAAACAATTCGTTGAGCTTATCGTGTTCCGCTTTCAAATCGCTGAGGATTTTTCCAGGCTCTGTTTGTCCAAGAGCGCCAAAGCTGGTGTTCGGGTCGTCAGACCAGTTCAGCATGTTCTTGCCGTTGTAATCGGTTGTTCTGGATATTCTACCGATTTCCTTGGTGAGTTCCTGGAATTCGTCATTCAGGTATTTGCGTTCGGTACTTGTTAGAGTATCGTTAGCGGACTGAATTGCGAGTTCACGTTGGCGTTGCATAATGTTTGTTATTTCCGCCAAGCCACCTTCAGCAATCTGCAAAGCGGCTATGCCGTCTTGAGAATTCTGTTTGGCTTTTCCCAAACCGCGAATCTGGGTTCTCATCTGCTCAGACATAGCCAAACCAGCTGCATCGTCTTGCGCACGATTTATCTTTAGGCCTGTTGAGAGTTTTTCTAGCGACTTGCTCATTGAGTTGTTGTTTGAATACAACGAATGTTGCGTCACCATTGCGCGAATGTTATGGTTGATTTGCATAGAGTTGACCTCCGTGTAGGGTGCAGAGACTAGGGCATCCTTTCCCTAGACGCTAAACTCTTTCCAACGTTCGCTGGCAACTCAAGTTTAGCACTTAGTTCTTTAATTCTTTTATAGGATTTTTTTTTAACAAACTTTAGATTTTTTTGTCGATATTTTTTCTGAAAACTTTAGTTATTTTTTTTATAAAAAAAGAAAAATGAAGGCGTGGTTTGCCTCAATTACATATTCATATTTTTCTGAGTGGGGAAGCAATGCATGCCTTGCTCCCCCACGGAGAGGTATTTTATTCTACCTTTATCCTAACAAACCTAGAACCGCTTGCGGCAAGGAGTTAGCTTGCGCCAACATGCTGGTCGCGCTCTGCACCATGATTTGATTCCTGGTGAAGTTCGTGGTTTCTTTTGCGAAGTCGGTATCGCGTATGCGGCTTTCAGCGTCTTGAGTGTTGAATTCAAGGTTGGCTATGTTATTAATCGTGTATTCCAAACGGTTAATAAATGTACCGATTTTTGCACGCGCTCCGCTAACGCTCTTGATAACCTTATCCAATTGGTCAATGGCATCAGTAGCGTTGTTCTGAGTTCTTATATCTCTGTGTGCAAGTCCTAACGAACCTGGGTTTAGAGAAATATAAGTTACCGTCATTTCGTTGCCCCATTTGCCACCTACGCCAACGGAGTAGTTTGCGCCAATGTGCAAGGTATAAGAAGCGGCCTGCTCAGATTTTTTCCCTGCCTTTAATGTGGACACGGCTAACTCGGCCATGCTAGTTACGGAAGAAGAATTTTTATTTTCAGATTCCGTATTGAAACCCTTGCCATTTGAGACAACGTCGGATTTCATAGACGCAATGCCATATAAGCGGTCTGCTATGGTGCTGAAAACGTCTTTGTCCGAGGCGGAATAAGTACCGGAAGTATAGTCCTTAGCCTTATCTTTAAACGCTTTAACAGCGTCCCACAAGTCTTTAAGATCGGAACTGATATCGCGAGCAGCATCGCCATCTGCCAACGCAGAAGCAGTAGAAACAGCATCTATAAAATCCTTAAACTGGTCAATAATGTCCTGCGCTTCGGCTTTGAGGGTAGTATCGCTCAGTTTCCCAACCAATTCGTCATTCAGCTTGTTGTATTCCTCTGTCAAATCGTTGAGGATTTTGTTTGGGTCTGTTTGCCCAAGAGCGCCAAAGCTGGTGTTCGGGTCATCGGACCAGTTCAGCATGTTCTTGCCGTTGTAATCGGTTGTTCTAGATATTCTACCGATTTCCTTGGTGAGTTCCTGGAATTCGTCATTCAGGTATTTGCGTTCGGTACTTGTTAGAGTATCGTTAGCGGACTGAATTGCGAGTTCGCGTTGGCGTTGCATAATGTTTGTTATTTCCGCCAAGCCACCTTCAGCAATCTGCAAAGCGGCTATGCCGTCTTGTGAGTTCTGTTTGGCTTTTCCTAAACCGCGAATCTGGGTTCTCATCTGCTCAGACATAGCCAAACCAGCTGCATCGTCTTGCGCACGATTTATCTTTAGGCCTGTTGAGAGTTTTTCTAGCGACTTGCTCATGGAGTTGTTGTTTGAGTACAACGCATGTTGCGTCACCATTGCGCGAATGTTGTGATTGATTTGCATAGAGCTAACCTCCGTGTAAGGTTTGAACCAAAGACATCCTTGCCTTTGGCGCTAAACCTTTTCCGACACTCGCCGGCAACTCAGGTTTAGCAATCAGTTCTTTTACATCTCTCTTATAGGATTTTTTTGAAGCGAACTTTAAATTTTTCATTGAATTTTTCAAAGAAATTTTTTCCATAATTTTCGCAATACTTTTCTGAAAAACTTTAGTTTTTTTAATAAAAACTTTTTTGAATCTCGCAATATTTTTTCTGAAAACTTTAATTCTTTTTTTAATTTTTTTGAAATTATTTCAGCAAAAACAAAGAGAATTTTGTTTTTTTTGCGGGCGGTATTATAGGATTTTTTTGGTGGAAACTTTAGTTATTTTTTATTTTTTGTTAAAACCCCGCCTTAAAACCCGCGGTAAAACCGTGATAGGTAGTGTTATAGGCATTTTTTGGGAAAAACTTTAGGGGTTTTTTGTTTTACGCTAATTTCCGTAGATGTAACAGCTATCAGTGGAAATATCTAAATACGGGTCTGTATCCCAAGCTATACAACCGCTGTTGTCTATATGAACTTCTTTAAATCTATCCCAATTTCTAATGGGTGCAAAAACTTTGCCTTTTAAGGCTTCTTTCATATCATAAGTTTTAACTTCGCCGTTATCAAATTCTATTCTTAAAGTAAAGTCTTCTTGAGCAATTACTTTCTTAGCCAAGCGGCGGCCGCTTTTAAAATACTCTTTTACTTCAACAGGCATTTCCATAAAACCTCTAAGCAAGTGGAGCAATTTCAAAAGTCTTTTCGCCTTTTGAAGCTAATTCCCAATTTTCTAAAAGTTCTTCTTGATGCAATGCTGCCCAACCAAATAACATTTTAAGCTGTTTATTAGGAATTTTTCCCTCTAATACCTCTATTCCGTTTATATCAATTATAACTGATTCCCCTGCATATTCTGCGTGAAAATGCGGTGGCAAATGATCCATCCAATTGATGAACGTTCTTATTCCGCGAAATGTACTTATTGTTGGCATAACAACCCTGCTTTAAATATAGAAAAGAGCGACCTTCCACCGCAGGTATGGCGCGGTGACCAAGGGGGAATTTTCTATATTACTCCCATGAAAAAAATCCTCTTTCAAGATACAAGCTTTCGCGATGGGTTCCAATCGGTTTTTGGTGCCAGAGTTTTAACAAAAGATTTTATTCCCGCTCTTGAAGCGGCCGTTCACGCGGGAATTGAGCACTTTGAGGCAGGCGGCGGTGCAAGGTTCCAAGCTCCTTTGCTCTATTGCAACGAAAATGCCTTTGACATGATGGATACCTTCCGCAAAACGGTGGGCAAAAAAATTCGTCTGCAAACCTTGGCAAGAGGCATAAACGTGGTGGCTCTTGAACCCCAGCCCCGCGATATGATAGACCTTCATGCAAAGATGTTCAAGAAACACGGCATGACGCGCATACGCAATTTTGATGCCTTGAACGATGTGAACAACCTAATATATTCAGGGCAGTGCATAACCAATGCGGGCTTGGAGCACGAGGTTGTGGTGACCATGATGGAGCTTCCGCGTGGCTGCGAGGGCAAGGGCGCGCACGAACCTGCGTTCTATCTTGAGACTTTAAAGAAAATTTTGGATTCCGGAGTTCCTTTTGTGAGCGTATGCTTTAAAGATGCGAGCGGCACGGCAAACCCGCGCAAGGTGCACGAAACCTTTAAACAAGCGCGCAAACTCCTTGGCGACAAAGTAGAACTCCGCATACACTCCCACGACACCTGCGAAAACGGCATTGCGCAATACGTGGCAGCTATAGAAGGCGGCGCGGACGGAGTTTGCTGCGGCAGGGCACCACTCAGCGGCGGAACGGCGCAGCCCGACTTGCTCTCTTTATGGCACGCGTTAAAAGGCACGGAATATTCATTGGATATAGATGTTGAAAAAATTATGGAAGCTAATCAGGTTAGCAAAGAGTGTTTTAAGGAATACGAATTCCCACCGGAGGCCTTGGCTATTGAACCGGAAGTGATTTTTAGCCCAATGCCGGGCGGTGCTTTGACAGCAAATACATTGATGATGCGCGATACAAAAACCTTCCACCTTTACCCGCAGGTTATAAAGAATATGGCTGAGTGCGTGGCTCTAGGTGGCTTTGGCTCAAGCGTTACTCCCGTTTCCCAGTTCTATTTTCAACAGGCTTACGCCAATACCGTTCAGGGCAAATGGAAAAAAATCACGGAAGGCTACGGCAATATGGTTCTGGGTTATCAGGGCAAAACCCCAAGAGAACCGGATAAGGAAATTGTAAAAATCGCAAGCGAGCAGATGAAAAAACCTGTGTTCACCGGCAACCCTCTTGATGTTTTGGAACCCGGTATTCCAAAAGCCAAAAAAGTTTTGGAAGAAAATAAATTGCCAACAACGGATGAAAATATTTTCATAATCGGTGCGATGGCAACCAAGGGCGGCAACAAAGGTTTGGATTTCTTGCAGGGCAAAGCTAGAGTGAGCGTTCCCAAAAAGAAACCTGCTGGGGCAGCTCCGGCTGGTTCGGCTCCGGCGGCAGTGGCACCTTCCGGCGGCGCAACAGCAATTAATTACGGCGTCACCGTTGCTGGGAAAACTTTTAACGTTCAAGTGAGTGGGTAAGTTATGGAAAATCAAATGACAGTTGGCAGTTTTTTAAACTTTGGCGTGGAAAATGCAAAGAGGTATTTTCTCAAATTTTTAGGTTTGAGCGTAATCGCGTTTGTGGTGCTGGCTATTGGCTCTGGCATCTCTGTAGCGCTTGCGGGCGTGGACGAAGCGGGAGCTATCATAGGTTCGCTGCTAGTTCTTTTTTTGTCCATAGTTGTTAGCTTTGGTTTCCTAAAAAACGTCCTTAATCTATGCCGTGGCGAAAAAATTAACATCATGGCTTTTGTTCACGCAAAGCTTATGACAATTTTGAATTTTTTTGTCCTTATGATTTTGCTGGTGATAATTTTATCCATAGGCTATATTCTGTTTATAATTCCAGGCATAATTCTCTCGGTTATGTTAAGCACTGCGCCATTTTTGGTTATAGACCGCGATATGGGGCCAATTGATGCAATCAAAGAAAGCATAAAGATAACCTCCGGGCATAAAATGGATATTTTCTTGGGGTCTTTTATAAGTTTGCTGGTTGCAAATATTCTCTCCGTATTCATAATAACCCTTATTTTCACAATACCTATGAGCATGTTTATCTATGCTTATCCATACTTGCAACTAACAGGTCAATTAGACGAAGCCAAGAAAAATCTTGGAGCTAATGCTTAGAATAATTTTTTTATTGTTATTGCTGCCAACCCTTGTTTTTTCGGGGGCATCGGCGGTGGTGACGCTTGAAATGCCTGTTGGCGCGCGCCAGCTGGGTATGGGGGAATCCGGCGTAGCCCTTGGCGATGATGGCAACTCGCTTTACTACAACCCCGCAGGTTTGGCTTTTGGGCCTTTGGCAAATGAATGGGAATTATCTTTAAAGCTCCCGCAAGGCGCAGACTCCGGGCAATTCTACACCGCCTTTGCCGCGAGAAACCGCAGGGGATTTTTGACGAGAAACGAAGTTTGGGCAGGAACCGCCAGCGGAATGTTGCATTTTGATGGTCAGTTGTGGCGGGATTTTTTAACCGTTCCTTTGGAAGGGGATGCAAAACTCAGGGATGTTGTGCGGACATTCATAGGCACGGAAGTTTCTTTGGATTCCATCTCCGGCGTGGTGCGCAATTACAACGGCGTTAAATCGCTCAAAGATGAAGAACCTCTTGTTGAAGTAAAAATTCCTTTTTCTATAATGATTAAAGATACCGTTGCCGCGATGCTATACGAAATGCGCACGGAAAAACTTTGGGTTGGTACGGCAAAAGGCCTGTTCCGGTTTGACGGCAGGGGTTTTAAAAATTTTGCCGCTGAGTTTGGAGCTCGCAGAATCACGGCCTTGGCAAATCAGGGAGCAACGCTTTGGATAGGAACGGACAGTGGGCTTTTTGCGTATAGAAACGGGGTTTTTGAGCAGAGAGGCGCGGTTTTGCCGTCTCAAAAAATCACCTCAATCGCTTGGCACGAGATGCGCAAAGAACTCTATGTTGGCGTTGAGGATGCGGGAATAGCCAGGCTAATCCCAAAACAAAACGATAATGAAAAGGATAAGTGGAGCGTGTTTGCCCTTCAAGACGGCATTTTGGATTTAAGCCCAAGAGCGGTAGCCGTAGATAGTTCCGGGCATATTTGGGTTGTGCACAAAGAAGGGCTTTCGCATTTCAACTTGATGAGGTGGGAGCAGGTTCGCTTTGAGAATAACGAGGTTCACAGCATAACGGTTTCTGAAAAGGGTGCTATATGGATTGGCACGGATAAAGGCGTGTGGAGCTACCTGCCGGAATATGCAACCCCAAGCGGGCGCAAAAGCGAGACGGAACTCGGCAAAGGCGAAACGGAAGGCACTCAGGGGAAGTGGAGCCATTATCATACGGGGAATGGGCTTGAGAACAATACCGTTTGGCGGGTGCTTTCGCTGGGAAACGATGTGTGGTTGAGCACAGGGGCCGGCGTGGAACGCTACCACGCGGCGCAAAACCAGGTTGCTTTTTTTTACGAAAGGCTTTTGCCAGTCCTTCAGCTTCCCGACCTCTATCATTTATACACGGGCGTTACATTCCCGCTTGGCGACTGGGGAACGTGGGGCGTGTTTTTGAATTTCATCAGCTTTGGGGAAACAATGGTATCTGACGAAATAAACCCCGACCAAGTGAGTTCGTTTAACAGTTCGGAAGTTGTTGTGGGTTTAAGTTACGGAACAAGGCTCAATAGAAAGTGGGGTATGGGTCTAAATTTCAAGTTCTTCTATTCCGCGCTAAGTTCCGGGGCCGCGTTGCACGAACCCGATGCAACAACTATGAGCTACGCCGTTGATGTGGGTATTCTCGGCAGGGATTTGTGGATAAAGGGTTTGAGGTTTGGGGCGGTGCTTGCAAACATTGGCCCAAATGTATATTATGTGGATAAGTCCAGCGAGCAGCCAATTCCGTTGACTTGGCGGTTTGGATTTTCTTACGATTTGTTAAAACTCCCCGACCACCGCGTAATCTTGAATTTGGATTACAATAGAACGGTAATATACGAAAATTCAAAAGGCGAGGTTCAGCCTTTTTACATATCCGCGTGGAAATCGTGGTTTAACCCGGAAACCGCCGAAGATGGGGACAATGTTTTTGATACTTTTAAAAAATCTTTTCAAGAAGGCATAGTAAATATAGGGGCGGAGTATGTTTATGCCGGCACGGTCGCTTTGCGGGCTGGTTATTTACATGATAAAACGGGCAAAAGGCAGGAATTGGACATCGGCCTTGGCGTAATGCTCTCCGATATGCTCCAGCTGGATATTGCAAGTATTCAGAATGTGGGAAATTTGGAAGGGGTTAGGGACGGTCAACTGAGATTTGCGGGGCTGTTCAGGTTTTAAATATTCAAGGGGGGATATTATTACCGTTTCCAGCGGCCTTTTTTGCTATCCGCTGCTAAAAGCGAATTTTCACGACATTCATAATATTCTACTTTGTTGATGAGCAAAAACATAAATTTTGATAAAGGCATGTCAAAACCCCTTGCCAAATGAAATAATGAAAAAAATGTTGGAACTCTACGGCCGCTTTCTAAAAGAGATATACATTGTCTGGTAAGTCCGCTTTTTTTGGCTAATTCAAATTGTGTCGCCCCGCGTTTTTTGCGCTCTTCGCATAGAAAATGCCTAAAAGCCTTACCAAAATTGCGTGAAACGGGGATTTTTAGCATACCAATGAAAATTTAGAGAATAAATCAAAAAAAAACGTCAACACTTGTTTGCAAAATGCAAAAAAAGTTTAAACTTTTTGGCACGCTTTTTGCAAGACCAGCGAATATGAAACATAACTCTTCATTTTTGAGCTACATAGCAACCTTGATGGGTTGTTTGGTCTTAGCCGTCTCTGCTTTTTCCGCCCCTGTTTCCCTTTACGGAGCCAACCTTTACACCGATAAAAAAGGCAAAAAAGTTGGGGACGTTGTGACTGTTTTGGTATTGGAAGCGGCTAAGGCTGGCAGCGATACTCGCACCGATACGGAGAAAAAAAATAACATAAATGTTGGGCAAGAAAAGGGTTCTGGCAAGCTACTTAGCTGGTTGCCGGGCTTTGGCGTGAACGGCGGAGCCAACATGAGCTACGGCGGCAAAGGCGCAACGGCGCGCAACGGAGAGTTGAAAGCTACCGTGACCGCCCGCATAACAGAGGTTTTGGACAATGGGAATTTGCTAATAGAAGGCTCAAAGCTCGTTGCCATAAATAACGAAGAGGAAATTTTAGAGGTAAGCGGCACCATAAGAGCAGACGACATCAACCCGGACAATACCGTTTACAGCTACAAAATTGCTGAGGCGGTTATTCGCTATTCGGGCAATGGAGTTAATTCCGATGCCGAGAAACCTGGTATTTTGACGAGATTTTTTAACTGGATTTTCTGAAAAGGGCATAAAATGGGCATAACAAAAAAAGGAGTTGGTATGCGAGTAGATAAAAACGAAAGGCGATACAGAATAGGGTGGATTGAAATAGCCGCCCTTATCTGCACTTTGTTGGTGGTGATGGCCTCTAAGGTCAACGCCGCTAGAGTAAAGGATGTTGCAACTTTGGAAGGAGTTTCAGAGTTGCAGCTGGTTGGCTACGGGCTTGTGGTTGGGCTTGCTGGCACCGGTGATGGCACCAATACCCAGTTCACCGTTCAATCGGTGGCTAATATGCTACAAAAAATGGGTATTGTGGTAAATCCATCCGATATGCGTTTGCGAAACGTGGCTGCCGTTATGGTGACCGCGAATTTGCCAGCTTTTGTTAAGCCGGGCAAAAAAATAGATGTTTCCATTTCCAGCATGGGCGATGCGCGCTCTTTGGAAGGCGGAACCCTATTGATGACCCCTTTGCAAGCTGCCGATGGCGAATACTATGCACAGGCTCAAGGCGCGGTAAACCTTGGCGGAATCAATGCGAGAAGCGGCCGCAATAGCTTTAAAAAAGGCCATTCTGTTTCTGGAGTTCTGCCAAACGGCGCGGTTGTGCACAAAGAATTGGAGCCAGTGGACTTAAAAACAGGCACGCTCCGCTGGGAACTTTCAAACCCCGATTTCACGAGTGCGGTTGCTATGGCAAACGCGATAAACCAAATTTTCCCAAACGCGGCAAAAGCAGAAGATGCCTCGTCTGTTTTGGTGAATGTGCCAGAAGCCATGCGGAACGATTATATGTCTTTTATCGCTAGGGCAGAGAGCGCGGAATTTAGCCCCAATACCAATGCACGTGTTGTGTTGAGCGAAAAAACGGGAACCATAGTCAGCGGTTCAAACGTTCAAATAGATGAAATTGCCGTTTCTCACGGAAGCATCACGGTTCAGGTTGCAAACACCCAAGCGGCGGCCCCCGCGCCTACTTTTATAGGTCAGGCAACTCTGATAAATAATCAAAATCTGAGCGTCAATGAGCCTACCACGGAAACGCGAGTTATGCCAGCTGTAAACAATGCGGGGCAGCTTGCCCAAGCCTTGAACAGCCTTGGCGTTGCTCCGCGTGATATAATCTCAATTTTCCAAGCGATTAAGAAGGCTGGTGCGCTCCACGCGGAGTTGGTGATTATGTAATTTTCTAACTTACCCTCCTTAATGCCAGACCCATGTGTTATAGTCCAGAGCAATATGGAGGTTTTGCTGAATGTTGATAGCAATCAGCATCACGAAGCACGAGACGCCATTGCCCCTTTCACCGAACTTGTGAAAAGCCCGGAGCATTTTCATACATATAAAATTTCGCATTTGAGCCTGTGGAATGCCGCTTCAACTGGGCTTACGGCAGCAGATGTTTTGAAAAGATTAAAGCAATACAGTTCTTACGAAATTCCAGTTGTGGTGGAAAACGAGATAACCGAATACATGGGGCGTTATGGCATTTTGCGTTTGGTTATAAAAAACGGCAACCTGCTTTTGGAATGCGATAGCGACCCTCTATTTATAGAACTTTGCAAAAGAAAGGAACTCCAAGATTATATAGGGAAGTTCATATCAAAAAATTCCGTAATCATAAGCCCACTCGCACGTGGCAAACTTAAAATCCTGCTGACGGAACTCGGCTTTCCCGTTCAGGATTTGGCGGGCTACATAAAAGGCGAACCGCTGGACATTGAGCTGAGGGAAAACTATACCGACTCCGGCGAAAAATTTACGCTCAGAGATTACCAAAAAGATGCCGCTCAGGTATTTTACGCATCAGGCTCGGAAATGGGCGGTTCCGGCGTTATAGTGCTGCCATGCGGTTCTGGCAAAACCATAATTGGGATGGCAGCGATGGCTTTGGTGAAAGCCCACACCTTGATTTTAACCCCAAGCGTAACAGCCGCCCGCCAGTGGATAAGGGAAATTCTGCAAAAGACAAATCTGAAAAAAGAACAGGTAAAGGAATATTCCGGCGATTTAAAGGAAATTGGTCCGGTGACTATTGCCACTTACCAAATATTAACGCAGCGAAAAAGAAAATCCAAAAAACAAGAAGAAGCGGATAGTTCTCCGAGCAAACAATTAGAGCATTCCCCCGTTAGCCCTGCGGACGGAAAAAACGGGGGGAGGAATTATGATTTCGTTAGAAAGCATAATTCAGGGGGGTGTTTAGTAAGGAGCGAAGCGAACCGTTTGCGAGGGGAATCTAACTGCTATGCTGAAAATGAAGGTGAGGAATTAGATGAATTCACAAATTTTTCCTTATTTGAAGCACAAAAATGGGGCTTGATGATTTACGATGAAGTGCATTTATTGCCTGCTCCTGTGTTTCGTTTTTCCGCGGATATGCAAGCCACAAGGCGTCTTGGGCTAACCGCAACTTTAATCAGGGAAGACCACAAAGAAACAGAGGTGTTTTCCCTTATAGGTCCTAAAAAATTTGACATACCCTGGCGAACCTTGGAAGCGCAGGGCTGGATTGCGCAAGCAAAATGCCACGAACTCAGAGTGCCTATGGACACCGAGCTTAGAATGGCTTACGCCGTTGCCCCGCCTCGCGAAAAAATTGCCATAGCTGGCTGCAACCCGGAAAAATTCTATGTAGTAAAAAAATTATTGCAAAAACACAGCGAAGAAGGCGATAGGATTTTGATAATAGGGCAATACATAGAGCAGTTGGAAAACCTTGTGAAGGAAATTGACACGCCCTTAATCACAGGCAAAACGCCCAACAAAGAACGCGATGTGATTTACGAGAAATTTCGCAACGGCGAGATTAGAATTTTAACCGTTAGCAAGGTTGGGAACTTTGCCATAGACCTGCCAGACGCAAGCGTTTTGATTCAGATTTCCGGCACGTTCGGCAGCCGCCAAGAAGAAGCTCAAAGGCTTGGCAGAATTTTACGCCCCAAAAAAGACGGCAGACAAGCTCTGTTTTACTCCATTGTAACAAAAGATTCCCGCGAACAGGAATTTGCTATGAACCGCCAGCTCTTTTTGGCGGAGCAAGGCTATGAATACGAAATCCAATTCTGACCCACGCATCGTTACGGTTGTTCCCATCGATGTTGTCCCTGTTCTTTGCGTTTTGGAAACCCACGCCAGCGTAAATACTGGCATATTCGTTGTAAAAATAATTCGCTAACAAATCCAGCAAAAATAATTTTTCCTCAATGCCGCCTAAAACTCTGCGCTCGCTGCATTCCTGATGGTCTGAATAAACCTCGCAATCGCCTTGCCTTAAATATGCGGTTTCCAGCTCTGCGTTGAATTTTTTGCTTGCGGAAGTGTATTTTATGTTCCACCATAAATCAACGGCATCCGGCCCCCTGCGGTAGCCGAGCGGGTAGTCCACTATATACATATCCGCAAAATTCGGCTTGCCTTGCTCCCTGAAATTGCTGTTGTAAATTTTTCTGCTCGTCATTTTTTGCAAAGGCACTCTGTTGTTGTTGAATTGCGGGTCTGTGCGAACCGCATCTATTCTGCTCTCAATATCGCCGTAAATCCCAAGGGGAATTTTTTGCTTATAGCCCGCCAAAAAAGCGAGCGTAGTGTAGCCTTTATCCCCTTCCACTTCACCTACGGGGCTTTGCAAGTCTTCCATAGCGAACTGCCAATAGAACTCGGATTTTTTTATGGGCCTAAGCCCCGCTTCCAAAGCCACGCTCATTTTGCTGTAGCCATAGCTAAAATTATTATGCCAAGCGGCAAACGGCGAAAAATCCCTGAACTCCAAATTTTTGCCACCTATTAAACTCTGTTCAATGATGGAGAAATAGCCCAAACCTCCATCTATGCCAACTTTGTGCAAAAGCAGATTTTTTGTAGGCTCCTCGTAAATTCTCTTTCTCGCATTTGGAATTTGAATATTGTGCTGTTCTTTCTTTTCGTCTTCGGAAAGCCACGCGTTTAGGGAGATGAGCAGCAAATCGTATCTGGCAACGCCAGCGATGAATTTCCAGTGAACAGCGTCATGGTGAGGCGCGCCGCCCAAGATTATGGAGTTAGGCGTTGGGGAAATTTCGGGTTTAAATCGCCCGAACTTCACAAACCCCGCAGGATTATTCCACTGCCCCCAAGCCTCTGTAGGCACATTCAAATCTAATTCCGATGCCGCAAAGGTATAAGTGCGTTTGTAAGAATCCCTATACCAAGCCTCAATATCCCGCCTAAGCGGGAACTCGGCGTAGATTAAGAAATCGTCTTTGTAATTCGCTCCGAGTTTTAAGATGAAAAACGGTTCCAGCGTTTCAAAATACCTTGCAGTTTCCAGCGGAACTCTCAGAGCCATCCAGTTTTTGCTGAATTTTTCCATTGTGTCTATGGCAAAAAATCCTGCGGCAGGTGCTCCCCAAATCCCCGCATTTATCTCTACTCCGGCAGAGCCCCCGATATTTTCGGTCAGATTTTCCGCTCTTGCCTGAGAAAAAAACAAGAGGAAAATCAGAAAAAAAACAGACCTCATCTGTGAGGTAATATAGTAAATTCCCCTCCTTGAAGTGGGGGTTATGTTTTCGGCATCTTATCAATTTTTTCGATTAAGTCTTTGAACTCTTTTTTGCCAGTTAAATCAAACAATATCTTGAAGCAAAATTTTGCTCTCTCATATTCTTTTGCCTCTTCCAATGCGCGCCCTAAAGAGTAAATCAAATTGTAGAGATTTTCGTCAACGCCATATTGTATATTGTTTTTCTTGAACACAGCCCGTATTTGTTCTTCGCTGGGTTTTTTGCCAAGCGGCTTTTTGGTATATTTTTGTATGTAATCCAATTCCGAGAGTACCCTTTTTGTCTGCGTGCTGTCAAAGGATAAGCTCGCATGGTACATCGCTATTGCATCATCATATTTTTCCTGCTCTATAAAATAATAACCAAAATTGCGATAGCAGCGCGCGAGTTTCTCTTTGGTGTAAGCTACCTTGTGAGCTTCTTGCGTTAGGCGAAAAAACTCTTTTTGGTCTTTTTGTATCTTGCTAATTTCTCCGAGTTCAAAATATACATCTGCATAAACCGGATTGATTTCCCACGCTTTCACCAACGCAGCTTTAGCGTCATCGTAGCGTTCCAACTCTACAAGGGTTGTGCCGTATGTTAAGTATGCGTGAAAAAAACGCTCTGGCAATGGATAAATTTTGCGTTTGGAATCCCCGTGTATCACTTTTAAATAGAATCCTTCTTCTACAACATTGTAGAAAAAGCGATATATTGTAGCCGAATCATCAGCAAGAACAAGTTCTCGGAAAATTTCCACCTCATTCATTGCGGGTTCAATAATTTTTAGTGCTTTGTCTGCATTGCCATTGAATAATTGAGTATTGGCGTTTATAATTGCCGAATCATAACTGACAAAATTATGTTTCATCTCTTCATCGAATTTTTTAATAATGTGGTCAACTAATATCTTTCTGATTTCATGCGTTATTTCCGTCACCAACTTATGGTCTTTGTAACGCTCTTTTTGCTGGTGCAGATACACTACATTATCATATAAACTGCTAGTCATCCCAGATTTTATCTCTTCTATTATTTTTTCATATTCTTTATCCACCACCTGAGCCTCAGTCCCTGCGGGTTCTTTCTTCTGAGAGCAAGCGAACAGAACTAAAGTTGCAAAAACTAGCAATGCGATTTTTTTCATATATGGGGTCTCCTTATTTTGGGAAGGTATAAGATAGAAAATAATAATTTGTATATTTCTTAAAATATATGCTTTTATATCATGGCAGTTATTTAGAAATCAAAAGCCCTCAAATCCTTGCAGGGAAATATGCCAAGGATTTTGGCGTAGGT
>Ga0268262_10002304_pt1 | contig 22318 bp, 18 predicted proteins | sample TergutNc150P3_FD_190354 | JGI IMG/M metagenome (GOLD analysis project Ga0268262, IMG submission 190354) | Nasutitermes corniger P3 segment gut microbial community from laboratory colony in Florida, USA - Nc150 P3 (SPAdes) (version 2) | ecosystem: Host-associated > Arthropoda: Insects >... | reverse complement strand
AGGGAATAGACATTCCCTACCTTTTTGAAATCATGAACCGCTACCGCGTCTACGATTTAAAAGAACACGCAAAAAGCGCGTACAAGGAAATGATGAACGGCTGGAGTTGGATAAAAAGCGCGGACGCGTCAAAGTGTGTCGCCTGCGGCGCGTGCGAGGAAAAGTGCCCGCAGAAGCTGCCGATTATCAAGCAGTTAAAAGAAACGCATCGTACCCTTTACGCAGACGTTGACGTGAAGTAAGGTTTTTTGTATCAAGGAGATAAAATATGTGTATTAATATCAGAAAAGCCAGCGTCTCGGATTATGAGCAAGTAAACAATTTGTTTTGGCAAAGTGATCTGTACCATTATAGAAACGAGCCATATATTTATGAAAAATCAAATGAACATGACCGAAACAAAGAATATATAGAATCGTTAATTAATGACAAGGCAAGCATATTTCTTGTATTGGAAATTGAAAATAAAATAATAGGGTTTTTATATGCTTATGAAGAAACAAAGGGAGGCCTTCCGTTTCACAAAAAAAGAAAATACATTGTAATTGACAATATTGTAGTTGATGAAAATTATCAAAATAAAGGGTATGGAAAAAAATTATTGGATTATATTATAAAATACGCAAAAGATGGAAATTATAATGACATAGAATTATATGTATATTGTTTTAATAAAAAAGCAATAAAATTGTATGAAAAAAACGGATTTGAAAATTTGACTCAGAATATGATTCTAAAATTATAGACAATAAAAAATACACAAATAAAGAAAGTTAACTTTTTTCATTCCATTTTAAATACCATGTAATGTCCCGGCATTATATGAATATCAAAAACGCTTTCGGCTTCTCCTGAACGGACTATATCGAACGGGCGCATTCTTGGTTTCATCAACGGCACAAGCGATACGTTCGGCTTTTTAATGCGGACGCGCGCACGTTCCGGCCTGTCAAGGAATGACTGCAAAATAAAGGTGTTGTTGTCATACGGAAACAGCGACACGCGGCCTGCGCATTCAAGCGTTATGGGCAAATCAAATTCGCCGCGCAAGAGAGAAAGCGTTTCGGCGGGTAAATTGTACAAATCGGCAAACGCGTCGGGAATTGTCAGTACATAGAGACTGCCTTTGCCGTACGCGCCGCATAACAACATGGCATGGCTTGAATGGGGAGTAAGAGCAGATGAAAGAGGCCATATATCGTTTTCGTTGTAGGCGACATGGGACATGGTTATGAGAGAAGCGGCTTTTACATAGCCGCAGTTGCCCCTGCCAAAAGCGCTGTTTGTAAAAACATCCGTGGTTATTTTTCTGTTTGTAATTTCAAGCGGCAGTATATCCTCTATTCCCTTGCCCGCCAATTTTTCGTACAGCCCGCTTGTGATAAAAACTTTGCTTCCGTTCAAAAGACTCTGTTTTATTTTGCCGACAATTTCTTTGTCCCACGCGGCATCCGCTGTAAGAAAGACCGTCTTCGCGTCCGCCGGGTAATAAGGATACGGCTCCAGGGGAACGCCGCACATTCCGATAAACTCATGAAGAAGCCGCTCTCCGTACGAATGATACGGCTTGTAACAGGCAACGCCCACAGGCTCTCCCATCTGTCCGATGAACAGATCCGCCTCGTCGTAGAACGCGCCGACGGCGGCGGTGTAAGTCGGGGCGTTGACTAGTAACGGAAAACAGAAAAGCATCTGCTCGCGGCATTTTGAAAAAAGCGTTAAATACGCCTGCTGTAAATAGTCTTCCAGCGAACATTCAAAAATGTCGTACCAGCCGCCGCCGTTTTTTCCCGGCTTTATGCGTTCCATCAGGCGGGGCAGGAAAAAACTCAAATAGCGCGGCAGATTTTGATGAGTGTAATGAGGATCGCGCGTCTCTGTTCCGGTGTAGATCATGTCAAACATTTTCGATTCGTCTTCAAGGTTATAACCGTTAGCCTGAAAACTGTCGTACCAGTTGGGGTATTTGATGACGCAATTTACCTTTGGATTCGCCGCTTTCGCGTTTTTAATTATCACGTTCCCGGAAATGTCGTTCATAAGCGCAAGACGGAAAGACGCCCAATCGCGGTCTCCTTTCGCCTTGATACAGGATTCACAGCGGCAGTTGGTAAAATAAAAATCGTCCAGTATAAGTTCGTCAAAAAGCCGCGCGGTGTAGGCGGCAATTTCTCCAAGCCTTTTGCGGTTTTCGGGGTCTGTAAAGCACATGCTTCCCATCAGCGTGCGTTTCACCGTGGTTGTAATTCCGCCGGATACAGTATAACCCTTTTCGATAAACAGGGCTTTTACGGCTTCCATTTTTTCCCGTTCCACTAAAATTTCAGAGCGGTAAGTTTCAAGATAGATTTTATCCAGCTTGATATACTTGCTTACTTTTTCAATGTCTGCCTTTATCTGCTCAAGCGAATTGTCATTCAAATAGCCCGCGGGCGCGTAAGTAACCGTCAAAAAATTCCTGTAATGCATAATATTTATTTCCCCGTTTCGCGCTTCGCGGCGTTTTATTTTCCCATTGTTACAATAATATTATGCGCTTTATTATCACCAAAAACGGGCAACACCGCCCCGTTGTGCGGATTGCCGTCTACCATTATGGACTTTATTCCCTTTTCCACGCCGGCGCTGTTGTCCACCATAATGTGATAGTCCGCGCCGCGGAAATGGCGGGTAACGGTATAATTTTTCATGTTCGAGGGAACGCACGGGTCTATCAGAAGGCCGTCAAAGACGGGGCGTACTCCAAGAATGTACTGTGAAATACTGACAAACGTCCACGCGGCGGTTCCCGTAAGCCATGAATTTTTCGCCTCGCCGTGGCGAACCGCGTCTTTTCCGGCTACCATTTGAGCGTACACATAAGGCTCCATGCGGCGAAGATCGCTGTCGTCCTCGCGGTAGGCGGGGCAGATTTTTGTGTAGGTCTCGAACGCGCGATTTCCGCGGCCTAGGACGGTCTCCCCTATCGTAACCCAGGGATTGTTGTGGCAGAAAATGCCCGCGTTCTCCTTGTATCCCGGCGGATACGAAGAAACCTCACCTAATTCAATATGGTAGTCCTTGTACGCGGGCTGTAAAAGCACAATGCCGTACTTTGTATCAAGATGTTCTTTTACGGAATCAAGCGCTTTCTGCGCGCGTCCGTCTTTAAGCCCTATGCCCGCCATGACGGCAAAGCCGTTGGATTCAATAAATATTTTTCCGTCCTCACATTCGCGGCTGCCGATTTTTTTACCGTGCGCGTCATAGGCGCGAAGGAACCAGCCGCCGTCCCATCCGTGGTTATTAACCGCCTCTGTCATTGTGGCGATGGCTTTTTCGGCATACTGCGCCTCGTCGCCGCGCCCCGTACGGCGGCAAATCTCGACATAATCGGGACCGGTAAAGGCGAATATTGCCGCGATTAAAACAGATTCCGCTATGCCGCTTTCAAAATTCGCGGTTGTCTGGAAAGACTCGCCGGGCGTTTTGGAAAAGCAGTTAAGGTTTAAACAGTCGTTCCAGTCGGCGCGGCCAATCAGCGGAAGCCCGTGCGGCCCTGTATGCGTTACAGTGTAATCAAAAGAACGTTTTAAGTGAATAAATAGGGTGTCGGCTAACGCTTCGTTGTTGTCAAACGGCACTTTTTCCTCAAGGATACCGTAGTCGCCCGTCTCCTTGATGTACGCCGCTACTCCGCAGATTAGCCACAAAGGATCGTCGTTAAAGCCTGAACCGATCTCGTTATTGCCGCGTTTTGTAAGCGGCTGGTACTGATGATACGCGCTGCCGTCGGGGAACTGCGTCGCCGCAATGTCCAAAATACGGGCGCGGGCGCGTTCGGGAACAAGGTGAACAAAGCCCAGCAGGTCCTGATTGGAGTCGCGAAAGCCCATGCCGCGCCCGATTCCCGATTCAAAATAAGACGCGCTGCGCGACATGTTAAAGGTTACCATACACTGATACTGATTCCATATACCCGCCATACGCGCCATCTTTTTGTCTTCGGCGTCCACGGTAAAGCGGCCAAGAAGAGCTTTCCAGTACTCGTTAAGCGCGGCAAAAGCTTCGTCCGCCGCGTCAGGCGTTCCGTATTTTTCAAGGAGTTTATTCGCGGGTTTTTTGTTGATTATACCCTGCTTTTCCCATTTTTGATCCTCGGGATTTTCGCAGTAGCCAAGGACAAAAACAAAAGTTTTAGACTCGCCCGGAGCAAGCCGCGCCTTGATGTGGTGGGAGCCAACAGGCGCCCAGCCGGAAGCGACGGAATTTTTTGCCTCTCCGTCAAAAACCGCCTGCGGGTGATCGAAACCGTTGTAAAGACCCAGGAAAGTCTGCCTGTCAGTGTCAAAACCGTCGATTGGAACATTCACCGCCCACACCGCGTAATGGTTGCGCCGTTCGCGGTACTCGGTCTTATGATAAATGCGCGAACCTTCGATTTCAACCTCGCCTATGCTGAAATTGCGCTGGAAGTTGGTCATATCATCATTGGCGTTCCAAAGGCAGAATTCAATAAAGGAAAACATATCTATGCGTTTATCAATATTTGACTCGTTGGTCAGCGTAATTTTATGTATTTCGCAGGTGTCATGTAATGGCACAAACGAAACTTGAGAAAACGCAAGACCGTTACGCGCCGAGGAAATGCGCGAATAACCCATTCCGTGACGGCACTCGTAGCGGGAAAGTTCGGATTTCATCGGCATCCAGGAGGGAGTCCACACGTCGCCGCCGCCGCCGCCAGCGCTGCCGTCGCGCAGGTAAAAATAACGCCCGCCTGAGTCAGCCGGGACATTGTTGTAGCGGTAACGGGTAAGCCTTAACATCCGCGCGTCGCGATAAAAACAATAACCGCCCGAAGTATTGGAAAAAAGGCCGTAAAAATCCTCACAACCCAAATAGTTGATCCATGGGTATGGGGTATCGGGGCGGGTAATTACATATTCCCGCGCATTGTCGTCAAAATAACCGTATTGCATATCATTCCTCCATAATATGCATTAAAAAGGAAAATAACGTCCGGCGCTATTTTTTTGTTTTTTTTGCCTGGACAGGCTTTTTGATTTCTACCCGGTCAAGCGCGCTTGCGGGAAAAGTACCTTCCTGAAACTCATTACCGTCGGAAAACCATGATGTTGTTATTATTTTAGTTTCTTCGTTGATAGCCTTAACTACCATCTGGGGGCTTTTAGGAAGCGCTGTTACCACAACCGCGTCGCCAATAAGTCTTTCTGTCGCTCTTACACTCATATTAACTCCTTTTTAGTGCGGCGTAGCCGCACAAATTAAATAGAACATGAAACATAACCTAAGCTAATTTACCATATATTTTTAATAATGGCAACAAATTATTCAAGTTTTCGGACATTTGCCGCGGGGTACTTAGCCGGGCGGATTTTTTTACCAGAGGCCGCCGCCTTTAATTTTTTGAATTGTCCCGTCCTCGTTATAATTCAACTCAATTACCTTCATGCTTCTAAGCCAGTCCACCCCGCCGGAAGGGCGGCTGTCGTGAAAAAACAGCCACCATTTTCCCCTGAACTCGACAATTGAATGATGCGTCGTCCAGCCTACTACCGGAGTTAAAATAACTCCCTGATATGTAAAAGGTCCGTAGGGATTATCGCTTGTCGCGTAACACAAACGGTGAGTATGGCCGGTGGAATAGGAATAATAGTATTTACCGTTGTATTTATGCATCCAGGAAGCTTCGAAAAATTGGGCGTTGGGATCTCTAATTGGGCTGCCTTTCTTGTCCAAAAGAACAACAGGTCTGGGCTCTTCGGCAAACTGCAGCATATCGCCGCTTAATTTTACAACGCGCGCCAGAGAAGACGATAAACCGTCCGGCGTGCTTCCCGACCCGCCAAAGTACAAATAATACTCGCCGTTGTCCTCGAAAGCGCAAGGATCGATGCTAAAGCTTCCTTTTATTGGTTCTTTCTCGGGGATAAACTGTCCTTCGGGGCGATCCGCTATCGCCACGCCGATACGAAAAACATTATTTTTATCCCTTGCCGGAAAATACATGTAATACTTGCCGTTTTTGAAAGCGACGGCATTATCCCATAATTGGCTTGTTGCCCATGGAATATCCTTAAGGTCCAATATTTTTCCGTGGGCGGTAACTTCGCCGTTTTCCACATCATCCATCGAGAACACATGATAGTCTTTCATCTGGAAAGCCTCGCCGTTGGCATTATACGTTATACCGCTTCTCCAGTCGTGGGAAGGATAAATATACACTCTGCCGTTAAAAACATACGCGGCTGGGTCCGCCATATAATCATCAGGATACAAATATCTTGCCTTAGGCTCCGCTTTCTCATTTGACTGCGGCTTTGATCCGCAGCCGCAAATTGACAATATGGTTATAAGCAGCGAAAAAACCCCAAACTTTTTCATTTAAAATCCCCTTTAAGAAAGCGCTAAAAACATTATACCCTCTTTTGTCATATTATATACCCCGGTTACACGGTTTTCGCCCGCTTGAAGATAATAAAGAATTAAAATAACATAGAAATCACCCTATAAAAAGAATTTCAAATGAAAAAATTTTCAGTACTTATTGTATTATTGATATGCTCCGTGAATTTATGCTGTGTTTTCAGGAAAACGGCAAACAACGCCGCCGGAACGGAAACAAAAAATACGGATACTGAAATTGAGTTAATAATCACGGAAGACGGCAATGAATACGTTACCCTGCCCAACGGCGTAATTGCGGACGCGAGAATTACAGAAGATGATATAGATATGATATTCAGGCGCTTTGAAGCTATAGAGAACGGGGATATAGCGGCTTTTAGGTCTACATTGGGAGAAATGCAGGATGGGGTGGATTTTCATTACCAACTCAATTTAATTTATATATTTTTTGGCGACTTCTTTGACATAGCCCCCGATGATTTTTGTGACGCTGTCGCGACGGGGGAAGGATTAACAGAAATCGCGCGTACATTATTTAACGGCGACTATCCTTTAAAAAGAAGAAATACCGGACTAATTATAAAAAAACTGGAAATTATAGACGCCGGCGGGTTAAGGGTGACGGCAATAAATAACAAAAACGAAGAACTTATGTTTGATTTTATTTATTATTGATTTTGGAACTCTTTTTTAAGCATAAAACAGCGCTTTTTCGCCTTTTTTGGCGGTTATAACCGCCTGTATTGTTCTGCCGGGAGTGTCCGCGCGGAACATCCGTCCGGCTTCAAAACAATGCCCGGCGCCCAATTTCCGTAGTGTACCTGTCAAAAAAAGGACACCATATATAGCCCTACTCCTGTAGTGTATTCTTAAAAAAAAATACACTATATATAGCGTACCACTTGACAAAATTTAAAAAAAAGTATAAATTTAATAATAGAGGGAGGGAAAAATTATGCCAGCTAAAAAAACAACAAAAAAGACAGCAGCGAAGAAGACAACAACGAAAGCAAAAAAGACATCAAAGAAGTAAGTTAAGAATGTTATTGGTCTGTGAATGGTACTGCCAACACAGACCAATAACACCCCCGCAAGTATCGTTCCGTGCGTACTTTACAATTCATTTTTTCTTAGAATCATTTTTTTTAACAATAAATCTTCTAAATTTCTTCTTCCATCTATTACAAGCATTATATATACAAAATCATTTTCAACTTTATATATTATCCTCCAATATTCAACTATTATTTCCCTATATAATAAATACCCGTATTTTTCCAATTCTGGAACAACTCTATAACGTTCAGGATACATATCTAAATTTTTAACATTTTCTTCTATATTATCTAATATTTTTACCGCATAATTAATATTTGTTTTTGAGATATAATCAATAATTTCATTTACATCTTCCCTTGCGGGCGCAGTCCATTTTATAAAATATTTTTTATCCATTCTTTTGACCAATTTTTTTTCTTAATTCTGAAAATACTTGATCATTATCATAGACATCTCCTTCTCGAACAGATTTTTCAGAAAATTGTAACAACTTCATTAAGGATAACGCGTTGATCATATCTTGATATGATTCAATATCCAAAAATACTCCTTTTGCTTCCCCATGTTGGGTAATAATTATTGGATTTTTATAATTATTGATATAATCAATCATTTCCGCAGCATTAGATTTTATGTAGGAAATAGGCTTTACATCTTCTTTCAAATTAATATTCATAAAATCCTCCAAAAAATTAGTACTTTAATAATACCAATAAAAGACTGTCTTGTCAAGTAATCTTTAGCAAAAATTGCACATATCATCCTAATTACAGAGCCAACACCCATTCAGTACCCACTCAACACCCACTCAGACCCCATCCGGTGTCCATCCAGGAAACATATAAATTCGGTGTTAAGTGGTACTTGAGTGGGTGTTGAGTGGGAAGAAAAAGCCGCAGTCTTGTACAGAAGTCTGTACCAGTACTTTGTAATATTTAAATGTTTACAAAAAAGACCTCACGCAGAGGCGCGGAGGCGCGGGGGCGTTGTATTTAAGATTATCGTATTTCTTTCATGATCTTTGTTTTGAAGATACTATATCGTGAATAACGATGAATTATCGGACATAAACTCTGCGCCTCGCGAACCATAGGTTCGACGCCCCCGCGCCCCTGCGTGATGAAATTTGGAAATAATGCCTTGTACAGATTTTAAAAAAAGGGAACAGCGCGGGAGGGAAACCCCCGAAACGCTATCCCCTTATCTTAACCAGAGTTATGCGACATTTTTTTACCCCAAATTCTTCATCACTCCGCGCCATCCCTGTCGCGGGGAATCTATTGTTTTTGTTTTACCAAATAAATAAAATCATTCATGGTAAGAAGCCAATTTTGTTGTTCTGGTTTATATGTTGAATGTATTTTTTGTGGAACAACAAGTTGTAGGGAATTATGCTTCATTTCATTGGTTTGGTTAATGCTGATTGCGGATTCAAGTGTTAAAATGTGTTTTGTTTCAATCCGCTTCGCTTCAGTTAGAACCTGTCGCCACCGATCCTTGCAGGTAGATTTTACTCCAAGCATGGTCAGATTTATTGCATTAAAGGTTGTGTCTTTATATTCCTTAATGCCCGGAAAAAGAAAATCCGGTTTTGACTTGTTTTCAGTTACGGGCGTTCTGTCATAACGAATTTTGTTTTTCTGGAAAATAAATTCAAGATGATTTTCAAGTGCAAGACCTGCCCGGCTTTTACGTCTATTTTGCGCTGAAATGGAAAACTGGAAAAAATCTTCAACTCCGTCATTTCCGCCGAATCCACGGCTTAATCTGTCAGCTACAATATATCTTTCAAGTGTTCTGAAAAGTATTTCCTCCCTTTCATAACATGTCATTAGTACGCTATCAAAATCAGAAGAGAAATCAATATCTGTCAAGGTTGCTCTTGCGTATGCGGAAAATTCCTTCGTTGAAGGAAAAGAGCCATTAAATTTTTTTAACATATCGTCAAGATAATTTTCATCGCCTATTTCAACTTCAATCCCGATATTTTCAAGGACAACACGGGACGCAAAAGCTATTCTGTCCTGTTCAAGTTCCAGCTCTTCCCTGATTGAAAAACCAGGATGTTCAAGAGACGAAAAACCAAACAACCACAATAATTGTGAAGCAATAGTTGTTTCCTTTTCGGCAACTATCAAAAGCAATTCATCATTATTTTTTTGTTTTGCAATTATCAATATGTCCCCGGCATTTGCCGATTGAATTACCGTATTGTCAGAAAAGTACAGGCGATATTCCGTCCGTTGGACATTCCGTTCTTCCCTTGCTTTTTGACGTGCGTCATACCACGTCAGTTCGCCGTCTTCAATTATGGGTTCATCTTCATAATCAATGAAATACATACATTTTGCCCGGTATTTTACCTTGCCGGACGGTTCGCCAAGTATTTTTCGCAAGCCTTCTACGCCGTTAAATTCGTGCTGGTGGGAAACAAGTTTATTTGCTTCCACCTGACTGAGAATTTTTGCGGCTACACCATCAAAATACTGCGATAAATAACCATTTTTCATATAGACAACTCCAAAAAATTACTTTTTCCGGCCAGCCATTTCACCAATTTTTTCATTGCTTTTGGAAACAGCACATTGTCTCTGGTTACGCATTCCCAGAAAACGCAAATCCGGTATCCCATTGATTGTAACTGTTTTATTACCTTTTGGTCATTCCGTTTATTGCCGTTTATTTTCTTTCGCCAGAATTCAGTATTTGATTTTGGCCATACAAAATAGCGACAATTATGCCTGTGCCAGAAACAGCCGTGTATAAAAATAATTGCCATATATTTTTTAAAAACCAAATCAGGCTTACCAGGCAGTTTTCCATTGTGTAGGCGGTATCTAAAACCATTTCCAAACAACTCCTTTCGTATCATTATCTCCGGCCTGGTGTTTTTATTTTTTATGCCGGACATCATCCGGCTTCTGGTTTCTTTGTCGCATTTGTCAGGCATTTTCTTGTGGGGTTGTAATATTTTCGACAAGAACCCGTGCGACTTCCGCAATCATGGGAACCACAACACTGTTTCCAAACTGGCGATACGCCTGGGTATCACTTACCGGAATTTTGAAATTGTCGTCAAAACCCATAAGCCTGGCGCATTCCCTGGGTGTTAATCTCCTGGGGCGTTTTCGGCTTCCCTGGTCAATCAGTATTTCAGAGCCGTCCTTGTAATACCGGGCAGAAAGCGTCCGCGCTATGTCGGTTCCCTTAACCAAACCAAACCCAAACCCATTTCCGGCTTTCCGGTGCTTTTCGGCGTATTTTTGCAGGTATTCCCACAAATGAAGGGTAAGAGTATATTTGCTGTTTACCGTTGCATTTTCCCCTGTGGTGTAGGGCTGTTCTTCCTTTTCCGTTCCATCTTCGGGGTGCAGAATTGCTGAAAGTTTTATAGTTCCTTTTTCCGGTAAAACCAAATCGTCAAATGGATTATGATTCAGTTTTTCCTTGAATCCCAAAATGATAATGCGTTCCCGGTGTTGGGGTACAAAATGCTGTCCGTCAATGACCTTGTAATAAATATTATAGTCCAATTCTTTTTTTAATGTTTCTTCTATAATTTTAAACGTATTACCCTTGTCATGGGAAACCAGGTTTTTGACGTTTTCAAGCAAAAAGGCTTTAGGTCTTTTTGCGGCGATAATCCTGGCGACATCAAAAAAGAGCGTTCCCTGCGTGGTACATTCAAAACCATGCGGACGGCCCAGGGCATTTTTTTTTGAAACTCCGGCTATGCTAAACGGCTGGCAAGGGAAACCTGCCAAAAGCACATCATGGTCCGGCAGAGTATTTTCATCAATTGGGGTAATGTCCCCGATCAGTTGATGACCTTCCGTCTGTGGAAAATTTTCAAGATAGGTTTTTTGGGCAAAAGGATTCCATTCGGAAGTAAAAAGGCATTTTCCCCCACGTTGCTCAAAGCCAATCCTGATGCCGCCGATACCCGCAAAGAGATCGATAAACGTGAAAAGGTCTGTTCTTTGTGGGGAAACCGCTTGAGCGACCAGCCCTCTTTGTATGAGCATATCGGAAAGATATTCCGGTGGTGGCGGCGAATGAACTTCCCATCTTCTGACTGTTCGGGTGCTTACATTTATTTTTTCCGCAATTTGCCGTTGTGTATACCTTGTTCTCACCTGTTTCAGTAAAACTGCTGAATTGTTTTTTGCCATAATCCCTCCCAATGGGAACCCAATAGGACATTATGTCCGCTTTTTTTCCCTTTTGTCAACATATATTTGCAAAAAATCAGTGTTGCTTTTACGGGTTTTGCCAAATTTACCCCTTTAATGATTATAAATTGGAACTTACTTTTGAAAATAATGAAAAAAAAATATTTGATGTAAAACCATACCTGGATACAGGCTTATTTAAAACATTAAAAGACGAAAAATTATTTAAAATGGTTAAAGTTTCATTTGATACTATAGAATGGCCAAATAAAGTAGATTTGGATCCTGAGGTATTATATGAAAAAAGTATAATAAAAATAAAAAATTTGAAAAAAGCAAGTCCAAACGCCGTATGATGAAATTTGGGAATAATGCCTTGTACAGATTTTAAAAAAAACATTTGACAGCGTATCAAAAATATGATACAGTTTGTTATATGGATAATGAATCTTGCACCATATATTCTGGAGAAAAATTTACTCTGGAATGGTATTATGACAAAAACGGGAAAAGTGCAGCTTATGACTTTTGAGGAAAAATATAATGGAAAGTACATTTGATAAATTTATTAACAGCAACCCCAAAAGGAAGGCAAAATTCGAAAAAGAATATAATGAATTTCTTTTATCGGAATTTGTACTGGAAAAAATGGAATCTGAAAATATTTCCGTGAGAAAATTGGCAAAGAAGGCAGGAGTATCCCCGACAATAATACAAAAAATAAGGAGTAAAAACGCTGAAAGAATAAATTTCAGGACGTTTACAAATGTGTTACATACATTGGGATATAAAATTAACATAGAAAAGATATAATTCCGATAATGAACATTGGGAATAATGTCTTGTACAAATTTACAAAAAAAGTGAACAGCGCGGGAGAGAAACCCCCGAAACGCTATCCCCTTATCTTAACCAGAGTTATGCGACATTTGGACTTGAATAAGATGTAAGTAAAAACCATAAAAAACCTATTGCATTAATTTATTTATCACGAAAGGAAATGATTGCGTAAAAATGGAAAATACAGCATACTCTAAACATGGAACTTGATTTTGAAATAGACAAAATCACCGAATCAATCGAAAACGCCGAGACAGGCGAAACTCTTGATACTATTGTCTTGCCCGTAACAAAAGCCGATTTGGAGGAAGTAACTAAAAAAAACGGCTGGCTTTTTGATTGGAAAATGGAGCTTTCCGAAACTGAAAAACAAGTGTATAAACTTGTTGCCATACAGGAACCGAAAACTATACACGGCTTAGTGTCGTTTGAAAAACTGAAAGATTATGTGCTTATGCATCTGATAGAAAACGCTCCGATTAACAGAGGAAAAAGCAAGAAATATTTGGGGGTGTGCGGAAACTTAACCGCTTACGGCTGTAAATTATCAATGGAATACGGTTTTGGCGGCGTTATAGCCTTCGATCCGAAAACCGCCCTTATCGCTCATTACGAAAAAACGCTCGGAGCGGTGCTGATAAGTGAGCGTAGAATGGCTATTTTTGAGGAACAGGCGAAACTCTTATTGGAAAAATATTTTCCCGAAACGGAGGAGGAATGATGATAGCAATAGACACTGATGAAAAATTCAAATGGTTTCTGGACGCTCTTGAAAGCGATGATTTTCAGGTTGTCAGCAGGAAATGGACTGAAGAAGAAAAAGAAGAACTGTCAAGGGAAATCGCCGAATATAAAGCAATGCGACAAGAAACCCTTGCACCAGAAGCGGTTTTAGCGTAACTGGACGAGCAAAATATTATATAATACGCCCCTGCGTGATGAAATTTGGGAATAATGCCTTGTACAGAAGCCTGTACCAGCCTTGTACAGAAGTCTGTACTAGCCTTGTACAGAAGTCTGTACTAGCCTTGTACAGAAGTCTGTACTAGCCTTGTACAGAAGTCTGTACCAGCCTTGTACAGAAGTCTGTACCAGCCTTGTACAGATTTACAAAAAAAAGGGAACAGCGCGGGAGGTAAACCCCCGAAACGCTATCCCCTTGTCTTAACCAAAGTTACACGAACGCCCCGCGCGTTGCCCGCGCAGGACGTTATGCCGCGTAATCCTTTAACTCGTCGGTGTCGTTGTTGATGTAGTAAACCCTATCTTAAATGTGCCACTACCCGAAGAACTATAAGGCCATACTTTTATATAGTACGTATCCCCCACGTTTACTGCTCGGGAAGCATAGAGGGTGCTGCCATAAAGATTCGTCTGAGACCCCTCCCTTGTGATTTTTGTACCATCGGACTTATACAGTTGAACATACACGTCGGTCAATGAGCCGGTAGTACTGAAATGTATATATTGTTGTGACACAGTCGCGGTAAAACTGAACCATTGTTCGCCGCCCGCGGTGGTAATATTGCCACTAGTCCATATATTGACGGTCAAAGGTGTTGATGATGATGGTAGTGGTAGTGATGGTGGTGTGGATGCCCCGTTGAAACTTATCTTAAATGTGCCGCTATTCGAAGAACTATAAGGCCATACTTTTATTAAGTACGGAGTGCCCACGGTTACTGATCGGTAAGAAACGAGAGCGCTGCTAGAAAGATTAAACTGACTCCCCACCGTTGTGACACCATCAGGCTGATACAGTTGAACAGACACATTGGTCAATGTGCCGGTACTATCGAAATGTATATATTGTTGTGACGCAGTCGCGGTAAAACTGAACCATTGTGCGCCGCCCACGGTGGTAATATTGCCGTTAGCCCATGTGTCGACGGTCAAAGGTGTTGATGCCGGCGGTGGCGGTGGTACATCGAACTTTATCTTAAATGTGCCGCTACTAGTACTAGAATAAGGCCATACTTTTATTAAGTACGTATCCCCCACGTTTACTGTTCGGAAAGTACTGAGGGTGCTGCCATAAAGATTCGTCTGAGCCCCCACTGTGGTACCATCGGACGAATACAGTTGAACATACACGTCGGTCAATGTGCCTGTACTGAAATTTATACTTTGTGTAGCCGCAGTCGCAACAAAACTGAACCATTGTTCGCCGCCCGCGGTGGTAATATTGCCGTCAGCCAATGTGCCGACGGTCAAACTGACCAAACTGGACCCATCGCTGAAACTTATCCTAAATGTGCCGCTGCCGTCGGATTTTACCCGTATATAGTACGTGTCGTTAACGGTCAATAATCGTAAAATACTGGAAGAGGAAGCAGAGGAAGCAATTGTCTCTTGCCCCCCCCTTACCGTACCATTGGCATTATACAGTTGTACGCTCGCGCCGCTGTTCAGTTTGAGCGAATCGAGTTTTATATATTGGACAGCCGAAGTCGCATTAAATTTGAACCATTGTTCGCCGCTTGCCGTGTTAATATTGCCGTTGGCCCATGTGTCTTTGGTCAGATTGACCGGCGACAGTACCGGTGCCGAGTTGAACGCTATCTTATACGTGCCGGTTTTGGAGGTATCCACTGCCCATACTTTTATAAGATACGAATCGCCTTTGGCAAGCAACGCGTTGTAGGCATAGGAAGTCCTGGCATTAAGATTCGCTTGACTTCCTACCGGATCGTTGTGGATATCATACAATTGTACGTTTACGTTGTTAAGCGTGCCGCTTGTATCTAAAAGTATAAATTGAGCAGCCGAAGGCGCGGTAAATCTGAACACCTGTGCGCTGCCTAGCGCGCTGCCTGTCGCGGTAATGTTGCCGTCAATCCATGTGGCAGCGCCCGGCAGTTCGATTATTTCGCTTGCCGCCGACGCGTTTACTATCCTGTATGTGCCGGTAGCTGAAGGCGTTAATTTAAGATAGTAATCATCGCCGGCGCTGTTGTCTAACGGCGCAACATAATTGTTAGTAAGCGTATCTCCTCCCAGAGAAATACCGCTGGCGGAATACAATTCTGCCACAATATTGCCGGATAAACCCTGGAAAGTTAAAGTAGTAAACACCGCTTTAACCTTGAACCATTGTCCAACGCCGCTGACAGCCTTAACGGTAGTAGTGGTGCCAGGCTCCAGCACAGTTACGTCCGTGGTGGGCAAAGTAGTTACAACGCCCGGCTTGTTTCTTTCTGGGGTAAACCCTATCTTATATGTGCCTGAGTTATAAGCCGTGTCTGTTTCCGAGAAAGTAGGCGTTACTTTGACATAGTAATTGTTACCAACGGTAAAGGTTAAACTCTGGAAATTAGAATAATAGGGGTTGTCTGTAATGTTGGCCTGTCTTTGGTAAGTACCGTCATTAGCATATAATGTTACAGTTATGCCTTTCAGCGTGCCCCGCTCAAAGTGTATATACTGGGTGCTATCGTCCGCTTTAAACTTGAACCATTGTTCGTCGCTCATGGCGGGAATATTGCCGTCTGTCCATGTGTTGGCGAGCAGTTCTGTTGCCGTGGCGGGCGGCGTTATTTTGTTTGTCGCCGCGAACCCTATTTTATATGTGCCCTTATATCCTGAGCTTTCAGGAAATAACCTGATGTAATAGACGGAGTTGGGTGTAAACGTCGGCGTCGGCGACAGCAGAGTATAGCCAACATTAATCCCGCTATAATTAGAAGCAATTTTTTCACCGGCGTTATTATACACTTCATAATTTGTCCAGGAGGACAGCGTGCCCCTCTGGAAGTAAATATATTGGGCAGCATTCGTGGCGTTAAACTTGTACCACTGTTCGCGGACTGTTTCGGTAAAATTGCCGTCCGCCCATGTGGCGGCGGTAAGCGTGACCGCGTCCGGTAAAGTTATTTTTGGAGTCGTGCTTGACGTATTGAACGATATCTTATACGTGCCGTATGTGCCGTTTGTGCTTCTGGCTAATACCCTGACATAGTATGTTTTACCGGCGGTAACAGTTACGGCTTTATTAAAATTACTATTATGATGATGATCACTGGCTGGCCCTACCGCCGCGCCTTCAGAATCATACACAGACAGGTTCACGCTAAACATTGTGCCGCTCATGAAGTGTACCCAGTTAGTAGTACTGGCGGCCGGCGCGGTAAATTTAAACCACTGTTCGCCGCCATAAACGGGAATATTGCCGTCCGCCCATGTGTCGGCGGTAAGCTCGGTTACGCTGTCGGGGAAAGTCATTCCCGGCTGTGTTATTCCCGCGGTAAACGCTATCTTATATGTACCTGCAGAGTTATAGTTGTTGTAGGTTGTCCTGATAAAGTAATCTTTGCCTACAATTAACGTTCTCTCTATATAATTATTAGCAGAAGTAAAATTATACCTGTCATTACTACCAGAATAACTCGAGCCGCTCGGTACTGTTTTTAAACTGTCGAAATCAATAACTTGCACATTCACGTTTGACGCTGTGCCGCCTGTAAAATATACGCGCTGGTAGACATCCGTCGCGGTAAATTTAAACCACTGTTCGTCGCCGCTGGAAATAATTTTACCGTCGGTCCATTTGTCGGCGGTCAGGTTTGTAAGGAAATAATCCGCGGACAATACGCCGCTTTCTGTCCAGCCGTCTTTAAAAGCCACGGCTTTAAGACTAGTATTCCCGCTGACGCTGATCGCGCCGGAATACGCCGCGCTGGAAGCGGTGGGTGTCGTTCCGTCCAGGGTGTAGCGTATTGACGCGCCCTCAGTCGTAGTAGACAGGGTAACAGACTGCGCCGCGAAGAAATCCCCCGAGCGCAGGCTTGCCCTGGGCGTCGCGACAATCTTGCCGCTTACGGTCACGTTAAAAGTGGCGGTTTTGCCCTCGAAAGTGACGGTAACGGTTTTTAAACCCTCGGCAGAGGAATCAAAGCCGCTTGTGGAAAATCCGGTTACCTCTTTTTTAGAGCCGTCAGAGTAGGCGGCTGTTACAACTATGCCGTCCGTTTTTAACGAATCGCCTATGGCGTATATTGTCTTTGCCGGCGCCGTTGTTACAGAAATAAAACTAAGTTCCGCAACAAAGCTGTTTGGTTCCGAACAGGCGGTAATAACCAACCCGATTGCGGCAATCGCAGCAATCGCCAAAAGGACAAGCCTGTTAAAAGGACTGGCCTTTTTAGCAAAATTGTTTGTTTTCATAATAAAACTCCCTTTATCATAATTTATTAAACCGGTCTTTCCGCATACGCGGCAATCCGGCATCTTCTAAAATAATTTAGAAGAAACCCCGGCGGCACCCGCGGCTTGGTTCTTAACCGCGAGGCACCGGGGAGGAGAAGAACTAACTAGAAATTAGTAAACGTATAAATTCTGGCTCCCTGGTTGGTCCATATTTCCTGGCTGCTGAATACGTTAATACCGTCGTTATAGGCAAAACCGTTTCCGGCAAGCACGTATTTAGTCCTGTTGTTGGCGTTGTTGTACTTATAGTTCGGATCAAGGGTAACGTAAATAACGTTATAGCCGGAATACGCCACTTTCGGATCGGAAGTATCAAATTTATCCGAACCGGTTTTTTCCTGCTTAAACTCAACATTCACTATGTTGATTTCAACGACATCACTTGCGCCGCTGATTATGGCTGCAGCACTGCTGTTGCTGCCCTTTGAATAAAGAATCTTAAAATTCTTCTTAAAGGTTTCCAGATCAAGCTGCTTGGCGTAATATCTGGTATTAACGCCGTCCTTGGTAATAGAGTTAGGTCCTATTTCCAGCCTGAGCACGACATTTTGTCCGTTCTGGTCGTTTGACCTTTCCAGATTTAACCTTGCGCTTCTGGTTTCGTCGCCGTACACCGTTTCAGAAGTGGTAAGCGAATTAACAATCGTTCCAACCTGAGAAGCCTGAGAAGCAGTGAGCCACGGCGTATTTACGCCCGCCCATACCCAGTCAGAATAAGCGGGCAGTTTAGGATCAATAGGAGTTGTAGGAGCGGTAGCCAAAGTAGTACGCAGCGCCACAGTATTTACAGAATCCGGTACTGTGGAAGGATAGTAAACAGGAAGGAACTGATATTCAGAAGGTCCGTCAACCGTCGGAGATTGACCCGGAGTATAAGGAGGACTAATAGCATTCCAAGCAGCCCAAGCCGCTTCTTTTGCGGCATCATAGTCAGGATCAGGCGGTGTCTTACCCGGAGTATAAGGAGGACTAATAGCATTCCAAGCAGCCCAAGCCGCTTCTTTTGCGGCATCATAGGCTGGGTCACCAAGAGTCATAGTCGTAGTCGAACTATAACCAGAATCAAAATTTGAAGTATCAGCAGCCCATTCTTTATCGAGATCATAGGCGGTAAAAGACGGACTTGCTGATATAGTAGACGAAGTTACAACTATATAATCCTCATCGTAAAGTAAAGCAGCCACTGCTTTAATGGGATCATATAAAGGGTTAACCGGAGTCAGACTCGTATTATAAGCAGAATTATAATTTACACCAGCCCATTCTTTATTGAGATCATAGCTGGTAAAAATAGCTTGTATAGCACTTTCACCTATAACCGTATAACTCACACCACCGTTAAGTGAAGCAGCCACTGCTTTTCTGGCATTATAGCTAGGGTTAACAGTATACGGTGTCTTACCCGGACTATAAGATTGATCAACAGCAGCCCAAGCCGCTTCTTTTGTGGCATCATAATCAGGGTCACCCGCAGACTTACCCGGAGAATAAGATTGATCAACAGCATTCCAAAGCGCTTCTTTTGCGGCATCATAATTAGGATTAGGAATAGTAGTCGGCGCAAGAACTTTACTCTTTATATACCCAGGAGACCATTTATACCAATAGGTATACCAGGTAGTACTAGTCCCCGTGTTATCAACGTAGTTTGTATCGCCTAAATTCTTAAAACCGCGAATAAGCGGGTTGTTGTAAAGCCTGGGCTCTCCCGAAAGCCTTGTTAAGCTCGTCTTAAATCCGTTAACGCTGCCGTTAAGATTTACGGTAATCCGCTGTTTTACGCCAAAAAACTCTTTGTTGGTTTCCAGACTTACGCTGCTTTTTTCAAACACAACGCGGTAAGCCGTCATGTGGGCAGGCTTAAAATCTTTAATAATTACCCTGTGACCGTTCGCTAACGCCCCCTTGCTTGACTCGTCAAAACTGGCGTAAAATTTAGAAGGCTTCCAGTCTCCGGCGGCTTCCGTAAATTCCTCTATCTTAATGCCGCTTAAAAGCGATATAAGTATATCGTCTTTGTCTTCCGCGTTTAAGAAAGCATTAGTAATGCTGCTCGAAAGCACAATCTGAATATTAGCGCCCTCTTTGACAACAGTATCGGTTACCGCGGGGAAATTAAAACCGGCAGGCACGTCGTCGGTACCGGTAGTCGCGCCTACGGTGGTAAGGTCAATAAAAGGCGCATTCGTATTTGGTAAACTTACGGTAATGCCCCTGTTTCCGGGAAGCTGCGCCGCTGTCGAGTTAGTCAGCCCGTTAACTGTTAAAGAACCGTAAAAGTCGTCATAAAAAGGCTCCGCGGGTATGCCGTTTCCGTCCTTGTCCATTTTAAGCCCGCCGCGGTAAGTGTACTTGGTACTGTCAATCTTCCAAACCAGGTTCGAAGAAGAAGCGGTAAAAGGAGCCGTTAACTTTAAAACAAAAGTGTCGCCGCTCCTTTTCCTTTCCAGCGCCCATCCGGTATACGCGGTAAGGGTGTGGGCTTTGCCCCTGCCAAGTTCTTCGGGGGCAATCTCGTTAGGATTGTATGTATAGAAAGACAAAAATTCTTTTAATACAGTTTCGGCATTATCCGCTTTAAATATATCCGCGGTTGGGTCGGTGATAGTTATTTCAACGTAATTTTCAGCCGCGGCGGTTACGCTGCCCGTAGTGGTGTTTATTGATAAATAACCGGGAACAGAAACGCCTGCAGCGTTAATACTCCTAGCGCTAATGAAAGTACCGGTAAAAGCAGCAGTATAATTGCCAAGAGTGTACGATGAAGAGTCATACTGCTCGTTAATTTGATCCCAGTATTCATAGTGGGGATCCAAAACATCGGGCGGCGAGCAGGAAATAACCGCAAGCGCCATTATCGCCGCAATCGCGGCAAATTTTAAAAATATTTTCATTTTTATCTCCTTTTCCATTAAAATTTAACTGTGAACAGAGCCGTTAAGCTGGTCAGGTTATAAGTAAAAGTGCCAACTCCGGCAGACATATCCATCGCGAAATTATCGCTAAAGCTGAACACAAAACCGCCCCTTAAAACACCGCTCAGCGCTGTCCAGCTGGTTACACTTCGGACACTATCCACAATTTGGGGAGGCGCGGTTACGGTTGTGGTTTCACTGGAAACATATTTGTTGCCGTCGGAACCTTTTTCCGTCCTTGTATAAGTTGAAGAAATGCCGTCTCTGGATGTTGTCGTATTGGTGCTGGTGAAACCCGGGAGACTTATATAAACACCCGCGTTTACGGTGAACTTATTTGGTATTAAACCGTAGCTTGCGCCGACTCCTACCGTCGGATTAATGCTAAAATATGAAATTTCTGTTTTATTTCCGGCATTAGCTGTATGGGTATTTGTAACAGTCGTCTCATTATTTTGTGAATTGATTTCGTCGTTGTAGGTTGTATTTTGTGTCCGCCATCTGTCGGTATATGCGATTGAGGATTCGTTACCGATTGTTATAGGCAGCTGAATCCGTACGCCGAATTTTAAATCTTCCCCAAACGCGCTGTCTTGCCATCTGAAACCGGGGTTAATTGAATGATACGTATAACTTTGTTCCGATACTTGAATCTGCACGGAATCATCTTTTTCCGTTCTGTCAACATATTTGTTTGTAACTGAATAGTTACCAGTGTTATCCCAACTTATAGTTCCTTTAACAGAGCCGGCTCTTCCGGCGTCGCCAAAACTACTGTCGTAAAAACGCGTATTCAGGTTATAATCAAGGATTAACCTCATGTTGGCATCAAGATCAAGATCGGCGCCGGCGCTGACATTAAGATTATTATAACTGTTGTTCTTGCCTCGGCGGTCAATTCTTTCCTGACCTTGAATTTTTCCGTCATATACGGTGCGGTTTGAGTAATATTCGTCAACAAGTTGTTCATCATAAAAAGTAAAATTTGTTCCAACGCGGGGCAGCAAAACAAGGCCGGAACCCAAATCAAGCTTCATACCCCATTGAATGTACGGAACCATGCTTCCGGTGGATTCATAATATTTAAGAGAGTCATTGCCTGTATAGGCAATTGAGCCGTCCTGATTTGTAGTTACTGTTGAAGTGCCTGTTGAAGTGCCGCCGCGGCTGACATTGTAGGGGGTATTGTAAGTTGTTACGCCCTCATAAAAACCTACTTTTATGCCCATGCCCATTACGCCGATTAAAGCCGCGATATTGTTGTTGGTAACGGTCGTTGTCCGGGCGTATACTTTTTCATCGACTCTTGAAGTCATCTGCTGCAAGGTGGTATCCCAGTTGGTTGTAAGCCTTGTGGTTTCGTCTGTGCCACGCGTTAAACCGGTACCATTGTAGTACGTTCCAAGGTAAATGTCGCCGAATTTTGTCGCGTAACCCAGGTCAAGACGGCTGGTATAATCAACAAGAGCGAACAATTTATCGAATTTTACATTGCCGTATCTATTGACATTCATGTAATTGTCAACGTCTGTGGTAAAGACAGTGGCTGTCGAACTTCTCTGGTTGGATGCTGGACTGGTTTGCGCGACAGACGGAATGGTTTGCGCGCCAAGCGGAATCGCCAACCCCATTGCGATAATGGCTAAAGCCGCCATTATCAGGTTTCTTTTTTTCATGATAGAAACTCCTTTTGTTTAAAATAAACGTACGTTTAAA
>Ga0268262_10002303_pt1 | contig 22330 bp, 23 predicted proteins | sample TergutNc150P3_FD_190354 | JGI IMG/M metagenome (GOLD analysis project Ga0268262, IMG submission 190354) | Nasutitermes corniger P3 segment gut microbial community from laboratory colony in Florida, USA - Nc150 P3 (SPAdes) (version 2) | ecosystem: Host-associated > Arthropoda: Insects >... | reverse complement strand
TTTTATCAAGGGAAAAAATAATCTCCCTAATCCCGGAAACTGCCGAAAACCTCAACTCCGTAGTTGACATAGGGATGGTGATAAAAAGCGACTATGTGACTCGCGGCTCAATAGGCAAGGTGGGCAACCTGCTCACGCTTACAGTGGAACTCTACGAAACAGCCAGCGGCAATATGATAAGCGATTTTGTAAAGGAAGCCACAGACTTGAAAGGCTTTTTGGAGGCAATCCGCGAAAATGCACCGGGCCTATTCTCAAAAATAATGTCCCCTACTACCGCTGCTGCCCCTGCTTCAATACCTACAAATATACCTGCCGAGTCAACGAAAATCAAAACATCCTTCTGGGTAGCCATAGGTTTGGATGTTCTTGGCGCAACCGCGATTGGGCTTGGCGTTTACAAGAATTCAATAGCAGGCGATTATCACAGCAAAAACGAAAAACTTAAGGAAGATGTAACGCCGGGCACTTTCGATAGTATGCAAAAACAATTTAAAGATAACGAGCAAAAAATGAAAGACGCAAAAACGATGCGAAATGTCTTTTATGCAACGGGCGGTGCTTTGTTGCTCGGTGGTATAGCGGTGCATATTTGGTTTTAGGAGGCAGCATTATTATGAGAACACAATTCGCTAAAATCGCGCTTGCAGTTTTAGGGTTTGCCATAACCATCTTTTTAGCCTGCTCGGACTACCCGGCTCTGAATTTCCCAAGCGAAGCTGAAGTAAATCAAAGATATTCCTCCGGTGGGGTTGTTTGCGATGATGCGGATAAATGCAACGGAGAGTGCTATGACAGAGGAACTCAATTTTGTTCCAGCAACACCATATACAAAATGTGCAATAGCAACCCTTACAATGTGCAGGACAATATTTGCTGCGGTAATGCCCTATATTTAAAATCTTCGTATGCTTGTTGCGGTGAAACAGCCTATCTTTTGTTGAACTATGGCTGCCTAGAAAATAAAGTACTTACGAAATGCGGCTCGGACCTATACGACCCAACAAAAGAATTCTGCACGAGCAAAAACGAAGTGTATCCTCTATGCGGTGACAAGACGTATGACCCACCAGAGCAATCTTGTGCTATGGAGAGTGGTAAACCAGTCGTAAAAGGGGAATGCAATAAAAATCCAATTAATTTCACCACGCATTTCTGCTTTGACGGAGAGCCTCACCTTTTATGCGGTGGAAGGACTTATAATCCTAGAAACCAATTTTGCTTCGGTATCAAGTTTTACGACAAATGCAACGATGCCATTTACAGCCCTTCAACCGATTTCTGCTATGGCGAAAAGACTTATCCTTTATGCGATGGCCTTGATTACAATCCTACGGATGAATTCTGCTACGAAGGCGTTATTAAAAGCAAATGCGGTGGCACATTGGAATATAACCCTACAACGCACTATTGCAACGTATCAGATGGCAAAACATATTCCTGCGGCAACAAGCCGTACAATCCTATAACGCACTATTGTTACGAATTAACCGGAAAGGCATATTCCTGCGGCAACAAGCCATACGATCCTGTAACGGAATTTTGCCACACAGACGGCAAAACATATTCCTGCGGTGGCAACGGCAAACCGAAAAAGCCTCTCAACCCCGCAACGCACTATTGTGTCAATGGCGATATACTCTCCTGCGGCGGCAAGTCACTTGACCCTGCAACGCAATTCTGCTATCAAAGCACCACCGTAGTCAATTACTGCGGCATCAACCGACAAGTGTACGACCCTGATTTATACGAATGCAAGCCTTCTTCCAACGGCATATACCTGAAAGGAGGAATTACAGACACTAGGGATAGTAAGAAATACAATGCGGTGTTGATAGGTACGCAGGTTTGGATGGCGGAGAATATGAATTATAAGACCACTTCTGGTAGCGGTTGTCTTACACCCCAACAATATAATCAATTTACTTTGAGTGATAATGATAACACTAATTGTACTAACAGTGACGGTACCACCAACTACGGCAGGCTTTACAACTGGACAACAGCTACAACTATGAATGTTTGCCCAGGAGGTTGGCATATACCGAGCGATGCGGACTGGAAAACCTTGATACAATACGTCAAGCCGAATTGTTCTTCTTCTTCTTCTTGTCCTAGCAGCAATATAGAAGTTGACTATAATTATCTATGTAATTGTACCGTAACTATGTTAATGGGCTCTAGTTGGCCTAGCGGTACAGACGATTACGGCTTTAAGGCTCTGCCTAGTGCCTCCTGTATGAGCGGATATTGCGAGAGTAATATTAGCAAATGGTGGAGTAGTCTCGATGTTCCTAATTGGAATAGTGGGGCTTACATCCTGTCTATTGGGTCCAGCAACTCCGAATGGGGGAAGATTAGTAAGGACAATTTCCTCAGTGTCCGTTGCTTGAAGGATAATTAGTTCCCTTCGGCTTCGCTCAGTGAACATTGGTTGTTGAGCGTAGCCGAAACGAGCATTATACTTTAACCGCAACAAGATTTTTAGCGTTTATTATGCCCAATACTTCTTTTAACATATTTTCTCGTATATACCCATCGTACTTACTCTTTGTTGAAGTTGATGGAATAGCGAATTTAAAAGCCAAACTAGCAAGCAAAATAGGCTCTCCATTATTATCTTTAGAACTTATATAAAGTATTTGATTACAAGTTTGTTTTTTTCCTTCATCGCAAATCTCCAGTTTCCCTGGGCATTTTGAGTACAAGTGACCCGTTTTTCTTGGGCATCCAAAAGTAGCTTGCGTGCCGCCAGCAATTTCAACTGAGAGTTTTTGTTTATGCTTATCCAATTCATCTATAACCGATTGAGCCGAATAATACATTACGCAAATCTCCGATGTTCCTGATTAAATGGTAATAAATTCTCTCGTTGCGGTTTTTCATAAACAGCAACAAAAGGATTTTTGTTTACCTCATTTCTATTGATTTTTGATATAACAAATTCAAATCCATTAAGTTTTTTTCTTTTTTCATTTTCAACTTCTTTTTCTAACCTTTTTACTTCCGTATTCAAAGCATTAATCTTTTTCTGCAATAACGAATAGCTATCGGTAGTAAAACCCCTTTCAGCAAACATAAGTTGAATTGTATGATATTTATTCCATAAGGAAATTGAGCTTTTATTTGCTTTAAATAACCTCAGTACGTTAGACCAACAAGTATTTTTATATAATTTATCACAAAAATTCTTATACAAAAAACGACAAACATTGCCTATCATATCCATTATAGCCTCTTCATCCGTGTTTCCGTAGCCATCTATCCTTAAATGTATGCAACTCGCTATAAATATATTCCTCTTCTTCTCGGTAGCTCCATCTTCTCTCTCAAGCATTACAACAAAAGACAACAGAGGTATTTCAAAATCAAACCCAATCATTTTTGGAATTTTCACGCGACCTATACCAACGGCTTTTCCCGTTCCCGCTCTCAATGTGGATTCTTTTATCTGAAATTCTGATTCTTTAACCAACATTCTTGCCATAATCGCCCCTATTTAGGTTTTAGTTAAAAAGTAATATAGAAAATTTCTACCTTCCCCCTATGGGACTTCCCAAACCTCCTCTAACAGTCAGGCTCATAATAGGAATTCTTTCCGCAAAGCCGGAACTTGCAAACGAGGCAAAGCAAAAATTGCTAGAGCGTTTTGGAAAAGTTGATTTGGAAATGCCGCCCGTCCCATTTGCGCACACCAACTACTACAAAGACGAACTCGGAGAAACTCCGCTCCGCTCATTTCTATCTTTTGAAAATAGAATTGAACGCGAAAGCATTGTGGATATAAAATTGGAAACAAATGAAATGGAAAAAATTTGGAATAGAGCGGTGAATTTAGACCCCGGCTATATGACGCTTGGGCAATTTTTCCTAGCCACAACCAAAGACCAACGGCACAGAATCTATTTGGGCAAAGGCATATTCGCAGAGGTTACCCTCTACTTTGAAAACGGCAACTTCCACCCCTTTGATTGGACTTACCCCGATTACAAAAGCGATGTTTATATAAAATTTCTGGAAAAGGCAAGGGAACGTTTTGCCTACCACATTGCCACCGGGCATCCATATAGCGAGAGAGGCAAAAATGCTAGGAGTGTTTGATTCCGGCTTTGGAGGTTTAACCATCCTAAAAGATTTGGCAAAAGCATTGCCAAATTACAACTTCGCCTACTTAGGCGACAACGCTCGCGCACCCTACGGAAACCGCAGCTTTGAAAGCATATATCGCTACACCCTGGAAGCCGTTGACTACCTCTTTTCCCTCGGATGCCCTCTTGTAATTCTCGCCTGCAACACCGCTTCCGCAAAAGCATTGCGCTCAATACAGCAACGCGACCTCTCAAAAATCGCACCGCAAAACAGAGTGCTCGGCATAATTCGCCCCATAGCGGAGGAAATAGGCAAATTCACAAAAACCGGATATGTGGGCATTCTAGGCACGGAAGGAACAATAGCCTCGCAGAGCTACCTGCTGGAAATAGCCAAGTTTTGGCAAAATCTGCACGTGGAGCAACAAGCCTGCCCAATGCTCGTTCCACTGGTGGAAAACGGCTTGATAAACCACCCAGCCACCGAAATGTTCATAAGGGAATACACGCAGAAAATTTTGGCAAAAGAACCTCGCATAGATTCCCTCGTTCTGGGTTGCACCCACTATCCCCTGCTCCAAGATATTTTCATAAAAGTTTTGCCGGAAAATGTAAAAATAACCTCCCAAAGCGGCATTATAGTTCAAAAAACAAAAGAATACTTGGCAAACCACCCGGAAATTGACAACCGCATAAGCAAAAACCCGGATAAAAACGGCGAAATTCGCTTCTTAACTACCGACTCCGCAGAATTTTTCAAAAAGGGCGCAGAAACATTCTGGCAAACCAAAGTTCAAGTGGAAAGCGTAAATTTACATCCTGAATTTTCTCAGAATGCTCTTCACTCCGTGAGACATAGCCCTTAAATCCATAAAGGCTTCCTTTAAGGTTCTCACATTGTCTTTAAGCTCTTTTTCCACCAAATTCACAAATTCAAAGCTCTCGGACATTCCCTCCGCATTGCCATATATCCCTTCCAAGTACTTTGAAATCGCAGTGATTTTTTCCGTAAGATGTTGAATGGCTTCTTTCGCCTTTTCCGTTTCGCCTCCTATAAGCTCAACATCATTAACTTTCTTCACTATTGAGTCTATCGCTTCCTCAATTTCCTCCGTCTTCAAACCTGCCAGCCCATTTTCTGTGGATATGCTGTTTACGCTATCGGTCATAGATTTTGTGTTATCCACAACTATCTGCATTTTTTGCATAGACTTGGAAAAATCATCGGAAATAATATCCAAACTATCGGAAGATTTTATCAAAACCGAAGCATACTCGCCAACAAAGTTCATAAACTCCTTCAGCTTGTCTATGAATTTATTAAAATGCCTTGACATATCGCTTATTTCATCGCTGTGGCTTTCATCAATCCTTATAGTGAGATTGCCATCGCCTATCTTGTTCAAGGTTTTCATTATGTATTGAATGCGCCTATTGATGAGATTTGATAATATAACGGAAATAATAATGGATAATACGATTGTTACGGCTATAGCCGCAAGAATACTGGACATATTGCTCCTGTCCAAGCTGGCGAGAGAACCGGTTGAAACTAAAAACCAATCCGTGTTTTTAACGGGCATAGACACAACATAATTTCTTCTTCCAAATAAAACGGAAGCATTGTCGCTCAGAATTTTTTCCTTTGAAAATTCCACTGTGTCTAAGTCTTCAAAAATATTTCTTTCCAAAATATATTTTTGCTCTGTGTGGGTTATATACAAGCCGTTTCTTTTTATTAAAAACGTGCTGCCATCTTCCGTCACTTTGCGAGAATTTACCATTTTTGTCAAATCGGTCATAAATATATCCAAACCTACCACCCCTTTGTATGAGTTGGAGGAATCTTTAACCGTATGCACAACCGTCACGCAGATTAACTTTGTGTTATAATCAATGTATGGGTCTGTTATGCCCGGTTTGCCGGGGTTTTGCATCGCAAATTTAAACCACGGTCTTTTCAATTGGTCCCATTCCGGCTCGGTATATGGCGCCCAATCGGTGGCCGTCACAAAATAGCCTCCGTCAAAGCGAGAAAGCGTTGTGCCGTAATAAAACTCAAAAGCGTAAGGAACTGTAGGCAGCATCCTAACCATAAATTCGCGGTCGTGTTCCTTGCTCACTCGCCCTGCGTTTTCGGATGCAAAAACAACCAAGTCAATGGCTTTCTCAAGTTCTACCTGAAGGTCGGCGTCTAGGTATTTAACGGTTGTTTCCGCAAGGCTTTCCAGATTTTTATAATTTATCTCCTCAAAATTTTTGAGGAATATGGAAATAAGCACTGCGGACATAGCGGTTAGCAAAACAATGTTGAATGCTTGGATTTTAAAGGCGAAGGAGTGCAAATATTTTACCATATAATTATGTAATATATATTAAAACTTTATAAAACGCAACATTTTTCTAAAAATTTTCTATTTTATGCCCTATGAAAACATTCCATTATATTTCGTTGCCCAAGCTAGGGCTTGTGGCTGGCTTGTTAATAGCCCTTATTTTCGCAGGTTGCGGAAAAACCGTAAAACGCGTAGCCTCCGATTCAACCATAGACCTTTCTGGCAATTGGAATGATACCGATTCCCGTCTGGTTGCAGAGGAAATGCTCAACGATTGCTTAACTAGGCCTTGGTATCAAAATGCTGTCGTAAACAAAAACGGTGAAAATCCAGTTATTGTAATAGGGCAAATCCGCAACCTCAGCACCGAGCATATAAACACGAGCACATTCATAAACGATATGCAGCGCGTTTTAATCAATTCAGGCAAAGTGGATTTTGTGGCTAACTCCGAAGAACGCAAACAACTCCGCAAAGAAATTGACGACCAAAAAGGCAACGCCACAGACGAAACCGCTAAAGAACGCGGCCAAGAGACCGGCGCAGACATAATGCTCACCGGCACAATCAATTCCATAGTTGACCAAAGCGGCGGCGAACAGGTTAAGTTCTACCAGATAGACCTTGAGCTTACCGACCTTCAAAGCCATAAAAAACTTTGGATAGGCAACAAAAAGATTAAAAAATTCATTGAAAAAAGTGCTTTGAAACTCTGATATGAATGCAGGGAAATTTTTATTATGTCTGCTGTCACTGTGTTTGTTTTTGGTTTCTTGCGCAAGCCCTGCAAAGCTTAGGCAAGAAAAAATAGGAAAACCAATTAGCACGGGCAGCTACGATTCTGCCATAGAAGCTATTAAAAAAAATAAAAAAGATTTTTACAATTCCGGGGATGCGTTTCTTTTTGAATTTGATTTGGGGTTGCTATATCATTACAACCAAAACTACGAAGAGAGCATAAAACATCTCGCAACCGCAGAAGAAATCTTGGATGAATTATACACCCGTTCCGCGAGCAACGAAGCTGCGGCAATCCTCACGAACGATAATGTTCGCCCATACCGCTCTTATCCCTTTGAAATACAGTGGCTTTATCAAATTCAAATTTTAAACTATATGGCACTTGGCGAAATAGACGAAGCCGTAGTTGAATCCCGCCGCGCTCTCCTCGCAATACAGAGTTTAAGAGAAAAGGAAGAGAGCAAATTCAACGAAAGCGGTGCTTTGCAATATTTAATAGCGCTTTCTTATGAATGGCAAAAATCAGAGGACGATGCTCGCATAGCTTATAATAACGCAAAAAAGAATTTTGAAACGGCGGGCCACACCCCAAAGCTCGCTGAGGAAATCCCCGAAAATGAGCAAGAAATTATAGTAATTGGCTATGCAGGCATTAGCCCTGTTTTAGGCGAAAACAAGTTTTGGGGAACTTATGCAAAAGATGGCGCTCTTGTTTTATATTATAGAGATGCAAATGGAAATCAGCAAAGCAATGTGCTCTTTGCCCCCAGCCTTGGCGGAAGCGGTTTTAGCGGCGGCACAATAACCATTCAATTCGCAATACCGCAGATGGTGGAGAGAGCATCGCAAACAGCCGTGCTTTTTATAACCGTAAATGATAGCTCAAAGATAATGACCGAACCGTTTTCAAACACAGGAAATTCCCTTAAAAAAGATTTGGAAAACGGGCATACGGCAGTATTGCTGAGAACAGCCGCCAGGGTGATTTTGCGCACTATAGCGGCGAACAAAGCAAAGGAAAAAATGCAAACCGCCACAGGCGGCGGCTGGGCAAATTTGCTTTTGAACATAGGCACTGACATTGCCACCGGTGCGCTTGAAGAAGCTGATTTGCGGCTTGGCTCTGCAATGCCCTTAACGCTTCAAGTTGCCCGTATTCCGGTAGAACCCGGTAAGCACTCCGTAAGAATTGATGTTTTGAACAACCAAGGCCTAAAAACAGGCTCTTTCGCGGAACAAAACATAAATGTGAAAAAAGGTGAAAAGATTTTCATCTTTGCCCCGACTCTAAAATAGAGCGGCGAGCAAATAAAAAGTTTACAGCACCGAGCAAACTTATGAGCAAATTTACCCCGTAAGCCAAAAGCTGCATTATAACGGCTTCCATTGAACCAACCCCAATCCGGGCAAAGAGCGTTTTAGCCGTAAGTTCCCTTGGCCCAAACCCCCCTATGGAAATAGGGAGCGCGCTTACAACGGCTATTAGGGGTATATAATAAAAATACCAACTAACCGCAATATCCACCCCTATGCTCATAGCACAGAAGTAGTGCGATATAACTCTCAAACCTTGCGTGACTGTAGAAAATGCAAACAACTGAACAAAAAGTTTTTTTGTTCTAAATGCTTGAAACCGCCCGTGCAGATGCAAAACCCTTTCCCCAAAAAAAGGAAACAGTTTGCCAAAAATCAGCTTGCCAAATCTGCGGCTAAACAACATACACAAGGCGAGGGAAAAAACAAAAAAAATCAATAGCGATGGCAATAAAAAATATCGTTGATTTGGGTCCTGCCAAAAAAATGCCACCCCCACGGCAAGGGCAAAAGCGCACAAAATGTAAAGGCCGCAAAGCCTGTCCAATAAGGTAGCAGATACAGCAGCCCCAATGGTTTCTTTTGAATTTTGCTTTATATCGTAAATCTTTTTTAAATCGCCGCCCACATTGCCGGGCATAAAGTTATTGAAAAAACAACCTGTGAAATAAACCCTGAGCAGACTTACATAACTCATTCTAATATTTTGAGTTACGAGAAGCTGCTTCCATTGCATGCAACCGGATAAATAGGATAAAAACACGCAGAGCAGGGCGAGGAATAAAAACTTATATTTTATGTTGCTCATAGTACGGATAAAATCTTCCGAGCCCAAATCCGGCGTGGACGCAATGCTTTTCCATACCAAAAAACATAGCACAGCCGAAACCAGTAACTTAACTATAAATATCAGAAGATTTTTCATTCCTGTTCGGCCCTGGCTTTTAATATTTTCTGCATTAAAAACAAAGTTTCCCTAGTGGCTCTTTCCCAGTCAAATGACGAGGCATAGCTCCTCGCTTCGCTTTCCATGCTTGTTCTCAAAATTGGGCTATCGTAGAGCATTTCCATTTTCTTGGCACAATCCTCCGCGCTGCCCGCTTTGAAAAGAAGCCCTGTTTTTCTGTCTTTAACGCTATCGCATAGCCCCGAAACATTGCTCGCTATGCTTGCCGTTCCGCAAGCGGCAGCCTCAATAACGGTAAGGCCCCAACCTTCTTTGTAGCTGGTTTGCAAAATACCCAAGGCTTTGCCCATAAGTTCTATTTTCTTTTCTTCATTCACCAAGCCTATAATTTCAACCCTGTCTTCCAAACCCCATTCCTTTGCTTTTAACTTCATTTTGGATTCTTCTGGCCCCGTTCCAGCAAAAATCAATTTCACATCGGGATGCTTTTTTGCAAAAATTTTAAAGGCCTCAAAAGCAACCCACACACCCTTATACTTCCTAAACCTCCCCAGCCATAGGAAATACGAGGATTTATCCCTAACTTTCTCCACATCAAAGTACTCGCTTTCCATACCGTTGTAAATAACGGAGATTTTTTCCTTTGCTATCCCAAGCTCGCAAAGCTCCTTTTTTGTGCTTGGGCTAACAGCGGCAAAATGATATTTTTTATAAATAAATGGAATCATTCGCTCTCCAAGCCACACCGCAAGAGCAATAGGAAAAGAGGCTTCTTTAAATATGCTGAATTTCCATAAATGGTGAATCTGTATCAATTTTGGAATTTTTGTTATGCAAGGCGAAAAAAGCGGCAGTTTATTTAAATCTTCATAAACAATATCCGGCTTATTTTTTTTTATGAGCTTTGGTACTTTTAAAATACAGTTCAAGGGGAAGAGCAAATCGCCACCGCAACGAATAACTTCAATGCCATCTATTACTTCTTTTTCAGGAGCAAGTTTTTTTAGCTTAGAATCGGAAGTTTGAAAGTAATTCGTTGTGAATAAAGTAACCGAATGCCCGAGCTTCACAAGCCTGCCGAAAATATTATGCAAATGCGCTTCCGCGCCACCTGCCAAAGGATGCGTCCTATCCCGATAATTCAGCACCAATATTCTCAATTCTTCCTCCCGACAACCCCTATGCATACCTGTGTGTAACTGCTTGCAGGGTAACGACTTATGACTTCCAACATTTTATCTTTCCACCTCTGGTAAGCTGTTCCTTGCAATGGGTATCTAGGCATGTTCACGCCAAACTTTAACCCTATTTCTCTGAAAATTCTGTATATGAGATTCGGGCGCATCCAGTCCCCATAGGAATGGGCAATTTCCAAGCCTGCGCTTTTCATCAATTTTTTCAATTGCGGCATAGTGAACTCTGTTTCCCACCCGGCAAACCATTTATCAAATGCTATTAAAATATGCTTTATTACAGTGTAAATGTGAAAAGTTTGCGGAACATCGCAGAGGCAAAAACCGCCTTTTTTCAGCAAGCGAACATTTTCTTTGAGCAAAGGCAAAGGGTCTTTGAAATGCTCCGCCAAACCCTGATGAAAAACAATATCAAACGCTCCGCTTAAAAAAGGAGAATTAAAAGCATCGCCTTGAACTAGATGCAAATTCCCTGCTCCCTCTGCTGCAAGCTCAGTGCCTATTTTCAAAGACTCTTCCGAATAATCCAAAATAAAAACCGTAGCCCCGGCACGTGCAAGCATAAGGCTATCCCTGCCGGTACCAGCTCCAACCTCCAGAATTTTAAGCCCTTTAACCGGGCCTAAGCTCAAAATGGCTTTAAGCACAGATGGCGAAGACGGATAAACTTTATCCAGGTTCTTCTTCCTGCTCCAAAAACTATTCCAAACTGAGACAGATGGTTCATTTTTCATTCTTCACTAAAAATAAATTTTTTTTACCCTTTTAATTCTTTTTATATATTTTTAACATTGGTGAATTGTTATAAAATGGTGTTTATAGACTCAAATGAAGCTATTTTAAGACGGTATTTAGAAGATATCCGCAAAACTTGTCCTTTGTCACGGGAAGAGGAAGCCTTGCTTTTTGAAAATAAGAGCAATCCCATTGCAAAACAAAAAATTGTTGATGCCAATATGCGCTTTGTGCTAAAAGTTGCAATCCAGTATAGAAGCTGCCCCATTCCCCTTCCAGACCTAGTGAGCGAAGGTGCAATGGGTTTAATGCGCGCAATAGAATCTTTTGATAACACAAGGGGCTTAAAATTCATAAGCTACGCAGTGTGGTGGATTAAAGCCTACATAACAAGAGCCATCAACGAGCAGGGAAATTTGGTTCGCCTGCCAGCAAACCAGCACTTGCGCATTCGCCAAGGGTTAAAGGACCAAGCAAAAGGGCAAGAGGTCAGCAAAGAAATTGCGAACCTGATACAGATGGGTCAAAAAGGAGTCAACATAGACGGCAACCGTAGAACGGACAGCAAATCTTCGTATGCAGAATCTTTGCCAGACGTTGCCGCTATAGACCCGGAAGCCAGCTCGGAAATTGAGGCGGTGGAGAGCGAAGTTAGGAATATATTAAGAGCATTGCCGGAAAGGGAGTACAACGTTTTGGCAAGCATCTACGGCATTGGCATAAATACTCCGCAAACCTTGAGAGAGGTTGGCGAAAGTATGAACATCTCGCATGAACGTGTGCGGCAGCTTAGGGACCAAGCTCTAAACAGAATATCCCACACGGTAACAAAAGATTTTTTAAAAGAGAGTCTTGAGGCTTTGGCAAAAGCCAAACAGAATGAGAAACACTAACCCAGGAGGTCTATATGAAAAAAGTCATCAAGTGTCTGTTTGCAGCAACTATGCTTGCAACTGTAGCAATAGCCGGAGAATCCGAAACTTTCGGAGGATTTGGCATATCCATTTGGCCAAGTAGCAACGGCGCCAAAATCGCAGGCGTTATGCCTGGTTTGCCAGCAGACGGCGCTGGCTTGCAAGTTGGAGATTTAATAATCTCAGTAGATGGAACTGACCTTTCCGCAATTAGCCCTAGAGAGCAGACGGACTATTTGCGTGGCAAAGCAGGAACTTCTGTGAGCCTTGTTGTCAACAGAAACGGCGATGTATTTTCTGTTTCTACAAAGAGAGTTGGTATTTCCGTGCAAAGCCTAGACGCAAAGGAAATTTCGGAATGGTATGGCAAAGACAATGGCTTAACTGCGGAAGAGATAGGCTATTTGGCCAGCAAAAAAACAACTGAAGGCTATGAGTTCTCAGGCATTATGCAGTACGGAATGCCCGTTCCTCGTTCTGCGGAAAATTTAAGCACGCAGAGCTTTGCGCAGATTTCGGTTAAAAAAGCCGAAGAGACAAAGCCAGAGGTAAAAGCTGTTAAAAGCGAAGAAGAACCCAGCTTAAGCGGCAAAACAAAAGATGTTAAGTTTTGCAATGTCAAAGGTGCAAGGGTTAAAAATCAAGGCAAAGCGCCAGTGTATAAATTGCACTGATCAAACTGAAATATCCACGGTGTTGCCAAGAGCGCCCATAGACGGAGCTTGCTGAGGTATTGAATCTAAGAGAGCCAAAGCTTGGGCTTCGCCTGCTTGCTGGGCTTGTTTTAGCAAAGCCACATCAATCGCCAAGCTCGTTTCTGCCGCTTTTTGGGTAGTCGCCAATTCTGCAATGGATGTTTCCATAAGTCCACTCCTACTAGTTTATATGTATATCGGCATATATTTGGGAAAACTTTAATGCAAAATTAATTCCCAACTCTTCCGCCAGAAAGCAGGAATAAAACGGACATTCTGATTGCAACTCCGTTTGTAACTTGGTCTAAAATCACGGAATTTTCTCCGTCCGCGATGTCTGAATCCAATTCAACGCCTCGGTTTATAGGCCCTGGATGCATAATTAAAACATTATTTTTGGCTTTTTCCAAAGTCTGCTTTGTTATGCCATAAAAGTTGCGATATTCCCTGATGCTTGGCAAAAGAGAGTCGTCCATTCTCTCTTTTTGCAGGCGAAGCGCAATAACCGCGTCTGCACCGTCCACCGCTTTGCGAACATCGCTAAAAACCTCAACCGGAAGCATACCGGTATTGCGAGGCATAAGCGTTGGAGGCCCACAAAAACGAACCTTTGCACCCAAGGCATTTAAAGCCCAAGCATTTGAGCGCGCTACCCTGCTGTGCTTAATATCGCCGACTATGGTCACCGTTTTGCCTTTTAGGTCGCCCAAATTTCTTTCCATTGTAAAAATGTCCAAAAGAGCCTGCGTAGGGTGCTCGTGCGCCCCATCCCCGGCATTCACTATAACCGCATCGGTATGTTCGGCCAAAAATTTTGGAACTCCAGTACCTTTATGCCTAACAACAACAACGTCTATTTTCATAGCCTCAATGTTTTTAAGGGTATCTAAAAGGGTTTCGCCTTTTTGAACGCTTGAACCGGATGTGGTAAAATTCACAATATCTGCGGAGAGCCTTTTTTCGGCAAGCTCAAAACTTATGCGAGTGCGAGTTGAACTTTCATAGAATAAATTTACAACAGTTACGCCTCTCAGCGTAGGGAGAGCTTTTACCTTTCTGTCTAATACCTTTCTGAATTCTGCGGCGTTGTCTAAAATGATGCGAATGTCGCTTGCGCTAACTCCTTGTAAACCAAGCAAGTGCTTAATTTCCAAAGCGTTCATACTTCCTCCCCCACTTCAACGAGCCACACGGCGGTCTCTTCATCAAAGGGGCTTAGGCAAACCCTAACTTCCTGTTTAGGTTTGGTTTCTATGGATATTCCCGTGCAATCGGGGGCAATGGGCAATTCGCGGCAGCCTCTATCCACAAGCACGCAGAGTTTTACAAAAGCCGGGCGGCCAAGGTCTAAAATTGCCTGCAAAGCTGCCCTAACTGAACGCCCTGTGTAGAGAACATCGTCTATTAAAACGACGGTTTTCCCTTCCACTTCCGCAGGCATTTCTGTAATTTTCATCGGAGGGTTGTTTATGCGTTTGCGATAGTGAAAATCATCTCTGTAATAAGAATTATCTATGCTGCCCATCGGAACGGATAAATTATATTTGCTTGAAAGTACTTGCACTATATTTTGCGCAAGCGGCACTCCGCGGCTCGCCATTCCCATCAAAAGAACGGAATCTTGGGATTTTGCCCAAGCAGCTATTTTGCCTGCCATTTCATCAATAGCGGTTTGCATACCAGCCTCATCCAGCAACTTGCGAATTTTTTTATAGGAAGTTTTCACTCAGAGCGTAAATGTAGAAAAATTCTAATTTATGTCTATGCTCCTTGCATTAGTCGGTTTAGATGAATTTGCAAAAGATGAGAGAATTGCTAAATTCTGGAAAGAGTCTTTGGTCGGCGGTTCGCAGCCCAAAATCTTTTTCGCTTCTGATTATCAAAAAGACGAAAATCCTTTAATCCAAAACATAGCGCAGGCTTTAACGCCCTCTTTCTTTGAGCCGGCGGCAAGCGTTTTGGTTAGGCACTCCGAATTTATGCTCGCCGAAGAACAGCGCCGGCTTGCGGATTTTATAACAGGTTATAGCCAGGCAGGTGTTTTTCCGGGGAACTTGGCCCTTGATTTTTCCGAGCTGGACAAAAGAAGCGTTTTGTGGAAACTCTTTGACAAAGCCAAAGCAGCGGAAACTTTTGAGCCTCCAAAATACAATGATGCAATTCAAAAATGGATAATTAATCATATTAAAAATTGCTTTGGAATAAGCATAAACATTACTGCCGCCCAATACATCGCAGATGCCATAGGCGGCGACACCAAACGCATACACGGCGAAATTAAAAAAATACTGCTCTACGATAAAAATATAAAGGAAATAAATATGCAGCACTGCTCGCTGTTCATACAGCAAAACAGAGAAGTTCCCGCCTACGAATTGCAGGACTTATTTGGTTTCAGGAATTTAAATGCCTTTTTGCCCAAGTTTCGCAGAATTTTAGCGGAAAACGGAGATGAGGCCTTTATGCCTGTGGTGAGTGCGCTCAGAAACCACTGCCTAAGCCTTTTGCATATACAAGCTATGAAGGCTAAGAAAATCTCGGACTACGAGATACGTGCTAAAGCTTTGCCCCCCAACAGGACTTTTCTCTACGATAAAAGCCGGATGCCGGAGCAGAGTTCCTGCTGGAGGGCTGGCAGTCTGCAAAAAGCCATTTTATTCCTTGACGAACTCTCTTATGGGAAAAAAGTAGGCCGCTATAGAGATTTGCCCTCATTTGAGATGGCAATCTGTAGTTTACTATATTACCTATAAAAATATGGCTGCGAAGAAAATTTGCTTGGGTGTGGAGATAAACCAAGATGGATTGAAAATTGCTCTGGTTGAACCAGAACATAAAAATGTTATTAAAATAGACGCAGTTCCTGCTTCTGGCGATTCAATAAAAGACGCTTCAATTTATTCTTCCGTAATGACTTCCTGGACCCATAGCAATTCGCTCCCTGAAATAAGCTCAGTGGCTGTGGCTTTCCCCGTGTACAACGGAATAATGCGGCTGGTTGATATTCCCAAAGAAGCTGAATCCCCTTTTGGCTACGTGGAATGGGAATTTGCTTCTGCAATAAATTCCAACGCAAAGGACTATCGGCTGGATGCCGCCTTTTATCCAAGCCCTAAGAAACCGCAACGAGCTATTGTCACAGCCCTGCGCAGAGAAATTGTGGATTCCTTTTGCTCCAAAGCGGTTGAAAGCAGCGGTTTTAGGCCCAATTGCCTTATTGCCGATATTTGCGCTCTGCTCAATTTGCTGGAGTGCTCTGATGGTTTAGACAGCCATCCCAAATGCATATTAAAAGCAGATGAAAAATTCGCTGTTGCATTCTGGGGAAACGAGACTGGCCCCCTTGCCATAAGGCTTTTTCCAAAAGAGTTTCTCGCTCCCAATATTATAGTTGAAGCTTTAGACAAAGGGTTTAAAGAATTTTCAAAAGCAAAAAGAAGAGTAAAATTCTGTGGCGAGCTTTCTACAGATGCCAAATATACAACCGAACTTACAGATATAGCTATGAACCCTAAACAGGCTATAGAAATAGAGGTTTGGAAATCGCTTTCAAAATTTTCTATGGAAAAAGATATAGATACTTCAAAACTATCAAGGTGTTTGGGTGCTATAGGCGCAACCTTGAATTGCATGTAGTGTAGAGAGATGATAAAATCCAATTTAATGCCGCCTCTCCTCAAAAAAAAGGAGGTTGGAAAGCCAAAAGGCAAAGCCGCTGGCAAAAAAAAAAGCAAAAAACTCTACTTGCTGATACTTCTTTTGTTAGTCGGAGCTATCTATTATAAACATTTTGGAATACCTAAATATTTGCTAGAAAGAATGCCAAAGAATATTGCGGTTTTATTAGGTTTAGCAGAAGAAGAGCCTGTGCCTGTGCTGCAAGTACCTCGCGAAATACCACTTCCTAAATTAGTCGCAAGAGGCTTTAAGGTAGAAGAACCAGTTGTTCCATCAAATGCCTCTGTTGAAGACATAATTAGAACCTTGCGCCCGGATGTTTATTTTAAAGATAAAGGCAAGATAGTATTTAAGCCAAAACTAAATCCTTGGCCCAAAGAGTTGCAATTGGCTTTAGATAGCCGAGTTTGCTTAAAACACGCTTTTCATATTATGTTAAACACATTTCACGAAGCAACGCCAAGCGGTATGGGCTATCTTGACCTTGTGTATCAAGCTCCAAATTATTACTTTGCCCGCATTATAACCGTTGATGCCAATATACGCACATTATTCATAAATAACCTAAAATCAAAAGGAGCGGATTTGAAAGTTATAGATTCGGTAACCTACAGAAACGGCAATATTGAATTTACCTTGCAGGGCAGCATTAAATTACCTCGTGAACAGCAATTGAAACTTGTGCCAATTTCAAAAGTGAATTCGGAAATTTTGGCTTTGCGCAGTTTAGCTACAATCAATAACGTACGGTTGGCAGGTTTGGAAAACCCCATTGAAGAGGATTTTGGGCTTTATCGCATAGTTGTTTTAAAAACCGTTACGGAAGCTGATTATCATTCTCTTTTGGATTTTGCAGAAGCCTTGCAAGAATCCGATATTTCACTAGGCGTTCAAAAATTTGTTTCTAGCCCTTTGGGTTCGGATAAAATGCAATCCGCTTTGGAATTTGTTATGTATATAAAGTAAAGCAATGCTACATTTTAGGCAACTTGAGTTTAGCGTACATAGCATATAAGCGCAGGATTATGGTTATGGTTATAGTTGCCGCAATTTTTATACCGTGAAATTCGCTTGTGCACAAGCCAAAAATCCAATAGAACAAACCGCCTATCAAAGCCGCAGTCGCATAGAAATCGCTTTTTAAAACTTGCGGTATTTCGCCTGCCAAAATATCTCTGAGCATTCCGCCGCCAACCGCTGTCAGCACCGCAAGGCTAACTATGGCTATTCCACCAGCTCCCGCATTTTCCGCGTGAATTGCACCCAGTGCCGTGAAAGTCCCAAGCCCAATGGCATCCGCTATTAGAACAAAAAGCCAGTTGGAAATTACTTTTTTTTGAGCTATTATAACCAAAATCGCAGCGAGAATGCAAACGATGGCGTAAATTGGTTTTTGCAGAGCTATGGGTGGATGGTTGCCGAGCAAAACATCTCGCATTATTCCACCGCAAAACCCTGTGGCACAGGCAAGCGCAATAGCCCCAAACCAATCCAAACCTCTATTCGCGGCTTTAACAGCACCTGTTATAGCAAAGGCGAATGTTCCCAGCAAATCAAGGGAAAGAAGTATCACGGAAATAATATAGTAAAGTTTGTTGAAATTTTCTAAATTATACCCCCTTATGAATAAGATGCACTCTATCCAAGAGCACGTGAAAAATGCACCCGGTTCTTACTTGAGCCGCTTGCGCACAAAATTCACCCAAAAAAATAGTCTTGTGCAAAATTCAAAAATACAAAGCGAATTGTGCCGCGAAATTCTAGATGAAGAGAGGCTGCAAAAATGGATGCAAAAGAGAAAGGAATGGGAAACTCTAGCTCTGGGCTTAATTTACGCAAGCGGCAACAGAGGCTTGCATTTTAAGGAATTGGAACGCAGCTTGGAAACAGACCAAAAAAATTTAGTCGCATTTTTGAACGAAGCGGCAAGCGAAGTATTTTTATGGTATGCCAAGTGCCAAGGCTCTTATATATATTATGGCTTTACAGATTTTGACAATTTCTTTTTAGATTATCTATTTAAAAATGAAGAGGCATTGGAATCTGCTGTATGGATTTCCAATGAAAAAAAAGCCGAATTGCATTTACTGTTAATGCTTTCCAGAATACAGTTGGGTAAAATTTCCGCGAAAAAAAATCTTTCCCTAAGCCATACAACAAAAAAACATATCGCCAAAATTTTTGAAAACAGCAAATTTTTTGATAATTCAATAATAGATGATTGCATACGCTTGCAATTATCTTTTTTTATCTATGAAAAATGGGTTTCAATAACCACAGAAGAACCTGAACTAAAATTGTTAACCCCCGCTTATGACTTTTTGCAGAATAATGGCTTCAGGCTCTTTTCCGAATTCATTTTTTGGTGGGAACGCGAGAGGTTTCAGCACAAGAACGACTTGTTAAAGCTCTTGAAATTCTTTGAAAAACCTATTAGCGCATTAAAAGCGGCTTGGCTATTTTGGCCAAGCGATACCGGTTCAAGGCTGCCAAAAAGCAAAACTATAAGCTGGCTGCATTTACCACTGCCGCTCAGAGAGCTTTGGATTTTGGGGATTTTAAAAATACAAGTAAAGAAAAAACATATTTTGGCTTTTTCCCTTTCCGAATTTGGTGAAAATGTTTTTTTTGCCAAGCGTTCAAAGGAAAATCTATCCGAGCCTATTATAGCTAGCAGTTCCAATTTTGAATGGCTTTTATCGCATAATAACGGGGCATTCAGAATTTTTCAAATGTCCTGTTTTGCAGAAACAAAAAATGAAGAAGACCCATTGCGTTTTGTACTCAGCAAGGAATCTTTTTTGGAAGGTATGCGTTCAAGGCTTCCAAACAATTTTGTTCAGGACTTTTTATCGTGGAACAGAGCTGTGCAAAATGTGACTGTAGCTTTAAACGAATGGTATAATATATATAGCGATTCTTCAATTGATTCTTTGCATATCTTACGCATAAGGAATCCTAAAAAATTCGCGGAACTCTCTGCGTATAAGCCTTTATTAGCCTGTGTGGAGGAAATTATTCCAAACTGGGGGTTTGTTATTAAGGCAGAAAACGAAAAAAAAATTCGTGGAATGCTTTCGCATTTTTCCTTAGAGCCGCACCCATCCAATTTAGATCAAGAGAAAAACAAACTTTTGCAGAAACTTGCAGAAACAGAAAATTTCAGGCTGCCCTACCCCATTCCAGAAGGCGGCGATGCGTTGTTCGATTGAATTGGTATTTTTATGCAAAATGAAGTACCCTTGCCAGCGGTGCTTTCAACGGTAATTTCACCTTCGTGCAGGTCAATTATTTTTTTCACAATGGCAAGCCCTAAGCCAGTGCCTTGTTCTTTTGTTGTGAAAAAAGGTGTGAAAATATTTTTTAGATGTTCTGGTTCAATGCCATTGCCCGTATCAGCAATGGTTATCTCTGCGAATTTTTCTTTTAAGCCAATGCCAACTGAAATTTTGCCTTCGGTTTCCATCGCTTGAATAGCATTCATAAGCAAGTTGAGCATAACCTGTTGCAATCTTTCCGCATCAATTTCGGCATTCAAAGGTTCAGATGGGAAATTGCGCTCTATAGAGAGCTGCTTTTTCTCTTTTTCAATTTCAATTTCCGCGTGCGCTAAAATGGCCTCTGCCCAATTCACTAAATCCGTGTTCTGTTTTTGCAAATTTGTTTTTCTGGTGTAAGCGAGCAGATTGCCAACTATTTTATTCAAGCTGGAAATGCCGCCTATTATTTTATCCACATATTTCCGCTTTGGGTCTTCCGGTGGGATGCTCCTTGCCAATAGGCTCGCATAGCCACCTATGCCGCCGAGTGGGTTTCTTATTTCGTGGGCAACGGTTGCAGCCATTTCTCCGAGCGCGCTCAAAACCCTGCTCTGGTTAACTTCCTCTTGCATCTTTTTAAGCTGCTCGGTCTGCATCTCCAAAGCCTTGTATGCAAATTCAAGCTCGCTGCCTTGAGCCAAAAATCGCTCCATAACAATAGCAAGCTCGCTCATCAATTCATCTTGTGATTTCTGCATTATTTATCTCAGCGCCCTAAACGCATCTATCCTGTTCTTGGATTGGCTTTGCTGGTCAAATCTCTGAATCATCGCTTCATCTTGCGAGCGAAGTTCCAAAACAAGTTTTTCTATTTCGGATATTATGAGTTCAATGTCTCCATAAAGCGGCGAATTTTGCATTTCTTCTTTTCTCTTAATCCACTCATCCACAAAAGGCGCGCTGCGAGAATTTTCCGCTTTAACGCTATCTAACAAGGAACTTTTCAACGCGAGCAAATCCATTATTTTGTTCAGTTCATTTTCCGAATTCAAATCACGCAACAAATCGCTTTGCAATGCGTGAATTCGCTTATAGATGGATAGCTGGGAATTCAAGCTGTCGCGGAGGAGTTCGGGTAAGCTAGAAGTCATTTTTTCAACACTCCCTGATTTCTCTCTTGCCAAATAGCGTCTTTTTTATAAAGCTCCGCTTGGTCTGCCCAATAAGTTCCGCTAAATTCTTTTATCAAACTGTCATAGGAACGCACTGCTTCTTTGAAATTACCTTGTTTGCGATACACATTTCCAATCTGGAACATAGCCCAAGGAACGAGTGCCGGGTCTTTATATTGCTCTATAGCTTTATTGTAATATTCCAACGCCATAGGCCAGTTTTGCAGCAAAAAGCTACGATCGCCAAGTTCGTAAATAGCCTTGCGGCAAGGGTCTGAAGTGCCCGGTGGGCAGTCTTCTATAATGTCTTTATAAACTTGTATTGCAGATGGCTGCTCTTGCAGTTTGCTGTATAAATCCGCGAGCTTTAAACGAAGCTCATTTTTCTTGGATTTGCTAGGCTCGGCTTCTATGGCTTTTTTCAAGATTTCCGGAGAGCCTTGGTCTGGTTTGTATTGAGTTGCAATTTCAGCTTCCAGCGCTAATTTTTGCCCACGGGTTGGGCCAAGTTTTTGGTCTTCAATTACGTTGGAAAGAGAATTATATCCGTTTTGGTATTCAGCCTTTTTTACGTGGCTCGCAGCCAACATATAGAATATTGCGCTTTTATAAGGCTCAGGCACAGGCTCTTGCAAAACAGAATTTCCAAGCGCTATAACCTTATCGTGCAATTCAAGATATTGATATAGCACAAGCAGGTTGTATGCTGCTGCCATTGAATTTGGCGTTCCAGGGAATCTTTGCCTTACGATTTGCAAAGCATCTATCGCGGATTGAAAGGACTTCCTTTGAATTAAACCGTATGCTTTTTGCAAGTCTGCGCTGCCAACTTCCGTTGTGGAAGCATAGGCAAAATTTCCACCGTATTCCGTAACCGCTATTTTTTCGGGGCCAATAGTCAAGGGTTTATTTTTAAGGCTTTCCAAATAGGCTGCAACGGAATCTTGCTTGCGTTTTTCTTCCATTTTTGTGCAGCTTTCCAAACTATTGCAAGCATAAGGGTCTGAGGAAGACATTGCTTGCTGCTCAGGAGCAGAACTGGATGAACCACTGGCTGCTGCACTGTTTGCATCATTCGGAGTATTCGGAGTATTAGCAGGTGTTTCGCCTAGCCGAGCTATTCTAACTCGCACTTCTGCCTTGCCTTGCAAACTAGATGTGAGCTGCAAATATTTGTTGTAGTAGCCTATAGCTTTGGCTTTGTCGCCTTTTTGCTCATAAATTCTGCCTAAATAATAATTTGCATTAAAGCCCTTTTCGGGATATTCAAAACTCTTGTTGAAATTTATCACAGCGT
>Ga0268262_10002302_pt1 | contig 22332 bp, 38 predicted proteins | sample TergutNc150P3_FD_190354 | JGI IMG/M metagenome (GOLD analysis project Ga0268262, IMG submission 190354) | Nasutitermes corniger P3 segment gut microbial community from laboratory colony in Florida, USA - Nc150 P3 (SPAdes) (version 2) | ecosystem: Host-associated > Arthropoda: Insects >... | reverse complement strand
CCTCAAGGCCGACCTGTTCGAGAGCGGCGAGAAGGTGGACGTGGTGGGCACCAGCAAGGGCAAGGGCACCGCGGGCGTCATCAAGCGCTGGAATTTCAGCAGGCTGAAGGAAAGCCACGGCAGCGGGCCCGTGCACCGCCACGGCGGCTCCATCGGCGCGTGCTCCAGCCCCAGCCGGGTCTACAAGGGGAAAAAGATGGCGGGCCGCCTGGGCCACGAGCGCGTCACCGTGCAGAATCTCACCGTTGTGAAGGCGGATGGGGAGAACAACCTTTTGGCCATCAAGGGCGCGGTGCCCGGGCCGAAGGGCGGCATCGTGCTGATCTCCTCCGCCGTAAAAGCTTGAACGAAAGGAGCGCAAACCGAATGCCGAACGTAAATGTTTATGATGCGGCGGGCGAAATCGTGGGCGAGATGACCCTGAGCGACGCCGTGTTTGGCGTGGAGCCGCATGTGCCCTCCATGCACCTGGCCGTGCGCCAGTACCTGGCCAACCGCAGGCTGGGCACGCAATCCACCCTCACCCGGGCCGAGGTGCGCGGGGGCGGCAAGAAGCCCTGGCGACAGAAGGGCTCCGGCAGGGCCAGGCAGGGCAGCACCCGCAGCCCCCAGTGGACCCACGGCGGCGTGGCCCTGGGCCCCAAGCCCCGCAAATACGGCTTCTCCATCAATAAGAAGGTGCGCCGCCTGGCGCTGAAGAGCGCGCTGAGCTCCAAGGTGCGCGACGACGAGCTGAAGGTGCTTGACGCGCTGCCCCTGGAGGAGGTCAAGACCAAGGAAGTGGCGAAGGTCCTGGCCGCGCTGGAAACCGGCAAGACCCTCATCGTCACCCCGGAGGCCGACAAAACGGTGTACCTCAGCGCCCGCAACATCAAAGGCGTGAAGGTGGCCCCGGCCGGCAGCCTGAATACCTACGACGTGCTCAACTGCGACACCCTGCTGCTCTTGCAGGACGCGGCGGCCGTGATCGAGGAGGTATACGCATGAAATACGCGCAGGATATCATCCGCAAGCCCATCATCACGGAGGCCTCCATGGTGGGGGCCGCCAACGAGGAGGGCAGCCGCAAATACACCTTCGCGGTGGCCAAGGACGCCAACAAGCCCGAGATCGCAAAGGCGGTGGAGGAGCTGTTCAAGGTGAAGGTGGAGAAGGTCAACACCCTGAACATGAAGGGCAAGCCCCGGCGCTACGGCCGCTTCGAGGGATATACCTCCGATTGGAAGAAGGCGGTCGTGACCCTCACGGCGGACAGCAAGAGCATCGAGTTCTTCGATGGTATGATGTAAGGAAGGCAGGTGTAGACAATGGCAATCCGCATTTACAAGCCGACGACCAACGGCCGCCGGAATATGTCTACCACTGACTATTCCGGTTTGAGCAAGGTCCGCCCCGAGCGCAGCCTTCTGGAGCCCCAGAAGAAGCACGCCGGGCGCAACAGCTACGGGCGCATCACTGTGCGCCACCGCGGCGGCGGCAACCGCCAGAAGTACCGCGTGATCGACTTCAAGCGCCGCAAGTTTGACGTCCCGGCCGAGGTGAAGACCCTGGAATACGACCCCAACCGCTCGGCGCACATCGCGCTCATTCAATATGAGGACGGCGTGAAGAGCTACATTTTGGCCCCCGCGGGCCTGAAGGTCGGCGACACCGTGACGGCCGGCCTGGGCGCGGACATCAAGCCCGGCAACGCGCTGCCCTTGAGCGCCATCCCGACTGGCACCGTGATCCACAACGTGGAGCTCTACCCCGGGCGCGGCGGGCAGCTGGTGCGCTCGGCGGGCACAAGCGCGCAGCTGATGGCCAAGGAGGGCAAGCTCGCCCTGCTGCGCCTGCCCTCGGGCGAGCTGCGCAACGTGCCGATCGGCTGCATGGCCACCGTGGGCGTGGTGAGCAACACGGACCACGAGAACGTGAAGCTCGGCAAGGCGGGCAGGACCAGGCACTTAGGCATCCGCCCGACGGTGCGCGGCTCGGTGATGAACCCCTGCGACCACCCGCACGGCGGCGGCGAGGGCAAATCGCCCATCGGCCGGCCCGGGCCCGTGACCCCCTGGGGCAAGCCGGCGCTGGGCTACAAGACCCGCAGCAAGAAGAAGGCCAGCAGCAAGATGATCGTCAAGCGCCGCGGCGGCAAATAGGAGATAGGAGACAAGGTTATGAGCAGAGGACAGAAACTGATCGAGCGCGGGCCGTTCGTGGAGCCGAAGCTGCTCGCCCGCGTGCAGGCCATGAACGACGCAGGAAGCAAGCAGGTGCTCAAGACCTGGAGCCGCGCCAGCACGATCTACCCGGATTTCGTGGGCCACACCTTCGCGGTGCACGACGGGCGCAAGCACATCCCGGTGTACGTGACCGAGGACATGGTGGGGCACAAGCTGGGCGAGTTCGCCCCCACCCGCACCTTCCGGGGCCACGCCGGCAGCAAGACATCGAAGAGATAACGGCCGAAAGGAGTGTAAACCAATGGCAGATACCAACGCCAATTTGGCGTCGGCCAACGCGGCGACAGCCAAAGCGACGTACATCCGCATGACGCCGCGCAAGGTGAAGATCGTGCTCGACCTGATCCGCAACCAGCCGGTGGAGAAGGCCCTGGCCATCCTCCGGTACACGCCCAAGGCCGCCTGCGAGCCCACGCTGAAGGTGCTCCAGTCCGCCATCGCCAACGCGGAGAACAACTTCAACCTGGACCCCGAGAAGCTCTACGTCTCGCAGGCCATGGTGGGGCAGGGCGCCACGCTCAAGCGCATGCGGGCCCGGAGCAAGGGCAGCGGCACGCGCATCAACAAGAAGACCAGCCACATCACCCTGACCGTCAGGGAAGCGGAATAACGCAAGGAGGAGGCAGCACGATGGGACAAAAAGTAAATCCGACCGGTTTGCGCATCGGGGTCATCAAGCCTTGGGAATCCCGCTGGTACGCGAAGGATGAGGTGTTCGGCGAAACCCTCGTGGAGGACTACAAGCTGCGCAGGTATCTCCTGAAGACACTCGCCCCGGCGGGCGTCCCGAAGGTGGAGATCGAGCGCGACGCCAAGCGCGTATACGTGAAGATCCACTGCGCCAAGCCCGGCATGGTCATCGGCCGGCAGGGCGCGGAGATCGAGAAGCTGCGCCAGGCCTGCGAAAAGCAGCTGGGCGGCAAGAAGGTGAGCCTGGACATCATCGAGATCAAGCAGCCGGACCTCAACGCGCAGCTGGTGGCCGAGGGCATCGCCCAGCAGCTGGAGAAGCGCGTGAGCTACCGCCGGGCGCTCAAGCAGGCCATCGGCCGCACGATGAAGCTGGGCGCGCGCGGGATCAAGACGCAGGTGAGCGGCAGGCTCGGCGGCGCGGAAATCGCCCGCAGCGAGCACTACCACGAGGGCACCATCCCGCTGCAGACCATACGCGCGGACATCGACTACGGCTTCGCCGAGGCGAAGACGACCTACGGCCGCATCGGCGTGAAGGTCTGGCTCTATAAGGGCGAGATTTTACGCGCGCAGCAGGCCGGTGCGGAGCGCCGCAGGGACGACCGCCCCCCCAGGAGGGACGACCGCCGCCGCGACGACAGGCCTCCCCGCCGGGACGGCCCGCCCCGCCGGGACGGCAACCGCCCGGGCGGAGGCTATCACAGGGAAGGGGGTAACCGATAATGTTGCTTCCCAAGCGCGTCAAGCACCGCAAGCAGCAGCGCGGGCGCATGAAGGGCCCGGCCACCCGCGGCAACTTCGTGGCCTACGGCGACTTCGGCCTGCAAGCCTGCGAGCCCTGCTGGATCACCGCCAACCAGATCGAGGCGGCCCGTATCGCCATGACCCGCCACATCAAGCGCGGCGGCAAGGTCTGGATCAAGATTTTCCCCGACAAGCCCGTCACCGCCAAGCCGGCCGAGACCCGCATGGGCTCCGGCAAGGGCGCGCCGGACTATTGGGTGGCCGTGGTGAAGCCCGGCCGTGTCCTGTTCGAAGTAGCCGGGGTGGAAAAGGAGCTGGCGACGCGGGCCATGGAGCTGGCCGCCAGCAAGCTCCCGGTGAAATGCAAGGTGATCGCGAAGGAACAGGCTGTTCCTGTAGAAACGGGTGGTGATGCAAATGAAAGCGAGTGAAATCAAGCAGCTTTCCGCCAAGGAGCAGGAAGCCAGGCTGCTGGCGCTGAAGGATGAGCTGTTCAAGCTGCGCTTCCAGCAGGCGATCAACCAGCTCGACAACCCCATGCGCATTAGCGCCGTGAAGAAGGACATCGCCCGCATCAAGACCGTGCAGCGCGAAGCCGAGCTCGCGGCCGCCAACTCGTAAGGGAAAGGGAGGATAAAGTGATGGCAGAACGCAATCTTCGCAAAACCCGGGTTGGCGTGGTCACCAGCGACAGGATGGACAAGACCGTGGTGGTGGCCATCAAGGATAAGGTCCCCCATCCGCTGTACAAGAAGATCATCAACCGCACGCTGAAGGTCAAGGCCCATGACGAGGAGAATGCCTGCGGCATCGGCGACCGCGTGCAGCTGATGGAGACGCGCCCGCTGAGCAAGGACAAGAGATGGCGCGTGGTGAAAATCATCGAGAAAGCCAAGTAGGGAGGTTACACCGTGATTCAGCAAGAGACACGCCTCAAGGTGGCCGACAACACGGGAGCAAAGGAAATCTATTGCATCCGCGTGCTGGGCGGCACCGGCAGGAGGTACGCCAATATCGGCGACGTCATCGTGGCCTCCGTCAAAAAGGCGACGCCCGGGGGCGTAGTGAAAAAGGGCGACGTGGTGAAGGCGGTGGTGGTGCGCACGGCCAGCGGCCTGCACCGCCGCGACGGCAGCCACATCCGCTTCGACGACAACGCCGCCGTGATCATCAAAGACGACAAGAGCCCCAGGGGCACCCGCATCTTCGGGCCCGTGGCGAGGGAGCTTCGCGAAAAAGAGTACACGAAGATCCTCAGCCTTGCGCCCGAAGTGCTGTGAGGGAGGCATAAGAAGATGAGTATAGTCAACGAGAAGCATCCGAAGGTCCACGTGCGCACGGGTGACGAGGTGGTCGTCATCAACGGAAAATACCGCGGCAAGCGCGGCGAGGTGCTCCAGGTGGCACCGAAAGAGGGCAAGGTCATCGTCAAGGGCGTGAACATCGTCACCAAGCACGTCAAGCCCCGCAGGCAGGGCGAGCAGGGCGGCCTGGTGAAGGCCGAGAGCGCGCTCTACGCCAGCAAGGTGCAGCTGATCTGCCCGAAGTGCCACCGGCCCACGCGCATCGGCCATTCCTTCAAAGAGGTGAAGGGCCAGCAGGAGAAATTCCGCCAGTGCAAGCATGCCGATTGCCGGCATGAATTCAAGTGAGGGAGGGATGAACATGGCAAGGCTGCAAGAGCAGTTTAAGAAGGAGCTGGCGCCGAAGCTGATGGAGAAGTTCCAGTACACCAGCGTCATGCAAATCCCGCGCCTGGACAAAGTCGTGATCAACGTCGCCTGCGGCGAGGCCCGCGACAACCCGAAGATGCTCGACGCGATCGTGTCGGACCTCAAGCAGATCACGGGCCAGAAGCCGGTGCTGTGCAAGGCCAAGAAGAGCGTGGCGAACTTTAAGCTGCGCGAGGGCATGACCATCGGCGCGAAGGTGACGCTGCGCGGCGAGCGCATGTACGAGTTCGTGGACCGCTTCTTCAACCTGGCGCTGCCCCGCGTGCGCGACTTCCGCGGCATCAACCCGGATAGCTTCGACGGCCGCGGCAACTACAACCTGGGCGTCAAGGAGCAGCTGATCTTCCCGGAGATCGACTACGACAAGATCGACAAGGTGCGCGGCATGGACGTCACCATCGTCACCACCGCGGTGAACGACGAGGAGGCGCGCGAGCTGCTCAGCCTGCTCGGCGCCCCGTTCGCCGGCACGAGATAAGAAGGAGGGAACACGCATGGCAAAGACATCCCAGAAGATCCGGCAGGCGCGCCCGGCGAAGTTCTCCTCGCGCCAGCACAACCGCTGCAAAATCTGCGGCCGCCCCCACGCGTACCTGCGCAAATACGGCGTGTGCCGCATCTGTTTCCGCGAGCTGGCACACAAGGGCCAGATTCCCGGCGTCCGCAAAGCAAGCTGGTAAGGAGGTATACACATGCAAGTCACGGATTCCATCGCCGATATGCTCACCCGCATCCGCAACGCCAACGCGGCAAAGCATGATACGGTGAAGATCCCCGCTTCCAACATGAAGAAGGCCATCGCGCAGATTCTGCTGGAGGAGGGCTATATCAAGAGCTTCCGCGTCCACGAGGACGACAAGCAGGGCGAGATCGAGGTCGTGCTGAAGTACGGCCCGAACAAGGCCAAGGTCATCACAGGCCTTCGGCGTGTGAGCAAGCCCGGCCTGCGCATCTATTCCAGCTGCGAGGAGCTGCCCCGCGTCATGCGCGGCCTGGGCGTGGCGATTTTGTCCACCCCCAAGGGCGTCATGACGGACAAGGCCGCCCGCAAGGCGAACGTCGGCGGCGAAGTGCTGGCGTATATTTGGTGAAGGAGGTGCTGTAAATGTCCCGAATCGGAAAATTGCCCATCGCGATCCCCGCCGGTGTGGACGTCGCCATTGACGGCAGCACCGTGACGGTCAAGGGCCCCAAGGGCACGCTGACCCGTCAGTTTCACCCGAACATCGCCATCGAGAAAAGCGAGAACACCCTGCGCGTCACCCGCCCCGACGACACGCAGCAGAACCGCGCGCTCCACGGCCTGAGCCGCAGCCTGCTGGCCAACATGGTCACGGGCGTGAACGACGGCTTCAGGAAGGACCTGGAGGTCAACGGCGTGGGCTACCGCGCGATGAAGGAGGGCGACCGGCTGGTACTCAACCTCGGGTACTCCCACCAGGTGGTGATGGACGTGCCGGAGGGCCTGAGCGTGGAGGTCCCAGCGCCGGCCAAGATTTCCATTTTAGGGTCCGACAAGCAGCGGGTGGGCCAGTTCGCCGCCGAGGTGCGCGAGAAACGCCCCCCCGAGCCCTACAAGGGCAAGGGCATCAAATACGCCGCAGAGGTCATCCGCCGCAAGGAAGGCAAGAGCGGGAAAGGCAAGTAAGGAGGGAACTTCAGCCATGGTCACGAGGAAAGACAGCAACAAGGAGCGCCTGAAGCGCCATAAGCGCGTGCGCGGCAAGGTCTCGGGCACCGCGGCCCGCCCCCGCCTGTGCGTGTTCCGCTCGCTGCAGCACATCTATGCGCAGCTGATCGACGACGCGAAGGGTGTCACGCTGGCGGCGGCCTCCACGGTGGAGAAGGGATTCGACGGCTACGGCGGCAACATCGCGGCCGCGAAGAAGGTCGGCGGCATGATCGCCGCCCGGGCCAGGGAGATTGGCCTGGAGGCCGCCGTGTTCGACCGCGGGGGCAACATCTACCACGGGCGCGTTCAGGCGCTGGCGGAAGCCGCGCGTGAAGGCGGACTGCAATTCTAAGAGGTATGTGAATACCGTGACGAGGAGGAACTCGAATGGCAAGATTTGACGCGGCGGGCGCGGCGGGCAGCGAGCTGACCGAACGGGTGGTGTCCATCAACCGCGTATCCAAGACCGTGAAGGGCGGACGCATCATGAAGTTCTCGGCCCTGGTGGTCGTGGGCGACGGCGCCGGCACGGTGGGCTTCGGCCTGGGCAAATCCAACGAGGTGCCCGACGCCATCCGCAAGGGCATCGAGGACGCGAAGAAGAACCTCTTCAAGGTTGCGCTCAAGGGCGGCACCATCCCCCACGAGGTGACAGGGAAATTCGGCGCGGGCCGCGTGCTGCTCAAGCCGGCGCCTCCCGGCACCGGCGTCATCGCCGGCGGCCCGGTGCGCGCGGTGGTGGAGACCGTGGGCATCCACGACATCCGCACGAAGGCGCTGCGCTCCAACAACCCCTGCAACGTGGTGCGCGCCACCATGGAGGGCCTGCTGCGGCTGCGCAACGCCGACGAGGTCGCGGCCATCCGCGGCAAGACGGCGGCTGAAATTTTAGGATAAGGAGGGTGGAAAGCATGGGAAGCCAAGGCACGCTGCGGGTCAAGCTTGTCAAGAGCCTGATCGGCAGCACGAAACCACAGCTTGCCACGGCGCGGGCCCTGGGGCTGCGGAAAATCGGCGACGTCACAGTCCAGCCGGATAACGCGGCCACGAAGGGCAAGGTGCGCGTGCTGGCACACCTGCTCGAAGTCACGGAAGGAGGCGCCGAAGCGTGAGGTTACAGGATTTGGCCCCGGCCGCGGGCTCCACGAAGGAGCGCAAGCGCAAGGGGCGCGGCCCTGGCTCCGGCCAGGGCAAGACGGCCGGCTACGGCCACAAGGGCCAGAAGGCCCGCTCCGGCGCGAAGGGCGCGGGCTTTGAGGGCGGCCAGATGCCCCTGGCGCGGCGCCTGCCCAAGCGCGGCTTCAACAACATCTTCCGCACGGAATACGCCATCGTGAACCTCGGCGCGCTCGAGGAGGCCTTCGAGGCGGGCGCCGTGGTGGACGCGGACGCCATCGTGGCGGCCGGCATTTTGAAGAAGACCCTGGCGGGCGTGAAAATCCTGGGCGACGGCACGCTGACCAAGGCCCTGACGGTGAAGGCGTCCAAGTTCTCGGGAGCGGCGAAAGCCGCGATCGAGGCGGCGGGCGGCACCGCGGAGGTGGTCTGATGCTGCAAACGCTGATCAACGCGTGGAAAATCGCGGACCTGCGCAAGAAGATCCTCTTCACGGCCTTCATCATCCTGATCTTCCGCATCGGCTCGGCCATCACGATCCCCTTTGTGGACATCGCCGCGGAGGGCATCATCAACGACGTGGCCAACGACAGCTCCTTCCTGAGCTACCTGAGCATGATGACCGGCGACGCGTTCAACTACGCCACGATCCTCGCCATGTCCATCACGCCCTACATCAACAGCTCGATCATCATGCAGCTGCTCGCCGTGGCGATCCCCGCCCTGGAGCGCCTGCAGAAGGAGGGCGAGGAGGGCCGCAAGAAGATCGCGACCATCACCCGCTACGTCACCATCGGCCTCGGGCTGATGCAGTCGGTCGCGTACTACTTCTACCTGCGCAATAAGGAGTTCCTGCTGGGCTGGTCGAAGATTACGCACGCCAGCACGTACAACACCGGCGAGCAGGTACTCCAGGCCCTGGTGATCATCCTGGTGCTCTCGGCGGGCGCGGGCCTGACCATGTGGCTGGGCGAGCGCATCAATGTCAACGGCATCGGCAACGGCGTTTCGATGCTCCTGTTCGCGGGCATCATCGCGCGCATCCCGCAGCTGGTGACGCAGCTGTACAGCCCCAAGCACGGCTATATCCGCAACGGCGGCCTGTGGGTGCCCCTGGCGCTCCTCGCGGGGCTGGCCCTGCTGGCCATGATCGCCTTCATCGTGTGGATGGACAACGCCGAGCGGCGCATCCCGGTGCAGTATACCAAGCACGTGGTGGGCCGCAAGATGTACGGCGGCCAGGCCAGCCACATCCCCATCAAGGTGAACATGTCCGGCGTCATGCCCGTGATCTTCGCAAGCTCCATCCTGAGCCTGCCCCCCACGATCAACATGTTCCTCCACCAGGAGCGCCTGAGCGAGGGCTGGAAGACCTTCTTCAGCTTCTTCAGCCAGGGCAACCCCGTGTACGTCCCGATCTATTTCATCCTGATCATCGGGTTTGCGTATTTCTACTCCAGCATCCAGTATGACCCCACGGAGATGTCCAACAACATCCGCAACAACCACGGCATGATCCCCGGCTACCGCCCGGGCGAGCCCACGGCCAACTATATCAAGCGCATTTTGAGCCGTATCACGCTGCTGGGCGCGCTGCTGCTGAGCGTCGTCGCGCTGTTCCCCATCATCTTCTCGCTGCTGTCCTCCCTGGCGCTGAACGCCGCCTACCCCGTGGCGGAGAACGCGCAGAAGCACGTGATGACCATCGCCATGGGCGGCACGTCCATCATCATCATGGTCGGCGTGGCGCTGGAGACGGTCAAGCAGCTGGAAAGCCAGATGATGCTGCGGCACTACAAGGGATTTTTGGATTAAAATTGTTTGTCTGTTGCGGGCGGCAGATTGCCGCCCCTACAGATTGGCAAGAGGTGACGCCTTGATTACGTTGAAGACCACCCGGGAGTTGTCCCTCATGCGCGAGGCGGGGCGTATCGCCGCGCAGGCGCTGCAGCGGGTGGGCGAGGCGGTCAGGCCGGGCGTCACCACGGAGGAGCTGGGCCGCGTGGCGCACAGGCACATCGTTTCGTGCGGCGCGGAGCCGACGTTCCTTCACTACAACGGCTTCCCGGCCAGCGCGTGCATTTCGGTCAACGACGAGGTCATCCACGGTATCCCGAGCCGCAAACGCGCGCTGCGCGAGGGCGACATCGTCAGCGTGGACCTGGGCGCGACCTGGCAGGGCTATGTGGGCGACACCGCCTGCACCTTCGCCGTGGGCAGGCTCAGCGCCGAGGCCCGGAAGCTCTGCGACGCCACGCGCGAGGCGCTCTTTGAGGGCATCGCGAAGGCGGTGCCGGGCGCGAAGGTCGGCGACATCAGCGATGCGATTCAGTCCTGGTGCGAGGCGCGGGGCTACAGCGTGGTGCGGGAGTACACCGGCCACGGGGTGGGCCGCGTGATGCACGAGGACCCCTGCGTGCCGAATTTCGGCCAGGCGGGCCACGGGGTGAAGCTGCGCCCGGGCATGACGCTCGCCATCGAGCCCATGGTGAACCAGGGCCGCGCCGCGGTGCGTGTGCTGCCGGACAAATGGACGGTGGTCACCCGCGACGGCAGGCTCTCGGCGCACTACGAGCACACCGTGGCAATCACGGTCAACGGGCCGGTGATTTTAACCCTGGCGGAGTGATACTATGTGGGAAACCGGCACGGTTGTGAAATCTCTCGCGGGGCGGGATAAGGGGTACTTGCTTTGCGTGGTAGGCGGGGAGGGCGGCTGCATCCTCGTGTGCGACGGAAAGGAAAGGCCTCTGGGCCGCCCGAAGAAGAAAAACCCCGGGCACTTGGAACCCCTGGAAATCCCCCCCCTGACATGGGAATTGCGGGGCAACAGGGCGCTGCGCAAGGCGCTCAACCGCTTGAAAGGAGAACCCGTATGCCAAAGTCCGATATGATCGAGGTGGAAGGCATCGTCGTGGAGGCGAAGCCCAACGCGACCTTTCAGGTGGAGCTGCAGAACGGCCACAGGATTTTAGCGCACATCTCCGGCAAGCTGCGCGTGAACTATATCAAGATTTTGCCGGGGGACAAGGTCACCGTGGAGATGTCGCCCTACGATCTCACCCGCGGGCGCATCACATGGCGGTCCAAATAGGAGAATCAGGAATCAGGGATTAGGAGGTAGGATACGATGAAAGTCCGTCCGTCCGTCAAGAAGATCTGCGAAAAGTGCAAGATCATCCGCCGCAAGGGGCGCATCATGGTCATCTGTGAGAACCCCAAGCACAAACAGCGCCAAGGTTAACAGGAGGTAAGAGGAAACATGGCACGAATTTCAGGTGTGGATCTGCCCCGCGACAAGCGCATCGAGATCGGTCTGACCTATATCTTCGGCATCGGCCGCAAGACGGCCAGCGATATCATCCGGGCCACCGGCGTGGATCCCGACGTCCGGGTCAAGGACCTGACGGAGGAGGACGTCTCCAAGCTGCGCGATTACATCGACCGCCAGGTGAAGGTGGAGGGCGACCTGCGGCGCGAGACGCAGTTCGATATCAAGCGCCTGATCGAGATCGGCTGCTATCGGGGCGTGCGCCACCGCAAGGGCCTGCCTGTCCGCGGCCAGCGCAGCAAGACCAACGCGCGCACCCGCAAGGGCCCGAAGAAGACCATCGCCAACAAGAAGAAGTAGTCAAGGAGGGGACCCCATGGCAACCAAAGCCACCGGAAAAAAGACGGCCGGAACCCGCCGCCGCCGCGAGCGCAAGAACATCGAGCGCGGCGCCGCGCACATTCAGTCCACGTTCAACAACACGATCGTCACCATTACCGACACCGCCGGCAATGCGCTTTCGTGGGCCAGCGCGGGCGAGATGGGCTTCCGCGGCTCGAAGAAATCCACTCCCTTTGCCGCGCAGACCGCCGCCGAAACCGCCGCGAAGGCCGCGATGGAGCACGGCCTGAAGTTCGTGGAGGTATACGTCAAGGGCCCAGGCTCCGGGCGGGAGGCCGCCATCCGCGCGCTCCAGACCGCGGGGCTCGAGGTCAGCCTGATCAAGGACGTGACCCCCATCCCACACAACGGCTGCCGGCCGCCGAAACGCCGTCGCGTATAACAACACATGGAGGTGTAACCCAATATGGCAAGATATACAGGCGCGGTGTGCAAGCTTTGCCGCCGCGAGGGGCAGAAGCTCTTCCTCAAGGGCGACCGCTGCTACACCGGCAAGTGCGCCGTGGACCGGCGCTCCTACGCCCCGGGGCAGCACGGCCAGGCGCGCAACAGGAAGCCCACCGAGTACTCCCTGCAGCTGCGCGCCAAGCAGACCGCCAGGCGCTACTACGGGCTTTCCGAGAGCCAGTTCCACCGGTACTACGAGATGGCCGACCGCATCGCGGGCATGACGGGCACGAACCTGCTGCGCTTCTGCGAGTGCCGGCTGGATAACGTGGTGTACCTGCTGGGCTGGGGCAGCTCCCGTGCGGAGGCGCGGCAGCTGGTGAACCACGGGCATTTCCAGGTCAACGGCAGGAAGGTCGACATCCCCTCCTTCCAGGTGAAGCCCGGCCAGGCGGTGTCCGTCAAGGAGGGCAGCCGCGACAGCGAGAAGCTCAAGCAGGTGCTCGAGAGCAACGGCGCGCGCCCCGTGCCCGGCTGGCTCGAGCGCACGGAGTCCTTCGAGGGCAAAATCCTCGCCCTGCCCGAGCGCGAGCAGATCGCCGTGCCGGTGGAGGAGCACCTGATCGTGGAGTTCTACTCCAAGTAACGTGACCCGATCGAAACTGAAAGGGGAGGCACTGTTTATGATAGGCATCGAAAAGCCGAAAATCGAGATATCGGAGATCAAACCGGACGGCACCTTCGGAAAGTTTGTGGTGGAGCCCCTGGAGCGCGGCTTCGGGATCACCCTGGGCAACTCCCTGCGGCGCGTGCTGCTGTCCAGCCTGCCGGGCTACGCCATCACCTCCGCCAAGATCGACGGCATCCTGCACGAGTTCACCACCATCCCCGGCGTGAAGGAGGATGTCACGGAGATCATCCTCAACCTCAAGGGCGTGGTTTTGCGGATGTTCGGCGAGGAGGAAAAGCGCCTCTACATCGATGTGGACGAACCGGGCGAGGTGACCGCCGAGGATATCCAGACGGATTCCGAGGTGCAGATCATCAACCGGGACCAGCACATCGCCACCTTGGAGGAGGGCGCGAAGCTCTCGATGGAGCTGACCTGCGACTGCGGCCGGGGCTATGTCTCCGCCGAGCGCAACAAGGACCGCATCAAGCCGCCCATCGGCGTGATCGCCGTGGACAGCATCTACTCGCCGGTGGTCAAGGTCAACTACACCGTGGAAAACACGCGCGTGGGCCAGATCACCGACTACGACAAGCTCACCCTGGAGATTTGGACCGACGGCACCACCTCCGCCCAGGAGGCCGTGTCCCTGGCCGCCAAGATCCTCAACGAGCACCTCGCCCTGTTCGCGGACCTTTCCGACGAGGTCTTCGACACGGAGATCATGGTGGTCAAGAACGACAGCCGCAAGGAAAAGGTCCTGGAGATGACCATTGACGACCTCGACCTTTCCGTGCGCTCCTACAACTGCCTGAAGCGCGCCGGCATCAACACCGTGGAGGATCTCACCGAAAAATCCGGCGACGACATGATGAAGGTGCGCAACCTCGGCCGCAAGTCCCTCGACGAAGTCATTGCGAAGCTCAGCTCCCTGGGGCTGGAGCTGCGCAAGGACGAAGAATAACACCGGAAGGAGTGAATCGACATGCCCGGTACGAGAAAATTGGGGCGCGCCAGCGACCACCGCATGGCCATGCTGCGCGGCCTCGTGACGTACCTTTTGGAAAACGGCCGCATGGAGACGACCGTCACCCGGGCCAAGGAAGTGCGTTCCCTGGCCGAAAAGATGATCACCATCGCCAAGGAGCCCACCCTGGCCAACAGGCGCCGCGTCCTCGCCTTCGTGACGAAGGAGGACGTGGTGAAGAAGCTCTTCGATGAGCTCGCGCCGCAGTACGCGAGCCGCCCCGGCGGCTACACGCGCATCCTGCGCACCGGCCCGCGCCGCGGCGACGCCGCCGAGATGTGCATCATCGAGCTGGTGCAGGAGGAGAAGAAGGCCGCCAAGAAGTCCAGGGCAGCCGCCCGCACAGGCCGCGGCAGCCGCGCCGAACGGGTGAAGAAGTCCGCCGAGGCGGCGGGCGCGGAGGAAGCCCCGGCCGCGGAGGAAGCGGCCGAAGAAGCCGCCGCGGAATAAAACATCATTGTATTTGCCTCAAGGAACCGCTCCTTGGGGCAAAATTGTATGGAGGAGGCACCTATGAACCCAATCCTGGAACAAATCGCGCAAATCGGTGTCGTGCCGGTCGTCGCCATCGATGACGCGGCCGACGCCCCCGCTTTGGCCCGCGCCCTGCTGGCCGGGGGCCTGCCCGTGGCCGAGGTCACCTTCCGCACGGCCGCGGGGGAGGAGGCCATCCGCCGCGTCGCCGAAGAAGTGCCCGAACTGCTCGTGGGCGCGGGCACGGTGCTGAACGTAAACCAGGCGGAGACCGCCATAGCCGCGGGAGCGAAGTTCATCGTCTCCCCCGGGCTGGACGAAAAAACAGTCCTGTTCTGTCAAGAAAACGGCCTGCCGGTGTTCCCCGGCTGCGCCACGCCCACCGAGATGCAGGCCGCGCTCAATCTCGGCCTGACGCACCTGAAGTTCTTCCCGGCCGGGCAGGCGGGCGGGCTGGCGTACCTTAAGGCGGTCAGCGCGGCCTACCCCATGCTGCGCTTCATGCCCACCGGCGGCATCGGCCCGAAAAATTTGCGGGAATATCTCTCGTTCGAGAAGATTTTTGCCTGCGGCGGCAGCTGGATGTGCCCGAAGGATTTGATCAACGCGGGTAAGTGGGAAGAAATCACAAATTTGTGCAAGGAGGCTGTGCATGAAAGTCGTTACGTTCGGTGAATTGATGCTGCGCCTGGCCCCGGAGGGCTACCTGCGCTTTGTGCAGGCTGAGAAATTCCAGGCGACCATGGGCGGGGCCGAGGCCAACGTGGCCGTGGATTTAGCGTGCCTGGGGGCGCGGGCCGCGTTCGTTACGAAGCTGCCGGCGCACGAGCTCGGCCAGCTGGCGGTGAATGCCCTGCGGCGCTATGGGATGGACACAAGCTGTATCCTGCGCGGCGGCGCGCGCGTAGGGGTTTACTATTGCGAGAAGGGGGCCTCCCAGCGGGCCAGCAAGGTGATCTACGACCGCGCGGGCAGCGCCATTGCAGAGGCAAAACCGGGCGAATTCGACTGGGACGCCATCCTCGAGGGCGCGGATTGGTTCCATTTCACGGGCATCACCCCGGCGCTGAGCGAGGGCTGCGCGGCCCTGTGCCTGGAGGCCTGCCAGGCGGCGCAGCGGCTCGGCGTGCCGGTGAGCTGCGACCTGAACTACCGCAAAAATCTCTGGAGCCGCGAGCAGGCGGGCCGCGTGATGGCCGGGCTCATGCCCTATGTGCGCCTGCTCATCGCCAACGAGGAGGACGCCGCCGACGTGTTCGGCATTCACGCGGCGGACAGCGATATCGACGGCGGCAAGCTCTCGCGCGAGGGCTACGCCGATGTGGCGCGGCAGTTGAGCGAGCGCTTCGGTATCCCCGAGATCGCGATTACCCTGCGGCAGTCGATCTCGGCGAATGACAATATCTGGGCGGGGATGCTCTACAGCGCCGGGGAGTGCTATTTCTCGAAGGAGTATCCCGTGCACATCGTGGACCGCGTGGGGGGAGGGGACTCCTTCGGCGCGGGGCTGATTTTCGCCACCCTGGAGGGCCTGCCCGCGGCGCAGCGGCTCGAGTTCGCCGTGGCCGCCAGCTGCCTGAAGCACAGCGTGGAGGGCGACTTCAACGTGATTTCCGCCGACGAGGTGCGAAGGCTGGCGGGGGGGAGCGGCAGCGGACGGGTGCAGCGGTGAGGCTGCCAAAAAGGAGGCTCCCCATGAAACGTCCCGATTGGTACAAGCACGGCTGGTCTTTGGATATCAAAAATAGCTCCTGGACCGAGGACACGGAAAATCAGGTGGATTTCATCGTGAAGGCGCTGGGCCTGCGCGGCGGCGAACGTATTCTTGATTTGGCCTGCGGCTACGGCCGCCACGCTTTGGCTCTGGCCCGCCGGGGCTTTACACTTGTGGGCGTGGACATCACGCCAGTTTATGTCGAGGACGCAACGCAAGCCGCCTCGCGCGAAAACCTGCCCGCGAGCTTCATTCTGTCGGATATCCGCGACGTCGCGTTCGAAAACGAGTTCGACGCCGTGCTGAATTTGGCGGACGGTGCCATCGGCTACCTGGAAAATGACGAAGAAAATCTGAAGATATTTGATGTGATCGCTAAGGCGCTGAAGCCGGGCGGCGCGCACTTCATGGACGTGTGCAACGCGGAGCACGCCAGGCGGCACTTTCCAAAGAAGCACTGGGAGGTTGGCGAAAAAGCCTTGGCGCTGGCGCAATTCGATTGGGACGAGTCCACGCGCCGCATGACCGGCGCCGGCTGGGACATCCCCTACGGCGAACCGGCGCGCAAGCCGGAGATCAACATGGAGGACGCGGACCCTGTGCGGCTGTACGATCTGCCGGAGCTGGAGGAGATTTTGCGGCAAAGGGGCATGGAGGTCTTCGCGGCGTACTGCGACTATTACGGCAGCCCGGCCACGCACAGGGAGCTGCAACTGATGGTGTGCGCGCGGAAAAAGTGAAAAAGGCGTAGCCCGCAACAGCAGGTTGCTTTTCATTGCCCGCGTTTTGTGCTACAATGGACGCGAAAGGAAGGTGTCTTCAAATGGAAACCAAAGAGGTATTGTTCGACCTGCGCAAAAAGCATGGGCTGTCCCAGGACGAAATGGCCGGGAAGCTGTTCGTCACGCGGCAGGCGGTGTCGCGCTGGGAGAACGGCGAAACCGTGCCGAACACCGAGACGCTCAAGCTCATCTCAAGGGCCTTCGGCGTGTCCATCAACACGCTGCTGGGCCAGCCGGAGCAGCTGCACTGCCAGGCCTGCGGCATGCCCCTGGCCGACGAGGTCATGGCCCGTGAGCCGGACGGCGGCTTCAACGAGAAGCACTGCAAGTGGTGCTGGGTGGATGGCAAGTATGTCGGCGCGAAAACCCTGGAGGAGATGATCGAGGTGTGCGCGCCGCATTATCCCATGCCCCTGGACGAGGCCCGGGCGTTCCTGCGCAAGCAATTGCCGCAGTTGGAGCACTGGCGCGGGGCGCAGTAAATCAGTAAAAAAATGCTTGACAAGCCGCCGCGCCCATGGTATAATCTCAAGAACGCCGACAAAATTCGAACACGGGAGAGTACCATGCCGAGCCGCCTGTTTGCCAACTTTATCTTCGAAATCAGGGTGTTTCTCTTTACCCTGATTCGTCGATTTATGTTTGGCAAACCGGGAGTTGCGTGAAGCGTATGTAAACAGGGAAATGTTTCCATAACCGCTGCAATGACGGATTGCGGCGGTTACTTTCTTTTATTTTGTCGGCGCAAAAAAATAAGGAGGATACTTTCATGGAAAACCAGCAAGAAATCAATGTCAAAACAAAGCCCTGGGCGAACCCGACCCCGGCGGGCCTGGTGGCCCTCGCGGTGGCGTGCTTCTGCTTCTTCGCGCTGCTGAACGGCTTTGTCGAAAAATCGGCCATGCCCCTGGTGGGCTGCTGGCTGTTCGGCGGCTTCGCCGTGCAGGTGGTCGTCGGGCTGCTGGACCTGAAGGGCGGCAACCACGCGGGCGGCAACACCTTCCTGTTCTTCAGCGCGTTCTTCATGCTCGTGGGCGGCCTGGAGATGTTCGTGAAATACAGCGCCATCACCGCCGGCATGCCGCCCGATACCCGCATCGACGGCTACGCGTGGCTTGCCCTGACGATCGCCGTCTACCTCTGGACGCCCGCGTTCTTCAAGCCCTTCGGCCTGCTGTCGCTGGTGGTGGTTGCCCTGGACGCCGCGCTGCCGTTCATCTTCCTGGTCGATCTCCAGGTGCTGCCGCCGCGCTTTTCGCCTGTGGCCGGGTACGCGCTGCTTGTGGCCGGGGCAATCGCCCTGTACCTGGGCGCGGCGCAGGTGGTGAACACGGCGTTTGGGCGCAAGGTGTACCCGGTGATCGAGAAGCGGAAGTAAAGCCAATAAAACAGCCCGCCATCGTGATGATGGCGGGCCGTTTTGTTATCATTGGAAAGAGATATGCTACACCGGCACAGCCTCTTCCGCCTCCACTCGCTTCCGCGCCTCCAGCTCGGCCTTCACCTGCTCCATGCGCTCGGGGCTCAGCTTGTAGCCCCTCCTGTAGAGCGCGAACGCGCACAGCAGCAAAATCGGCGGCAGGACGAACATCAGGAAGCGGATGCCGCCGATCGCCTGCGGCGTGGCCTCGTTGGAATATTTGCCGCCGAAGCGCACGGCCATGTAGGTGCCCGTCGAAATCAGGCTGGCGAACGCCCCGGCGAATTTGCTCAGCAAGGTGAGCATGGAGAAAATGATGCCCTCGTTGCGGATGCCGGTTTCGTATTCGCCATAGTCCACCGCGTCGGCCAGCATTACCGACTGCATGACGGACAGGGAGCCGTAGCCGATAAAGGGGAGGAACGCCGCCGCCACCAGCGGGATAAAGCTCCCGGGGGCCGCCATGCTCACGATTGCCATGGCCGCGTAGCCCAGGCAGGGCAGCAGGAGCGAGCCCGCGTAGACCCTCCCGCGGCCCAGCGCCTTGGTGAGGATAGGGAACAGCAGCAGGCCCGCGCCCTGCGCCAGGCCCGTCAGCGCGCCGTAAATCCCCTGCTTCGCGCCGCTGCCCAGCACAAAATAGAAATAGTTGTTCGCGCTGCCGTTGGTGAGGTTGCAGGCCATGTTGAACAGGATCATCACGCCCACGATGACCAGGACCTGCTTGTTGTTCCAAAGGATTTTCAGGGCCCGCGCCAGGTCGAATTTCTCGCGCCGCTCCTTCGGGGGCGGGGGGCCGAGGCCCGGCTCTTTGGTGGCCGCCGCGCTGTAGAGCGAGGTGCACACATAGATGGCCGAGGAGATCAGCGCGTACTTGAAATAGCCGCCCGCAAGGTTCGCCTCACGCCTGCCGCCGCCCAGCCATTCCACGATGGGCATGATGAACGACCCCGCCAGACCCAGCACCCCGGAGGCCAGGCGCGGGATCATGGCGAACTGATCGCGCTCGCCCGGCGTTTTGGAGAGCGCCGGGATCATCGCCCAATAGGCCACGTCCACCATGGTGTAGGTCATGTCCCACATCAGGTAGAAGAACGCCACATAGACGCACAGCCAGACCGGGCGGGCCAGCAGGGAGGCGGGCGTGCCGAAGGTGGCGATGACCATCAGGGCGTTGGTCACCGCGCCGATGGCGCACCAGGGCCGGAACTTTCCCCACTTGGTGTAGGTGTTGTCCACCACCACGCCCATCATCATGTCGTTGACGCCGTCCCAGACCTTCTCGAGGAACGACAGCGGCATGTAAAATTTGTCGTCCATGTGCAGCACGTTGCGCAGATAACGCTCAATCTGCCCGTAGAGCCCGTAGCTTAAGCCCTTGCCCATGGCCCCCACGCCGTAATTGATCTTGGTCGCCCAAGACGCCTTCTGCTCGTCCATGCGCTCACACCTCTTTCCAAGCGTTTTGGGTATCCGTCGCGATCTGCCGCTTCAGCGCCTCGGTGTCCGCGAATTTGATCTCGGGCCTCAAAAAACGCAGCAGGCGCACCGGCACGCGCTGCCCGTAGAAATCCCCCTCATAGCCGAGGACATGCGTCTCGCTGCGCAGCGCGTCGCCTGCAAAGCTGGGGCGCGTGCCGATGTTGGTCACGCCGGGCCGCCATTCCTCCCCCACAAACGCCTGCGAGGCGTACACCCCGCGGCGCGGCACCGCGAAGCCCGCCGGGAACGCCTGGTTGAGCGTGGGGAAGCCGAGGGTCCTCCCGACGCGCTCCCCCTCCTCCACCGGGAAGGCGTAGCCGAAGGGCCTGCCCAGCATGGCGTTGGCGTCCTCCAGGCTGCCGTCCCGCAGGGCCTGCCGGATGCGCGTGGAGCTCACCGGCGCGCCCTTGTAGTCGATCTCCGGGATGGCGTGCAGCGAAACGCCGCGCGCCCCGCACAGCCGCCGCAGCGCCTCCGCGTCCCCCAGGGCCCCCGCGCCGAACCGGTAGTCGTAGCCGCAGCACAGCGCGCCGGCCCCGCAGCGGCCCAGCAGCACCTCCTCGAAGAACGCCCGCGGGGACATGCCCTTGATCTCATCGAACCTCGCGTACAGGATCTCCAGGCCCAGCGCGCGCAGCATGGCGTCCCGCTCCGCGTCGGTGAGCAGGCGGGGCGGGGCCTGGCCCGCGAGCGCCCGCTGCGGGTGCTCGTCGAACAGCAGCACGGCGGGTATGTACCCGGCCTGCCGGGCCGCGGCCCCCAGCACGGCCATGTGCGCCGTGTGCAGCCCGTCGAACGCCCCCAGGGCAATGGCTCGTTTCATCCTTTATGCCTTTCCGATGCGGTTTCTTCGCTGAGAGGGACAAGCACCTGCATACAGTCCGCGCCGTCTTTTCGTGAAAATTTCGCGAAGCAGGCGGCGGAGGCTTGCCCATCAAAACAAACCTCCCGTATGGCCCTTTTTTCGTTGACGATCCATTCGCAGATGGTGTTCCACGCCCGGTTCAGGGAGAACGTCATCGGCTGCGTGACCGTCACGGCGGCGTATGTCCCGCCCGGCACCTGTGCGGGGCCATGCGCGGGGGCGCCGCGATAAAACCACAGCCCGCCGTTTGCGCCCATGGGGACCAACTGATACAGCCGTGCGTATTTTTCCAGCTTTGCCGGCGTATCGGCGGGTTCCAGGTCCATTGGCGCAAGCGTTATGACCCGGATGTCGCCGCATCTTTTGCGGTTCTCTTCGGTATACCCACTGCCCTTGATCTCCCTCGCGTTTTGCGTCATATGCTTCATCTGCATATCGATCAAAAGCCGTATGCCGTCGGCGTCATCCTGCGTCAGCCAATCGAAAGCAAGCCATGGGTACGGGCAAGCGAAAACCCACCGATGGTTGATCCAAAAATATTGCCGCCAGGCGCAGGGCGTGTTTCCGCCGTAGCAGCGGCAGGCCCTGTCCACGCAACAAATGGTCTGCTGTAAAATATGCTTTCTCAACCCCGCGGAAAACTCGTTTTGCCGCAGCAGCAATTCCTGCGCCATGGAGGTCAGGCAGGAAAACCGGACCGTCAGCCTGCCGCTTTGGGATTCCAACGCGCAGACGGCCTTGCCCGTTTTCGCCCCTTTGCGGTAGCGCAGCAGCCACGCCGTGCCGGCTTTGTTTGTCGGGCGGACGTCGCACGGCCGATACGCGGGATCGCTGCCGGTGATATGCTCGTGAATGACCCGCAAAACGCCGCGCCCTGTATCATCAAGCGTATCCAGAAAGTCCGCATATGCGTAATCCATAGGGCCTCCCGAAAGAAAGATGGTTTCCCCCAAATTATACCCCATGCCCGCCCGCAAAGCAAGCCCTTTCCCGAAAAATTTCTTCTTTTGGTATTGACAAGGCCGGCGAATGCGTGTATAATAAATAAGCTTTTGGGGGCGGGCTTGCATTTCCCCGATGGCGGCATAGCTCAGCTGGCTAGAGCATTCGGTTCATACCCGGAGTGTCACTGGTTCAAATCCAGTTGCCGCTACCAATGGTTTACCCGTCCCCTTGCGATTCGGCCCGGTGGTCAAGCGGTTAAGACTCCGCCCTTTCACGGCGGCAACACGGGTTCGAGTCCCGTCCGGGTCACCATGTTCACCCCAAAATCACCCAACCAATGGACGCGTAGCTCAGCTGGTTAGAGCGCTCGCTTCACACGCGAGAGGTCCACGGTTCGAGTCCGTGCGTGTCCACCATGTAAAGACAACGGTTTGGATACCGTTGCAAAGCCTCAAAAAGCCCAATAACACTGGGCTTTTTGAATTTCTAGGGGCCGGGTGGAGCCGATTTGCCTAGAGCATTTCGGCTTCGCCCGGCCCCTTTTTTGCATTTTCGGGGGCGCTGTAAGTCAGTCGTTCAGTTATGTATCCGTCAAACTCCGGCAGACCTACCAATATCTGCGCAAAAGTGATAGACTGATTGCAGGAGGTGGGGAAACTGGAGGAGAAACACGAATGCCTGAATTGCGGGACCCCATTTGAGCCGACATG
>Ga0268262_10002301_pt1 | contig 22352 bp, 27 predicted proteins | sample TergutNc150P3_FD_190354 | JGI IMG/M metagenome (GOLD analysis project Ga0268262, IMG submission 190354) | Nasutitermes corniger P3 segment gut microbial community from laboratory colony in Florida, USA - Nc150 P3 (SPAdes) (version 2) | ecosystem: Host-associated > Arthropoda: Insects >... | reverse complement strand
CGTCTGCCTTAGGCAGCGGCTCGCCCAGCCGAATCGCATAACGGCCAATGGGCAGTTTTAGCTTTGGTAACATTTTCTAAATGAGGCATCCGTTGCTTTCGGTAACATTTTGAAATGAGGCATTTCGGGGGCGCTTTATTTTGTTTACAGCAATTTTACATTTAACAGCATAATCATAATAATCTAACCACTAACCACACTAACCGCGTACCGCGGACTAAAGTCCGACGGTACGTCCACGAACTTTTTGTTTGAAATAATCACTTAACCTTCTAAATCCCTGAATTATGATGAGATTTGAGGTTTTAGGATAAAATATCGAAGCAAAGGTTAGTTTGGTTCGTGTTGGTTCGTGGTTAAAAAGAAAAAAATAGTAAATGTAAAATTGCTGATTTTGTTTAAAAATGGGATATGCTTGAGATATGGATTTTGTTATTGAGTTCAATCCCGCCGCTTTCGATCACAAAGTAAGCGAAGCAGACATTTATCGAGCCTTTGACACGGCTATATATGACGGTCTGTTGGATTTAATGTTTTCCATGCAATGCCATGCAGGGGTATCTATAACCATTTGTTAAAACCGAAGGAGTAATAATGGCACACATGACCGACGAAGAAGCGAAAAGACTGGACGAGAAATGGACAAAGAATCCGCCTAAACCCGGCCCCAGTGGAACAGGTTATTTTACTCAGTGCAAAAAAACCGCCCATACAATAACAATTGACAGCGTTACCGCCGACTATCTGAACTCTAAAGCCATAGCCGACCATAAAACCCCTGCCCAGATAATCAGCGAAATGGTGCGGGAACGGATTGCCGCCACCGTATAATAAGATTTTTCATCTTTTATGCGGAGTCGGCAATCTCTTTGCTTATTAGTTCGTGGATTATTTCATCCGGTGTATGCCTGGTAGCGAGCGCTTTGGATGTAATGTATTCAGCCGAGAAATCGTCTACTACCATCATTGTAAAGCCTTTTCTGGCAGTTATGCCCCGAACATTGGGATTTACTTCAGGCGTTGTCCTGGTTAGCAATTCATCCAAGGCATCAGCTTCTTCTTCAGTCATGATAGCCATCTACACTTCTCCTAATCCTGGTTTCTCAGCAAACGAAAAGCTTTGCGGCACCGCATAGCATGAAATACATGAGCAGTATGTTCATCAACAAGGTTATACATAATTTCAAGTATACTGCCACAGGTGTCAAAACCTGTAAGTAAGAACTTATTGCTATAACCTTCGATAAGGCCGTCAAATAAGGGACGTGAAAATGCCATACGAATGTCTTCCTCCGTAATACCATGCTTGAAAGCTGCCTCATTGAATTTATAGCTTGCAAACATATTCCTTATTATAGGGTAAAAAGTTGACTGTAGTCTATCCGTCTATGCTGCCGAGCAATTGCCTTGCCTAAACAGGTTATTGCCTAAACAGGCGTTTGGGTATACAATTTACGAAGAACTATTGCTGTCCGGAGGTTTTATATGTCCGATGTTGTCTATATAAACGAGGAAGAGGGGAAAAAGCGGGTCATGAATAACGGCAAGCTTTACGCCAAACTGCTTAACAAATTTAAGGCCGATACCAATTTAGAGACTCTTGCCGCTTCCGCCGAGGCGGAAGACTGGGAGAAAGCCAAGGTCGCGGCTCATACGCTCAAAGGCATTGCCGCTAACCTCTCCCTTACGGAATTGTTTAATCAATCCCTGGATGTTGAAAGCCAGATTAAAAACAAAGCGTTAAAAAGCGAATCGCTTGATAAATTAAAGGCCTGCTTTGCCGAGACTATAGTTCAAGTGGAGAAAGTGATTACCCAATATGCCTAATTCAGCATTGCAGACTGTTCTTGCGGTTGATGACATTGACATGAACGTCATGATCCTTGAGGAGATCTTACAGGCAGATTACAACGTTTTAACGGCCAATAACGGTAAACAGGCCCTGGACATACTCAGCCGGGCCAAGGTTCTTCCCAAGATCATTCTTCTTGACGTACAAATGCCGGAAATGGACGGCAGGGAAATGTTTGAAATCCTCAAAGCTGACACGGCTTTTAAGCGCATCCCTGTTATTTTCATTACCGCCGCAAACGATTCGGAAACGGAGCTGTTGGCGGCCGGCGCGGTGGATTTTATCAACAAGCCCTTTACCCCGGAAATAGTCAAACTGCGCGTAAGAAACCAGATCGCGCTAAAGAATTACAGCGACAGCCTTGAAGAAATGGTGGCCCAAAAAACCGCCGAGGTAATTAAAAAGACCGAAGAGGCAAACAAGACTTTGGATAACGCGCTTCAGGGTTTGGCAAACGTAATTGAGCACCGCGATTTGGAATCCGGGGAGCATGTCAAACGTACCCAGCTTTATGTGGGGGAGCTGGCAAATTACCTTATTAAATCAAGGTCGCCTTACGCGGACAAGCTTACTGAAATGCAGCCTGACATTATCGTAAAATCCATGGCTCTCCACGATGTCGGGAAGATTGCCATCCCGGATCGCATACTTCAAAAGCCGGGGAGACTTGACCCTGACGAATACGAAATTATGAAAACCCATACGACACGGGGAAAAGAGATCATCGGCGAGCTTGGAGATGTGAATGCTTCCCTGTACTTGAAGCACTGTGAAGATATATGCTACGGTCATCATGAGCGCTGGGACGGAAAGGGCTATCCTCGCTCTCTAAGTGGAACAGATATACCCATGACAGCGAGGCTTGCCGCAGTCGCGGATGTTTACGACGCCCTGGTATGCGCCCGTGTGTACAAGGCGGCAATCCCCTATTCGGAAGCGGTAAATATAATAAAAGACGGCAGGGAAACGCAGTTTGATCCTGTTGTTTGTGACGCCCTGATTGCTATTCAGGGTGAATTCAGGAAGATAGCCGAACAGTATGTTTAGGAGAACGAAATGATATTTCCTTTGGAAGAATTAATCGGGTACGAGAAAAACATGTACGAAATAACCGCCGCCTCTTCAAGGCGCTCGTATCAACTGTCCATGCTTTATGCCGCGAATGATGACGATATAAAGTATTGGATCGACGATAATGACGGCAAGGTGGTTTCTTTGGCGGCGCGGCAGGTTTTTACAAAAGAAATAGAATTCCGTCTGGAAAATCAATAACCGGAATAAAACTCATTGAAGGTGTAGGTGAGCGCCGTGTCCAAAACGCGTGTAGAATCCGGCTTGGAAACCGCCTGACTACTTTTTTTGGGCTATGAATTCGCCTTTTTTCGCGTCAATTCCCGAAGTAAAGTGGATCGACTGCGAGGGAGACGCAATGCCGGATTTGGAAAGAATTATTAATTTTTCATAAAAAGACATAAACAAAAAAATACGCTATACTATATTGATAGGAGCGTTATGAAAGACTCAAGCATAAAAATCGGAGGAAAAGCGTTCCTCCTTTCGGCGGCAATAATACTGGCGCTGATGGTTGTTTCAGGCGTGCTCACGAAAGTAATGCCGGCAGGCATGTACGACCGTGTCGTTCAGGAAGGGCGAACCCTGGTGATAAACGGGAGCTACCGCGAAATACAAAGGCCCGTGTATCCGTTTTGGCGCTGGTTCACCGCGCCTTTTGAAATACTCGCCGGGCCGGAGAATCTTACTCCCATTGTTCTGATTATCTTTATAAGCGTAATTGGCGGTTCCATTACAATTCTCGAGTACGCCGGAGTCATGGAGGCGCTGATCAATTTCCTGGTGGCCCGCTTTTCAAACAGAAAATACCTCTTAATCTCCGTGATGATCTGTTTTTTCATGGCTATCTCCAGTTTTGTCGGAATATACGAGGGAATGATACCCCTTGTCATCTTTATCCTCCCCATAGCCATATCGCTGGGATGGGATTCCCTGACGGGCCTGGGGATGAGCCTTTTGCCCTTGGCCTTTGGTTTCGCTTCGGCGGTTACAAACCCCTTTACCATAGCGGTGGCCCAGAAAATAGCCGATCTCCCTCTTTTTTCCGGCTCTCTTCTCCGCATAGTATTCTTTTTGGTAGTAGTATGCCTTGTTAATTTTTTTGTTATACGCCACGCGAAAAAGGTTGAGCGGGATCCGCAAAGCTCTATCTGTTTCAGGGAAGACGAAAGGCTCAGGCAGAATTTGCTGACCGCCGAAAACACCGCCGGAGGCCAGGTAAAGAAAAGCATCACCAAAGGCCAGTGGCGGGCATTGATCTGGTTTGCGTCATGGATAGCTCTGGCGATAATACTTGTCATCGTCACGGCCCGCGACCCTGTCCTTTCAAATCTCGCTTTTCCGATGATGACCGTGCTGTTTTTAATCGGGGGAATCGGCGGCGGCATTTTCGCGGGACTCCCGGCGGCTGAGATAGGCAAAGCTTTCGGAAAAGGGCTTTTGAATATCCTGCCCGGGGTTCTCCTGGTGCTTATGGCCTACAGCGTAAAGCACATCATCGTTACAGGGATGATTATGGATACCATCCTCTACCGGGCGGCGGATATTATCAGCCGCTCGCCGCCCATGGCCGCGGCCTTTCTGGTTTATGCCACCACGCTGGTGATGAACTTCTTCATCGGCTCGGCCAGTGCCAAGGCTTTTTTGATGATGCCCCTGCTTACCCCGCTGGCCGACCTTGTAGGAATAACGCGGCAAACCGCCGTACTCGCGTTTGATTTTGGAGACGGCTTTTCCAACATGATCTTCCCCACAAACGCCCTGCTCCTCATCGCCCTGTCATTCTCGGTTGTGGGGTATACGAAATGGATGCGCTGGACCTGGAAACTTCAGCTGGCGATCCTTGTCATCACCTCGTTATTTCTTGCCTTCGCGGTGAAGATAGGATTCGGGCCGTTTTAGATATCGGGAGCATGCAGCCACTCGATTCTTTCGCAGTAGTTAAACTCCATGAAGCGTTTCGCGCAGTCATCAAACGCGGCCTTGATCATGCCTGTCAATGGTTTGCCGTTTTCCGTCCAGACCTTGTTAATTAGAATCGCTCTGCCCCTGCGCGTTATGTCAACGCGTCCGGCAAAATTATCGTCGTATAAAAACGGCAGCGTATAGGGACCGTATATTCGTTTGTTCTGTGGAATGTATATCTCCCATTTGTACTCGAATCCGAAAAGCGCTTCAATCAGCCGCCTGTCCCATAAAAGGTTGTCCAGCGGCGCAATGAACTCAGCGCGGCTCTGGTATTTCCTGTCTGAAAGGATCTCCTCAAGAGCGGCGCGCTCGTCTTCGCGGATGTAAAAAGGCTCTTTTATGTCTTTTACGCTGAGCTCGAAGATCTCTCCGTCAGCAAGCAGTTTGCTGAATGTCGCCATGCGCTGGGCAGGTTTCAACCGCAGTCCCAAAAACGCGTCGCTTGACCTGTTCCATAACATTCCGACAGAGCCTATACGGCGTTTTACGAGCCACGCCAGTCGTTCCTCAGCTGTCTTGAAAGGCGATGGAGCGTTTAGTACTTCCGCAGGCAAAAGATCTTTTGTAAGGGCGTAACTCTTGTTTGTGCCCGTCTTGTGATGGACAATCAACTCCCCGCGGAAGTACATCGACTCAAGCGCGGCCCTCGGAAGCGAAGCAATTGTGCCCCAGTGCCAGATGATCTTCTCGTCAACATCGACTTCTTTCGCGCTGATATGTCCCCGCTCCGCGATTAACTGCCGGATGTGGGGCTTAATCTGCTGTACCGCTTCGCCGCCCCGCGCGTCATAAGCTTCCGCGTATCCGCCGCTTGGCTTCTCGCTTACAAAGACCGGAAAATCCTCAACAGGGAAGATTGACAAATTCTTGTCGAAGTAGTCTATCAGACGCCGCTCTTTGTAAAGCAGTTCATCAAGCATCTCTTGTGTATAGCCTGAGACACGGGAGTGCAGGGCGATGTCGGCGTTTCTGCCGCATAGATCCACGGGATCGAACTGCAGGCAGCCTGAGCGTTTAATAAACGCCATCACGCCTTCTTTGCCCTTGAAGAGACGTTCTCCCAGTAATCCATGGCGGCGAAGCAGAAATTGCCGCGCCTGTTTTTTTGTCAGCAACATTACTAAATATATATTATAATAAAAAGATGAAAAAATGGTGGTATTTAAGAACAATTCGCATGAAGCTTATTGTACCCATTTTTTGCGCTGTCATTTTTGTAGCGTTTATTATGGCGTACATAGGCAGCCGTATTACTTCTAACGCCATTACCGACATAGCTGTCACTGAGGGTCTCAATGCATCCCAAAGCCTGAGCGAGTACATCGGCCTTGTCATTTCTACCGCGCATTTGGATCTGTCCGCCGTTGTGCTTCATCCCTCGGTAAAGCCTGTTGTGCTTGGGCTGACGCCGCCCGGCGAGCTTGAGGAATATATGACCGCCCTGATAAAGCGGTACCCGATATACAACAATATTCTTGTCCTGAATAGCTCAGGCATCGTTGTTGCCGGTACATCCGGCAGTACGGGCAGTAATAATTCCGACAGGGAGTATTTCAGGGCGAGCATGAGGGGTGAAAATTTCATATCAGAGGTCGAAGTAAGCCGTTCTACCGGACGCCTCGTCTCGTTTATATCCGCTCCGGTGTTCGACGGAGAAAACGTTATCGGTGTGATCATGGCCGGTGTACTTATTCATGAGATCAACCGCCGTTATGTCGCCCCCGTAAAGCTCCTGGGAGGGCACGGCTATGCCATGATCGTAAACTCAGCCGGCACCATCATCGGGCATAAGAACGAAGATATACTTGGAGAGAAGATCCCGGAGAGTTTGCGGGAGCGTATCGAGACCCTGGGCATGGGGCGTTTCGCTTTTCAGGAAACTGTTTACGGGGTTCCGTCCATGCTGTTTATTGAACGCGGCGACTCCACAGACTGGTTCCCCATAGTTATCGTCTCGCTCAGTGATTTTTCCGCTCCTTCCTATTTTGTAACCCGGGCAATCATCATCCTTGCGGCCTGTGTCATTTTATTGCTGACGATCATTGTTCTCTTTACGGTAAACGGTGTTACCAAAGCGCTAAGCGCCACAATACGCTATGCCGAAACTGTCTCTCACGGCGATCTGGAAGCGGAGCTGTCCGTCCGTCGCGTGGATGAGATTGGCGTATTGGCGGTATCCTTGCACGATATGGTGGTTTCGTTAAAACATATGATACTCGTTGCCATGCAGAAAACCAGCGAGGCGGAAGAAGCGACAAAAACGATTATTCAGGGCATTAATTACGCCAGTAAGATCCAGCGCGACTTGCTGCCGAGGAATTATGCCTTTGATAAGGCGTTCGCTGACTATTGCATTATCTGGAAACCACGCGACATAGTAGGCGGCGATATTTTCTGGCTGAAGAATTTCGAGCGGGGTACTATCCTATGCGTCTGCGATTGCACAGGACATGGAACCTCAGGGGCCATGCTTACCATGCTTGTGGTTTCGGCGCTGGAATCCTGCATTTGGCCGAGTAACTGCCATGACACCGCCGAGGTAATATGGCAAATAGAACAAAAGCTTGTCAGTAATTTCAATGTAAACTCAGGCGAGCGAAACCTGGACGAAATTCAGGACGGCTGTGATCTGGCGGTTTTGTTTATCGCCAGAGATGGAAGCGTCGGCGTCTCTTCCGGTCATATCCCGGTCTTTGTCTGCGACGGTAAAGAGGTTCATCAAATAAAGGGACAGAGGATAGCGGTAGGAGAGGGCAGGCTTAAGAGCAAGGACGAAATAAATGTGGTACGAATTGAGGCAAAGGCGGATAATACCTTCTACATCGGTACGGACGGTTTATTCGATCAACCCGGGGGCCCCTTGTCAATTCCCTTCGGATACGGGACATTTAAACGTATCATTTTATCGAACCACGGTGAAAAGCTGTCCGTCATTTCCGATAAATTGTGGGGCGCTTTTGAGGAATACCGGGGGGAGGAGACACGTGTAGATGATATACAGTTGATATCTTTCAAACCCTAGATTTCTCTGGGGAACAAAACTTAAAGGAGAGGAATAACTTTGGACTTATTTGAAAACGAGCAAAAGATATTTGACGAAGCCACAAGGCGTCTTGAGGAAGTTCTGAAGGGCGCTTCTTTCGACTTTGGGGAATACGAGTCTTTAGTAAATGAATACGGCAAGTTGCTGAGGCAGCTTCGCAGGAGCATACATTTCGCCGACAGGGTTTCAAATGGCTTATTCAAAAGCAACCTGAATTTGGACGATAAAGTTCATTTTGACGCCTTGACCGGTATTTATAACCGGCGTTTTATGGATGATAACCTTAAACGGATTATTAAGTCCCTGTCACGCAGCAACGGAGTGTTAAGCCTCATGATGCTTGATATTGATTTTTTTAAGAAATACAACGATACCTACGGCCACAGTATGGGCGACGCATGCCTTAAGGCTGTCGCAAAAGCGATTTTCGATACCGCAAGGATGGACGACTGTGTGGTACGGTATGGCGGCGAGGAATTCGTGCTCCTATTGCCAAACACCGACGAGGCTGGCGCGGGAATAATTGCGGTAAGGCTTCTTAATAACGTAAGATCCCTTTGCATACCCCATGTAAACAGCGGCATCGCGGATCATGTGACCATTTCGATTGGAGCAACGACAGTTAATGTGAAGCTCAACCATCAATACATGACTTACATAGAACGCGCCGATGAAGCGCTGTACGTATCAAAAAATTCAGGGCGTAACAAGTACACCCATCTGAAATACATCGAAAAAGGAGGAGACAAGGACAATGAGGCTTAATATTCTTGAGTACAGCAAACTGTTGGCAGAACATAATATAAGCATCATATACAGCGGCCCTTTATGGGCGGAAGGGATTGACGGTCTGGCCGAGTTTTTACAAAAAAGGCTTGATATGGACAAGATGTCCCTAAGCGCGTCGCAGGCTGTCTTTTCGGTTTTTGTGGAGCAAATGAACAATATGCTGATGTATTCGGCCGAAAAAGAAAGACGTGAACACCCCGAAACAGGGACTTTAGAAACGTCCAACGGTATTTTTGTCCTGGGCAGCCAGGATAAATCATATTATGTACAGACAGGGAATGTAATAAAGAACAACAGCGTCGGGCTATTGAAAGAGCGGATAGACTTTCTTAATACGCTGGATAAGCAAGAGCTTCGGCAATTCTACAAGGAGCAGATGAAAACCGAAAATGACAATCCGGAAAGCAGGGGCGCGGGGCTCGGACTTACAGAAATAGCGAGGCGGGCGACTTCAAAAATCGAATACGAGTTTATCCCCTACGGTGAAGGTTTGTCGTATTTTACAATGTACGTAACGGTCTAGACGCTTTTTTGTCTATTAATATATATTAAGGAGAAAGATATGGCATACCGCTTGGAAAAAGAAAAGACAACTTCAACTCCGTACATATTGATTGATGAAGAAAAGGATTATATGAGGTTCGAGGGCCGGAGTTTTCACGAAAACGTTGTGGAATTTTTCAGGGACGTAAACGGCTGGCTGGACACATATCTTCAGAAAGATTTCGGCACTTTTACCTTCGATTTTGAGATGAACTACTTCAACAGCTCAACCTCAAAACTGCTGCATAACATGTTAACTAAAATGGACAGGCACACATCCGAAGAAAAAAAGGTGGTCGTAAACTGGATAACCACCGAGGATAACGACATAATTATTGAGTGCGGCGAAGACTTTCGGGAGGATTTCGGTAACCTGAAATTTAATATGGTTATCAAATAGATGCGGCAAATTTGGCGCTTGACCTTCTTTCGCGTTTTGAGTAATAATATCCTCACATAACAACTTTATTTTTTTGGCAAGAAGCCCAAGGAGTCCATAGTGCCCTGCGGAAGAAAACGCAAGCTGCGGAAAATTGCGACACACAAACGCAAGAAGAAGCTCAGAAAAAATAGACACAAGAACAAATAGGCTTTAGGCCGTTATCTGAACTGATTATAGGCTGTTTTTGTAATGCAGGAGCAAAAGCCTCTTTTACCGCTTATAAATTCTCCCAGAGACATCAAAACTTTAAATTACACGGGCTTAAACCGTCTTGCCGCTGAAATAAGAGAGCTGATTATTTCCACCGTAAGCCAAAACGGCGGGCATTTGGCTTCAAACCTGGGTGTAGTGGAGCTAACGATAGCTTTGCACCGGGTTTATGATTCACCGGCGGATAAAATTATCTGGGATGTCGGGCACCAGTGCTATGCCCATAAACTCCTCACCGGAAGATACGCGTATTTTCCATCCCTTCGCAAGTCAGGCGGCATAGCCGGTTTCCCCAAGGTCTCGGAAAGCCCTCACGACGCTTTTAATACAGGCCACGCTTCAACCTCGATTTCGGCGGCTTTGGGTATGCTGGCGGCGGAAAAGCTCCTGGGAAAAACGACCAGGGCGGCGGCGGTGATTGGCGACGGGGCTTTATCCGGCGGCCTTGCCTATGAGGCCCTGTCCCACGCGGGCCAGCTGGCCCTTCCCCTGGTTGTGATCCTTAACGACAACAATATGTCCATTGGTCCCAGTGTTGGGGCCCTTTCCAAATACCTTTCCCGGCTTTCCATGAAAGCCAGGTACCAGAGGTTCCGCAGGGCCTTTGACGGTATGGTTAAGAAAATTCCCGTCGCGGGGGAAATCCTTTTTAAGATTATTGTGCGCTTAAAGCGCGCTGTGAAGGCGGTTTTTTACACAGATAATTTCTTTGTTGATCTTGGTTTTGAATATGCGGGGCCCATTGACGGACATAACATTCCGCAGCTGGTCCAGGTAATAAAGGACGCGAGGAACCTCCGAAAGCCTGTGGTGATCCATGTGATTACCCAAAAAGGAAAGGGCTATAGTTTTGCAGAAGAAGACCCCGGCTCCTATCACGGCGTTCCGGCATTTCGCATAGACCGGGACTTGATAGGTCAGGATTTGAAAGCCGGCTCGCGGGCGAAAACGTTTACCGCCGCTTTTGGAAGCGCCCTGCTTGAAGCCGCCAGAGCGGACGAAAGGTTAGTGGCGATCACCGCGGCAATGGAAGAGGGCGCCGGTCTTTCTCCATTCAGGAAAGCTTTTCCCGAGCGATTTTTTGATGTCGGAATCGCGGAAGAACACGCGGTAACCTTTGCCTCCGGCATCGCGGCAATGGGTCTTCGTCCTATTGTAGCGATTTATTCAACCTTTATACAGCGGGGAGCCGATCAGATAATTCACGATGTATGTTTACAAAACCTGCCTGTAATTTTCGCTCTGGATCGCTCAGGACTGATTGGCGACGACGGCGAAACCCATCAGGGGGTATTTGACATCGGTCTTTTCCGTTCCGCGCCTTTCATAACCATTCTTGCGCCGGCAGGAGAAGAAGAGCTTGTCCAAATGCTGCGATGGGCTCTCTCACACCCCGGGCCGGTGATGATCCGCTATCCCAAGGCCACCTGTCCGTCCGACGAACCTGCTTTTTTCCTTCCGGTTGAAGAGGGAAGGGGAGTTTGGGTTAGGCGCACAGAAGCGCGGATCTGCATTATGTTTACCGGAAGCCTTTACGCCCAGGTACTGCAGGCGGGAGAAATTTTACAGGATGAAGAAATTACTGCGGACCTGTACAACCTCCGGTTTTTAAAGCCGGTTGATGAGGCTTATCTTGCCGCGATTCTGGATCGCTATGAATTTGTGATAATTGCCGAGGAAGGAAAATCTTCCGGAGGTTTTGGTGAATATTTATCTGAGCTTGTCCTTCGCTGTAACTGTTCCTGTAGACTATCTGTTCTGGCCGTCAGGGAGGAATTCGACGCTTTGGGAACGAGGGACGAGTTGCTCAGACGAAATGGTCTTGACGGCGCCGGCATTTCAGAAGCCGTTTGTAGAGCGGCCGGAATAACGGCGGGAAAAACGTTTGGCAAAGAAGACAGGAGAGGTTTCAATTGAAGCTCCATTCAGACTCCATCAGGCTCCCTTCGGGAGCGGCTCTGGATTTTTCCGGGCCTGCTCTGGTTATGGCCATTATTAACTGCGACGAGGATTCATTTTACGCTCCTTCCAGGGCGCTTGGAGAAGAAGCGGTTGAAAAAGCGCTGGCCGCCGAAAAAGAAGGGGCCGCGATTGTTGATTTTGGCGCCGAGTCTTCAAGACCCGGCGCTGAATACATAAGCGAAGAAGAAGAGCTTAAGCGGCTTATTCCCGTTATAAGCGCTTTCAGGAAGCAATCATCACTGCCGGTCTCGGTGGACACCCGCAAGGCGTCTGTCGCCCGCGCGGCTATTGAAGCCGGGGCGGATATAATCAACGACATTTCCGCTTTAAACGACGACGATCCTGAAATGGCCGCAGTCTGCGCGGAAAAAGGCGCGGCTGTGGTGTTGATGCACAAAAAAGGCCTGCCCCTTACCATGCAGGAAAATCCATCTTATTCAAATCTTGTGGAAGAGATAGGCGCTTTCTTAAAAGATTCCGTAAAGCGGGCGCTGGCTGCCGGGATTTCCCGGGAAAAGATCATCCTTGACCCCGGCATTGGTTTTGGTAAAGGCCTTAAAGACAACCTCAAAATAATACGCCTTCTTGCGGAAATATGCGGTAATGATTATCCTATACTGGTAGGGCTTTCGCGAAAGAGTTTTATCGGCGAAATAACAAGCCGCCTTGGTGTCGCGCAGGACGCGGAAGGCAGGCTCGCGGGAACCCTGGCGGCAAATGCCTCGGCAATCCTGGCCGGGGCGGATATTATCCGGGTTCATGACGTAAAGGAACATGTTGATCTGGCGAAGGTTTTATTTTCCATTGCAAGAGAGTAATAATGGCATGGTTTCTGAGTTTTAATTCCGTATTTGATCTTATCCGTCCGGTTCTGGATATATTGATCCTCACTGTTCTGCTCTATAAAACATACGATCTTTTGCAAAAGACCCAGGCCGCGCAGATTTTAAAAGGCGCCAGCTTTTTGGCCCTTGTATACGTTTTCGCGGCTTTGCTCAGGCTTTCCACCCTGGAGTGGCTGCTAAGGTCTCTTGCGCCTGGACTTTTAATAACACTGGCAATTGTCTTTCAGCCGGAACTGCGCAGGATCATCATCCGGCTGGGACAGGGAGAACTCTTCAGGCCCGACAGCAAGGGCCGGCTCGGGCAGCTTGAAGCCGTCGTAACCGCCGCGGAAATACTTTCAAGCAAAAAGCGGGGAATGCTGGTTGTTTTTTCCCGCCGGGTCAATATAAAAAACACAATCGACACCGGAACCAGATTGAACGCGGATGTTTCTTCCAGCCTTATAGTTACGGTTTTTGAGTTTGACACGCCTCTGCATGACGGCGCCATGGTAATTCAAAACAACCGTATTATCGCCGCCGGATGCCTGCTTCCGCTTTCAGAGCAGTCAAACATCAAGAAAAGTTTTGGAACCCGCCATCGGGCCGCCCTTGGTATGTCAGAGCAATCGGATGTGGTGATCATTGTAGTTTCGGAAGAAAGCGGGGCGATAAGCCTCGTTGTTGACGGAAAAATATTCTACGATCTCTCATCCGCCGAAATAACCCGTAAACTAAAAGAGCTTTTGGATCGCGGCGCCCGTAAAGGAGAAGACAGCGTAATCTCGGGATTACCAACGGGAATATCAGCGAAAGTATCAGGCGAAGCGTTTTTGGATCCTGTTTCTCTGGAAGGCGAAAAGGAGTAGATGGTGAACTCCGGAAAATTTTTCGCCATGGTGGTGGAAAACTGGCCTGTCAAAGTTTTGTCGCTGGCTTTATCCATATTTCTGCTAATCTATCACCGGATGAGTCTTCTTGAGACGAGGGTTTTAAACATTCCTTTAGCCGTTGAGCAATTAAACGCGATGATGCCGTCAAATTCCTATCCGTCATCTGTTAAAGTAAGCCTTAAGGGAGAAAGCCAAGACCTTAATGCAATTTTGGAAGGTGATATAGAAGCCTACGTTAATTTAAGAGAGTTTAAAACTCCGGGGGCGTATGATGTCGCGGTTCAATTGCGGAAAAAAGGCACTGCCCAGGGTGTGGAACCGCTGCAAATATCCGTTGAACCAATGGAAATAAAATTTATACTGGATCATAAAATCAGCAAATTTGTTCCCGTTACCGTGAATTTCACCGGGCAGATTGAAACAGGTTATAACATGAACTCTTATACCATTGAACCGAATCAGGTTGTGGTTGAAGGTCCCGCTACCATTCTGGGAAATCTTTCAGAACTTTATACAGACTATATTGATCTTTCCGCCCGCAGAAGTAATTTTACCGTGGACGCTCCGATTGTACGCAACGATCCTCTAATTGCAATCCGGGGCGATGGATACGTCAATTTTTCCGCTTCCATCAGCCAGATCATCTCGGTAAGGAATATCTCCAATGTTCCGATTGTCATAACCGGACTGGATGAGCAGTTTACAGGTGTACTGGAAATTGCGGCCGCGAATATTCGCATTGAAGGATATGACCGCGCCGCTGTGGACTCTTTTGTTCCTCCTCGTGAATTTTTAAAAGTTGATTGTTCGCAAATCAGCGAGAGCGGGGATTATGTTTTGAACGTTTATGTCGGAGCGGTCGCCGGTTTAAACTTCAGGGTGGATCCACGGGAAACAAAAATTCAGGTTACGGAAGCGGGAGAAGAAGAAAGCGAGTGATCAAAGGCATTGGCGTTGATATGGTCTATGTTCATCGCATGAAAAGGTGGCGGGAAATCTCCGGTATTTTGGAGCGTTTTTTTCACAGAGAAGAACTATCGGCCGCTTTGGAAGAAGGAAGCGGCGCGGATCTGTCTTTAGCCGTAAGGTTTGCGGCAAAAGAAGCTTTTGGAAAGGCTTTGGGTACAGGTCTTAGGGGTATTGTACTCAAAGACATTATGGTAAAAAACAGGGATAACGGTCAGCCTGAATTAAAGGTTTCGGGCACGGCTCTCTCAGCCCTTGAGAACTGCGGCGCAGGAAAGATCCACGTTTCGCTTACCCATGAGCGGGACTACGCAATAGCAATGGTGGTACTTGAAAATGAACTATAAACCAAAAGAGTTAAAGGTTTCTTTCTTTTCCAAGGATGAATACACTTGTCCCGTATGCGATAAAACATTTAACCGGGAAGAACTTCTTTCCGGTTCCGGCAGGCTCATAGCCGGAAAACTAACCGATGAACTGCACAGGCTTTATGAACCTTCGGCCAAATACGGGGAAATTTATCCGCTTATCTATCAGGCTACTGTATGTCCTGAGTGCTGGTTTGCCGCAATGGACAAGGATTTTACCGCCTTTCCGCCTGCCGCAAAAGAGAGGGCTAAAAAAGATCGGGAAGGGCGTATAGCGGACACAAAACTTATTTTTCCTGAAACGGATTTTACAGTACCGAGGGATATTATTTCAGGTACCGCTTCGCTTTACCTGGCTGTAAGGTGTTATGAATTTTTCCCAAAGGAATTTTCTCCTACAATAAAACAGGCAGTTGCCGCGCTCAGGGCCGGCTGGCTTCTTGACGATATAAACAAGAAATCCCCAGAACGTCATTACGATTGGCTTGCAATGTTGTTCAAGAAAAAAGCAAACTACTTATATAACGAAGCGATAAGGAGAGAGCAGCGTGGTATAGAGACGCTTTCAGCCATGAAAAACTTCGGCCCCGATACCGACAAAAACTATAGCTACGAAGGGGCCCTCTATTTGACCGCCCTCCTCAGATACAAGTACAGTTACAAAGATAACCCTGAGCGTCGGGGAAAAGCCCTTGAAGAAGCCAAGCGTACCATCGCGAGGATATTTGGCGTCGGCAAGTCTTCAAAATCAAAGCCCGGCCCGCTTCTTGAACATGCCAAGAATCTATACGAGACAATTTCCAAGGAGCTTAACGAGGTTGATGTGTGAAGCTGCAGGGCTTCGTAATATTATGCTCACGCTTGCCTACGACGGCACGGATTTTTTTGGGTGGCAGAGGCAGGTAGCGAGGGAGAAATGCCCTTCATCAGCGACGGCGAGGACTGTTCAGGAAGTTGTTGAAGACGCCCTGGAAAAGCTTCACAAAGCGCCGGTTGTTCTTACCGGGTCGGGCCGTACCGACACCGGAGTTCACGCCGCGGCCCAGACGGCGAATTTTTACACTTCCATCCGGAGCATGGAAGCCTGCCGCTTTGTCCCGGCTTTGAACAGCCTGCTCCCCCACGATGTCAGGGTGCTGGACGCCCGCGAAACCGCCGCGAATTTCCACGCCCGCTTTGACGCCCGCCTGCGCACTTACCGCTATCATTTTATTACCCGTCGGGATGCCATGCCCTGGGAACTGCGCTACGCCTGGCACATTAGACGGCAGCCGGACATCTTGCTATTGAACGAATATGCCGGGCTTTTCCGCGGCGAAATGGATTTTACCGCCTTCGCGATTCCAGGCGACAAAAGCAAATCCCGTTTCCGGTATATCGCCAACGCCTGCTTTTTTTTCGATAGGAATAAGCTGGTCTTTGAAATTACCGCCAACGCTTTTTTATGGAAGATGGTTCGTTCCATTGCCGGAACTCTGATACGTTTTGAAGAAAAAAAATTAAGCCCCTTTTACTTGCGGGAAGTAATTGAATCGCGTGACCGGAAGCTTACAGGGCCCACCGCGCCGGCGGAGGGGCTTTTTTTATGGAAAATAGAATTTTAAAGAACTAAATTACAATTTCCACAGTCTAATATACAAGAGTGCAAGAGATGGTTTGTGAAGGGAGATGAAACGCCGGAATCCCTTGCCGTTCGGGCATCGCGGGGCGATGAAGAAAGTTTTGCTGTTCTCTGCGACGTTTTGAAGACAAAACTTTTCCGTACCGCAAAAGGCATTCTCGGCAATGAAGCCCTCGCCCTTGACGCCGTGAGTGAGGCTGTCTTTCGGGCGTTTAAGGGAATAAAGCGGCTACGCGAACATCAATACGCGGAAACATGGTTTATCCGCATCGTATTGAATGTAGCGAAGGATATCAAAAGGATGCAAAAGCATGAAGTAGTTATGGAGACGGTGCCTGAAGGCGCGCATTACGATAATCACGGCGACATGGAATTTTTCGCTCTGATTGAATCTTTGCAAAAGGAGCTTCGCGAAATCGTCAGTTTGAAGTATTATTCCGGTTATACGCTTTCCGAAATATCGGCAATATTGAACATACCGGAAGGAACGGTAAAAAGCCGCTTAAACAGGGCGTTAAATTTACTGCGGCTGGAGGTTTCAAATGAATAAGGAGTCATTCCTTTCTTACGTTGAAAACACCCGTGACTGCGAGGAATCCAGGCTTGACGCAGCGGTGAACAAGGGGCTGCGTAAAGCAACAAATGACAGGACGGATTTCAGAAAGGTGCTAATGCTCGCGGCGGCTAGTGTGTTCACGGTCGTGATGTGTTTTTCTGTAAACTTGCGGCCAATTAAATCGGCCGCTGAAGGGTACTACCAGAGCCGCTCCGCTATGATGTCGGACAGCTCCGAGATGTTGGACGGCTATATCAAAAATATAGCCGACACTATTGTATTTTACCTAGGAGGCAATTAAATGTTGATAATGATCGGGTTTTTATTTTCGGTTTTTATTTCTGTGACTGTGAGCATACTGTCGGGTATGTATGGTTTTCTTTTGTTTGATGTGCCGTCGATGCTCTTAACGCTTGTTCTTTTATTTTTTTTCCTCTTCGCAACAAAAAGCGGAAGCATCATAGGAAAGTATATCAGGTCGAGTTTCAAAAAGAACTATGCTTATACCCGAACCGAACTTGTGAGCCTTTCTACGGCAATAAAGAACACGATTAAATTTGCCCTTGGTACAGGCGGATTCGGATTTTTAGTCGGAGTGGTTGGCATGCTTAAGAACCTGGAAGACAAGAATATGCTTGGGCCTCTTTTTGCGCTAAGTTTGCTTACGGTGTTATATTCAATTGTCGTAAGTTTCTTTATTTTTTTCCCGGTTCAGGCCTGGGCGGAAAACAAGCTTAACGCGATGAGCGAATGATGTATAGAAGTCAAAAAGCGGCTTTATACAATGGATATTCAATCGATGTAAATCGTTTTTCTTTGATTCTTGATTAATAAGCTACAATTTGTTCGCTTTTACCCACTCAACGACTTCGTCAATTTTGCCAAAAACCAATCCGGTTACCGTATCCGCCGCGCCGTAGTAAATCGCAATCCTGCCGGTATCTTTGTCCACCAGCGCGGCGCAGGGGAATGTTACATTCGGCACATCTCCGGCTAATTCGTATATCTCCCGCGGGTTGATGATGTATGGCCTGCCTCGGGCAATTACCTTCCATGGCTTCTCAAGATCTAGCAGGGCGGCACCGAAGGAATACACAAAGCCGTTACAGCTTGTCAGTACTCCGTGGTAGAACAACAGCCAGCCTTCTGTAGTTTCGATTGGGCATGGGCCCGCGCCGACTTTGGTACTCTGCCAGCCGCCCACTGGTGACATGACATGGCGGTGCTTTCCCCAATACACAAGGTCAGGGCTTTCCGAATAGAAAATGTCGCCAAACGGCGTATGCCCCGAATCGCTGGGTCGGCTGTACATGGCGTAGTTCTTGCCGATTTTACGCGGGAAAAGCGCGCCGTTCCGGTTATAGGGCATCAGCGGGTTTTCCATTTGATAGAATTTTTCAAAATCAAAGGTATAGCCTAAACCGAGGCTTGCGCCATGGAAACCGTTGCACCAAATGACGTAAAAACGATCCTCGATAAAAATTACCCTTGGATCGTATTTGTAGTCGGAGTCCGGCAACTCAGGATCGGTTTTTATGAATTTTATCGGATGATCCTCTATTTCCCAATTGATTCCGTCTTTGCTTCTGCCTGCGTGAATCTCCATTTGACGCGCTGTATCATCGCAACGGAACACACCGGCAAATCCATCCTTGAACGGGACAACCGCGCTGTTGAAAATACTGTTTGAATACATTGTCAGATTTCGCGGTATAATCGGGTTACGCGAATACCGCCACATTAGTTCTTTTTTTGGATTGCTTGAAGCCGGACGATCTTCCCAGGGAATGTTCGGCAGACTGCTTCCGTTCAGAATTATATTCTTCATAGTATATGGATACTAAAGAAAACCCGTTTAATCAAGTCTGCTTTTTCCTGAATCTAGCCACATACATTGGCCCCATGCCATTTGAGATATCCGGCAAAATAAGCCTGCCGTATTTTGTTTTTTCTCCCTCGGCGAAATCCGGCTCGTCAAGTTCAATGGCGGCGGCGTATTTTTCCAAAAGCCTGGAAACGGGGCCGTCGTTTTCAATAGGAGAGAGGGCGCAGGTAGCGTAGACCAGTGAGCCGCCGGATTTCAGTAGCAGAAAAGCGGCGGAAAGAAGCGACCACTGGCGGCGTGAAAGAAAGCGCGGCCTTGCCTGTGTCCATTCCGCAAGGGCTTTTGGGCTTTGAATCACATGGCGCTCGCTTGAACAGGGGGCGTCAAGCAGGATCGCGTCGAAGCGGTTCCATTCGCTTTTTCTGCCACCCAGCGAGGCGGCATCAAAACCTGATACGCTTACCTGGAGTTGTTTTTCCACGTCAAGATGTTCGTTCAATGTGTTTTTAAGCCTTCGCCGCCTTTCCGCAGAAAGCTCGTTGCAGAGGAGCCTAGTTTCACCTGACATACGGGAAGCCAGCACAAGGCTTTTCCCGCCAGGCGCGGCGCAGGCATCCAGTATGGTACCGGATGCCGGAAGTCTGAGCGACAAGGCGGCCAAAACCGAGGCGCGATCCAGCGAATAGGGCTTTATAAGGCCTTCGCTGTACGAGACAGAAGCGGCAGGCAAGAGGAGGCTTTCACGGAGACAAGGCCAGCGGTCGCCAAAGAGTCCTTCGTAGTAATATTCAAAAGCCAGGTTTTTTTCCATGTTCTGCTCTTTTCCGTGTTCTTGCTTTTATACCAGATTTTTGCAATATTAGTAAAATGGCTGAGAATAGCGTAATACCCATAGATCAGATTCTTCCTAATAAACTGCCCCTTGTGGCGCTTATGGGCAGGCCCATATTTCCCGGAATTTTTACCCCCATCATGATTGGAAACCCCACAGACGTTAAGGTCGTCGATCACGCTGTTTCGGGTGATGCCCTCATCGGGCTTGTTATGCTCCAAAACGAGACCGATACTCCTTCCATTAGCGACCTTTACAATGTGGGGACCGTTGCTAAAATCGTAAAGAAGATAAACCTTCCGGACGGGGGGGTGAACATCTTCATTTCTACATTGAAGCGCTTTCAGGTTAAAAAAACCCTTCATCCGGCGGACCCGATTATCGCGGCAGTGGAATACCTTGAAGACGAAGAAGACAACACCGACGAAGTAAAGGCTTTGACCAGGGCGCTGGTCAGCGATATGAAGCAGATTTCTGAAAACAACCCGCTCTTTTCCGAGGAGATGCGCCTTAACATGATCAACATTGATCATCCGGGGAAGATAGCGGATTTTATAGCCAGCATACTAAACATTGATAAGGCGGATCAGCAAAAAATTCTTGAAATTTTGAATGTCCGAAAAAGGATGGAGCAGGTTCTGGTATTCATCAAAAAAGAACAGGAGCTGCTTAAAATCCAGAAGAAAATTCAAAGAGAAATAAACGAAAAGATTGAAAAATCCCAGCGGGATTATTTCCTTAAAGAAGAGCTCAAGGCTATTAAAAGCGAGCTGGGAATGACCACCGACGCCAAGAGCTCTGAGTATACGCGGTTTAAGGAGAAACTCGATTCCTTCAAGTTTGAAGGAGAGATAAAGGAAACCGTAGAGCAAGAGCTTGAAAAATTCAGCCTCATGGATCCCAATTCGGCGGAATTCATAGTTAGCCGGAATTATCTTGACGTGATCGCAAGCCTGCCGTGGGGAGAACCTGCGCCTGAGAATTTGGAGCTCAAAAAAGCCCAGGAAATTCTTGAAGCCGATCATTACGGGTTAAAAGACGTAAAGAGCAGAATTGTGGAACACCTTGCGGTCAGAAAACTCAGGCGCGATACGAAGGGTTCCATTGTCTGCCTTGTGGGGCCGCCGGGGGTGGGCAAAACTTCTGTAGGCCGCTCAATTGCCCGGTCGCTGGGTAAGGCGTTTTTCCGTTTTTCCGTAGGCGGAATGCGGGATGAGGCGGAGATAAAAGGGCACCGCCGGACTTACATAGGCGCTCTTCCGGGCAAGATCATCCAGGGCCTTAAAATTGTAAAGGCAAAAGACCCTGTTTTTATGATCGACGAAATCGACAAGATGGGCCAGAGTTATCAGGGAGATCCGGCCAGCGCCCTGCTTGAAGTCCTTGACCCGGAGCAAAATTTCAATTTCCGCGATCATTACCTGGACCTTCCTTTTGATGTATCCCATGTGTTTTTTATTGTTACCGCAAATACCCTGGATACCATCCCTAACCCGCTTGTTGACCGGATGGAGATCATCCAGCTCCCCGGCTACATCGACACGGAAAAACTTGAGATAGCCAAACATTATCTGGTTCCCAAGAGCCTTGAGAAAAACGGGCTTAAAAAAAACCAGGTTAAGTATAATCAGGAATCCCTGCTTTACATCGCCAACGGTTACGCTAGGGAAGCCGGGGTGAGGAATTTTGAAAAGAACCTGGACAAGATACACCGGAAAATTGCGAAGCAGATTGTTGATGCCGAAGAATCTTCTGTCGAACCTGAACCCAAATCAAACAAAAGCGATGGCAAGGATAACGCTGGTGAAAAAAAAGAGCCGCGAAAGCCTGCACCGTTAAAGTTTGCAATCGATAAGAAAATTATTGAAGAACACCTTGGTAAACCAATTTACCCGGAGGGAGAAATAAAAAAGGCCGACCGTCCTGGTATGTCCGTAGGTTTGGCCTGGACAAGCATGGGCGGGGACACGCTGGTTATCGAAGCTACCTCGGTGCCCGGCAAAGAGGGTCTGACCCTTACAGGCAAAATGGGCGACACTATGAAGGAAAGCGCCGCCATCGCTATGACTATGGCCCAAAAACTTGGGACAGAACGCTATGGAATTGACTCTTCCTGGTTTGAAAAGAACCATATCCACCTTCACATTCCGGAGGGCGCCACTCCCAAGGATGGGCCTTCCGCCGGAATCACCATGGCGACAGCGTTGCTTTCTCTTATACGGAACAGAATAATTGCAGATCGTATGGTGATGACCGGGGAACTCAGTCTTACAGGGCAGGTGCTTCCCATCGGGGGCCTTAAAGAGAAAACCATCGCGGCCCAGCGGAACAAGGCTAAACACATAATTATTCCGAAACAAAATATGCGCGATCTGGATGATATTCCCGATCATGTCAAGAAAGGAATGGAATTCCACCCGGTTGAACGCTTTGATGAAGTTCTGGCCCTGGTCTTGCCGGAATCAACAACCTCGCCCTGAAGGGCGAGGTATGTTGGTTCTGATAAGAATGGATTTTATGCGGGTTTAATACCTTCACAAACAATTCACAGTGAAGTAACTTTTTACGCCCTAAAGGGCGGGGTATT
>Ga0268262_10002300_pt1 | contig 22355 bp, 14 predicted proteins | sample TergutNc150P3_FD_190354 | JGI IMG/M metagenome (GOLD analysis project Ga0268262, IMG submission 190354) | Nasutitermes corniger P3 segment gut microbial community from laboratory colony in Florida, USA - Nc150 P3 (SPAdes) (version 2) | ecosystem: Host-associated > Arthropoda: Insects >... | reverse complement strand
CAATGTTAAGTTTGTTACCCTGAAAAATATGATTGTCGATGATTGCCGATAAAAGATTATTTGCCGTGGAGATTGCGTGGAAATCACCTGTAAAATGAAGGTTGATATCTTCCATTGGAATTACCTGCGCCCATCCGCCGCCTGCGGCTCCGCCCTTAACGCCGAATACCGGCCCCAGCGAAGGTTCCCTTAGAGCGATCATTGTCTTTTTCCCGATTAATGAAAGTCCGTCTGCGACACCGACAGTTGTTGTTGTTTTACCTTCACCTGCCGGTGTGGGACTAATGGCCGTTACAAGAATAAGATGCCCGTCTTTTTTATTTTTATTTATTTCAAGAAAATTAAAATCAACTTTTGCCTTGTATTTTCCGTAAGATTCGATTAAATCAATGGGAATTCCCGTTTTGGCGGCTACATCTGTAATGTTCAGCGCATATTCAGGATATACCGACTGGGCGATTTCTATGTCGGAACCTTTAAATTTTTTGGGAGATGACATTTTTTGATGATGTATCAAACACAAAAAAAAGTCAATGTATGAGGAAATACGCCTATTAAACGGAAGGTTAAATATTAGTCCATTGTTATTTGGAGTATTTTATTGGATAATTACTTTTATGTTTAGAACAATTGTGGTAGTCGCGTATGTAATTTTTTCCATGATTTTCTTGATTCCTTTTGGGGCTATTGCTATATTGTTTTACTTTTTAGGATTTAAAAAACCAATGTCATGGTTTTTTTTCTGGTGCGCTACGGGTTGGGGTCGATTTTTACTTTTATTGTCAGGATGTACTGTAATTGTTAAGGGCCGTGAAAACATACCCAAAAACGAAGGCGTTTGTTTTGTCAGTAATCACTGCGGCTATTTCGATATTGTTCTTCTGCTTGCCTATTGCGGCAGACCAATTGGGTTTATCGCTAAAAAGGAACTTCTATTTATACCGTTAGTGAATATATGGGTTTTTTTGATTGGCGGCCTGTTTATAGATCGAGGCTCTTCCAGAAAAGCATTGCGGACAATTCATAGCGGTGTCGAGAGGATTAAAAAAGGCGGCGGCATGATTATCTTTCCGGAAGGCCACCGTTCAAAGGGCAGGGGCCTCCTTCCGTTTCACCCGGGTTCCCTGAAATTGGCAACAATGGCGGAAGCCCAAATCGTCCCGGTAGCGATTTCCGGCAGTTATGATATTTTTGAAAAGAACGGCAGAGTAGTGCGTTCTTTCGCTCAAATCAGTTTTTGTCCGCCTATCATTACGGCGGCTCTGCCTCCCGAAGAAAGAAAACAGGTTTTATCAGATCGTATTTTTTCTGTAATAAAAGATGAATTGGAAAAGCAAGCCGCGGCTACATGAAATTTAAAAATAATGATTCAGTATAATATAAATATTTCCTGCTTCATGTTATAATTAATAGAAGACTTTTCCAAAACTTCAGTTTTTGGAAAAGGCTCAATTACCAACAATATATGGAGGAAAAAGATTATGCTTCAAATTATGCTGCAGCTTTACAATGTACGTGACGAGCTTAAAAAAGATTTTGACGGGACTCTCGCACAAATCGCGGGAATCGGTTACAAGCATGTGGAACTGGCTCTTGGCAGGGCATTTGGGAAAACCGCCGCTCAATTTAAGGAATCGCTTGATAAGGCGGGGCTTAGCGCTGTTTCCGCCCATGTTCCCTACAGGGATATGATAGCGGATCCGGAAAATGAAATAAATTTTCATATTGATATCGGCTGTAAGTATATAGTTGTCCCCTTCCTGTCGGATGAAGACAGGAGTACCGGGTCAAATTATGAAGAAGTTAAAAAGGGTATTGCCCGTTTGGGTGAAATTGTAAATAAAAAAGGAGCGGTACTGCTGTACCATAACCATGAATTTGAATTTCTGGATTACAACGGCAAATACGCTCTTGACGATCTCTTTGACAGTATTCCCGCTAATATTCTCCAAACTGAAATTGATGTCTGCTGGGCAAGGGTAGGCGGGGTGGATCCGGCTCAATACATTCTGAAATACACAGACCGTTCCCCTGTTGTCCACCTTAAAGATTTCGATACTTCCAACGGAGGCGCTATTAAGGCTGAATATGACCTTATTGGAGAGGCAAAAAAGGCTCGTACATCAGGTTCTTTCCCGTTTAGGGCTGTTGGGTACGGAATTCAAGACATTCCCGGCATTATAAAGGCATCTTTACAAGCTGGCGCAAAGTGGTTTGTGGTAGAACAGGATCTGCCTTCTCCGGGGAAAACTTCAATAGAATGCGCAAAAGACAGTTTTGAATATTTAAAAAAATTTTAAGATTTAACTGTTTTTGTTGACAAATTTCATTGATTAATGAGAAAATAGTGTTAATGGAATATTACTTCCATTCATGGCCTGTTTATTTCAGTCCGTGAAATATTTTTTAGGAAAGGAGAAGTACAATGAAAAACGTACGAAATCTTGTCGTTTTTATGCTGGTACTAATGGTTACCGCAGCAACAGTGTTTGGTCAGGCAAAGAAGGGGGTTGTTACTGCTTATAATCTGCCGAGAAACGAAACCCTTTACTTTAACGGCATTCAGTGGGGCGCTCCGAGGGGTAATAGTCCCTACGCCAATAATAACAACGGTTTTGCCGAAAATGGTCATCGTCAATTACAGTACGAGACTCTGTTTATCTACAACCTGCTGGACGGAAAGCTCTATCCGCAAATTGGCGATAAATACACATGGAATGGTCAGACATTAACTGTTGAACTTAACAAGAACGTAAAATTTTCTGACGGGACTCCCTTGACCGCGGCAGATGTCGTGTATTGTTTCGATTTGGCAAAGAAATACTCCATAGGAAATTCAGGATACTGGACGTATCTTGACAGCGTTACCGCTCAGGGTAATTACACGGTAGTATTTCAGGGTAAGGCGGCCAATTTTAATATGAAACAAATGGAACAGGCCATCAGCGAATTTTCCATTACTTCAAAAGCTTATTGGGAAAAGAAACTTGCGAGCGGCGAACTTGGCACCAGACCTTCAGACCTCATCAATTTCATGGGATGGGATTGTGTCGGAACAGGGCCTTATATGCTGTTCTATTATGACGAGACAAAACTTGTAGCTATCAGAAATGACGATTATTGGGGAAAGCATTCTTCACGTTATAAAAAACTCCCGGCGCCCAAGTACATTGCCCACAACTCTTACAAAGATAACGCGACAGGCGATGAAGCTTTCCGCAGGGGCGAAGTTGATATGTCACAGCAGTTTATCGCTCAGGTATGGAAAATGTGGGAAGGCGGAGCCAAGGTTGAAACATTTATTTCCCAGCCGCCGTATTATATGCCCGGTGTTATTCCTTCGATTATTTTCAATACCACCAAACCCGGTCTTAATGATAAAGTAGTCCGTAAAGCTATTGCCATGGTTCTGGACTATGACATGATCGGAACCAACGCTATGTCAGGCTATACCGCAAAGAAACAAGCCTCCATGATGCTTCCGCTTCCGGCTGAGCAGGCGCTTATTGATCTTAACGCGTTAAAACAGTATCAATGGGAAGGTATTGATGTAACAGGCGCGAACAGGCTTCTCGATCAGGCAGGCTGGGTAAGAGGTACTGACGGAATCAGAGCAAAGGGCGGCGTTAAACTTTCCTTTAAAGTGGAATGCCCCTACGGCTGGTCAGACTGGAACGCTTCATTGGAAGTAGTTGCGCAGGCCGGCAGGCAGATCGGTATGGATATTACTACCTATTTCCCGGAAGCCGGTGTATGGTCGGATGACAGGCTTAACGGTACCTTTGATATCATTATGGACAGCCCCGGCGGACAGGGGATTAGCTCTCCCTGGAGCAGGGCTTACGCGATGATGTACAGCAAGTATCTTCCGCCGCGCGGGACTCCCAACGCAATCGGAAACTACGGCCGCTACTCAAATGCGCGCGCTGACGCGATCATTGATGAGATCCCCAATACAACTGATGCCGCTAAATTAAAGGCTCTTTGGACAGAACTTAATCAGATTTATCTTGATGAAATGCCCTGTGCGGGTCTTATGTACAGACCATGGCTCTTCCATACTGTAAATACTTCGGTTTGGACAGGCTTTCCGAAGCTCGGCGATAAAACTAATGTTCCGCCGACCATCATGGCGAATGGTTATGGAATTGTAGGACTCTACAACCTTAAACCGGCGAAAAAGTAAGTTTTACGGTGTTGAGACTGTTCAGAGAAGCGGCGCGGCATGTGCTTGCTTCCTGAACAGTCACTTTTTTGTTTACGCTATTCCAATGAAGGAGAAAGGGTTTGAAAGGCATTCAAAAATATTTTATTAAAAAATTTTCTTGGTATCTGTTAACCCTTTTTGTAGCAATTTTACTTAACTTTTTTTTACCCCGTCTTATTCCGGGCAATCCTGTGGCAATAATAGCTTCAAGATCAATGGGTAACGTTATTGACCAATCGGCAATACAGGCAATCTATGATGAATTTATGGTTTTATTCGGCATGGATAAACCTTTATTGCAGCAATTTTTTATCTATATAGGTAATTTATTCCGCGGGAATTTAGGTATTTCATTCTATCAGTATCCGCGGACAGTTACAGATATTATAGGAGCGTCTGTATACTGGACACTAATGCTCCAAATTCCCGCAATTATTACAGGCTGGTTTTTGGGAAATGCCCTGGGAGCGTTAACGGCTTACCGTAAGGGTATTTTCGACCGTGTGTTTTTTCCTTTTTTCCTTTTTCTAAGCGCTATTCCGGCTTTTGGCTTCGCTTACATAAATGTTTATTTTTTTGCGGTTAAGATGCATATTTTTCCCGGCAGTTTGGGTTATGCCTTTGATTTGATTCCAAACTGGACTAACCCTGCCTTTATTCTTTCGGTTTTAGATCATTACCGCCTGCCCTTCCTTACTATGGTGCTGGTCGCTATAGGAGGACAGTCTTTGGGTATGCGGGAAATGTCCATATATGAATTAAATGCCGACTATGTAAAATATTCCCGGCTTATGGGTATCAAGGACAAGAAGATTGTCTGGTATGTGTTCCGTAACGCCATGCTTCCCCAGATAACGGGTCTTGCCCTTTCCCTGGGAACCATGATAGGGGGAAACCTTATCGCAGAAATTGTATTTTCCTATCCCGGTATAGGAACGACTATGTTTTCCGCCATAAGGAATCAGGACTTTCCCCTTATTTCAGGCTGTACTTTAATTATCACTATTATGGTACTTGCCGCTAACTTTATTGTAGACATTATTTGCGGCATTATCGATCCCCGTGTTCGTATGACACATCAAGAGGAGGGAAATTAATTGGGACATGTGCTTAAAACTGTATTTGAATCCGGTAAATTCACCTTTGGCTTTGCGGTAATTGTTATAATACTTCTTTTTATTTCTATTTACCCAATGTTTGATAAAAGGGATCCTCTGATAATGGGCGGAGGTTTATATGAAAAACCTAATATTAAAGAGTATCTGGAGAGGAATAAAGAAAAAGAAGATGAACCCGATGAAGTTTTGACAGAGGAAGATCAGGAAATGACTGATCTGCTGGCTTCATGGGGTATAGTTGCCGTAACAAGAGAGACCGGCCCCATAGAACTCCACATATTAGGGACGGATAATTTCGGGCGGGACGTTATGACCCAGCTTGTTGCCGGAACCAAAACTTCCCTTCTTATCGGGCTTGTTGCGGGAACTATCGCTACTATTATTGGGCTGACGATAGGGCTTTTAGCGGGGTATCTTGGAGGTCAGCTTGATAATTTTCTTTCAAGCGTCACCAATATTTTTATAGTAATCCCTTCTTTTGTAATTTTAATTTTAGTCGCCGTAAGCGTTAACTCAAGGGGATTTATAGTTACCGGAATCATAATCGGTATTACAAGTTGGCCATGGACAGCACGGTCAGTACGCGCTCAGACTACATCTTTACGGAACCGCGATCATGTAAACCTTTCCAAGCTTTCGGGACACAGTATGCCGCGAATTATTTTTAAAGATATACTGCCGTATATAGCTTCTTATGTGGTTATGGCTTTTATTCTGCAGGTTGCTTCGGGTATTCTTTCGGAAGCCGCTATTTCCATGCTTGGTCTTGGACCCAGGAATGTCGCTACGCTGGGGCTTATGATGCACTGGGCAGGGAGTTTTAACGCCATTTTTAACGGCAACTGGTGGGCTTTTTTCCCCATGGTTGTAATGATCTCCCTGATTACATTTTCTCTTAACCTGATGAATTCCGGGCTGGATCAAATTTTTAATCCCCAGATAAGGAGCTAAGTCCATGGGCCTGATGATGGAAGTCAAGAACCTCACCACCTATTATAAAACAAGGATGAATGAAAAGGTCTGCTCGGTGGATAATGTTTCATTTACACTTGAGGATGGGAAGAGCCTGGGGATAGCCGGGGAATCGGGCTGCGGTAAGTCAACCTTGGCTATGAGCGTTATGGGATATTACTTTCCGCCCCTGTATTATGAATCCGGGAGTATAATTATTGATGGAAAGGATATTACTTCCCTTGAGCCTGATACAATACGTAAAACTGTCCTTGGTTCGGCTATCGCTTATATTCCGCAGGCGGCAATGAACGCGCTTAACCCTACGAGAAAAATCATACGTTTTATTGAAGACGTACTGGAAGCCCATAGGCCTGATATTTCCAAAAAGGATATATACGATCTGGCGCGGGAACGATTTACGATTCTTAACCTGCCGGAAAAGGTGTTAAATCAGTACGCCGTTGAACTTTCAGGAGGTATGAAACAGCGGACGATTATTGCGATTTCTACTATTTTAAATCCAAAAGTTCTTATTGCCGATGAACCGTCTTCGGCGCTGGACGTGTCTTCTCAAAAGATCGTAATTAAACTCCTCCATGATCTTATGGAAAAAGGTTTTGTCCGATCTATGTTGTTTATCACGCACGAACTGCCCCTGCTGTTTAATGTTACCGACGATATTATGGTAATGTATGCCGGCGAAATTGTGGAACGGGGAACGGCGAGGGAAATGGTTTTTGATCCTGTTATGCCGTATTCCAAAGGGCTTATGAACTCGATCATTGTGCCGGAAGAAGGAACCAGAGGCCACGTGCTTATGGCCATTCCCGGGTCGCCTCCGAATCTAAAACATAAACCGTCCGGCTGCCGTTTTGCCGAGCGGTGCCGTTATGCCGAAAGCGAATGTTTCAAAGCGTCTGTCGGCGAACAGTACGGCGGCGCGCAGGGACGGACTTACCGCTGCCGTTATAAACTGGAAGAACTCTTTCAGAAATACGAAAATGATCTCCCTAACCTTTTGGATCATGATAATATCAGCCACAACACTAAAAATAACGGAGCCGAATGATGAAAAGAAACAGTTACGGCGAAGTATTCCTCAACGCAAAAGGATTGAGGCGGGAATTCGGTTATGGTGATAACAAGACCATTGCTGTAAATGATGTAAATTTTGAATTTCATCGCGGTGAGATTATTTCCATTGTAGGAGAATCGGGCAGCGGCAAAACCACTCTGGCTAAAATGGTGCTGGGCCTCTTAAGCCCAAGCGGCGGAGAAATATTTTTTGAAGGAAACCCGCGGGATATTTCGACTTACGCCAAAAGGCGGCAGTACTGGCAGAATATTCAGGCTATATTTCAGGATCCTTTTTCAACATACAACATATTTAACAAAGTAGATTCCGTGCTTCTGGATTGTTTAAGACTCCAGTTCGGAGGAGATGAACTTAAAAAAATTTCCAAAGAAGAAAGAGTTTTAAAAATGAAAAACGCCTGCCAATTTGTCAATTTGAAATTTGAGGAACTCTCCAACAAATATCCTTTTGAGCTTTCAGGCGGTCAGATGCAGCGGTTGATGATAGCCCGTATTTTCATGCTTAAACCGAAGCTGCTTATTGCCGACGAGCCTACCTCCATGATAGACGCCTGTTCACGGGCTACTATTTTGGATATGCTGTTGAAACTGCGTGACGAGGTAAACATGACTATCGTGTTTATCACCCATGATATAGGATTGGCCTACTATATTTCCGATACGGTATACATAATGGAGAAGGGGATAATCGTAGAGCAGGGAACCGCCGATCAGGCAATATTAAATCCGAAATCTGAATATACCAAACGGCTTTTGGGCGATGTGCCCAAGATCTATGAACCGTGGGTTTTTTAATATCCTGTTTTAAGTGTTTTTAATCAGAACTGTCTTAATATGAAAAGTATAAATTCAAAAGTCCCCGTTCTGCTAACAAGCGGGAATCCCGCAAAACGTATTATTCTTTTTGCGCTGCCCATTTTATTCGAGCATTTTCTCCAAATTTTTTACACCATGACTGATGCCTTTATCGTAGGCCGCTGGCTGGGTATAAACGGACTGGCGGCGGTCGGCGTGTGTTACAGTATTATTGGGTTTGTTTTTGGTTTTATCTTCGGCCTTACAGGAGGCTTCGCGGTTATTACCGCCCAGCGTGTGGGAGCCGGCGAGGCAGAAGGGATTCGGCGCAGTGTCGCCGCAGGGCTTTCTCTAACTCTCTTTTCCGGTATTGTTATTACAGCCTTGCTCCTTCCCCTGTGCCGTCCCATCCTTGCCGTTATGCATACACCGGCGGAAATTATTTATGACGCTTCCGTTTATGTAATGCTGATCATTTCAGGGAGCTTGGCCGGGCTATTTTTCAATATGATGTCAGGTATTATTCGCGCCGGAGGGGACAGCTTTTCGCCCTTGTTTTTTCTTATCATCGGAGCCGTTGCTAACATTACGCTGGACATTCTTTGTATCGTGGTTTTTTCATGGGGTATCCGCGGAGCTGCGGCAGCTACTGTGTTCTCGGAGTTAATTTCCGCAATTTTGATCTTTCGTTTTCTGATACGCCGTTTTCCCCATTTTCTTCCCAAAAGGCAGGATTGGCTTGCGGGACGGCGGGATTATGGAATCCATCTTTCACTGGGAATAGCAATGGGTCTCCAGCAATCCATTGTGGAAATAGGGAATATTCTGGTTCAGGCGGCAATTAACGGACTCGGGGCTTTGACTATAGCGGCTGTATCTGCGGCTCAGCGTGTACGAGGCCTTAACATGATGCCATTGTTTACTGTTTCCCGCGCTATGACTACCTATACGGCTCAGAATTACGGCGCCGGCAAAATGGACAGAGTTTACAAAGGAATATTTCAGGCTTGCCTTATCAGTCTGGGACTTGGGGTTTTTATGGCAATCCTTAATCAGTTCACAGGCGCTTCCATTGTTGCGCTTTTTCTCAAAGACAATCCTGAAGCCGTGGCTCTTGCGCAGCGATATATCCTCTATACGGGTTATACAGTTTTTATTTTAGGGATAATGCTTGTTTTCCGAAGCAGTCTTCAAGGACTGGGTATGCGCCGCGCTCCTATTCTTTGCGGCATCATGGAAACTGTTATGAGCATCCTGGCCGCCTTTATACTTATTCCTCGCCTCGGTTTTACCGGTGTTTGTCTTGTGAACCCTCTTTCCTGGTTAGCATCAGGTATTCCCCTTTACATAGCATTTGGTATTTTCAGGAAAAAACAGACTGTTTTTAAAATTGAATAAATAGATTATGCTGTGTCCGTCTTGACTTTTTTCCTGTTTTTATTACAGAATAATCAGCAAGTTATAATTTCGCCGGTTCATTCCCCGGTTGTGTAATGGTAGCACGATAGACTCTGGATCTATTTGTGGGGGTTCAAATCCTCCCTGGGGAAAGCTTTTAAAAAATAACGAACATTATTAAATAATTTTATAGTAAGAAATAAAAAGAAAATAAAATGAGGATTTGAACCGGAGTGCTCCTTGAATAATGCTAAAGCGCAAGCTTTGATCGATAATGTCGGCGCATGGATGCGCCGGGAGCACGTAGGCGGGGGTGGAGGGAGCTGACAGGATGTCAGCGACCGGAACCCCAAATCCTCCCTGGGGAACAATTTCCTGCTATTTCGGTAAATAAGTGCGCAGTTTTTCTATGACCTTTTCGAAATCAATCGGTTTCCCGATATGATCGTCCATGCCGGCAGCAAGGCATTCTTCTATATCTTCACGGAACGCATTCGCGGTCATGGCTACAATCGGGACGATTTTCCCGTTAGGGACATCCAGCGACCGGATACGCCGCGTCGCTTCGAAACCGTCCATTTCAGGCATCTGAACATCCATAAAAATCAACTCGTATCTGTCCGGAGCTTCACTGAACATGCGTACAGCTTCCGCGCCGTTTTCAGCGCAGTCTATCTCCAATTGTGTCGGTTCAAGCAGGGAAAGTACGACTTCGCGGTTGATTTCCACATCTTCTGCCAGCAAAATGCGCCGCCCCGCAAAAAGGCCGTTAATATCTGTCTGCGTTCCTTCCGCCTGCCGGCTGTCCCCGTTATTAACGAATTCAATTGTTTTGCCTTTTTTCGCCATGATCGTAAAGCTGAAAACAGAGCCTTTCTCCGGTTCGGATATGACCCATATTTTACCGCCCATCAATTCAACAATGCTTTTGGAAATCGCAAGCCCCAGTCCGGTGCCGCCGTATTTACGCGTCGTGCTGTTCTCTGCCTGTTGAAAGGACATGAACAGGCGTTTTTGCTGTTCGCCGCTTATGCCAATTCCGTTATCTGTTACGGAAATTTGTATAGTGTAAATATCTTTTTCCTCTCCGATACATTGCGCCTCAAGAACGATCGATCCTTTTTCCGGAGTGAATTTAACCGCGTTACTTAAAAGATTGGTAATAACCTGAGCCAGCCGTTGATCATCGGCTATCAGGGTTTTGGGAATTTTACTGTCAATGTGTATCGTAAGTTCTTGATTTTTTTCGTCCACGCGGAAATTAATAACTGCGGCTGTGTTTTGCATCATCTTTTCAAAGTTGAATTCAACAGGAGACAGTTCCAGCATATTTGCTTCGATTTTCGACATATCCAGTACATCGTTAATAACTCCGAGCAGATGTGTTGAGGCGTCTTTAATCTTATCCAGCGCGTAATCTTTGCGTTCCATATCCTTCGCGTTCTTGCCGATTGCCGTCATGCCGGTTATCGCATTAAGCGGCGTACGCATCTCGTGGCTCATGTTTGCGATAAAACGGCTTTTAGCCTCTGACGCGCTCTTTGCTTCCTCAGCTTTTTTTAAATACGATATATCCGAAAAATTTTCCAGCAATGCGGTTCGTCCGTTATAATTGATTTTTGTCACGGATTTAATAACCGGAATAATTTCACCGTCCGCAGTTCTAAATTGCCGCTCGGAATGATCTGTAGATTGGTTATAATCCAGTATAGGACAGACCTTATCTGCGCAAAAAATAGTTTTGCAATTTTGACCGACAATTTTATCTCTTGTGCCGCCGTACATACGGGTAACAACCGGGTTTATATCAATAATTTTAAATGTTTCAGCGTCAATTATGACAATGCCGCTTTCAACGTTATTAAATATTATTTCAAGCTGTTTTTTTATCAGGCGGTTTTTTTGGTAAAGAACGAGGATCAATATGAGAGCTACCGAAGACAAGCAGATTGCCCCGAACAGCCACGGACGCTGTTCCCGCATTGTCTTTGACTGATAATCAAAAGTTTTGCTTTCCCACCGTTTCGAAATGTTTTTTATATCAATGTACGCAAGCGCTTTGTCAATAATAGATAAAAGAACATGTTCGTTTTTATTGTAGGCGATAACATAATCAATGGTACTGTTAAATACATAATTGGCTTTATAATTTGACAATTCATAATAATGAGTCAAGGCGAAAAGTGCGTTAGTGCCGGCCATAACAAAGTCTACTTCGCCGCGGTCCAGAGCTAAAAAAGCGGCATCCTGGGAAGGATACATAGTCGTATTTGCGGCATTAGGAAACCAGTTCTGAAACATACTAGCCCAGGCTGTACTTTTAATCAGGCCGATTTTCGCGTATTGTATTTCGCTGATGCTGATATTCCGAAAATTATCTCTGGACACGAGCGCGTAATTTTCCGACAGGTATATGTACTTTGACCATAAATAACGATTGATCCGTTCCGGAGAAGCAATAAGATCGAGACATATAGGAGCCCCGTCATTGAATATTTGAAAAACTTCAGCCCATGACGCATCCGGGGAATTGACGACTTTAAAAGAAAGGTCGGTAAGTTTTGTTACTTCGGCAAGTACTTCGAAGGCAATACCCTCCCATCTCTCTTCGAATTTGTTGTAATAGTCAAGCGGGTAAAACCACGGCGCGGCCGTCACCGGTACAACGGAGGTATTTTGTAAATATGCTCTTTCTTCGGCATTCAAACTATTTAAGAATTTGTTTTTTATATAATTATCCTGACCGTCATTGTATAGTTTGTTAATATACTGAATGCCTCCGTTTCTCAGAGCCTTTGTTACAACCGAAATAACGGGAGCAAGCTCATAATTTTCCGCTGCCATGTGCATCTGGTTAAAAGTCAGCGGAATAAAATCTTCTATAGTAACATCGTCGTAGGCATCAAATGCGGCTTCTCCCACGTTATAATTAATAAATGCATCCGCGTTTCCGCTCTTTATCAACTGATACACGCTGTCGTTGTCTCCGGCGAGTATAATTTCGTAAGTTCCTGGCTGAAATGTGTCAGTAGCCATTTTTATCGTGACAGGATTCTCCAAAAACACATAACGCACCGGACGCGTCAGGGCAATTCTGTCAAGAGGCAGACCGCCTTTAATACGTATTATCTTCAGTAAGTGTACGGCAATGGAATCGGTCATAAAATACGTCTTCTGGCGTTCTTCAGTGGGCGTAAAACAGCTAAAATCAATTTCGCCGGTTTTTAACTGCGCGAATATATCACCCCATTCCATAATAGCAGGCTGAAACCGAATCCCGAACAGAGCTGTCAGCCAGTCGCAAAAAAGAGCGACAAATCCGCCGATTTCACCATCCTCCGTTATAAAAGCCTCAGTACTTGGGGTTGACCCGTAAACAAAATGATCAATGTGTTTTTGAAGATCTTCAATTGCTTTTATTTCATATTCTGTTATGTCCGGAATGTCCCGAAACGATGTGAGCTTAACCGGTTCCGTATGTTTACCGGTCTGTTTTACGGCAGGTTTCCCGCAGCCTGAAACCGTCATCGTAAGGAAAATAACGGAAAGCATTATATATATAACAATTTTTAGATTGCTTATCATTTTCCGGTATCTCCTATTCCGAAATAGTTATAGAGAGCTTTAGTAGTAATTAAGTATCAGTAAAATTAGAAAAAAATGCAATATACTTGAAAATAATAACAATCTCCTGTATCCGCAGAGTATAGGTGAAAAAACAAAGCGGGCTTTAGCCGTTTGTTCTGTTTATCCTATAATTCCGAATTCTTAAAAATACCGTACGAAATAACAGCGGAAATTATCAACATAGATATACTTAAGATAAACCCATAAAATAAAAATAAAATATAGTGTTTTGTAAAATACTGTAAAATTCGCCCAATGGTCTCAATAAAATTGGTTTTTTCGGATAAAAATGCCATCAGGAGAATCAAAAGATACAAAGGCAGTGTTATAAATATATATGATTTGGAAAAACTAATTTTATAATAGATTGGGTACGAAATACTGACAGCAAAACCATAATAGCAGAAAGCAAATGTAATTGTTAAAGATAATGCAAAAGTATCTATTTGTTGTTTTATAAATATTGCTATTATATACGCCGATATTACTGAAATTACCAAATTTACTGTTCCAAGAAGAAATCCAAATAAGTATCTTCCCGTAACAATCTCTTTCCTGTTAATCGGCAATATTCCGTATAATTTTTCACAGTTATTTTTTTCAGTTATTGAAAATGTTAGCCCGCTGAAAGATACGCTAAAGAACATAATTATTATTATTGGCATTATTGGCAAGGTTAACAATCCAAGTAATATTGATATAAAATAAACAACAATTATTTTTGAATATGCTGTTTTAACGGTAAAATAATCCAGTTTTAAAACCTGAAATATGCTATTCATAATCTTTAACTTTCCACATTTCCATAAAAAAAAGGTCGTCAAATATTATTCCCAGGTTTTGTTTGATTTCCAATTCATTGGTAATATTATCCAGCCCAAATACTTTTATTTCACCGCTGTTTCTTTTTAACATATTCAATATCAAACGAATTGTTGTAGTTTTTCCGGCTCCGTTTTGCCCGACAAAACCCATTATAGTTCCGGCAGGTAAATTGAAAGAAATTGAGTCTATTGAAAACCCTTTAAAAATTTTACATAGATCATTTACTTCAAGAATATTATTCATTTTGTTTTATAATACCGCAAAATCAGTTAAAGTTATTGCGATTTATACAGTCTTCCGCAAGATTTGCGGCTTCGGTAAATTCACTGTGGAGCAAATGCTCGGCAATTGAATCCAGCAATTCCGTGATCGACTGCGGCCAGTTTTTTTGCCGCAGAAGCGAAAGCGTGTCTTTGGCGGTTTTTTTATCCTGTTCCGCGCAGGCTTCCTTTATAACTGCCAGTTTTTCATGCAGATAGACTATGTCGTCATACCTGTTTTGATCCGCATCTTCATTGTCAATGTTGTCTTTAATTAACTTGTTTTTTTCAATAACCGTCCGCAGCGCGGTTAAAAACGCCGGAGTTTCTTCTGATAATAAGGCAATATCCCGCTCACGCCCCGCTTTTTCCAGTTTAGCGGCAAAGGCGGAAAGTTCTGACTCACCGATATTCGCAAGCGCGCTTTTCATCGCATGGACGTTGATGATATATGACTGTATATCCTCTTCCCCGTAATTGTTCAATTTTTCAAATATTGTTCCCAATACAGTAAAAGCTTTTTCAGCGTCCCGTGTAAATATTTTTATAAGCTCGGTATTTGCAGGCTGACGCGGATTGACATTTTTCTTCATATTATTGTTCTGCCGCGCGGCTTCAACAATTTCAGCAGGATACCTGTCGCGCACCAGTTTATTTAATACGGCGTTTAACTGGTGTATATCTATAGGTTTGGATATAAATCCGTCAAACCCGTTCGCCAAAAAAACTTCTGTCTGTCCGGTCAGAGCATTAGCTGTCAGCGCGATAATCGGCTGCTTATACCCCAAATCGCGTATTCTTTTTGCCGCTTCTATCCCGTCCATCTTCGGCATAAAATGATCCATAAATATTATATCGTAAGATGTGCCGCTTTTTATTTTTTCTATTGCTTCAAAACCGCTTTCGGCTGTATCTATTGTCAATCCGTAAGGAGACATAAGCCCTTTGGCAACATACAGATTTGTTTCTACGTCGTCTACAATAAGAACCTTTCCGTAAGGCATATACTCGCGTACAACCTGCGGAGCTTTTTTCATCTGGGACATCTTACCGAGACGGAACAGCATAAGATTTTCAACTATTGCTTTACCCAATACCCCGTCGTCAACAATTCCCTGAGGCAGGCTTACCGTAAATACCGAACCTTTTCCTTGTTCGCTTTCCACAGAAATTTCGCCGTTCATTAGATCGACAAGCCGCTTTGTTATATTCATGCCCAACCCGGCTCCTTCGGTCGCGCGGTTTGCTTCCAGATTAAAACGGGTATACTCGTCAAACAATTTATCCAACTGCTCACGGGTCATGCCCTGCCCTGTATCGCTTACACGGAACAAGAGCGTAATCATGTACGGTTTATCGGACGGTTCAACGGCGATTGACAATGAAACCTTGCCTGCGTCCGTATATTTAAAAGCGTTGGAAAGCAAATTGTTGAGAATCTGTTTTATACGCAGTTCATCGCCGAATAGTGTCAACGGAATGTTTTCGTCTAAATGAAGATCAAATACAATCGGCTTGCTGTCGAACCGCATGATATTCAGATGAACAGTGTCGTTAATCAGGCTTGGTACATCGTAATTAATCGGCGTCAGCTCAAGTTTACCCGCTTCTATTTTGGACAAGTCGAGTATGTCGTTTATGAGGCCGAGCAGCAAATAGCCTGAATTGTAGATTCTGCTTAAAGCTTCCTGCATATCATTTGAAAGTGTCTCATCCTGCAGTTGAATTTCGGTGATACCCAAAATGGCGTTCATAGGAGTGCGTATTTCGTGGCTTACCTTCGCAAGAAAAGCGGATTTAGCGGCATTTGCGGCTTCCGCATCGGCTTGTTTTTTTGCCAATAATTTCATATTGGTAACATCATGAGCTACTTCGATGTATCCCATTGTTTTATCGTCTAAATCCTTGAGTATTGCGGTATCAACCTGGAAAGAATAGTTCCTGTCGGAAAAATATGTTTGAGTCTGTCCTTTTTTCGCGCATAGGATACCGCAGTTCTCGGTATTGCAGACTACAGAACCCCAATTGCTGCACGGTTTACCTATGGCGTCTTTTAGTGTTATTCCCAGGATCTGTTCAACCCTTGTATTTATGAATGTCCAGTTTGTATTCTCGTCTGTAACTGATATGGGCAGCGGTATCGCGTTAAGGATTGAATTATACCAATGGGCCATAGCCTGGGATTTCTCGTTTTCCATGTTCACCTGTTTGAATAAAAACAGTAATACCGTAATAAGAGCCGTTGCCAATAGAGCGCCAAGTACAGAAAGGAACAGCGCCATACTTCTTGTGCTTTGATAGTATTTGTCATAAGGCGTTACGACTCCCATATACCAGCCGTTGTAGAGTCTTTCAATAAATACAATGGATTTGATACCTCGGTAATCAGTCGTTACGATCTGATTTATATAACCATTCTTCCTTAATTCGTACTCATAAGCCGCTATATAGCTTCTAACATTGCGTAACCGCATACCCAGCATAGAAGGTTCAGGGTGGGCTATTAGTTCCATTTTATCATTTAACAGAAATCCGTAACCGTTCTCGGAAAATTGAGTATTAATGGCAAGCTGTTTGATTGAACTGAGTGTCATATCCAGGCATACAATACCCAGCGGGCTGCCGTTTTCACCGAATATACGGCGGGAAAATGTAATTGTAATTTCCCTGGTTATATAACTGTAATAAGGCTTGGTAATCCCTATGTCCCCGTCCGCCTCAGCAGCTGCAATATACCAAGGCAGGTTTTGCGGCACAAAGCTTTCCGGCGGACTCCAGCTTGATTCTCCGGTAATAAATTTTCCCCCATACACGTCAAAAACACCGTAAAAACCAATAACACCAAAGAGGCGTTTTTCTACGTTATCCTTAACATAATTATTCATAAATATGATATATCTCTGGACTCTATCAGCATTGTCTCCGAGCAAAATGATATCACGTATGGTTTCGGCAACGCCTCCCAGTAATGTTTCCGGTTCCTTCATATAGGATTTAATATTTGCTTCTGTATTTAAAATTGCGTTTTTCACATCACCGCGTAAGTTCTCGCGTTCCATGTTGCTCACAAACCAATAGCTTGCAATAACCATCAACCCAAAAGCCAGCGCTACAAAAAGTATCTGCATATAACGAGTGACTCTTTTTCGTGCTTTTTGCCTGAACCCGTCCATATCTTAATTTTACTCCCTTCTTTTTAAAGACGCCAGTAAAATATCAGGTTTGGTATCGTTATTATAATCAGGAGTTAAAGTTATTGCGATTTATACAGTCTTCCGCAAGATTTGCGGCTTCGGTAAATTCACTGTGAAGCAAATGTTCGGTCATTGAATCCAGCAGTTCTGTGATCGACTGCGGCCAGTTTTTTTGTTTCAGAAGCGACAGAGTGTCTTTGGCGGTTTTTTTGTCCTGTTCCGCGCAGGCTTCTTTTATAACAGCCAGTTTTTCATGCAGATAGACCATGTCATCATAACGGTTTTGATCCGCATCTTCATTTTCAATGTTGTCTTTAATTAACTTGTTTTTTTCAATAACCGTCCGTAGCGCGGTTAAAAACGACGGAGTTTCTTCTGATATTAAGGCAATATCCCGCTCGCGCCCCGCTTTTTCCAGTTTAGCGGCAAAGACGGAAAGTTCTGATTCGCCGATATTCGCAAGTGCGCTTTTCATCGCATGGATATTAATGATATACAATTGCAGATCATCTTCCCCGTAATTGCTTTGTTTTTTATGTATTGTTTCCAATATACTGGCGGCCTTTTCCGCGTCCCGGATGAAAATCTTTGTAAGCTCCTTATTTACGGAAGGCTGACCGGAACTTTTTCCCATATTGTTTTTTTGCCGTACAGCTTCAACCGTTTCAGCAGGATATCTGTCTCGTACCAGTTTATTTAATACGGCGTTTAACTGGTGTATATCTATAGGTTTGGATATAAATCCGTCAAATCCGTTTGCCATAAAGACTTCTGTTTGTCCCGTAAGTGCGTTAGCTGTCAATGCGACAATAGGCTGCGTATACCCCAAATCGCGTATTTTTTTTGTTGCTTCTATCCCGTCCATTTTAGGCATAAAATGATCCATAAAAATAATGTCATAAGACTCGCCGTTTTTAATTTTTTCTATTGCTTCAAACCCGCTGTCAGCTGTATTTATTGTCAATCCGTAAGGAGACATAAGCCCCCTTGCGACATACAGATTCGTTTCCAAATCGTCTACTATGAGGACTTTTCCGTAAGGCATATACTCGCGTACAACCTGCGGCGCTTTTTTCATCTGGGACATCTTGCCTAGACGGAACTGCATCAGGTTTTCAATTATTGCCTTACCCAGTACTCCGGTATCAACAATTCCCTGAGGCAGACGCACAGTAAATACCGAACCTTTACCTTGCTCGCTTTCCACGGAAATTTCGCCGTTCATTAATTTGACAAGCCACCTTGTTATATTCATGCCCAGCCCGGCTCCTTCGGTAGTGCGGTTGGCTTCCAGGTTAAAACGGGTATACTCATCAAACAGTTTATCCAACTGCTCACGGGTCATGCCCTGCCCTGTATCGCTTACACGGAACAAGAGCGTAGTCATGGATGGTTTATCGGACGGCTCAATGGAAATTGACAGTGATACCTTGCCTGCGTCCGTATATTTAAAAGCATTGGAAAGCAGATTGTTAAGAATCTGCTTTATGCGCAGTTCATCGCCGAACAATGTTAACGGAATATTTTCGTCCACATTAAGATCAAATACAATCGGCTTATTATCGAATCGCATAATATTCAGATGAACAGTGTCATTGATCAAGCTTGGGACATCGTAATTGATTGGTATAATTTCCAGCTTGCCTGCTTCTATTTTGGACAGGTCCAGTATGTCGTTTATGATACCAAGTAATAAATAACCTGAATTGTAGATTCTGCTTAAAGCTTCCTGCATATCATTTGAAAGAGATTCATTCTGCAGTTGAATTTCCGTGATTCCCAAAATAGCGTTCATCGGAGTGCGTATTTCGTGGCTCATATGCGATAAAAATTGAGTCTTGAAACGGCTGCTTTGTTCGGCATGTTCTTTTGCGTCAATTATTTCGGTTATATCGACTGTATGCTGAATCTGCGCTGTCTTTCCGTCTGTCCATTCGATGTATCTGTCGGTATTGCGGTACATACGGTTTGTAAATGGGTTTCGCCTTTCCCATACAACAGTTCCGTGCGGATCTTTATCCAGCTCGTAACAGGGACAAAAATCACATATATCATCCTGGTCTCTTAAAAAAAGTTTATAACACAACTTTCCGATGCAGTCGCCTTCAAGGTTGAATTGTTTCTTCATGTAGTCGTTAATAAAGAGAATCTCGCCGGTATGAGGAACAACGACGTAAATTTGCGCGTCAATTCCGTTCAGGATATTTGTAAGAATATTGAGTGATTGCTTTGATTGATTTATTTGGGCTTCGGCGTCCGCCTGTCTTTTTGTCATTATTTTCGTATTGGTAATATCCTGCACAATTTCGATGTATCCCATCGTTTTTTCGTTTATATCCTTGAGTGTTGCAATATCAACCTGATACGATGAATCTCCCTCGTTAAAATATGTTTGTTTAAGTCCCCTTTTCGCGCAGGCGATACCGCAGTCCGGCGTATTACAGATGTGGATTCCCCAGCTATTGCACGGTTTACCTATAGCGTCTTTAAGTTTTATCCCGATAAATTTCTCTACTGCCGTGTTTATAAATGTCCAGTTTGTATCCACATCTGTAACAGTTATAGGCAGCGGTATCGCGTTAAGAATTGAATTATACCAATGGGCCATTGTCCGGGATTTCTCGCTTTCTCTGTTCACTTGTCTGAATAAGACAAGTAATACCGCAATAAGGGCCGTTGCCAATAAAGAACCCAGTACTGTAAGGAACAGCGCCATATTTCTTGTAGTTTGATAATATTTATCATAAGGCGTTACAATTCCCAAATACCAGCCGTTTTCCAGACGGCGGAATGATACTATGGAGTCATCGCCTTTGTAATTTATAAGCCTGCGTTCTGAAATATCCTTTTTATTTCCCTCCAGTTCATCGGCCAATTCCGCAAGGCCGCTGTCCCACTTGCGTAGATACATACCCAATCCTTCTTTATAAGGGTGAGCAATAACTTCCAGATCTTCACTAAGCAATAAGCCGTAGCCGCCTTCCGCAAGGCGTGTTTCAACAATATATTCAGAAATACTGTCTATCGGCACATTCATGCACAAAACCGCCAGAGGGGTTTTATGGTCATCAAATATACGTACAACGTATGCAACTGTAATGCTCTTGGTTCTTATATCCAGATACGGCGGCGTAACGGCTATTTTACCTTCTGCGGCAACAGCTGTTTTATACCAGGGACGATCCTGTGGTACATAATCCGCAGGAGGCGTCCATTCCAAATCAATAAATTTATTGCCGAATACTTCAAACAACCCGTAAACACCGGTTGAGCTAAGCTTGCGGTTTTCATTTCTGATTACATTATTGGATATATCCGCCATATATTGACTAATCATATCTTGACTATATCCGCTCATAATCATGCTGCGAATGGTCTGTGAAATACTGCCCATAAGGGTTTGCGGCTCCATCAGATCCTCTTCTATTTTGACCTCCGAAAAATTGAGCGCTGCCATTGTTTCATACATCAAATGCTTGCGTTCAATACTGCTCACAAATCTGTAACTTGCGATAACCATCAGCCCAAAAGCCAGTACGACAAACAGTATCTGTATATACCGAGTGATTCTTTTGCGCACTTTTTGACCGAATTTGTCCATATTTTAATTTTAATTCCTTGTTATAAGAGATGCCAGTAAAATATGAAGATTGGTATCGTTACTTTTAGCGGAAAATCCCTGATTTTATCTATAAAAAGATGTTTAAATTCCGCCGATGATGTAATAGAATTATTTGGGGAGGTTTCTTAATGTCTGACAGCGATGATCTGGATCTTGAAGGTGAAGGTGCTCCGGATGCCGGCGGTGCTGCAAAAAAAGGCGGAGGCCTTGGCAACTTATTGCCAACTCTCCTCAAATTTGCGGCTATTGGTATCGGCGCTTTAATTTTCATTATTACTGTATGTGTAATTACCTATAACATAATGAACAAGGGCGGTAAGTCTCAAACAGTGCTTCAAGACCCTACTTCGCCGTATTCGGGCAAGCGTCCGGAATATAATTATTACGATATGATCGGTTCTATAACGACCAAAACAAAGGATTTCCCCGCCGCTTCAACAGTTACTGTGGAAATGATTATTGGCTACGATTTAAATGATTTGAACGCTTCCGCCGAGTTGGTCAGCCGCCGTTATGAATTAAGGGATTTTGTACGGCGTTATTTTACCGGAAAGTACGCATCGGATCTGGTTCCCGAAAGGGAAGAAGAACTAAAGAAAGAAATACGGGAAATGCTTAATACCCGTTTTTTGGATACTGCAAGAGCGCGGCTCATACTGTTTAACAAATTGGATGTATCGGAAGCGTTTTAGTCCTTAATCTTGTAAAGAGTATGGTTAAGGTTTATTATAAATAAAAATATCCAGGGGTAATTATGACAGAAGTTCTGTCTCAGGATGAAATAGACCAGTTATTAACCGCTATAAATGCCGGAGAAACCGAGCCTGAAGATTTCAGGCCGGCTGCTGACAGCCGGAAAATAAAGATCTATGACTTCAAACGCCCCGATAAATTCTCCAAAGAACAAATAAGAACTGTTTCAATAATGCACGAAACCTTTGCCCGCCTTACCACTACGAGTCTTTCAGCGCAGCTTCGAAGTATGGTTCATGTCCATGTCGCTTCTGTAGATCAGCTCACCTATGAAGAATTTATCCGCTCCATACCTACCCCTACCACTTTGGCGATTATCAATATGGACCCTCTCAAGGGCAACGCCATTCTGGAAATAGACCCCGCGATAACCTTTTCAATAATTGACCGTCTTTTCGGCGGGACAGGTGAAGGCACAAAATCGCAGCATGAACTTACAGATATTGAACAGTCCGTAATGGAAGGGATTATCGTCCGTATTTTGGGAAATATGCGCGAAGCGTGGAC